>ERZ772945.2292-NODE-2292-length-11896-cov-33.468457_pt1 | contig 11896 bp, 10 predicted proteins | sample MGYA00511681_ERZ772945 | MGnify/ENA primary metagenome ERZ772945 (study PRJEB29015, sample SAMEA2737943) | human oral metagenome | biome: human oral; feature: human-associated habitat; material: dental | place: China | collected 2143 ... | reverse complement strand
AACCTACGACCTACTGATTACAAGTCAGTTGCTCTACCAACTGAGCTATGTCGGCATCTCTCACAGAACATAATCAATTATAGCCAATATTTTTTTATCTGTCAACATGTTCCATAACATTTCATATCACCTTCCCGGCCGTCTTCCTCAAGGCGACCGGAGCCCATCATCTTACCTCTTATTCTTTTTTATATACCATTTATATGCATACTTTTATATAGTTTCACGTTGTCCTTGCACGAGTACGAAATTTCGAAATCGTTCAACAACGGGAAGCATAGGATGCTGCTTATGAACAGCCATGTACAGGTAGCGACGATCCGTCTTGTCGGCAATAGGAATTCGTTCAACCGCATAGTGCTTTAGTAAATAAAAATCCGGCATAATGGCTAATCCGTAGCCTGCCGCCACAAAACCCGCCATGGCATTGTCTTCTTCTATATGGCAGACTACATGCGGATGAGCATCGGCCCGTTCCAACAGAGTCTCTACCGTCGTGTGCATACCGCTTCCTGCATGAAAGTGAATAAAAGGATACGGCTCTATTTCTTTTAGCGACACGGATGCCCTTTTAGCCAGGACATGATTTTCCGGCACAACCACCACAAGACGTTCTTCCGCAATGGGATAAAACATAATTTCCGGTTCATCGGCTACAGAAGAGCAAAAAATCATATCCGTCTGTTCATCTTTTAAACTCTTTATCAATTCACGCGTCGTTCCTTGTGTAAAGTTAAACTCTATATCTTTATTACCTTCCATGCCATGAAAGCTTGTAATCATATCGGGAACCATCGTATATCCCATAGTATAAACAAAGCCGAGATTAATCGTTCCCTTGTCGGGACGAGTATAGGCTTTCATGACCTGAAGGCCTCGATTCAACTCTTCCAGCGATTTAGTCACATAGGGATAAAACATCTTCCCGTACTTGGTCAGGAAAATATTGCGCCCTTTTTTTTCAAAAAGCCGAACGCCCATTTCTTTTTCCATATCTCGAATGGCACGATTTAAGCTGGGTTCCGTAATATAGAGAAGTTCAGCTGCCCTTCGGTAATGTTCTGTTTCCGCTAAGACCGAAAAATACTCAAGTTGTTTTAAATTCATCGTATCGCCCCTCATTTACAAATAAATCAATAGTATTTCTCTATTAATACCTTTTAATAGACTATTAATTTTCTCGAACAAACGACATAATCAGTTTTTCCGCAAAGGCATAGATTGGGTACTTGCTATATTTATATTTTATAAAGCTATGAACTCCATACATTTTTCGTCGCTTTTTGAAATAAACTATGCGTTTATCATATCATAATTAATAGTTTTTTTGAACGAAATTATAAGAAATAAAAGCATTGTTGTTAATCTTTCTGACTCGTATAATAATCACGAAAAGAACGATTTGTTCTGTTTTTCACTTTTATTTTTCGGACTGTAAGGAGGTTCACATCATATGAGCAAGCATTTTCCTCATATTTTTGAACCCTTCACGGTAAAACGCACAACCTTCAGAAATCGTGTCGTTATGCCGCCGATGGGCTCAAACTACGCTACCTACTCCGGTGAAGTATCGGAAGAAATGAAAGATTACTACGGCCTGCGGGCTCGTGGCGGCACGGCCCTGATTACGGTAGAAAACGCCTGTATCGACTTTCCCCTTGCTACGAACGGTACAAAACAGTTGCGTATCGACGGGAAACAGTTTATGCCCGGTCTTTTCGAATTGACCGAACGCATTCATAAATACGGAGCCCTCGCTTCCATCCAGTTAAACCACGCAGGTGCTTCGGCTTACCCCGAACGTCTCGGCGGCTTACAGTCCGTTTCGTCTTCGTCCGTACCTTCTAAAGAAGGCAACCCGGCTCCTCGTCCGTTAACAAAGCAGGAAATCCTGAATATCGTTCAGAAATACGCCGATGCGGCAGAACGTGCTATCGGTGCCGGTTTCGACATGGTCGAAATCCACGGCGGTCACTCGTATCTGCTCGATCAGTTCCTTTCTCCCTTGTACAACAAGCGTACAGATGAATTCGGCGGATCGTATGAAAACAGAGCCCGCTTTGCCCGTCTTGTCGTAGAGGCCGTTCGTGCCCGCGTAGGTAAATGGGTTCCCATTTCCTTCCGTATTTCCGCTGACGAATTTATTGAAGGCGGCAACACCTTGGAAGACACCTTGCAACTTCTTGAATACATCGTTCCGGAAGTGGATATTATCAACGTATCGGCAGCCGTAAACGACTCTATTCAATACCAAATCGATAAATGTGATTTACCCGATGCGTGGAGAGCTTACTTATCCGAAAGCGTAAAGAAAAAGTTCGGCAAGCCCGTAATTCTGTCCGGCAATATCCGCAATCCGCAGATTGCCGATGACATTATCGCCCAGGGCAAGACGGATTTTATTGCCATCGGTCGCGGCCTCATTGCCGATCCCGATTGGGCTAATAAAGCTCGCCTCGGCGAAACGGATCGCATTCGTAAGTGTATCAGCTGTAATATCGGCTGTGCCGATCACCGTATTGCCAAATCCAAACCGCTGCGTTGTACTATTAACCCGTCCGTTATCGGCGGTGAAGTTTATAAGCGTCAAAAAGTGACACGTCCCTTACATGTCGTTGTCATCGGTGCCGGTACAGCCGGCCTGGAAACCGCTTGTACAGCCGCCGAAGTAGGTTGCACGGTCACGGTTTTGGAAAAACGCAATGAAGTAGGCGGTATGGCTCGCCGTATTGCTCGCTTCCCCGAAAAGACACGTATCGAAGATTTCCCGGCCTATTTGGAAAAACGAGCTGCCGCTCTGCCGAATTTGGAAATTCGTTTGAATACGGAAGCAACGAAAGAACTGCTTGATGAATTGAAGCCGGATATTCTTTACAGTGCTACCGGTTCCGATCCCATGTTACCGCCTATTGAAGGCCTCCGTGAACTGACAGATGCCGAAGGTTCGGATATTCGTTCCGTTGAAGGCTTCATGTCCAACATTCCTTTCTACGAAAAGAATGCGGAAGGCAAAAAAGTTGTTATCATCGGTGCCGGTGCCGTCGGCCTGGACGTTATGGAATTTTTCACCTTACGCAAAGCCGATGTTACAGTCATTGAAATGATGCCCGCTTTCGGCAAGGACTTGGATGTAGTTTCCAAATCGACCTTCCATGAACTTTTGATCAAGCACCCCGTGAATATGCATTTGGGTACGGCTCTCCAAAAGGTCACCCCCCACTCCTTCGTAGCTGCAAAAGACGGCGTAACACAGGAATATCCCTTCGACTACGGCTTCATCTGCATGGGACTCGTACCGGCTATTCCTAAGGATAATCCGTTTGAAACCTATGCCCGCGAACACGGCATTCCCTTTGATAATATCGGCAACAGCCGCAAAACGGGACAGATTATGCACGGCACCGAATCGGGTCGCAATATTATCAATACCATTGATGCCATGGGCGGCTTTGATTTATAAGACGCACAAACAGACCGGAACGGCCCTATAAGGGCCGTCTCGGGCCTGTGCATTATCGACTTTAACGGCGTTTATTTTGCCGTACAAAGTGAATTTTCACACATATATAAGTATTCTATTATTTTTTCGGGAGGTATTATTATGGGAAAAATAGCTATTACGGAACGCGTTACGGGACATACGGAATTAATCGGTTTAATCGCTTACCCCATTCGCCACAGCATGTCACCGACGATGCATAATGAAGCTTTTAAAAAGTTGGGACTTGACTATGTTTATGTTTGCTTTGAAGTAGACAACAGCACCTTGGAAGATACGGTAAAGGGCTTACGTGCCATGAAGGTTCGCGGCTGGAACGTCTCCATGCCGAACAAAGGGCCTATTACTCAGTATTTGGACAAACTCTCCCCCGTTTCTCAAATCGTCGGTGCCTGCAACACGGTCGTTAACGATAACGGCGTCCTGACCGGCACAATTACGGACGGAACAGGTGCCATGCGTTCCTTAAAAGAAGAAGGCGTTGAGTACGTAGGCAAGAAGATGACCATCGTCGGTGCCGGCGGTGCCGCTACGGCTATTCTCGTTCAGGCAGCTCTCGACGGTGTTCGCGAAATTGCCGTCTTCAACCGCCGGGATGAATTTTTCCCGAAGGCTGAAAAGGTCGTGGCTCGGTTGAACGAACAGACTGAATGTAAGGTGACCTTATACGACTTGGCTGATCACCCTTCGCTTAAGCGCGAATTGGACAGCAGCGACATTTACATTGACGGCACATCGTGCGGCATGAAACCGCTGGAAGGCGTCGTAGCCATTCCCGACAAATCGTACTTGCACAAGGAACTCGTAGTTATGGATACGGTATATGCACCGCGTCAGACGGAGTTGATGCGTTGGGCCGACGAAGTAGGTTGCAAAAACTTTAACGGTCTCGGCATGATGCTTTATCAAGGTGCTGAAGCCTTCAAACTCTGGACCGGCAAGGACATGCCCGTTGATTTCATCCGAGACGTTTTATTCTAAGTTACGCGACATAAAAGGAGATTTATCACTATGGAACAGACCCGTTCTTATCGCCCCTTATGCCTGAGCCTGTATCTCAACTATTTCGTACACGGCATCGGCGTATTGATTCTCGCCCAGAACATGGACGCCCTTGCTGCACGTTGGGGCAGTTTAGCCGACGTCATGAGCGTCATCGGCATGCTCGGTATCGGCCGACTCATCGTTCTTTTCGTATCGGGCAAGTTATCCGACAAATACGGGCGTAAACCCTTCGTTCTTTTGGGCATGATTACCTACATTGCCTTTTTCCTCGGCATTTTAGTCAGCCCCACAACGGCCGTTGCCTGTGTCTTCGGGATTTTGGCAGGTATTGCCAACTCCTTCCTCGATGCCGGTACGTATCCGGCATTGATCGAATCGTACCCCGAAAGTGCCAGCACGGTTACGGTACTTTTGAAAGCCTTCATTTCGGCAGGTCAATTCCTTTTGCCTCTCTTCATCGGCGTCCTCGTCATGATGAACGCTTGGTACGGCTGGTCCTTTATCGTAGCTGCCGTTATCTTGGCTCTGAACTTTGTTATTATGCTGAAAATGGGCTTCCCTGCCATGAATCGGGTAGGCAACAGTGACAAAAATGACGCTTCGGAAGCTCCCGCAGAAGCCCCGAAATCCAAATGGTACCTTGAAGGTATTTGCTTCGTACTGTACGGCTATATTTCTCAGGCTACTTTTTATCTCATCAGTCAGTGGCTTACAAAGTACGGTGTTGCCGTGGCTCAAATGCCGGACTTGGCAGCTCGTTCCTTAATGAGCTACTACTCCATCGGTTCTTTGGCTTGCGTCTTCTTCACCGCCTTCATTACGAAAAAAGGCGTTCGCCCCATTACACTTCTTGTTGTATACACTCTGATATCCACCTTGGCTATCGGCGGTCTGTATTACTATCCGTCCGCTTCCCTGGCTCCGATTCTCTCGGCGGTCGTAGGCTTCTCCGCTGCCGGCGGCGTTATGCAGCTCGGTTTGGTTATGATGACGGAAATGTTCCCCAAGGGCAAGGGTACTATGACCGGTATTTTCTATACTACCGGCTCCATTGCTTCCTTTACCATTCCCGTTGTTACAGGGTATATGGCCGATAGCGGTATCAACTCCATCATGGGGCTCGATGCGGCCATCGCGTTGGCAGGATTCATCGTTGCCTGCATCATTTATGTACGGTATAACAGTGTTATGAAAAACAGAAAAGCGGCGTAAGCCCTAGGAGGTATATAGTATGGTAACTATCGGAAAAATCCCCTTGAATAATGGAATCCCCAAAATTTGTGTGCCCATCGTCGGCCGTACCGTCGATGAACTCGTTCAGGAATGCCGCTACTTGCAGGATAAAATCTACGATGTCGTTGAACTGCGCATTGACTTTCTGACAGAAGTAACAGACTTAAAAGCCGTCAACGAAGCACTCCGGGCCGTTCGCAACGAACTTCCCGACAGTGCGATTCTATTCACCTTCCGCACGAAGGAAGAAGGCGGTGAAACACAGGTTTCGGAAGATTACTACTTTGATTTGATCCTTTCAGCCGTTGAAAGCGGTCTTGTAGATGCTGTGGACGTAGAATATTTCCGCAATGCCGACAAGATTGCCAAGGTCATTGCCGCCGCTAAAGCTAAAGGGGTTACCGTCGTTATGAGTAACCATGACTTTGATAAGACTCCGGCAAAGGAAGAAATCGAATCTCGTTTAATAGGCATGAAAAAGCTCGGAGCTCACGTAGCCAAGTTGGCTTGCATGCCCCAATCGGCTAAAGATGTTCTCACCTTATTAGCCGCTACGGAACATGTAAAATCCCAGTATCCCGATGAACCGATTATCACCATGTCCATGGGCAAGCTCGGTGCGGTCAGCCGCATTAGCGGTGAAGTTTTCGGCTCGTCTTTAACCTTCGGCTCGGCAAAAAAAGCTTCGGCGCCCGGCCAAATTGAAGTAACAGTCTTACAGAAGATTTTGGAAACCCTTCATTAAGCTGTACAAAAAAAAGACGCTGCTTGCAGCGTCTTTTTTTTGTCCTTGTAGATTATTCTTCATCAATACTGTCAATAAGCCACTTTGTATCTACCTGAACGAGCCGTACCGTTATGTCCTTCTTTCCTTCTCCCTTATCCGGCCCTATCGCATAGGTCAGAATAACCGCATCCTTACCGTCCGGTCGACTTTGTAACTTCGTCAGGTAGCCGTACCGGCTGCTGCCGTATGTACCGACCCAATTCGTAAAGGGGACCTTTCTCATAGCGGCCGGCGACAAAAGCCGATAGGCCTCGTAATAGGACTTGCTTTTAATATACGAAGCAAAGGCTTGCATCGTTTCTTCCGCCTTGACTTCATTCTGCCGTCTGCCTTCATGGGTCTTATAATCCTTTAACGCCTTGACGGCTTCCGAAAAAGTGATAATTTGCCGGTACTGATCCTTCGTCACGCTCAAATCTCTAGCCGTTTCCAACAGCTTATCTACAGATTCTTGCAACCGCACTTCTTCCGTTTGACTATCGACGTTAAAATCTGTCGGAGACATCTTTACGATATGCAGGGTACGGTCGTATACCTCTTCTTCCGCTTTCAGAAACTGTGCTATCTTCTTACTTTTTCCTTCATCATCCGCTCTATCCGGACTTTCTCTGTACTCACGTACTACTGCCGTCAGTTCACGGCGATGTACCTCCATATCGTCGTAAATGTGCCCGTTTTCATCAGCAGAGGAATCAGAGGCCAGCCGCGTAAGGTCCGCAGCAAAGCCTTCATTCGCCGATGCCACCCTGTCAATTACTTCTTTATTCGCTTGCCCGTACTCTATATTCCTGTATGTCGTATAAGCTCCCGCAACTGCACATAAAATACTTACACAAACAAGGCTTACAACAGCAGACCTTGACCTCAATAGCCTACGAATACAATGGCTTAAAAATAATAAGCTCATAATCACTTCGCCTCACCAAAGTTTTGCATATCCTTTTTCCTTATCAGGCTATGCTACCTTTTCTTTATTATGGCACAGGTAGTTTCATTTAACAAATAATTGACAGAGTCTTGTTACTTTACAGTTACAAAGGCGGCGCACAAAATGATGTGTGCCGCCTTTGTATAATGAAATTATTATTCTTTTACTTCTATGCGATGAATATCTCCGACTATAAAGATGAAGGAAAAAACTCCTATAGCCGCTACGCATCCGATGAAGATCATAGCCCCTACAAAGGATCCCGTAGCCTGGACTATAATGCCGATAGCAATGGGCGTTATAATGCCTGCCAGATTGCCGATAAAATTGAAAACTCCGCCGGCCAAGCCGACTGAATCGGCGGGTGCCATATCACCGACGGTACTCCAAACAATGGCCGCCATCCCTTGTCCGAAGAAAGCCAGAGTCATAATGGCAATGACCTCATGAAAGGAGTCTACGTAGTTTGCCGCCATAATGGTCATGGAACACAGAAGCCCGAAAATAACGGGAACCTTCCTGGCCTTTGATAAAGATGCCCCGCGTTGTAACATCCAATCGGACCAACGCCCTCCCAACAAGACGCCGCACAAGGCCCCTATGTAAGGAATGACCGCATAAATACCGGCCTTCAGCATGGGCATCTGTTTCGCCACAATAAGATACGTAGGAAACCAGGTTAAAAAGAAATACATGGTACTTGTATTGGCAAACTGCCCTATGTATACGCCGATGAGCTGACGATGTTTAAAAAGTTCCGCAATTTGGCGGCGCGTAATGGAGCGCGTGGACCCCGCTTTTTCCGCTAACCCTCCGCCTTCACGAATATAATCCAACTCCCCTTGATTGACATCGGTGCATTCGGCAGGGTCGCGATATAAATAATGCCAACCCAAGCAAGCTATAATTCCGATACCGCCGGTGAGATAGAAGATTTCCTGCCATCCGTAGTTTTCCAGAACCCAAAAAAGAACGGGTGTTAAAAAAGCAAGTCCGATAAATTCACCGGCCGTATAAATTGACGTGGCCGTCGCCCGTTCCTTATCGGGAAACCAAGCCGCTACCACACGACTGTTCGTGGGAAAGGCCGGAGCCTCGGCGGCTCCAATGGCAAGGCGAATACCGAAAAGTGACGCAAAGCTCTTGCCGAACCCCATAGCTACCGTAAAAGCGGACCATAAGAACAAAGATACCGTATAAGATACTCGCGACCCGAAGCGTTCCAAAAGCCAGCCGCCGGGAATCTGCATCAACCCGTATGACCAGGCAAAGGCGGAAAAAAGAAGCCCCATTGTAGCCGCATCAAACCCCAAATCACTACTCATACTGGGTGCCGCTACAGCCATATTGGTACGATCCAAATAGTTTATAGCTGTTAAAATAAACAGCAGAAAAAGCATAAACCATCGCTTCTTGGTTTTCTTTGCCGTAACGGCCTTATTTAACTCTTCACTCATAAAGGGCTTCCCCCCTAACTAAAATACTACCGATTTCATAAATACTGAACTCATTATATATATTGTTCCGATTTAGTACAATGTTTTCAGGTTCTTTTTTCCAACAGTTCCTTTACAAGACGCTCCAAATGTTCCAATACATGTTCAATACTCTCATCATTAGCCATACGATAGTCTGCCGATGAACGATAAGTATCAATGCGCTCTCTGTACAGGTCAAAGACTCTAGACGGTCCGTCTTTGAGTAAGGGACGGGTCGATACATCTACATCGGTAACAATATCCTCCGGTGCCCGGTCAAGGAAAATGATAATTCCGTTTTCCTTGTAAATATCAATATTTTCCCGCCTTTTAATAACCCCTCCGCCCGTGGCTATAACGACTCCTTTTTTACTCCCCAAGGCACGGGCCGTACGGGTTTCCGCATCTCGGAAACAGTCTTCACTGACGGCAAACAACTCTTTGATAGTTCGGCCTTCACTGGTTTCCAAATAGGTATCGGCGTCATAAAAATCGCGTCCCAGAGCTTCTGCCAGTGCGGTCCCGAATGTCGTCTTACCGCTTCCGGGCATACCGATAATAACAATATTATGATTTTCCATGATATAAAATCCTCCGTCTTTTTTACGATGCTGAGATTACGGAACGGCCCATATTTTTTTCCGAACAAATTTCCGAACCCCTACGACCTAAGTAACCGACCTACGCAACGGTCTGGCATGTAAACATTGAAAAGAGCATGACAACAACCTGTTTAGCGTTGCCGTTGCCGCCTTGTAATCCGGCTTCCCCTCCATGCCCCGGTGGAAGGTCATAGTCTGTTCTCTGCAGCCCGGTAGGTTCCCAGAATGTTAAAGTATTTACATTGTCTCTCTAATTGTTCCAAAGCCCCTTTACACTCCGGTGAGTCGAGGTCACCCGTCACGTCAATATGAAACGAGTATTCAAAAGGTCTTCCCGGTATGGGTCGCGACTCTAAGTGAGTCATATTCATACCTGAATGATAAAAGTATCCCAAGGCCTTATACAAGGCTCCCGGTACGTGTTCCGTAATAATAACCAAGGTCATCTTGTTTCCCTCATAAGGTAAGACATCCTTGGATATGATAACGAAACGCGTATAATTCGTCGTATTCGTACAAATGTTTCCTGCCAATACATCCAATCCGTATAATTCCGCCGCCTGCCGTCCCGCAATAGCCGCCACCGATTTTTCATCTCGTACGGCTACTTCCTTGGCACTTTGTGCCGTACTGAAGTAGGAGTGCAGTTGCCACGTATCGTGAAGTCGTAAAAAGGCATGGCATTGTGCCAGTCCCTGGGGATGAGAATAGACATGGCGTACGTCCTCCAACCGTGCTCCCGGAACTCCCAAGAGCAGGTGCTGAACATGTACGTATTCTTCCCCTACTATATGGCAGTTGTGACGCAAAATAAGGTCATACACTTCGGCAATGCCGCCTGTAGAAGAGTTTTCTACAGGTAAGACGCCGTAGCGGCACTCACCTGCCTCGACCCGATTTACAAGGTCTTCAAAGTGATCATAAAAGACGATATCCGCACTTTTTCCGAAATGACAATACAATGCTTCGTGGCTATATGACCCGGGGGCCCCGAAACAAGCAATCTTTTCTCTCTTTTTTACACTCATCTTATAAGTCTCCCCGAGTCAGTAATATATCGAGAACGGTCCAGGCTGTAGCCGCTTCGATAACCGGCACGGCCCGTTGGACGATACAAGGATCGTGTCGACCTTTGACGATGAGAGTCGTGTTCTGTTCCGAATCCGTATCAATGGTTTGCTGTTCCCGGCCGATAGATGCCGTAGCTTTAATAACTGTTCGAAAGACAAGGGGCATACCGTTCGTAATGCCGCCGTTAATACCGCCGTTATGATTGGTCCGCGTCTTGACCGTCCCGTCCTTATCGTAATAAAAGGCATCGTTACTTTCAGATCCTGTCATGGCAGCCAGAGCAAAACCTTCGCCGAATTCAATTCCCTTAACGGCCGGCACGGAAAACAACATTTGTGCCAGCCGGCTTTCAACGGAATCAAAAAGCGGATCGCCGTACCCGGCCGGCATACCCGTCACAATGCCTTCAATGATACCGCCGACGGAATCATGGCGGCTCTTAGCTGCGGCAACTGCTTGTTCCATCGCTTCAATTCGGGTTTCATCCAAAAGAGGCAAGGTCATGTTCTTTAAAGAAAGAAGGCGACTTAACTCTTCATGTACGGGATTAAAAGGTCGGTCCTGGACGTCGTGAATCTGCAGAATATGAGAGCCCACGTGGATCCCCCGTCTCCCCAGTATTTGCATGGCTACAGCTCCGGCAAAGACCAAGGGGGCCGTCAATCGACCCGAAAAATGCCCGCCGCCTCGATAGTCGTTATACCCGTCATAACGTACTTTGCCGGTATAGTCGGCATGTCCCGGTCTCATAAGGTGGTGTAAATCATCGTAGTCCTCAGAGCGAGTATTTGTATTTTCTATCATAACGGCCAGCGGGGTTCCCGTCGTAGCATTATTAAAATAGCCGCTCTGTACATCAAAGGCATCGCCTTCTTTACGTGATGTAGACAGAGTGTTTTTTCCCGGAGCCCTCCGGGCTATTTCTTTTTTTACCTCATCCCAGTCAAGGTATTCCCCCGACGGCAATCCATCCAATACGGCTCCTATAGATTTACCGTGTGATTCGCCGTATACGGTCAATTTTAAATTATGCCCTATTGTATTCATCTTAAGTCTCCTCTACGGCTATGCCGCCCATATGTGCAAAGTCTTGCCAAAAAGAAGGATATGACTTGCGTACGCACTCGGCCCCTTCAATAGTCAATTTACCGGTACATCTCTGAGAAGCCATGGCCAAGGCCATGGCAATGCGATGGTCATTCCACGCCTGTACGCGCCCGCCTGTAAGGGAAGAAACGCCTTCAATAATCAATCCGTCCCCGGTTTCTCGCACCTTTGCGCCTATGGAGTTCA
>ERZ772945.2287-NODE-2287-length-11919-cov-15.807991_pt1 | contig 11919 bp, 8 predicted proteins | sample MGYA00511681_ERZ772945 | MGnify/ENA primary metagenome ERZ772945 (study PRJEB29015, sample SAMEA2737943) | human oral metagenome | biome: human oral; feature: human-associated habitat; material: dental | place: China | collected 2143 ... | reverse complement strand
CGCTTGCAGAAGAGCTCGGAATATCATATATAGAAAACTTTAAAATGTAACATTCTTACAACTATAGCAATACTCTAATTAGCAGTATTTCAAGAGTTTGTTTTTATAGTAGGATTCTTCTAAAGGCAAAGAAAAGACCATTCCTTTACTCAAAACCGAGTATAGAAATAGTCTTTTTATAGGATTATTTCTAACTGTAAGATTACCAAAATGGTATTTGCATTTTGACATATCTTCGGTTATATATATAAAGCTTTTAGAATGTCCATTTAGCTGCTACTGTAGGGATAGCATAGAAGCGGTTGTTCTGACCTTTATCATTCCAAACAAAGTTATTACTAATCTCAACCTCAGTACCCAAAGAGAGGTTTACATCCTTCATCCCCTTAAGCGTATTGAGATTAAACCAGAACTGAGGTTCAGAGAGAAGAATCATTTTACCGTTAACATTTGGATCATACCAAAGATCACAGAATCCAGAGAATGTACAAAGACCTTTAGCGAAGGTTGTACCCCATACTTCTGTCAGCTGAAAACCACTGAAAGGGCGTGCACCCGTATGAGCATTCTTGAACTGATACTTATACATCAACTGAAGACTAAACGTTTTTGAAAAGTCTTTTGATGCCCAGTTCCATGCACCACCAAGAAGAACAGCATGCTGGTAACGATTACCATAATAGCTGTCTAAAGTCTTACCAGAGCCTAAACCACCATTATACTCAACGTGTGCTGCCCACTGCTTGTTCTTTGAAAGATTAAACTCACGAGCTATCTCCCAATAAGCACCCATTACACCATCGCTCTTGTAATCGATATCTGTAAACATGAAGGTAGAACCCCAAGTGTCAGGTTTGAACATTTCAACCGTCGTTGTTACTGACGTACGTGAATTAAGGTCCTTGCAAAGACTATGACCCAAGTCATAATGTAGCTGAACGTTTTGTGCAGTCGCACAACCAAAAGCTGCTATCAAGCCGATAGCGAGGGAAAAGAATCTTTTCATAAATGTTCTTAGTTTATATGTTTAGAAACGTCAGCAAAGTTACAAAAATTTCTTAAACTATCAACGTAATAGCAAAAGAATCCTTAACTTTGCAGCAATATGAGAATAGATATCATCACCGTATTACCAGAGATGCTGGAAGGATTTGTACACGAAAGTATCCTTGCCAGAGCAGAAAAGAAAGGATTGGCAGAAATTCGTTTGCATAATCTTCGTGACTACACAAAGGATAAATGGCGCCGTGTTGACGACTATCCTTTTGGTGGACAGGCTGGTATGGTCATGCAGATTGAGCCAATTGATCGTTGTATTGCTGCTTTGAAGGAAGAACGTAAGTACGATGAAGTTATCTTTACGTCACCTGATGGTGAACAATTCAATCAGAAGATTGCCAATGATCTCTCATTGGGAGGTAACTTCATTATTCTTGCAGGACATTATAAAGGTGTTGACCAACGTGTGCGCGACCATCTTATTACACGTGAAATATCTGTTGGCGACTTTGTTTTAACAGGTGGTGAACTACCAGCCGCCATCATTGCTGATGCTGTCATACGATTGGTTCCAGGTGTTATCAGTGACGAGCAAAGTGCACTCTCAGACTGTTTTATGGATGATATGCTCTCAGCACCTATCTACACTCGGCCTCGCAGTTATAATGGGTGGGATGTACCTGAGATTTTACTCAGTGGCAACGAGGCAAAGATTAGACAATGGGAATTTGATCAAGCAATGGAACGTACCAAACGCCTACGGCCTGACCTCTTGAAAGAATAAGGCAAACGCATACTTTTAAAATAAAAAAAACTATGTCACAGTTTAAGGAATTTCTACAAGCTGACTTTGAAGTAGCTGCACAGAATGCATTCAAAAAATCATCCTTATCCTTGACCACAAAGCAGAAGTTGCAATAATAGATGAATGCACAATCCACGTGTCTATCTTTTATTGCAACTTCTTTTCTTTTTAACATCATTTTATTACCTTCAAGAAAAGTGATTTACCCACTGTTAGGTATTGTAGTATTCACTTTTTATCTATACTTTTGCACCATATTTATAACATTCTTTATGTCTTATACATTTATTAATATGGTAAAAAGATTACATTCCTATTTATTATTGACAGGCACCTTATTATACTCAGCAGTTCTGCCTATAAATGCACAAGGAAATACTATCGGGAAAACCCCGACTGACAGCCTTACACAAGACACATTATTCTCAACTCCTTATCTGCACGCTCAAACGTTGCAGACGGTTGAAGTAATTGGGCGCAACGAACGTTCCTATAAGAATACCAACTCTTTCATCGGTACAAAAACAGAGACACCTTTGAAAGACATTCCACAGTCTATCGGCTACGTAACAAAGGAGTTAGTGCGCGACCAAGGAGCAACTACTGTTAATGAAGTTGTAAAGAATATCAGCGGTGTGAATCAATACACCTTCTACAATGACTTTTCTATTCGTGGTTTCCGCACCACTGGTAACCGTAATTCTGGAAACCTTGTCAATGGTATGCGTGCACAAACAAGTCTTTGGAAACAGCAGTCACTGGCAAATATCGAGCGTGTTGAAGTAATCAAAGGTCCTGCTTCTGCCCTTTTTGGCAATGCCGCACCGGGTGGTGTCATTAATCGTGTAACAAAGAAGCCACTACCTTATCAACGCAATACGGTATCAACAACCGTTGGCAGCTTCAACACACTAAACACCTACGGAGACTTTACAGGACCATTAGACAAAAAACACACTCTGCTCTATCGTCTTAATATCGGTTACGAACATACAGATTCCTATCGTGACCTACAAGAAAATACAAACTATATAGTTGCTCCATCTTTCTCGTTCCTCCCAACACAAAGGACACGCTTTAACGTTGACATAGTTTATCAGCGCACCGATGGTAAAGTTGACCGTGGTCAGCCTATCTTTGGAGATGGTGACCTCAACTCAGTACCAATTAGTCGTTCGCTCTCTGCAACAAATGATTATCTAAAGGAGAACCTCGTGAATATCACGCTTGGTGTAACCCATAAATTCACGGATAACCTCTCCTTCAATGCAACCTATCTGAACTCTTCCTATGATGAGGACCTTCGTGAGCACAATCAAGCTAACGCCTATGTGAAGTTAGCCGATGGTACGCAAAGTCCATCACGCATTCTTATGCAGTGCCTTGTACGCCAGCGTCACTTCCGTAACAACAGTTTCAATACCTATTTTAACTATAACATAAACACAGGTCCCGTTAATCATCGTATCCTTTTAGGTTATGACTATTTCCAGATGGCACAGCAAGCCGGCTCGTCAGCAATGACCGCAGGAGGCTATCTGCTAAAAGACGGTACGACAACAACAGCTTTCAAGCCTGCCAACATTGCTAAGTACGTACTTGACAAGGATGGTAATCCAAAGACAAATGTGCCTTATTATGACTTGACAAGTAATAATAACAACATTGAGCGTGACTACTCTAAGTATGTCTTTGTTGCAACAGCACTCTCTCCTTACTTACAATATTCTCATGGTATCTACCTTCAAGAGCAGATGGAAGTAGGACCAGTAAAACTTCTCTTGGGTATTCGTCAGGAGATATTCACCGATGTACTGAATTATAAGACCAATAAGGAAACCCGTACCACACAGCATGCATTCATTCCACGTCTTGGTGCTGTCGTTGCTATCAATAAGAATCTGAATGTGTATGGTACATGGGTAAAAGGCTTTGAGCCACAGAGTGCATCCGTACAGGGTAACCCTAACACAGGTGGACCATTCGACCCAGAATACAGCCAGCTGTTAGAGGCGGGCTTAAAGGGTGAATGGTTTGACAAACGACTCAGTACTACCCTTTCTTTCTTCCATCTTCAGAAACGCAATACACTCTATAATGCCAACGATACAAATAATCCAGAGCTGCTGGAACAAGTGGGAGAAGAAACCTCAAAGGGTATTGAATTAGATGTAGCAGGTTTCATTCTTCCTAATTGGAGTATCGTTGCTAACTATGCCTACACCCATGCTGCTATCACAAAGACTGCAACCAACTCAGAGAAAGACTTTGGAATGCAGCGTCCTAACACACCACGTAACTCTTTCAACATTTGGTCAAAGTATATCATTCAGACAGGTGCGCTACGCAACTTTGGTTTCGGTCTGGGTTTCAATGCTGTAACAAAACGTTACGGACAGGTTGGAAGACGTGAAAATACCATTGTCTATCCTGGCTATGGACTCCTCAACGCAGCACTTTACTATCGTCTCCGTAACCTGCAGGTACAACTAAATCTCGACAACGCAATGAACAAAGTTTATTGGGTGGGTGGTTATGACAAGCTCCGTTCCTTCCCAGGTGCTCCACGGAACATAAAAGCTACAGTCACTTACAAGTTCTAAAGAGTAAACAAAACACAATCATAAAAAGCCTTCATCTGTCTGCAGCATTATTGTCCTTGCAGAAGATGAAGGCTTTTTACTATCAGTAGTGATGTACTAAAACCCTTATACATATACTCTCTTACAAACTATTGCACACGCTTAGCCCCTGCATGTTTCTGCAAATAGTCATATTTACCAGGAAAAGGATAATCATACTCAAATGACTCCACACAACTAAACACTACATATCGATTGTAGACAACAAGGCTATAATGCCGATTTAACTCATACGCAAGTGAGTCTGTGAGCGGTTTATCATAGATTCTATAATCAAACTCTTTATTTCCAGTCACCCCATAAACGATTTCTGTATAGTCACTTACAGTACCACCTCTACTGACAGACAAGCCTCGATAACCCATCTTCTGCAAGGCTAAACGAACAGAATCGAGTCTTTCTATACTTAATCCTATCTTTTGTAGTTCTCTTTCCTGCTCTTTCTTCGACTCTATCTCATCACCTTTGAAATTAACGTCTTGCTTTGAAGATACACCCCAGTCCGTCAGTTTTCCATGCTTCGAATACGCTACAGAGAATCCAGTACTATCTGGCAACCAACATCTTGTAACTTTAATAAGTCTCTCTATATTCTGCCGATTAGCCTTGTAGGACGCCTCCATTTTCTCAGGGGTACACTCTTTTTGTGGAACAACAGCAAATACCGTAATACACAACATCTGTAAGATATTAAAGCAATGGAGCCCAAGAAAGATATTGTTCACATAATCTCGAAACCAAACCGACTGTACAACAGAACTGATATAAACAATAGCAATCGGTATTGAAATAAACCACCCAACCTTCACATAAAAGATAAGCCATGAGAAGGAGCTGGCTATATCGTCCTCTTCATAGATGGCATACATGATTATTAACAACAAAATTATTATAAAAACAAGTATCAAAAAACGAAATAAAAACCAGCAAGAGAATTGATAATTACGTACAGAAGTCACCTCTATACCACTTACGTCTTGTTTTTGTTTATTTCTCTTCCCTTGATTCATCAATAGCCAAACTCCAAGAACAATCAAGAAAAGTAAAATGTTAACAGCAAAAATAATCATATTGTATGTTGATTAAACTTTCAGGACATTATTGGACAAAGATATTTATTTATCTTCGAAATTACAAGAGAACAAACTAAAACATTTTCATTAATAAATAAGCTAAATCCCACTTGCCTTAGAAGCCATTTATTACACATCGCTATCATGTTTTTTATTTTCAAGTTGCTGTCATTTTAACATTTAAAGAGAACTCACTGTGTAACAGTTCATTATCTCTTTACAAAGAATGACAGCAGTGACAGCAAATTTGATTTCAGAAAGAAATAGGTAAACAACCCAATATCACAATACAAAGTAACTGAAGGACATTGAAACAATGAAAGCCAAGAAAAACTTTATTCGTATAATCACGATGTCGAATAGCTTGAACCAGCGAACAAAAATAAATAATAATAAGAGGTATTGAAATAAACCAACTTCCAACAACAAATATCATAATCCAAATGCAAAAATCGACTACATCTTCACCTACATACGAAACGTATAATGTTAAGAACAAAAAGCCAGTAACCAAAGCAAACGACAACACACGTAGGGATATCCAGAAAAAGGAGAGCCAGTTCTTTTTGTAAAGTATTTCTATTTTTACCGCTTCCCCACTCTTCGCACCATTACTCCAATGACTCACTAATAGTGATATACCAAGAGCAAGAATACAAATTAGTATAATAATAGTAAATGCAAACATAATTAATTTATTGTACCAAAAAAGCCGACCGTATAGATAACAAGAAAGACCTCTTGCAAAGATAAGCTTTTACTCCCACATATACAAGTGAAACATCTATAAACAAATGACTTTAATAACTTACAAGGCAGTTTTATGAAATATATCTTGTTACTCGTCACACATGGTGTTGAGCATTAAACTCCTTGCAACATACTATAGAAAGAGGGTGTATCAATCGCTTGACACACCCTCTAACATTATTTGTAATCTATTTGATTATACTTTGTTCAGCATAAGCTTACTTCAAAGCTTCACCATTTGCCTCAACTGGCCAGTAGATATTCTGGTACAAGTTTGAGTTCTCTGCATTACGATCAGGTGAACAGAGCTGCATCTCCTGATAAGAGAATGGAGACAAGTAGTGTGCCTGATAGAAGGTGTAACCATTATAGAGAATGTTGTTAGTCTTCTGAATCTGGTAAGGACGAACATACTTTGAAAGTGTCTTAGCTGACATTGTAGCTTTAGCATCGCCATCAGCAATAATCAGACTCACACCATTCTTATCAACGAAAGAAGGATTCTGATAGATCTGATCCCAGAAGTTAACACCCTCAATCTGATAGTTCTTCACCTGATCCAAAGCTGCCCAACGAATCAAGTCGTCATTACGAAGACCTTCACCTGCAAACTCGCTGCGACGCTCACGACGGATAGAATAGAGTGTTGCATCCACTGGATGACCAGCTGAGAATGCTGCCCAATCGTATGATGGACGATTTACATCAGCCTCCTTAGTCATATCAGTTGCAGCGATAGTTGTTGAAATTGGAGCTGTGATACCTGCACGTGCACGCAATGCTGTCCAATAACCAGTAGCTGTTGCATCCAATGACCCAGTACGGAGATAAGAAGCCTCAATGTAGTTGAGCATAGCTTCCTCAACACGAATAATAATCTGACCATCAACATCAGAGAAGGTCTGACCCAATTGCATTGCTGGATCATAGTTGTAGAACTTACGCTGACGATAGCCAGTTACGTCTCTACTTGCCTGGTCTGTTGCGAAGAGAGTTGCCGCATCGAATAAGAGTTTGGTAATGGTAGGTTTACCTTCTTTAACTCTTTGCTTATTAATTAAATCAATACTCTTCTGATCAATATCAAGGTCATTAGACTCACCGAACACGAAAAGCTGCAGACGCTCATCACGATCAGTTTTAGCTAAGTCTACAGTAGTATCACCATGATAGCCTGAACCAGAAGCATAGATAGGCAAACCATTCTTCATAAGGAATGACTCTACGAGTCCACGAGTCCAACCAGAAGACAAGCCACCACGCAGTTTGTTTGACGTGAGGTGAGCTACGTTGATATCAGTATTGAATTCTCTCCACAATAGAACTTCTGGATACTTTGCCAAGTTTGGACTTGCAAACATATCATAGTATGGATTCCAACCATTGAAGTTACCAACAGTACCAGGATTCATTACGTGGTTATTCTGAGTTGACAATGGTACAGCATCACACACCTTCTTAGCTGCATCGATCGCTTGATCAAGGAAGAAATTAACTTCATCATCCTGATTAATAGTGAAGTTCTTGTTCCACTCCTTGTTCTTACCTGGCCAGTTAGCATCACCTGGTACACGACCTGTTCCTCTGTGATACTTCTCGAAGGTTGCTTCATAGAGTGCCATTCTTGATTTCATAGCCAGAGCAGCATACTTATTGATACGTACCTTATTGGCAAAGTTCACCTGCAACTTATCAATAGCCTTATCCATATCAGAAAGAATCTGACGTGCAACAAGGTTACGAGGCTGACGCTTACTTGCTTCTACGAGGTCTTTATCAATGTTTAACTCATTAAGCATGATAGGGAAATCACCGTAAGTCTTTAGCTTATCAAAGTAGAGCATGGCTCTAATAAAGTAAGCTTCACCCATGTATTGATTGATAAGTTCTGGCGTGCCAGTTACTTCTTCTTTGGCAATCTTTGCTTCGTTCTCATTAATGAATTTATCTACATCTCTGATAGCATACACATCAAGACCTTTAGATGTTGGGACTTTCCACTGATCCTGTAGGTACATTCCAGAGTTTCCATCTCTTGCTGCTTGGTTATCTGTACCATTATCAAATGTAGCAACACCCCCAAACCAGCCACTGTTATTAGGGAAGATATTTGTATAGTATTTGATGGTGAATGTACCAAGTTGATCCGCAGTTTTGAAATATTCGCTTGGTGAAACCTCGTCAAGAGGTTTTCTATCAAGGAAATCATCACATGAAGTAACAGTCATGCCAAGACACAGCAATGGTAGACCACCTTTTAGTATATCTGAAATAATCTTTTTCATAATTCCGTTATGTTTAGAAGTTAAGATTCAAACCGAATGAAACAGTTCTCTGAAGAGGATAAATCTTTCCAGGTCCCCAGTCTCCTCCTGTTGCTTCAGGGTCGAAAATCTTATTCATCTTAGTGAATGTTGCGAGGTTCTCAGCAGAGAAGTAGAAACGTATTCTATTAGCTCCTATCTTGCTTGCAATAGACATTGGCAGCGTATAACCAATCTGAATATTCTTGATTCTCATGTATGCTGCATTCTGTAGATATCTGTCGCTTGTCTTGAAGTTCTTAGAACCTGCACCGAAGAGAGGTCTTGGATAGAAAGCATTTGGATTAGGTCCGAAGTTGGTATCGGTAGCTGGTCTCCAATAGTCAAGGTGATCCTTGAATGCTGCACTCTGCCATAAACCGGTATTAGCACCTACGCTATAAGGAGAAGCATCCCAGAAATCACGCTTACCAACACCCTGCATGAAGATGAGGAAATCAAATCCTTTCCAATTAGCATCCAAAGTAATACCGAAACGATAGCGTGGTAAAGAGTTACCAATCTTGGTCAAGTCACCCATATCATCGTATGTGCTCTTACCAGAGTTCACCTTCTTATCACCATTGAGGTCTTTGTACATTACATCACCTGCAGCCCAGTCAGAACCCCATGAAGGCTTATTATTAGCCAACCATTCGTTCATCTGCTGATCAGTCTGTGCTATACCTTCTACTTTATAGCCATAGATATCTCCCATACGCTTACCTGCACACCACTGAGAAAGCAGTCTGTTTGGATTATAGAAGTTCGTAATAGTCTGGTAATCATCAGATAGAACGAGCTTGATACCATAGTTTACTTGTCCAACTCTATCTCTCCATCTTACTTCTAAGTCCCAACCATTTGATCTCATATCACTATTATTCTCTTTTGGCTGTGTTGCTCCGAGAATAGATGGCTTAACTGGTGCAGGACCAACCATGTTCTTTGTTGTACGAACGAAGTAATCGAATGTTCCTTGAAGTTTGTTATTGAACAATCCGAAGTCAAGACCAATGTTCCATGACTGTACTCTCTCCCATGTAAGGAAAGGTGATACAAGACCAGGAACGCCTGATGTATTAACACGTTCACCATTAACAAGCCATGCTGAAGAGTTTGAGCTAATAGGCTGTCTGAGGAACCAAGGATAGAGCTGGTCTGTATTAGTATTACCAAGTGAACCGTATGTTAATCTCAACTTAAGAGTATTAACTGTCTTATTAAGAGGCTTGAAGAACTGCTCGTTAGCAATATTCCAACCGAGTGCAAAAGATGGGAATGTACCCCATGTCTTATCCCCAATAAAACGTGAAGAGCCGTCTCTACGGATAGAGAACTCAGCCAAATAACGTGAGTCATAAGCATAGTTGATACGACCAAACATACCCATTGTTGACCAGTGTGTGTTAGAGAAACCACGTCCAACAACTTTATTAGTTGCATTGTTGAGGGTTGGCACTAATGGTGTTACAAGGTCAGCTTGATTAGCACTGAGGTTAGTATAAATATTAGACTCCATGTCCAAACCAGCAAGGAACTTAAATTCATGCTTGTCATTGAGTGTCATGTTATACTCAGTGAAGAAACGTCCATTGTAGTAATTATTCTTAGACATAGCCTCACCAACGTTAGACTTTCCTGCTGCATAGTCTCCGCTCCATGCTGCAGCTATTGGATGCTGATCTGGATCATAGTAGTAAATAGGCAACACGTCCCAATGGTTGTGGTAGTTAGTTGTATTGTAGTTACCTTCCAATCTTATCTTCCAACCCTTAATTGGTCGGAACTCAAGAGCAAGCTGCTGGAAGAGCTTATCCTCTTGGGTTGCATCAATACCACCATTCTCCATCTGTAAGATCTCATTTCCATGTACATAGTGGCCGTTTGGGTCGTAAACAGGGTTGGTAGGCCAGCGGCGTGCGATGTTATGGAAGAAGAGTCCGGTCATATAAGATGGTCTGCTATAATCTTCGCGAATCCACTTTGTGTTATAGGTAACTGTTGCCCAATCAGTAAGGTTTGCTGTAACCTTAGAAGAGAAGTTATATCTCTTCAGCTTATCCTTACCATGACGAATCAATCCACGCTGACTTAAGATAGCTCCACTGATATAGTAGTTCACCTTATTACCACCTCCACTTACAGAGATATTATGCTCTGTTGAAGGAACAGCAGACTTATACATCTCCTTAAACCAGTTGGTGTTATCCCAAGAACCATTATACATACTCCATGGTTCATTAGCAGCAGTACCCTGCCAAGTCGTAGTTACCTCTTCACCTGGCGCTGGTGTACCATTGATATGGTTCTTAATCTTATTAAGCATATCCTGACTAAATGGCGCATTACCGCCACTGTTTGCTGCAGCATCATTCCAATAGCGTGCGAAATCGTATGAGTTAGGCATCTCTGGAATCTGAGTTGCTGTAGAGAAACGTACGTTACCATTATAAGAAACGTTCGTACGACCTTCCTTACCACTCTTGGTTGTAACGAGGATAACACCAAACGCAGCACGTGAACCATAGATAGCACTTGAAGAAGCATCCTTCAATACAGAGATACTCTCGATGTCATTTGGAGAAATAGAGTAAAGATCGCCTTCTGAACCATCGATAAGTACGAGTGGAGCAGCATTAGAACCTTCACCAATAGTTCCTATACCACGAATGTTAAGTCCCATACGGCTCTTCAATGAACCACCCGCATTACCTACGCTGAAGTTCAATCCTGGAACCTCACCCTGCAATGCCTGTGCTACACTTGTTACTGGTCGAGAGTCAAGAGTCTTTGAAGATACAACAGAGACAGCACCTGTAAGGTTAACTTTCTTCTGTGTACCATAACCAACAACGACAACGTTATCAAGCATCTCACTGCTTTCCTGAAGTGTTACCTTTAGGTCTTTACCATTCCAAGTCACCTGCTGAGTCTTATAACCAACATAAGAAATGGTAAGTGAAGAGCCTGAAGCGATACCGTCTATCTCGAAGTTACCATCAAGATCGGTTACACTTCCCTTCTTGTGTCCATTACTTACGGCAAAAACAGAGGCACCAACAACTGGTTCTCCTTTACTGTCGACAACTGTTCCCTTACATACAGCTTGCTGTTGAACAACGGCTGCATTAGCTTTATACGTAATGTTGGCGTGCAGTAAACTTGAACTGAACAAAGCCATCATCATTAAGCTTGTAGTCCTTTTCTTCCTTAGGTACATAGGCTTTTAAGTATATTTAGATTAAAACTTATTTTAGGTTTTATAGTCGCAAAGTTAAATCAAATTAAACCGCAAGTTCAACATAGAACTGCAATCCCAAGTGCTGGTGTAGCTTAATAATCTA
>ERZ772945.2285-NODE-2285-length-11931-cov-8.994779_pt1 | contig 11931 bp, 8 predicted proteins | sample MGYA00511681_ERZ772945 | MGnify/ENA primary metagenome ERZ772945 (study PRJEB29015, sample SAMEA2737943) | human oral metagenome | biome: human oral; feature: human-associated habitat; material: dental | place: China | collected 2143 ... | reverse complement strand
TCTGGTTGATCATCTTGCCCTTGGGGCCGATGACCTCGCCGATCTTGTCGACGGGGACCTTGACGGTGATGATACGAGGAGCGTTGGGGCTCATCTCGTCGGGGCCGTCAATCGCCTGGTTGATGAGGTCGAGGATCGCCAGGCGGGCATCGCGGGCCTGGGCCAGCGCGCCGCGCAGCACCTGGGAGTCGATGCCGTCGAGCTTGGTGTCCAGCTGCAGGGCCGTGATGAAGTCGCGGGTACCGGCAACCTTGAAATCCATGTCGCCGAAGCCGTCCTCGGCGCCCAGGATGTCGGTCAGGGTAACGGCCTTGAACTGGCCGTCGACCTCACCGGTCATGAGGCCCATCGCGATGCCCGCGACGGGGGCGCGCAGCGGCACGCCGGCCTGGAGGAGAGACAGGGTCGAGGCACACACGGAGCCCATCGACGAGGAGCCGTTGGAGCCCATGGTCTCGGAGACCTGACGGATCGCGTAGGGGAACTCCTCGCGCGAAGGCAGGACGGGAACCAGGGCGCGCTCGGCCAGGTCACCGTGGCCGATCTCGCGACGCTTCGGCGAGCCGACGCGGCCAACCTCGCCCGTGGAGAACGGAGCGAAGTTGTACTGGTGCATGTAGCGCTTGGAGTTAATGGGCGACAGGTTGTCGATCTGCTGCTCCATGCGCAGCATCGCCAGGGTGGTGATGCCCAGGATCTGGGTCTCACCGCGCTGGAAGAGGGCGGAGCCGTGCACGCGGGGCAGGACCTCGACCTCGGCGGACAGAGAACGGATCTGGCGCGGCGTACGGCCGTCCATGCGGATCTCTTCGCGCAGGGTGCGGTTACGGATCGTGGCCTTCTCGAGCGAACGGAACGCGGCCTTGAGGGCCTTTTCCGACTCGGGGAAGCGCTCGGCCAGGGCGCCCAGCATCTCTTCCTTGACGGCGTCAACGGCCTCATCGCGGGCGAGCTTGCCCTCGGTCAGCAGGGCCTGAGCGATCTTCTCGGCCGCGTACTCCTCGACCGCCGCGTACTCTTCATCGGTGTAGTCCAGGAACAGCGGGAAGTCGGCGGTCTCCTTGGAGGCCTTTTCTGCGACCTTGATCTGAGCCTCGCACAACGCCTTGATGAAGGGCTTGGCGGCCTCAAGGCCGTCGGCCACGACATCTTCGGTGGGCGCGGTGGCGCCAGAGTGAATGAGCTCCCACTCATTCTTGCCGCCGCCGGCCTCGACCATCATGATCGCGACGTCTTCGGAGCCGTCTTCCTTGGTGACGATACGGCCCGCGACAACGATGTTGAACACGGAACGCTCGAGCTCGCTCCAACGCGGGAACGCGACCCACTGGTCGTCGATGAGCGCCAGGCGGGTACCGCCGATCGGGCCCGTGAAGGGCAGGCCCGCGATCTGGGTGGACATGGACGCGGCGTTGATCGCCAGGACGTCATACGCGTCGTCGGGGTCAATCGTCAGGATGGTCTCGACGACCTGAACCTCGTTGCGCAGGCCCTTAACGAAGCCGGGGCGCAGCGGGCGGTCGATGAGGCGGGCGGCCAGGATGGCCTCGGTGCCCGCGCGGCCTTCGCGGCGGAAGAAGGAACCGGGGATGCGACCCGCGGCGTACTGGCGCTCTTCAACGTCGACGGTCAGCGGGAAGAAGTCGAACTGGTCCTTCGGGTTCTTGCCCACCGTGGTGGCGGACAGAACGGTGGTGGAATCGTCCAGGTAGGCCAGGGCGGAACCTGCGGCCTGCTTGGCGAGACGACCGGTTTCGAAGCGTACGACGCGCTTGCCGAAACGGCCGTTATCGATAATCGCCTCTGCGGCGATGATGTCGGAGCCTTCCATCATGGGGCGTTTCTCCTTGGTGTGTTGGTATCGCGCTCCACTTCGGCCTTCGATCGAAGCCCACGGATCAACGCTCCGGAGGCCACTGTCGAAAACCGGCGGCTTGTGCGCGAGAAATACGGTATGCCCGAGGCGGGCGCATGAAAACCGGCCCGTCTCCGCATCGGGAGGCGGGCCGGCACGCGGTCATCGGCGCAGGCCGAGACGCTTGATGAGCGAACGGTAGCGCTCGATGTCGATGTCAGCCAGGTAACCCAGCAGGCGACGACGACGGCCGACCAGCAGCAGCAGGCCACGACGGGAGTGGTGGTCGTGCGTGTGGGTCTTGAAGTGCTCGGTCAGATCCTTGATGCGCTGGGTCAGCAGCGCGATCTGAACCTCGGGGGAACCGGTGTCGCCCTCGTGGGTCGCGTACTCGGCGATGATCTGGTCCTTGACGTCCTTGCTCAGCGGCACAGGCTTCTCCTTTGTATTCGTTGCGCGGGGCACCCGGGCTTGTCCCGGATGCTGACGATCCGCGGCCGATCGACGGCCTTTCTACAGTAGCACGCCCTCGCCCCGAGGCGACAAACGAGCGACGTAACTAACGAAACAGCTTGTCGCGGCGAGCGGGCACCGCGACGCAGCGCAGCGGCAAGTCGGGCGCCGCGCTATTGGGCGGTCACCGAGTCCGGGTCGACGCGTCCCGCGACACCGATTCCGAGAATGGAGGCCGTCTGCCTCAGGTCATCATCCATCTGCGTGAGCAGGTCGTCGAGGGAGGCGAAGGACTGCATGGGTCGGATGCGGGACACGAAGGTCACGGCGATGCGTTCGCCGTAGAGGTTCAGGTCTGATCGCCCCAGGACGTGCGCCTCGACCGTGCGCGTCTCGCCGCTGAACTGCGGGTTGGTGCCCACCGATATGGCGGCGGGCAGGAACTCGGCGGATTGGGTGCCGGGCACGGCGCGCACGACCCAGCCGGCGTAGACTCCGTCGGCGGGGATCACTCCTTCGACGTCCTTGGAGAGGTTGGCCGTCGGGAAGCCAAGGGCGCGGCCCCTCTTGAAACCGTGGCAGACGCTGCCACGGATGCGGTGCAGGTGACCGAGGACGCGGGCTGCTCCGGAGACGTCGCCGGCGGCCAGGAGTTCGCGTACCCACGAGGAGGACCAGCGTCGCCCCTCCGGCGCCTCAATGTCGGTGACGGTGATGACGTCGAAGCCGTAGGAGCGTCCCAGCGCCCGCAGGGTGTCGATCGTGCCCGCGTTTGCGCGCCCGAAACGGAAGTCCTCGCCGACCACGACCTCGCGCGCCCCGCAGCGCCCGACCAGGTACTCGTCGACGAACTCGTCGGCGTCCAGGCTGTAGACGCTGGCGTCGTAGTGGGCCACGAGCGTCGCGTCGAGTCCTGCGGCAGCCATCGCGTCGAGGCGGTCGCGCAGTGGGGATATGAGCTGGAGGCCCACCTCCGGCCGGTGCACCTGGATCGGGTGCGGGTCGAAAGTGATGGCGACCGCGTCGACGCCCAGCTTGCGTGCCCGTTCGATGCAGGTGGCGATGACCTTCTTGTGCCCGTTGTGCATGCCATCGAAGTTACCGATGGTCACCACGGCGGACTCGTTACCGGGGATTTCCGCGAGGGAATGCCAGACTTTCATGCTCTCTCTTTCCTAAAAGACCAGGACGGTTCTCAGGCGCCCTCCGTCGATGCGCACCAGGCCGAGGACGTTGCCTCCCGGGTCGAGCGCCGCGATCGGCGGATCGTCCCCGCGGCTCGCGGTACCCTCGCGCGGGGAAGCGGCTTCGGCCCCATCGCCGAGGCGCCATCTCTCCAGCTCGTCGGGGGAGCGCTTGGGGGCCTGGCCATGGAGGAATGCGCCGGCCTCGGCGCCGCTCAGACGCAGGGAGGGGAACATGGCGCGGGCGGCGTGGCCCAGGGGAATCAGGGGGAGGACTGGCCGATCGCTCTGGGCGGTGCTCGCCTCTGTCGTCGCGGCGGCGAGCTCGTCCAGTGTGAGGGCTCCTTCCAGGGGGAAGTCTCCGACGCGCGTGCGGCGCAGCGCGATCAGGTGGGCTCCGACCCCCAGCGCCTCACCTGCGTCGCGCGCGAGTGCCCGCACGTACGTGCCCGAGGAACATTCAACGGCCACGTCCACGTCGGCGACGCGGACCGGGCGCTGCGTCCGCGGGGTGTCGGGCCTCTCCCCCGCCCCGGCGTTGTCGGCCTCTGCCACGGTGGCCTCGGCGAGGCGCGGCGGCGCGAGAACCTCCAGGCGAGACACGCGTACCGGCCTGGCCGCGAGCATCACATCCTCGCCCGCGCGGGCGAGTGCGTACGCGCGCTTGCCTCCCACTTTGATCGCCGAGACGGTCGTGGGAACCTGCATGATGTCACCGCGCAGGGGCGCGAGCGCCTGCTCGAGGTCCTCCCCGCTCAGCGAGGAGCACCCGCGCACTCGCGTGGGCACGCCCTCGGCGTCGTCGGTGTTGGTGGCGATGCCGAAACGAATCGTCGCCACGTACTCTTTCGAGTGTCCGCTCACCCACGTGAGGAGCTTCGTCGCCTTGCCGACGCCGACAACGAGGACGCCGGTGGCCATCGGGTCCAGCGTGCCCCCGTGCCCCACCTTGCGGGTCTTGGCCAGGCGACGCACCCGCGAGACAACGTCGTGGCTCGTGATCCCGGCGGGCTTGTCGATCACGAGGAGGCCGGGGCGGGGGTTGTCGCAACGGCGCGCCATCGGCGTCTACGCCCGTTCCTCGTCGGCGTCGTCCTCGTCGTCGCGGCGATAGGGGTCGGCATCGCCGGCGTAGGACGCGCCGACCGACGCGGCCGCGATCGCCTCGTCCTTTGCTTTGGCCTGAGCCAACGCTTCCTCGAGTGCCGCCGCGCTCTCGGGGAGGGCGTCGAGAATGAACTCGAGGGAGGGGGTCAGTCGCAGCCCGAGCGCCTTGCCCACTCGCGAGCGGAAGAGTCCCTGCGCGGACGCGAACGCGCGCGCGGCCTTCTCACGCTGCTCGTCGTCGCCGAGCACCGTGTAGAAGATGGACGCGTGCTGCAGGTCGCCCGTCACGCGCACATCCGTGATGGTCACGAGCTCCAAGCGGGGATCCTTCACCTGGCGTCCGATCATCGACGCGACCGTCTGCAGGATGCGCTCCTGCACCTTTCGAACGCGAGCTTCGTCAGCCATCGCGACCTCCACAACCTACATCTTTGAACGCAGACAATAACTACCTAACAATGATACGGGACGCAACCGAAAATTGAGGCACAACCTCGTAGAGACCACTCAAAATGAACCGTGATACGAGCAACCGTTACGACACCGATGAAGTCGAACACTGAACCCTAATCGCTCGATAATGCCAAGAACCTGCGAAACCGTCAAATAAGGCGCACCCGTTGCCGCACTAGATTCGATAAAACTACGACAGTTTTTACGTAAAATCAACAACAACTCATCAAGTGATATAGATGCAGGAACAGGCGACAGCGAAAACACGCAATCACTCAGAACGAGAGGAACCGAGTTAGAATAAGCGCGAAAGGAGTTGGGAGAAATCTTTCCAACCCGAGGAAATAAAATACCATCACGCACTAAGCAAATAGTCCTATTTACGAACACAGAACGCCAACCACTCTCCGACTTCCGAAGATCAGTTGTGTGAACATATCGCGCCACAATCCCTCCATCCAAGATCGGATAGGCGGACTCGAATGAACGAACGGAAACCTTACCTCTAAATAAAACAAGATCCGAATCTCGGTGCTCAGACTCGAAAACTACCACACCACCCCCAACTGTAGGTTGTACAGGCACTGAAACACGATTCCGACGAACCGAAACAACTGCAGTGCGGACTGACGTACCCGAAAAACAGCCGGGCTCATAGTATGAGTGAACAATGAGATCCATATTGCGTTCAAGCCAACGAATGGCGATAGAGTCTCTTTCCGAACGAAGACAACTCAACGGGAGCACAGCAACACCAAAACCGCCAATATGAAGAGACTTCAAAGAATATAACAGACATGCCAACGGTCGACTGCAAGTGAAATGCATATTTCGATCGAACGCCACGTTAACAACATGACCCCCACGTCCCGAAAACGGAGGATTAATAACAAACGCGCTATAACGCTCCTTAATATATAATGGAGAAGATCGACGGCTTCGCTCGTTAAGAATATCTATACGACCAACGGACCACGAAGGATGCGTCTTACGAAGCAACCGAAGACATGAAATATCGAGATCCGTCGCAACAATCCTAGCAGCAGGCAACTTAGCTGAAACTTCCTCCAGAAGTGAGCCAAAACCAGCGCAAAAATCTACAACCTCTAACTGCGCTTCAGTCGAGCACACTAGGCCGCCAGTAAGAACATCGGCAACAGCATGAGCCACAGCAGCAGGCGAAAAGTACTGATCGAGATCATTCTTAAAATCAGTAATCACTTACCAGCACCAAATGACTTAAGATCATAGAACCATGTCCGACCGCGTTCCACTAGTTCGTCATCTTTACGAACGGGGTGATCATATACTAGCACTGCTCGAGGGTGCTCAATACCAAATAATATGGAGCCGAGCAGCATAGGAGTAGTGCCCAAAGGCGCGATAAGCAAACGCCCCTCCTGAGGCAGAAGATCTTCTAACAACGAAAATACAGCGAACGGAGAGCATGCAGACACCAGACGCAACCGTGCCGCCCAGTCTTGTTTGAGAAGAAAATGATGGTTAGCTGACACGCTGAAACCAGGATAGTCGATTTTGTACCCAGGGCAACCAATAACGGGAATGATCCGGTCGGGAGTAAATTCGAGATCATCGAGAACATTGGCGACCCGCCACCCTTCAAATCCAAGAAGAACAACGAGAGGAACTGGATCATCCCGATAACCCGGCGCAATTGATGCAAAAGTGGGCAGAGGAGAGCTTTCGGACGTAGACTGGGAGACACGAAAACTAACACCAGACGCATCGTCTGAAGTAAAGTCCGCCGCGGAAGACGTCTGCTGAGACCACAACGGATAACTCTGCGGTTCTGAAAACATGACACGAACGGCCACTGCCTGCTGCAGAAGGTGCCGAATCGCTGGCGCCCACACGTAAGCAGGAAGGTACGTAATATCAATTAGAACCGAGCGAGCATCACCAAGATCGAGCTTATCAATAAATTCATGAACATCCGACAAGACCTTAATACGATGGGTGCCGGAACCGGTCTCGATAGATACACTTTTTGTAGAATCGGCGGACAGATATCGAACGCTAGAAAACTTAGCTCCAATGTCACGCCCTAAACGACCATCGATTACAAGCAAGTCCCCGGTGTCGACAACACTCGAACGCTTCGAAACGGAAGACTCGTCCAGGAAATGACTGTACATCTATAAGCGCCCCTTTCAGAACAAAGCGTCACTATCATCGCCTGAGTTATCACTATTCGTATAGCGCTTTACGACCTCGCGGACTGAGCCCGGCACATTCGAGCTTAATTGAATTAGATCAAGATACTGCAAATCCATGCGCCTTTTCGAACGATAACTAAATAGAAAACGAGCAGAGAAGATTGGATGCATACGATATACGGTATCAGTGGTCTCAGTTGACACCTTCGCTCTCTTGTTACGTACTTCCGGTACAAATAGCTGATAGACAGCCGCCTCTTTAAGAAGAGCATCTACCATCGCCTTCTCAGAGTCAACGAGCCCTTCAGGTCCTTTGAGGCCGAAAGAACCAATCTCGGGAGCATGTCGCAAGCCGTCCGCCGCAAGATTCCCGAACAGTGTGCCAATCCCCAAAGCCAGCCACCGCAAACGTGGGCCGTACTGCGATGCATATGCCAACTGCTCAAGCGCAAGATTACCAATCTTATAGACCGCAAGCGTCTGAAACTCACAAGACACAGGGTTAGCAAGTGTACCCTTTTCGCGCTCATGCATTGCCAATGAAGATCTTACAATGTCTAAAAGATAGCGGATATTATTTCCAGCAATCTTACACAAAGCAGTCCACCCACAATAGTACTTTCGAATGCGAACGCCCCTTTTTTCTAAAGTGAATAACCATGCCGTAGCATAGTTATTGATACGGGTAGTCCACTCCTTGGGTTTCGTCTCAGCGAACTCGATCACCGCATCACTTAAGGCCCCATAGCCTTCGTGCGATTTGATCCAATCAGAAATGAAACATAGTCTCGCGTCTGACACTTTAGACAGCTTTCTGTTGAAATCGTCTCCTAAATCTTTCGCGAGTAGTTCATCCCGGAGCGCCCTTGCAGTCTTCGGTACGTAATCCCCAAACTTGGCAGCTTCAGCTTCCCAATTCAAAGTTGGAAATAGAGACTGCAGATCAAGAAGGCCCGGTTCCGAAAGACCCAATCGTTCACAACACACAGAAGAAGCGAAAGACTCAAACACTTTCCCTTCATCTTCGGCCATACGCCGCTCTATATCAATCAGTTCATAGTCCGCCGGATCTGAAACAATCTCATCTTCATTTAGCGTTGTTGTGATTCTGCGACCATTCGGGCGAACGCCAATCTTAAACGTATAGTGCGAATCACCCGAGTGTTTGAGAAGCGTATTGAAAACCCTTTGCTGATAGTCCAAGAGATTCTCAAACTCATCTAGCAGGAAGTAGACCGGCACATTATTCAATTGCGCGGAATTCCACAGATGATTGACGATCAACTCGATAGGACTACCTGCCGGAGCCCCTAATAATGGCCTGGTAGTTTGAGGAGAATTTATCCAAATCTGAATGTCATCGATACAATCTTGAATCTGGTTGCGAATGGAAGAAATTCTAGAATAGTCAGCGCCTTCTTTCAGCGAGAGCAACTTTGCAAGACGCCCCCAAAGACGATGATCATCCAAAAGACCTAAGGGGCCACGATCCTCTTCAACCTTAGTTAGCACATCCAAAAGGCGATCTATGAGTACAAGATTCACATAATACTGAAATACCTGCTCCCAGTCCAAGTCGCTAACTCCATTACCGCGAAAGGCATGCATTACCGACGTCGAGAACTTCCAATAGACGCCAATAAACCGAAGACCACCATTCACGTCGTCATTCGAGCGCAACCCGTTGTAGGCCATTGCACGTAGAGCAGTGGTCTTCCCAGTTCCACGCGCACCGAGCAGGATAGCTGGCTGCGAACGAAGCAGATCACTCCAATATACCGGCTCATGAAATTTCAGTACATTATGGGCACCAACCGTTTCATATCGCAATGAATCAAACCGAGTATCGAGCACCTTTTTCAAACTAAGCACTATGATCTCCTATACAGTGGCTTCCAATCGCTGCCTTCCGCCCAAAATATGGGGAGAGTAGCGTCAGGAACCGAATGCTGAAAAGCAATTGTCAAGCCTAGATCACGAAACCCAAACTTCCCCACATAGTTTGGAACATTAGGGGATTTCAAATAAAATTCAGCATATTTGTCAATGAGCGAACGCACCTCACTTCCCACACTGCCAGAGACGAGCGCACAATTCGTTGACTTGATATTGTATCTTTCTCCAAGAACATGCGGACAGTTTACAGAAAGATAGCTATGTTCGCTTTTTAATCGCTTCTTTGCCTTCCTAGTTGCAACCAATAGGCAATAATAGACTCTTAGCCCTCTCTGCTTTGCTATATCCTGAATCGACGAAGACTTGTCATCTGATACCAGAATTCGCCTCGCAAGTGTTTCACACACCTGCTCACCTGACCCAGCAAAATCGTCCACCAACACTAGGGCAGTATTTTGCACATCGTTCTGAGCACATGACACCAAATGCTCAACCGCTTTATCTGGATTCATCATTTGAGACTCATCGAGCGCGAACAGTTGTCGCATCTTTCGAACAAAGGAATATCCAGAATCTGTAGGGTTTGGACGTTCTCCAGTCGGAAAGGTAATGAGCAATTTTGGCTCTTTCATCTTTCTGCCATTGCCATCAATAAGATTCCAATCGACCATCTCAATACTGCGCCGAAGTGAAGTATACGCATCGGCCAACAAGGATTCAACAACTCGGTCACTTAGGAATATAAAAGAATTCAGCAGGACTTTGGCTGCAGGCTTATCGGAGGCATCAAAGTTGCTTAGCCAGCGGTCAACGTCAAGCTTATCCTCTCCTGGCCAAAATCCAACGGCACGCAAAGCTTCAATTTGGTGCAGGGGGGTACCGTTCATTCGTCGACCACCTCAAACATAGTTAATGGGTTCCACTGAAACACGAGCATAGAACGACGCTGATACTTCGATGTCAACGCTGGCCAAGCTTGTTATGAGAACGCCTACAGGTTACCATTCACGCGTCATCGTGCGCCAGTCGAACCCCTAAGTTCCATCGTGACGTATCGGGGTCCGAGCGCACGCCCGGACCCCGATACGTCACGCCTTGCGATCAGTCGCGAGCCTTCTCGCGCATCTCCCAGGTTTCGATGACGTCGCCCTCGGCGATGTCCTTGTACCCCAGGGTGATGCCACACTCGTAGCCCTCGCGGACCTCGGTGACGTCGTCCTTCTCGCGACGCAGGGACGCGATCTCGAGGTTGTCGGCCGCCACAACGCCGTCGCGCACGAGGCGCGCCTTGGCGCCGCGCTTGATCGTGCCGGAGCGGACGATGGAACCCGCGATGTTGCCGAACTTACCGGAACGGAACACCTGACGGATCTCGGCGCTGCCGAGCGCAACCTCCTCGTAGATCGGCTTGAGCATGCCCTTGAGGGCTGCCTCGATGTCGTCGATCGCGGAGTAGATGACGTTGTAGTACTTGATCTCGACGCCCTCGGCATCGGCCATCTCGGCCACGCGCTCGGCGGGTCGAACATTGAAGCCGATGATGACCGCGTTGTCGACGGTCGCGAGGTTGACGTCGTTCTGTGTGATGGCACCCACGCCACGGTGGATGATGCGCAGCGCGACCTCGTCACCCACGTCGATTCGGAGCAGCGAGTCTTCCAGCGCCTCGACGGCGCCGGACACGTCGCCCTTGATGACGAGGTTGAGGGTGTCGACTTCTCCCTCCGCGAGGACCTTGTCGAAGTCCTCCAGGGAGACGCGCTTGCGACGCTTGGCGAGCAGCGCCTGACGCTCCGCAGCCTCTCGCTTGTCGGCGATCTGGCGCGCCGTACGGTCGTCGGCGGCGACCAGGAAGGAGTCGCCAGCGCGCGGGACGGACGTCAGGCCGAGGACGGCGACCGGGGTCGAGGGTCCGGCCTCGGAGACGTCGTTGCCCGAGTCGTCGAACATGGCTCGCACGCGGCCGTGGGAGGAGCCCACGACGAGCGAATCGCCGACGCGCAGCGTACCGCGCTGAACGAGCATGGTCGCAACCGCGCCGCGCCCCTTGTCGAGGTTCGCTTCGATGGCGACACCTCGGGCGTCCGTATTCGGGTTGGCCTCCAGGGTCAGCGCCGCATCCGCCGTCAGCAGGACAGCCTCGAGGAGCTCGTGGATGCCCGTGCGCTGCTTGGCCGAGATGTTGACGAACATGACGTCGCCGCCGTATTCCTCCGCGACCAGGCCGTACTCGGTGAGCTGGGAGCGGATCTTGTCGGGGTTCGCGCCGTCCTTATCGATCTTGTTGACCGCCACGACGATGGGCACTCCGGCCGCCTGGGCGTGGTTGATCGCCTCGACCGTCTGCGGCATGACGCCGTCATCGGCCGCGACCACGAGGATCGCGATGTCAGTGACCTGGGCGCCGCGAGCACGCATGGCGGTAAAGGCCTCGTGTCCGGGGGTGTCGATGAAGGTGATGCGTCGGGGGGTTCCGTCCTCCGCCTTGACCTTGACCTGGTAGGCACCGATGTGCTGGGTGATGCCGCCGTGCTCGCTGTCGACGACATCGGTGTGGCGAATGGCGTCGAGCAGCTTCGTCTTGCCGTGGTCGACGTGGCCCATGACGGTGACGACCGGGGGCCGGGGCGCCATGTTCTCGGCGTCGTCGAGCTCTTCAGCTTCGAGGTCGATGTCGAAGGACTCGAGCAGCTCGCGGTCCTCGTCCTCGGGGGAGACGACCTTGACGTCGTAGCCGAGCTCGGCGCCCAAGGCCTCGAAGGTGTCCTGGTCCAGGGACTGGGTGGCCGTGGCCATCTCGCCCAGG
>ERZ772945.2284-NODE-2284-length-11932-cov-5.658668_pt1 | contig 11932 bp, 10 predicted proteins | sample MGYA00511681_ERZ772945 | MGnify/ENA primary metagenome ERZ772945 (study PRJEB29015, sample SAMEA2737943) | human oral metagenome | biome: human oral; feature: human-associated habitat; material: dental | place: China | collected 2143 ... | reverse complement strand
AAAAAGCTAAATTTGAGTTGCAAAAGGAAGTCGGAGAAATGGCTGTGGATCTTGCAGAAAAAATTATTAAAGAAAATATTGATAAAAGTCAAGATAAAACAATTGATAAATTTATTGATGGATTAGGAGATTAAAATTATGGAAGACGAGATTGCAAAAACATATGCCAAAGCTATCTATGATATAGCAAAATCTTCTAATAAAATAGATGAAGTTCGAGAAGTGCTTAATATTTTAATTGAAAAATATTCAGAAGAAGAAATAAATATAAATTCAGTACAACAAATAGGAGTATTACTTTTTGAAAAGTTAGGATTACCAATCATTAGAAAAACAAAAACAGGATATTCTACAGATGTAGATACATTAAAAAAACTTGAAGATAAACATGAAATAATATCATATATATTAGAATATAGAGAAATCAGTAAACTTATAAGTACATATGTTGACGGACTTATATATGAAATAAATGAAAAAACAAATAGAATACATTCAAATTTTAATCAAACAGTTACAGCAACAGGTAGAATAAGTTCTACAGAACCTAATATGCAAAATATTCCTGCAAGAAAAGAAGAAGGAAAAATAATAAGAAAATGTTTTAAAGCAGAAAAGGAAAATGTTTTTGTAAGTGCAGATTATTCACAAATAGAACTTAGAGTTTTAGCAGATATGTCGCGGTGATGAAAAAATGATACAAGCATTTAGAGAAAATAAGGATATACATAGAACAACAGCAAGTACAATATTTAATATACCACTAGAAGAAGTTACAGATATATATAGAAGATATGCAAAAGCAGTAAATTTTGGAATAATATATGGAATAAGTGATTTTGGACTATCAGAAAATGTTGGGATAACAGTAAAAGAAGCAAAAAAATATATAGAAGATTATTTGAAAAAATATCCAAAGATAAAAGAATATATGGATAATACTAAAAATATAGCAGTAGAAAAAGGATATGTAGAAACAAAATTTGGAAGAAGAAGATATGTACAAAATATTAAATCACAAAACTATATAATAAGAGAACAAGCTAAAAGAATAGCAATGAATGCACCAATACAGGGAACAGCAGCAGATATAACTAAGATTGCTATGGTAAAAATAGAAGAAAGAATAAAAAAAGAAAAACTAGATGCTAAAATATTATTACAAGTACATGATGAAATAATTGTTGAATGTAATAATAATATAAAAGACAAGATAGCAAATATTTTAAAAGAAGAGATGGAAAAAGCAGCAGTACTTCAGGTTCCAATTATTGCAGATATACGAATATCTGAAGTAATGGATAAGTAATATTTAAAATACATAACAAAAATAAATCTAATATGTTATAATAAGCTAAAACAATCATAAATTAATAATATATTAATTTATGGATTATACAAAAGATAAGATGAAATAAGAAATTAGAATATAAATTATAATAAAAAGTGTGGTAACTATAATATCATTAATGTTACTGGAAAAGAGGCATAATGAAGAAAATAGAATCTAAAAAATCTTTTTGTCTCTTCTATATTTTCATTTGAACAAATTAGATGGTAGTAATATTGAGCTTGGAAAGAAAATGGTAAAAGAAGGGAAATATGCTGTCATAATACTTGCAGGAGGACAACGGAAGTAGACTTCGGACATACAGGACCTAAAGGAACATATATATTAGATTTAGGTGATAAAAAAATGTCTATATTTGAAATACATATAAGAAATTTAAATAAGAAAAATGTTAATGTATTTATAATGTGTTCAAATGAAAATATAGAAGAGACAAAAAGATTTTTTGAAGAAAATAATTATTTTGGACATAAAAAAGAATTGATTCACTTTTTTATACAAAGTGATTTACCATTATTACAATTAGATGGTGTTACATCTTTAAAGGTAAAAGGTAAGGTAAAAAGAGCATCAAGTGGACATCGGAGCTGTATATGAAGCAATGATGAATCAAAAAGAATTAGTAGAAAAACTTCGGAATAGAAAAGTTTTTAATTACAAATGTAGATAATATATTATCAAACCTACTTGATTATGATTTTATTGGAAAATCAAAAGATCTAGAATTAGCAGTTAAAAGTGTTGAAAAGGTAGAACCAAATGAAAAAGTAGGACTTTTTGTAAAAAATGAAGATGACAAATTAGAGGTTATAGAATATACAGAAATATCTGTAGAATTAAGTAATAAGAGAGATCAAGACGGATTATACTTAAATGAATCAAATATAATGAGTCAAATAGTAGACTGGAGATTTATAAAAAAAGTTGCAAATATGAATTTACCATATCATGAACAATATAAGAGTAAAGATGGTTATGAATTTATAAAAAGGGAAAGATTTATATTTGATGCATTCCCTAAGGCAGATACATTTGATGTATTTAGAGTAGAAAGAATAGATGAATTTGCTCCTATAAAAGGTGCAGAAGGTAAAGATTCACCAGATTCTGCTACACTTATGTACCTTAGATATCTTCGTAAGAAGAATAAGTAGTGAATAAAAATAAAAAATACCATACATAGAAATGGTATTTTTTAAGAATAAACAGTTGACATAACTAACATTAAATGTTATTATAGTTATGTACAACATAGGTATACTAAAAGATTAATTAATATTTTAGGAGGAAAAGATGGAAACATTGAGAAGACCTAAGGTCATGAAATTAACAGAAAAAAATGCAAAGAAAGGGAGAGAACTTGTTAAAACAGGTAAATTAGGCATAGTATTGCTCGCTGGAGGGCAAGGTTCTAGGTTGGAACATGAAGGTCCTAAAGGAACTTATTTTATTGAAGAGTTAGAAAAAACTATTTTTGGAATACAATGTCTGAAAGTTCAGAAAAGTAAAATTCATTTATTTATCATGTGTTCAACAGAGAATGTTGAACAAACAGAGAATTTTTTTGAAACAAATGATTATTTTGGAATGAGAGGAAGAATACACTTATTCGTACAAAATAATTTTAATTTATTAGATCTTGACGGAACTGAACTTAAGATAGAAGGAAAAAGTGTACCTGCTTCTGCAGGACATGGAGATGTGATAAGATCACTCAGTAAAGTAATGGGTTTAATAGATGACTTAAAGATAAGTCATCTATTAATAAGCAATATAGATAATATTAATGCACAACTATTGGATTATAATTTTATAGGAGAGAGTTGTGAGAGTGATTTATCTCTAAAAGTAGTGGAGAAACTAGAACCAAATGAAAATGTTGGAGTTTTTTGCAAAGATGAGGAAGGTAGACTAGCAGTACTTGAGTATAGTGAAATTCCGGAAAATTTAAGAAATCTACGGGATAATGAAGGTCTATATTTTAGACTAGCAAATATTATGGTGCAGATATTATCAGTATCTGTGATAAAAAAAATTATGGAAAAAGATATACCGATACATTATGCTTACAAAAAGAAAAGAATAAAAGGAAAGATGTATGAATTTTTAAAGAAAGAAATCTTTATATTCGATTTCTTTAAATACATAGAAGATTATAAAATTTTCATGGTAGATAAAAACTCAAACTTCGCTCCTATTAAAGATAAGGCATCAGTTAGTGAAGCAGTCCAAAGATATAAAAACTATCATAACATTTAATTATAAAATAGTCTTAAACATAATTGTTTAAGGCTATTTTTTTGTATTTGACTATAGGTTTTGTATTAAATATAATTTGAGTATAAGAATAAAATAAATAAAGGAGAATATTATGGAAGATATTGATATAAATGAATTAAAAAAAATAAATAAACATTGGATAGAAAATGTTAGTGATGATGAAAGGGCTGAACTTGAAGGTTTATCTGATAAAGAAATAATAGACAGATATTATATGGACTTAGAGTTTGGTACTGCAGGACTACGTGGTGTTATGGAACTTGGAAAAAATAGAATGAATATATATACAGTATCTAGAGCAACGCAAGCTATTTCACAATATATTTTAAAAAGAGGAATGGAAAAAAGAGGTGTTGCAATACTTTATGATACAAGAAATAATTCTAGGAAGTTTGCAGAAGCAACAGCAAGAGTATTAATTGCAAATGGTATAAAAGTATACTTATTTGATAGATATAGACCAGTACCTGTATTATCTTTTTCAACAAGAGATTTAAATGCATTTATGGGAATAATGATAACAGCAAGTCATAATCCTAAAGAATATAATGGGTATAAGGTGTTTGATGAAACAGGACTTCAAATAGGTAAAAAGGTTGCAGATGAAGTTATGGAAAATATTAATAATACTAATATTTTTAATGGTGTTAAGAAGATTTCAGAAGAAGAGTTTAATAATATGATTAATGGTGAAAATTCATTACTTGAAATTGTAGGAGAAAAACAAGAAAGAAGATATTTAGATATATTAAAAACAAGGATATTAAATGATAAAGAAATAGAAGATGTAAAGAAGAAGATAAAAGTTGTATATACACCACTTCATGGAACAGGAGATTTAGTTGTAAATAGGCTTCTTAAAGAACTTGGATATGAAAATATAATACCAGTAAAAGAACAACAAGTTGTAGATGGAGTATTTGGTACAGTAAAATCTCCAAATCCAGAAAATGTAGGAGCATTTGAAATGGCTATAAAACTTGCAGATGAAAAAGAGGCAGATATTTGTATAGGAACAGATCCAGACTGTGATAGATTACGGAATATTAATAAGAAAAGATGGGAAATTTAAACCTCTTACAGGTAATCAAATAGGTGTTATAATGCTTGAATATATATTAAGTCAAATGAAAGAAAAAAATATGTTAAAAGATAATTATTATATATCAACAAGTATTGTATCAACAAACTTAACAAAAAAGATAGCAGATACATATGGAATAAAATGTTATGAAACATTAACAGGATTTAAAAACTTATGTAGTGCTTCAAAAGATCCAAAAGAAGAATTCTTATTTGGGTTTGAAGAAAGTTTCGGATATCTATATGGTGATCATGCAAGAGATAAAGATCGGTGTTGTAGCATCAATGTTAATGCTTGAAATAGTTGCATATTATAGTAAGCAAAATAAGGACTTATTTGATGTATTAGAAGATATATATGATAAATATGGATATTATATTGAAAAAGGAGAATCAATAGTATTAAAAGGTATAGAAGGTAAAGAAAAAATAAAGGAAAAAATGGACAGTTTAAGAAATACTGTTATAACAGAAATAGAAGGTGTAAAAGTATTAAAAACAAGAGATTATGAAAAAATAGAAGAACAAAAATCAAATGTTATGTATTATGAACTTGAAAATGATAGCTGGCTTGCTGTTAGACCATCAGGAACAGAACCTAAAATAAAATTTTATATAGGAGTATGTGCAGATAAAAAAGAAGATGCAATAACAATTATGGATAAATTAAAAAGATTTATAAAATTATAAAAAATAAAAAAACAAGGGATAAAAATCCCTTGATAAATAATATTCAAAATAAGTATAATTTTTATAATCCTGCTCCAAATTCAAATCCTTTTCCAGAATAGTTAAATTGAACATTCTTTTCCGGGAATGGAGTTACTCCAAATTTTAATGAAACTACTGGATAATATCCTAATTTTTTGTTGCTAGGCTTATCCCATTTCATTCCTGTTCCAATTTCCCATTCAACATTTTCGAATCTATGTGTCAATGTCACCATTCCTAAAGTCAACTTATTAACTTTTTTAGCATACCATGAACTTTCATAGATTTCAGGATCAGAAGATTTAGGTGCTCCATTTTGCACATATTGGATTTTTCCACCGACCCACCATGGCTTGTCTGGATCTCGTGAAAACATATACTTTCCTTCAAATTCATGTTTTCTAAAGTCAAAGGTGCTGTTACGTGTCGAGTCATTACGATATATTCTGTCTGGTCTTTCCATTATAAAGGCATATCTTACAAACATTTTTTCCAAATATCCCGCTTCAACTTTAAATGTTAAATCGTTAATTTTGTCAAATCCCTTCATTCCGCTAGGATTAGTCGCATCAGAACCATCTATTTGCATATCCATCCCAATTTGGAAATATTTTTTATGACTTCTCAAATTTTGAAGTTTAGCATTAAAATCATTTAAGCTGAACTTATTTTGACGATAATTTTCCTCTTCCACATAACTTTTATACGCTTCTTCCTCATCACTGCTCAAGAATAGCCTATTATCACTATTTACAACAATATTATCTATATTAGATTTATTAGCATTGTTAATAGAAAATTCCTGTGTATTTGAATTTTTTACCATATTTACATCTTTAATTTGATTTTCAGATTTTATAATTTCTGCTTCCCTGTCTTTTTCCTTTTTGTCCAGATCAGCAGCATATCTAGGTTTAGCATTATTTTCATATTTATATAAAAATCCAATTGTAGTATAATCATTTCCACGTATATATCTGTCATCTGAAGTAATAATTGGAGTATTTTTCAAATCTCTGTATATTTTTTTACCAAATCCAAGATTTACTCTAAAATAATGATCCGATTCAAATTTCTTATTTTTCATTTTTGAAGTATCATAAACAAATCCTAATTTATGATAGTTCGTTTTTAATTTTAATGCTGGATATCCAAATGTTGCAATATTTCCATAAATATCATTTGCTTTATTTAATGTATTTGTGTATTCAAATCCCCATTCATTAAAATTGATTCCAAAACTTCTTTCCTTTAGAGATTCCTTGTATATCTTCTGATTCCATCCAAGACTGGTATTATATGGAAATAACTGTTTATTTTTATCAGAAAACTTATACAGGAAGTTATCTCCAGCATCTGATACATATCCATATTGAATTTCTCTATTAAAATCCCTTTCAGATTTAAAATCTTTAAATTCATATTCATCATTATTTTCAAAATTAAGGCTTACAAAACGTTTATTTGCAATATCAGCTTTAAAATAGTTTTTAACATATCTATTTTTTAACCAGTGATCCATAAAATGTCTGTCATCTCTCATTGCTAAATTATAATTAAACGTTACATTTCCTATATGATAGTTAAAATCATTTCTAAGTCCAATAGCATTTGTTGGAACTTCTACAATGTCATACCCTCCATAAGTTGCACTATCAGCAGTTATCCGCTGAAAACTTACTGTTGCATCATTTGTAACTTTTACATCGTATTTATTATTATTCTTGGAAGTATTGTCAAAAATTGTTGTAAATAATCTTGTATCCAATGTAAAAATTTTCATTGATGGACTTTGCTTTATAGTATCTCCGCTTGCATCTCTTGCAACTTTATATCCTGTTTTTGAATTCAGATCTTCTACTTTTCTTCCATTTCTAAATTCAGGCACTGGTAAACTGCTATAATCACGGTTTTCAAAAGCTAAGTTATACCCGACAAAAGATTCTCTCAATGGAATATCAATTCTGTCATTACCCATATTAAATCTTTGTGATCTATATTTTTCATAAATGATTTTCTTAGGACGGCGTATTATCTCATTATCTTCATAAACTTTATAAATACGGCTTTCATCAGTTGTTGATGGATTTAAGAATAATGCATTATAATTTTCATTATCTCTTGTATAATCATATTCATATTCTTTTTTTATTATCTCAACTTGCTTTGCCTGTGCTCCAAAATACAGCGTATTTGTTAAATTCTGATAGCCAGTACGAGGCTGATATCCAAAAAAGTCACTTTCCCTGAATGGATAATAATTTCCAAATGTCAATCCCCATTCCTTTCTCTTGTCATAAGCAACATTCTGAACCCAATGAATCGTCTTGTCATCACCACGATCTCGCATTCCTAAAAGTTCTCCATATTCATCCTTATCCGAATTAAGATAATCAAATTTTATTTTTGGCCCCCTAAAGTCAATTCCATAATTTCTTTTTTTTCTATATGAGTTCAAATCTCCGACATATCCAGGATTAATATCCCGAAAATCCTCATTATCCACTGTTATTTCCACATCTTTATTACCATTTGTATACTTTATGCTCTTATACAAATCAACGTCTGTTCTACGTGGATCAAGATCATCATCCTTCATAATCTTGTCATTTATATCAGTCAATGCCTTTAATGCATGTTTATCCTGTGTCCAGTAATATTTTGCATTAAATTCTCCATTTTGACCAAGCTCCTGATTAATATTCATATCCCAGAAACCAATATGTCTATATTTATCTACAAATGCAGTATAATCATCCTTTAATTTTGCACCGTCGACTGCATACATTAAATTAGTTGTAATATTTTGATAATTTAAATTCCAGATTCCATAACCTGCATCGTAAAATTTTCTATCTTCCTTGGCTTTTTTCGGAACATTTGTAACTTTATGATTCCATTTAAAATCCCATTCCTGCTTATGATTTCCGATTGGAACAACAACCCTGTTTACAAATATATTTCCAGAATTATTTCCCCAGAAGGAATAATCATTTGAAACTTTTAAAGCCAGTTTTTGCTTTGTACTTAATTCAAAATCAACAAATCCTTGTGCAAGCGGACCTAAATCATAGTCAAACCCCATAATTCCAAAAAGCCCTCTGTCGCTATCCATCCCAACATAAGGAAATAGTGTAGCCCTTTGAGTTGATGGCTTTAGGGAAGTTACATAATATGGTAATTTAAACCAAGTTTTTCCTCCTGCAAAAAAACCGATATTTCTTGCAACAGCTTTTCTATTTGGATAAATTTCCAACTCTTCTGCATTTATTTTATAATTAGGTTTTTCATAAGGACTCGTAGTAAACCATCCATTTTTTATAAAAATTGCCTTATTTCCTAAACTTAAAGTTTCTTCACCACCATATCGTAATTTCAGGTCAGCATCATAACTTTCAGAATTAAATATTTTCGCTAGCTTTGTATCCATATCAAAAATAAGGTTATCAGCCTTTATTATTTGAGAACCTTGAGAAAATTCAACGTTTCCAGAACCTGAAAGAATATTTTTATTAGCAATTTTTTTTAATTTGTCAGCATTTATCGTATAATCTTCATATTTTACAGTAACGTTACCTTCTGTTTCTATTTCTTCCGTTTCCAGATTTATTCTAGACTTTTCTGTTTCCAAATCTATTACTTCCCCAGCAGCGTTCAGCTTGCCACAAAGTATGATATAAAACAGCAAAATAAACAATACTTTATATTTCTTCATCCTTTTCATTTCTTCAACCTTTTATTTTTTATTATATAATACCTTATCAATCACTAAAATTATATCACACCTCTATGTTTTGAACCTGCCCCAATTAAATCACAACTTTTTTAAGCCCCTTTTTATTTTTCTAGACATTCTCAATTTCCTTACTGTTCCAGTTCAAAATCATCCGTATTTGACATACTTAATTATTGTTTTTATTATATCATAAGTAACAAAATGTTTCAAATTTTTTGTCTTTGAGGACAGAGTAAAAAATATAGGGGCGGTCATTAAATACCACAACAAATCTTTTTTGAATGATTTTTTTAAAATATTTTACTTTGTGATATTTCTTTCAAAACTTCCCTAATTGGACATTCTCCTCCTCTCAAATATGGAATGTTTGTGCTTTTTCCTGTTTCATTAACAATTTCTGGCAAGCATTCCATCTCTATTACCTTTTCTAGTGAACTCGTTCTTTTGCCGCTAAAGTACAGTTCATACGCCTTTTCCCTGTTTTTTCCATAGTTTGCAAAGAAAGTGTGGTATAACGCTCTTGCCTTTATCTTCCTTCTTGAAAACGCTTTCGGCCTGCTTGACAAAAATCTTGAGCATTCGTGGGACACAAGGGCTTCCGTCCTTGAGCCTATGTAATCCTCTTCAGTATATATCCTTCTTATCTTCTCATACTGGTTAAGCAGCATCTTCATCTGCTCCTTTCTTCTCTGGCTCACATTCTCCTTTTCCTTGAAATTCTCATAAAAATTTTCAAGTTCTGCAAAGTTATCTTTCTCAAGCCACCTGTAAAGATTTTTTGATATTTCCTTGTCCTTCTTGGAAATTTCAACTATAGCTTTTACTAGATGAAACTTGTCATAAATGTGTATCGGATTGTAAATCCTAAGCTCCCCTGCAAAGCTGTCTATCCATATTCCCCCATCAGAGTTCACAATCAGCTTCTTCTTGTCCATATTGTATCTCTTTTCAAGATAGTTAAGCACATATTCCGACACTTCCTCAAGGGATACGGATGCAGGAAACATTATTGTGTGTTTGTCAATAAGTTTGTTCCTGTCCCTGCAGATTTCCTCAATTCCACGATGTATTGAAACCATCCTCATATATGTGTTTTTACTTCTTCTGCACTTCATATGGTCTTCATCAATCTCCATATATACTGGCGAATCGTCATCCCTTTCAAATCTTTCAATATCAAGTTTCGGCATTTCAAAAGAATTGACAAGATTATACACAGTAGCCCTTGAAACACCGTAAGTCTTTGCAAGAAATGAAGCCGTAGCATATTGATACTCAAAAAGTATAGTAAAAATCAGCTCCTCAGAAAGCCTTCTGTACCGCTTAAGCCCAATTTTTTCATCAATGTAGTAGTGAATGCCTGTTTTCTTGTCTACATATTTTCGACGTTCAAAAGTGACATGCCCGAAAGCAGTAGTAACAGTTCTTTTAACAAATCCTTTGCTTTTAAATTTATCTTTTCTTTCATCGGAATGAAAAAAGGCATCATCAACTCTTTTGACATAAACTCTAAACAGCGTTTCAAAGGCCTTTGAGACAAACAGCTTAAACTGCTGCTCAAACGGAAGTCTGAAGGAAAAAATATTTTTAAAAAAAGTCTTTACAAGCGAGGAAAAATCTGATATTCTAATCATAGAGGGAACCACCTTTCAATAGGATTTGGCGATTATATTGTAACTGGTTTCCTCTTTTTTGTTAATTAAAAATTTGATTAAATTTATTTGCCCCTATATTTTTTACTCTGTCGCTACTGCAAAATACAATAGCCTAAATTCATCATTTTATTTCAAATTATTTTTAAAGAAACTTTCAAATTTATCAAATGGAATTACATGATTTTTTCCACCATCATATAAATCTGTATGCACTGCACCTTTTACAATGTATAATTCTTTATCTTTATTTCCCAATGCTTTATAGGCATCTTCCGAGAAATATCTTGAATGTGCATTTTCACCAGCAACTATTAAAGTTGGTGTTCTCATTTCAGAAGCATATTCTAATATAGGCATATTAATTAATGGTAACATTCCAGTTGTAGTCCAAGAACCATTTGGGTTAGAATTTACTGCACGAGGATGATATCCTCTTTTTGTTGTATAGAAATCAGAGTATTCTGCAACAAATTTTGGTGTATCTTTTGTAATTTGTTCTTTTCTCAGATTATTTGCCGGTAATAAATCAGCATAACCATCTTCAACAGCTTTCCATCTAGCTTCGTTCAATTGTTTTTTCAAATTATATCTTCCTTCTGCATCAACCGAATCGTTGTAACCTTTTGCAGAAACTCTTGTCATATCGTACATAGTAGAAGTTGCAACTGCTTTAATACGAGTATCTGAAATTGCCGCATTTAAAGCAAATCCTCCCCATCCACAAATTCCTAAAATTCCAATTTTATCTCTGTCAATAAATGATTGTGTTCCTAAGAAATCAACTGCCGCACTAAAATCTTCTGTATTAATTTCAGGCGATGGAACATTTCTTGGCTGTCCTCCGCTTTCTCCAGTGTAAGAACCGTCAAACGCCAATGTTACAAATCCTCTTTCTGCCAATGTTTGTGCATATAGTCCAGATGATTGCTCTTTAACTGCTCCAAATGGCCCTGAAATCGCTATTGCGGATAGTTTTTTATTTTCAATATTTTTTATAAAATCTGAATAACTTACATCAATTACTTGTTGATTTTTATTTTCATCCATTATACTAGTAACAACCACTGCCAAGGTTATAATAAAGATTAACATTAATAAACCTTTAAAGTTAAAGTT
>ERZ772945.2282-NODE-2282-length-11936-cov-45.016581_pt1 | contig 11936 bp, 9 predicted proteins | sample MGYA00511681_ERZ772945 | MGnify/ENA primary metagenome ERZ772945 (study PRJEB29015, sample SAMEA2737943) | human oral metagenome | biome: human oral; feature: human-associated habitat; material: dental | place: China | collected 2143 ... | reverse complement strand
ATGGGCGACTCTGCTGTCGGTCTGCAGGCACGCTTGATGAGTCAGGCTCTGCGGAAACTCACCTCAACTATCTCAAAGACCAACACCTGTTGCATCTTCATCAACCAGTTGCGTGAGAAGATTGGTGTGATGTTCGGTAACCCAGAGACAACAACGGGTGGCAACGCCCTGAAGTTTTACAGTTCTGTACGCCTTGATATCCGCCGTGTTACATCTATCAAGGACGGCGATCAGGTGATTGGTAACCAAGTTCGTGTAAAGGTTGTCAAGAACAAGGTAGCTCCTCCTTTCCGCAAGGCAGAGTTTGAGATAACCTTCGGTGAGGGAATCTCAAAGATCGGTGAGATTGTCGACCTGGGCGTTCAATATGGTATCATTCAGAAGAGTGGCAGCTGGTTCAGCTACAACGGTACGAAACTTGCCCAGGGACGCGATGCCACCAAGACTATGATCAAGGATAATCCTGAACTGGCCGAAGAATTGGAAGGGCTGATAAAGCAGGCTATTGCCGAACAGTCGAAATAAGTGAACGGAGAGTGTCGGGAATGTCAATTCTGCAGGGCAGACAACCTGTCTGTCCTGCCGTTTTGTGTCGGATGGTTCCGTGCGCTCTCTTCCTATATGAAACAGTAGTCAGGCATCCATCCATGGATGGCATAGGCGTTGTCTTTCATCAGTCTCTGCACATAACGTATCCTACCAGACATTGAGACACCCGTTCCCAAGGCTTGGGAATCCTGTTCCCAGGCATCGGGACTTCTGTTCCCAGGCATCGGGAATCGTGTTCCCGGGTGTCGGTATGACATCTGTTTGCAGGAATGACGGCAGGAACAGTGCTTCTTTCGTGAATCCAGCCTTGTCTTTCTTTGTTTAAAGTACCATCATAATTTATTTTTTACTCCCATGTTACCGTTCCCTTCCCTTTCTTCCAATGAGCGTGCGCTTCTTATGCTGATGGCTTATTTTTATAGTGACAAGCTTACAGAAGGCAAGCTTAGGAATCTGTCAGCCATGATAATGTCCCCGGCTCTCTTTGAGCAGGTTTTTGTTTCGTTGAGGAAAAAGAAAGTCTTACGGGAAGAACTTAAATACTATTACAATGGTCCTAAGGTCTACCAGATAGGGAAGGAAATGGTGATACCGGCTGTCATCAGTCTTTTCAAGGTGGAAAACAGAAGGCTGTTGACCAGCATCCGTTCCGCTTATAATGCAGAACATAGATATGGTAAACCGGCATCGCTGGTCCGTCTGACAGCTTATTTTGCTGCGCCGGCCGAACCGGAGGCGATAGAGTCGACTTATGGGCAGACTGTTGATGATTTTTGCAGAAGCTGTTCCGCCCTGCTTTGTGACAAGGAGTATGCTTCGTTCTTCCAGTCTGTTTCTGACGATGTGTTCTCAGGAATTCTGAATCTCTCTCTCTGTGAAGCTTTGATACAGGATAAGGAGATTGACTGGGCTTATCTGAAAGGTCTTGTATCAGACTCCAGGAAGAATACGCTGCTTCAGAAGCGCAACCTGGAATCCGTTTTCGCATTCTATTATTATTTGGGGACCGGTGAATTCTGCATCGATCTTCATAAGTCCATTGTCAATCCTTTCAGTCTCCAGATAGCAGCCATTGACGCTTTGTACAAAGGCGACAATGCTTTGGCTTACAAGCTCTACACCAAGGCGATGACGGCGAACAACAAGGTTGCTCCCCAGAAAGGCATCTTCATAAATCCCATTTCAAATTATTATTTCGCACTCGCCTCCATCCTGACCAATACAGAGACATCCTTGAAAAAAGTCGAGACGATGATAAAACGGAATGGCGAAAGCTTTTATTCGCCGACTTATTTCCTGGTATCACCGTTAAAGGCTTATTTCTGTGACAAGTCAGACCCGGAGATTCCCAAGCAGGCCTATGAGAAGCTTTTTGAAAATACAGATATGCGGATGGTACTCTGGTTGACCTGGAGGCTGTACCGCCGTCTTGGCATTCTCTCTGACAGCGTGTCCAGACCTCTTGAGAAGCCGAACTGGGCTTACCTGAAGCATGAGGTGGAAGTTGCGGAAGACAAGTCCTATGCGGGGGAGCTGCAGAAGAAATTTGGAGGAGCATCTGTGCTTGGCAGGCTGGAGATAAAGTCGGTATGGCAGCTCCGGTTGGAAACGCTCATTGCAGAGAGCCGTGAAGATGGCGACAAGGGGAAAAGTGATGATCGTGAGTCAATGCTGGCGTATCTTATCCGTTATGGCATAATAGTTCCGATTCTTAAACGAAGGCTGAAGAACGGTGCCTGGTCCGTAGGAAAAGAACTGTCGGTCCGCGAACTGCTCAATCTCAATGATCCCTGTCTGGATTCCGTAGACCAGCATATCAAAGAAAGTGTTTCCCCGTGGGAATACAATATTTATGTTGACAAGTATATCTATCTCTTCGTCGACTGCGACCATGTTTACACAGGGACTACTTACGACCTGCATCCGGTGACGGTCCACTACGAGAATCCCTATTTGATCATCGACAAGAGGAAGGACGGTTCCTTCGGTGTCTCAACGAATGTCGAAGAATTGGAGAAAGGCGAAAAAGGGTCCTTCTTCTACAGAAAGAATACGGAAACAGACTATTCCGTGTTTATCCCTTCAGCCTTTGAATACAAGACTTATAAGAATATTCTTGCGCAGAAGGTTTATCCGGCTGAGGCCGAGCCGCTGCTCATCCAGCTGATTACGGAAATCGGCGGGAAGACCGAGATACATTCCAATATGGTGGCGGAACTCGGCACTCTGGAGCGTGCTGATGTGCAGCCCTGCATCGTCCTCCGTGTTGTCTCCGCAGCGGACAGCAGCTTTCAGCTTACAGCTTCTGTCCGTGCCTCAGACAGCCTCGCCTTTGTCCCGGGGAAAGGAAACATTACTGCAATTGCCGAACGGGACGGAAAGAAATTCCAGCTGGTACGCAACCTGAAGCAGGAACGGAAGAACATGAAGGAAATCAGCAGGGGATTGTCTGAACTGGATTTCTTTGAAGAGGAGGAATGGATGCCGGAGAGCATTGCCGAATCGTTGACACTCCCTATCCGGACGATGCTCACTTTCATCCAGTGGTGCAAGGAACACGAAGATGTCTGTGTGGTGGAGTGGGCCGAAGGGTGCAGGATAACCTGTCATCCGTCTGTCAGCAGCAGTGCGGCACATATTGCCATTAATCCGAAGAACAACTGGTTTGAGGTGGAGGGCGATGTCGAAATCAGTGATGGACAGGTCCTCTCGCTGCAGAAACTGCTCGACCTGATGCACCAGAATGCCCGGCAGAAGTATATCCGCATCGGCGACAATGAATTCATCACCATCAGCAGCCAGCTCTCGCGCATTCTGAAACGTCTCGATACAGTGACAAACGAGAGCCGTTCACATCTGCAGATGGCCCCGACGGCCGTGTCGCTGTTGGGCGACCTGCTGGACGATGAGACCCTGGACATCCGGTGCAACGAGGCCGTTGATGCATTACGCCGTCGTATTGAGGAGAGCAGCAGGCAGGTCCCCGTCGTTCCCAAGACGTTGCAGGCACAGCTGCGCGACTATCAGGAGGAGGGATTTGAATGGATGTCGAAACTGACAGCATGGGGTGCCGGTGTCTGTCTGGCAGATGACATGGGACTGGGTAAGACCGTCCAGACAACAGCCCTTCTGCTTGAACAACAGGAAAAAGGGGCATCGCTGATTGTTGCTCCGGCATCGGTCGTACCTAACTGGTGCAATGAGCTCCGGCGTTTCGCACCGACTTTGAATGTAACGGTACTCAATCAGAGCGAGGACCGTTCCAAGGACATAAAGGAAGCCAAGGCAGGCGACATCATCATCATAACGTATGCCTTGCTGAACATCCAGCAGGAAGACCTCACTGCCCGTGAATGGAATGTTGTCTGTCTGGACGAGGCGCATACCATCAAGAATGCCAATACGAAGATGTCGAAGGCGGCCATGCGGCTGCAGGCGCAGCGCAGGGTGATACTGACGGGTACGCCTATCCAGAACCATCTGGCAGAACTGTGGAACCTCTTCCAGTTCATCAATCCCGGACTTCTGGGAAGTGCCGAGCAGTTCAAAAAGAAGTTTATCCTGCCTATCGAGGGTGACAACGACAAGAACCGGCAGAGTCAGCTCCGTAAACTGATTTCACCCTTCCTGCTGCGGAGAACGAAGAGCGAGGTCATCGATGAGCTGCCGGAGAAGAATGAAATCAAACTGCCTGTTGAATTGTCGTCTGACGAAATGGCCATGTATGAAGTCCGCAGGCGTGAAACGGAAGAAAGGGTGCGTGCCAATGTCGGCGACAAGATGAGTACGCTAGCGGAGATTACCCGCCTTCGCCAGATGGCGTGCAGCTGTTCGCTGGTCGACAGGAAATGGAAACTCCCCAGCAGCAAGGTGCTTGCTTTCATCGACCTGGCCGAGAGCCTTGACGAAAGCGGCAACCGTGCTCTTGTCTTCAGCCAGTTCACGAGTTTCTTTGAGGAAGTGAAGCAGGCTATGGACAAGGCGAAGCTGTCTTATCTCTACCTTGACGGCAGCACGCCGATGGCTATGCGCGAAAAGCTGGTGAAGGACTTCCAGACGGGCAAGTGTCCCTTCTTCCTGATCAGTCTGAAAGCGGGCGGACTCGGACTGAATCTTACGGGTGCAAACTATGTCATCCACCTTGATCCCTGGTGGAATCCGGCTATCGAACAGCAGGCTACCGACCGTGCCTACCGCATCGGTCAGAAGCAGAATGTGACGGTCTATCATCTGATCAGCCAGCATACCATTGAAGAGAAAATCCTCCGTCTGCACAAGACGAAGCGTAATCTTTCCGACTCGCTCCTCGAGGGGTCCGACATCGCGCATGCTATGACGCAGGAAGAGCTGCTCGAACTGTTGCAGGACAACAGATAGCCGTTTGCTGTCGTCGTACGTCTGTGAGAAATCCGAATGACAAAGAAGCCAAAGGAGGTAGACCGATGTTTTTTATGGCGAACTACATATCGGTCCAGCTCTTTTGGCTTCTGGGTCTGTTTCTGAATAAGATTGTTACTGCCGTTGAAGTTTTGTCCACTCCTCCTCAATCTCTTCCATGGTGATTCCCAAGAGATTCATTTCACGGAAGAGGGAAGGGAGTGTCCGGGTGAGAAAGACCTTCTGCCGTACAGTCATGATCTGCTTCCTTGCGCCGGGCGAGACGAAGTAGCCCAGTCCGCGCCGGTTATAGATGATCTCTTCACGTGCGAGCAGTTCATAAGCCTTCACGGCGGTGTTGGTGTTCACCTGCAGCATGACGGCATACTCCCGGACAGACGGTATGCGGTCGTCGGCTTTATAGGTTCCAGCAATGATCTCGTCGCATAGGCGGTCGGCCATCTGTTCGTATATTGCCTTGTTATCCTCGAATTTTATCATGTTCAAATGTTTATCCAGCGGTTATTGATCACTTGCATACGTGTATAGAGTTTGTACGAGCCCCAATACATCAGTATGATTAATGCCCAGCAGACGATGTTGTTGATGATGTGGCACCACAGTGTGTCTGGTAGATACACAACGTAATCAGTGTTGGTTTGTATCAGGAAAGCGAAAAGCGTAATGCCTGCCAAAACTGAAATTGCGATGATTGTCATTGCCGCCACGGTCTTCAGCCAAGCCGTCTTGCGGAAGAGCATACCGCCTAAGACGGCAAAGGCATTGGACAGCAGCATGGCCTCCAGCTTTGCCCATAGTGGCGTGGGACCCGTGTTCATCATTGGGAATTGGGAGAACGCACCGATGAGGGAGGCTCTTCCACCGTGGTGAATCATCATGTTGAGAAGCTGCTGCGCACAGTCTGCTGCAAGGAATGCCGCCATGATGACAGCAGGAAAGGCGATGGTTACGAGCAGGACCCGTGCGAGGAACTTCTCAAGGTTTGTGGCAGGGAGCATCATCTCGTTGAGGCGTGACTGCCGGGCTGACAGGTCCTTGATGACCATTGTGGCGATGACGAAGAATGCCACAAGGCAGATGATGCCGATGAAGTTCTGTGCGCCTGCGAGATTCCATGCCATCTCTTCATGTGAAAGGGCCGTCCAGTAAAAGGGCTGGCTGTTCAGCATGGCGATGATGAAGAAAGTAATGGCAAAGCCAGAGAATGTATTGGTCAGTGAGCGGCGTCGCACGAGGATGAGACGGCTCATCACTTTCCCGAAGCGGTTTAAATCAAACTTTTTCATGTTTTTCTCTCCTTGTTCTTTATTTCGTTCTTGTTGTGTGGTCTGTGATTCCGCCGTTTCCGGTCACGTTCTGCCGTACAGGCAGGCGTGTCGTACCCGTGAGTTTGATGCCGGCATTGCCCGACACGTCGAAGGATGCGGTGTCTGCCCGGTTGAAGTTTATCTCCATTCCGGCGTTGCCGCTGATGTCGAAGGTTGCACGGCGAGCGGTGAGATTCTTGAATTTCACGCCTGCATTGCCCGAGAGTTCCATGTCGAGCTGTCCCACTTTCATCCGGTGTACCTTGACGGCAGAGTTTCCATCAATGTTGAGACTGAGCCTGTCGAACGTTACGGAGTCGGGGAATACCAGCGAGGCATTGCCGTCCTGGCTGATTTTCGTGAGCGTCGGGGAGGTGATATACACCTTGATTGTATTGTCTCCCTGATGGGAATGGCCAAAGAAGACGATTTTGTTCGAGCCAGCCTCGTCCGTGCTGTTGACGTTCAGAACGTTGTTCTTCACGCCTATTTTCATGCAGTCCAGCAGCTTTTTCTTGCCTTCGAGTCTGACACTGTATTCCTTGCCTTGCAGGAAGTAGACAGCTGTGTTTCCGTTCAGTTCCACGCTATTGAAGCTGGGGACAGTCATTGTCTTCTTGACGGTCGGGCCGTAGTCGGGCTTCTTCATGATGCAGGAACAGAGCAGCAGCGTGCAGACTGCGATGGACAGAGTGGCAGTGATGGTCTTGGTGGATGGTTTCTTCATAATAATGTCCTCCTTAGTTTTATTTTAGTTTACCTGATGTCACGGCATTGAACAGCAGTTCCAGATTGATGGGTGTCTCGCTGTCGCCTTCCTTTCGTCGTGCAATAGTGGCGTTTCCCTGCAGCGACGGTTCGGCATAGAGCACGGTATCGTCCATCTCGGCGGGCTGACGGATGCTGAAAGTATAATCTGATGTAATCTGTTCTGTAGCGGCATTGAGCAGTATCCGAGAGTTGTCAAGGATGAGGATATGGTCCAGCAGCTGCTCCACGTCATGCACCTGATGGGTTGAGATGACAAGCGAAGAACCTTCGGTCATGTTGCCGGCAACTACCTGCCGGAAGAGTGCTTTGGAAGGAATGTCCAGTCCGTTGGTGGGTTCGTCCATCAGGATAATCCGGCAGCCTGTTGCCAGGGCAAAGCTCATGTACACCTTCTTTTTCTGTCCCATGGACAGCTGTTTCATGTCCACTTCTGTCGGCATCTCAAAGTCTGCGAGGCACTTCTTGAGTGTTTCCCTGCTGAACCGTGGATAGAAGTCTTCGTGGATTCTGGTGTAGCTTGCCAGGGTCATGTCGGGCAGGTCGTACTCTTCCGGTACGAGATACAGTTCCTGCAACATCTGCGGGTAACGGCGTGAAGCCGTGAGGCCATCTATCAGGATACTGCCTTTCTTCGGTTTCAGTAATCCTGCGATAAGATAGAGCAGGGTACTTTTCCCCATTCCGTTCTTGCCCAGCAGTCCGTAGATGCGGCTTTCGCTGAGTTGGAGCGTCAGCCCCTCAAAAACTCTGTGCTTGTTTCCCGGATAGCTGAAGGTGAGGTCGTTTACTTGAATCATAAGCCATTTCTCTTTTAATTGGGATTGTTCTTGTATGTTGTATTCCGTATGTTTTCTTATAGTTACTGTGTACTATATCAATATTACACTGCAAAAGTAGAACAATTATTTGATACTTGCAAGTCTTTTGGTCAAAAAAACAAGATGAGAAGCAATATTTCTTTTCCGGCCTCTTTTGTCCGGTCTTCCTTCATGGATAGGTTATACAGGATGTAATGATGATGTAACTGATTGAGAGGAACAGATTTGTACGATCTGATAAGATATATGGGAGATGCTGGGAACCTGCTGTTTCTGAATAGATATAAAATAGCCGTCTCATAATTTCTTCTAATGCTGTCCGATAAAACTCGAACAGCATAATTCCCATGCGTAATTTCTTTTGAACGGACAATTCCGTATGTTTTTCGGGGAGGTAAGCCCCTCTGGTCAGACAAGTGCTGCCGATACGGTTCTTTACCAGCTACAAGCCGGTCCCATCCCGGCAATATATTGTAAGGTTCGGGCCGTCAACACGGCTGGTGTCTGCCTGCAACTCCATAGGTGACGGGCATCAGCACATCTGCCGGAAAGGCCGGTTCGTTCCTGTCGCTATCATATACGGCAAGACACTGATGGCTGACTTGCACGGGAAATGCTTACCGGACAGCACTGAAATCCTTCCTGTCCGGTTTCTACATTCCCGCCCTCATTCCCCGTCTGTTCTATGATCGGTGGCAAGGAATGAGGCAGCCGGAGGTGCAGGATATACATCACAAGCAGTCCGGGGCAGACCGGGAGGGGGGAGAGTGTGTGGTTGTATCAGACAGGGCAATGGCAGACAAAAGCAAGGCAGGTGGCGCATTGCTGAGAACATCGGTCAAACGGGTCTCCCGCCTGTCAATCCGTCGGTCCGTCTAATTGTCTACCCGACAATTTCCCGACCATGATTCTTGCAGCGTTGTCAGGTGCTGTCGCATTGCCCAGCTGCGTGCGTACAAGCTGGTAATCGGCGAGCATACGGTCGCGGCCAGGCTGGCCAGGTAGAATCCGATAGAGTTCGTCGGCAATGTTGCGGACAGAGAAACGGTCGGCAAGGAGTTCCTGTACGATTTCCTTGTCGGCAATAAGATTGACAAGGGAGATGAAACGTACCTTGATGATATGCTTGAAAGCAAAGCGGATCAATTTAGGAACAGGGGTCTCGTAACAGACAACCTGCGGGACGTTCAGCAAAGCGGTTTCGAGTGTCGCCGTACCGCTGGTGACGAGGGCTGCTGTGGAGTGGGCGAGAAGCTCGTAGGTCTGCGTCTTCACCATCTTTGCCTCGCTGTCACCTAAAAACTTCTTATAGTAACTTTCAGTGATAGAAGGTGCCGCGGCAATCACCATCTGATAATCTGCAAAGTGGCGTGCCGCCTCGAGCATGGAAGGCAGGTTGTCCTTGATTTCCTGCCTCCTGCTTCCTGCAAGGATGGCGATGATGGGCTTGGCAGACAGACCGTTCCGCTGGCAGAATTCGTCCTTTGTCTCCGTATAGACATGGCGGAAGTTGTCTACCTCTTCGGCTGTCGGGTTACCAACATAATGAATTTTGTAATTATGCTTCTTCTCATAGAAGGGCACTTCGAACGGCAGGATGGAGAACATCTCTTTTACATCCCGCTTGATGGCCTTGATGCGCCACTCCTTCCATGCCCATATCTTCGGCGAGATGTAATAGTAGACGGGAATGTCCGTGTTCTTCTTTACAAACTTTGCAATGCTGAGGTTGAAGCCCGGATAGTCGACGAGGATGACGACATCGGGCTTCCATCGCACGATGTCTGCTTTGCACATCTTCATGTTCCTGAAGATGACAGGCAGATGGAGCAGTACGGGAACAAACCCCATGTAAGCCAGTTCACGGTAATGCTTCACACGTGTGCCGCCAGCTCTGGTCATCAGGTCGCCGCCAAAGAAACGGAACTCGGCGTCAGGGTCGTACTGTCTGAGCGACAGCATGAGGCGTGAGGCGTGCAGGTCGCCTGAGGCTTCTCCGACTATCAGATAATACTTCATAACATCTGTGAATTAAAGGGATTCCCACGTTTTCATCTTGTCGAGCAGCTCATGGTCGGTCACATCAATCTTCGTCGGTGTGACAGAGACATAGCCGTGCTCCAGTGCCCACTGGTCATTGTCGGCTGCTTCGGGTTCGTCGTTGCGGTAATGCCCCGTCATCCAGTAATAGTCGAATCCGCGGGGATGACTGCAACGTACAACTTCGTTTGTCCAGCTGCCGAACCCCATGCGGCAGACTTTCAGGCCTGCGAACTTTTCTGTCTTCGGGAAGTTCACGTTCAGGCAGATTCCTTTCGGCAGTCCCTCGGCAAGAACTTTCCTGACAATGGTCCTTACATAACCGCGCAGATAAGAGAGGTCGGCATTGGGGTCGTAGTCGCAGCTTGAGAAGGCGATGGACGGAATGTATTTCATGCAGCCCTCATAGGCAATGCCCATCGTCCCGCTGTAATGGTTGTTCACGGAAGAGTTGTCGCCGTGGTTGATGCCTCCCAGGATGAGGTCAGGCTTCCGTCCGGTAAAGATCTGGTCCAGCGCCAGCTTCACACAGTCGACAGGTGTCCCTGTACACGACCATACCTCACAGCCGGGTATGTTGTGGCGTTTCTTCAGCAGCAGGTAGTCAACCACGGAGAAGGCACATGAAAATCCCGAACGGGCAGCCTCCGGCGCACAGACAACAACCTGGGCGAAGTCGGAGAGGAACGAGACGAGGGTGCGGATGCCGTTGGAGTGGTAGCCGTCGTCGTTGGAGATGAGTATGAGTGGTTTCTTAGAATCCATAATCTTCACTTTGATTTCCGTGCAAAAGTACGAAAAAAGGTTTATAAAGTCCGCTTGTCTCGTATAAAATATGTATCTTTGTAGCCTGATAAACGTATTGGATTAAATAGAAAAATGGGAAAGATTATTGCACTTGCCAACCAGAAAGGCGGTGTCGGGAAGACAACCACCACTATTAATCTGGCGGCATCCCTGGCAACGCTTGAGAAGACCGTACTTGTCATTGACGCCGATCCGCAGGCCAACGCATCCAGCGGTCTGGGCGTAGACATCAAGGAGGTGGACTGCTCGCTTTACGAATGTATCATAGACCATGCAGACATAAAAGATGCCATTTACACCACCGACATAGAGGGGCTGGACATTGTCCCGAGCCACATCGACCTTGTCGGGGCCGAAATCGAAATGCTGAAGATCAACGGCCGTGAGAAAGTAATGAGCAACCTGCTTGCCTCTGTCCGCGGCGACTACGACTACATACTGATAGACTGCAGCCCGTCGCTGGGTCTGATTACCGTCAATGCGCTGACGGCAGCCGACTCCGTAATCATTCCTGTGCAGTGCGAATACTTCGCATTGGAGGGAATCAGCAAGCTGCTGAACACCATCAAGATCATCAAGAGCAAACTGAACCCGAAGCTGGAGATAGAGGGCTTCCTGCTGACGATGTACGACAGCCGTCTGCGTCTTGCCCGCCAGATTTACGATGAGGTGAAACGCCACTTCCAGGAACTCGTGTTCAAGGCGGTCATCCAGCGCAACGTGAAACTTTCGGAAAGCCCGAGCCACGGTCTGCCGGTCATCCTCTACGATGCCGACTCCACAGGGGCGAAGAACCACCTCTGCCTGGCAAAGGAAATCATCGAAAAGAACAAGGAGTAAGGTAAGAGAAAAACAGGGAATGCAGTAAGGAGTGTGGCAAGGAATATGCAAGGCAAAGGCAAGGTTACAGACTGTCATCCCCGTCCGTCCCCGCTTATTATCGCCTATTTCTGCCCATCATCGCCTATCCCCTACAAAAAAACAAAAACATGGCTGTACACAAGAAATATAACCGCAATGCAAAGACCAACGCCCTCGGGCGCGGACTTGACGCGTTGATTTCCACGGAATCAGTAAGCACACAGGGCAGCTCTACCATCAACGAGGTTGCTTTGGACCAGATTGAAGCCAATCCCAACCAGCCGCGCCGCGAATTCGACCCGGTGGCTCTGGAGGAGTTGGCAAACAGCATACGTGAGCTTGGACTTGTCCAGCCCATCACGCTCCGCCAGACCGATGAGAACCG
>ERZ772945.2277-NODE-2277-length-11945-cov-4.275946_pt1 | contig 11945 bp, 15 predicted proteins | sample MGYA00511681_ERZ772945 | MGnify/ENA primary metagenome ERZ772945 (study PRJEB29015, sample SAMEA2737943) | human oral metagenome | biome: human oral; feature: human-associated habitat; material: dental | place: China | collected 2143 ... | reverse complement strand
TGCTGATGAAAATAAAATAAAAACTACACTTGCTGTATCCATACTGATACCTCCTATATTTTAATTTTTCGACATCCTGTGTCCTTTAATAACCTATTCTAGCAATTTTTTAAAAATTAGTCAAATATATTGTATATATACCTTTCATATATAAAACTTATTTTTATTTTAATGATCCCCAATTTTTAGCTAAACTGCCATTAGCCTTCAACGGAACTTTCTTAAACTTGACTGTATTTTCCATAATTTTTTCAATTTTTTTCATATATTCCTTAGCAACTTCATCACGTACTTCAAAAATCAGTTCATCATGAACTTGGAGCAGCATTTTAATATTTCCATCATTTTTAAACTCTTCAAAAAGTTCAATCATAACTTTCTTTATAATATTTGCAGCTGTTCCCTGAACAACTGTATTTACTGCCATTCTCACAGCCTGTGCCTGAATATTTTTATTTTTCGCATTAATTCCGCTAATATATCTTCTCGTTCCATAAAAAGTTTCCACAAATCCATGAAGCTTAGCCGTTTCTGTCACAATTTCCAAAAATTTTCTAACTCTTGGATACTCCTCAAAATATGTCCTAATATATTGTGAAGCCTCCTGAACCGTAATTCCCAGTTCCTTAGACAGTCCAAACGGAGTTTTCCCATAAAGAATACTAAAGTTAATTACTTTTGCGATGCTTCTTTCATTTCTTGAAATTTCATCTTCTTCTGTTTTAAAAAATATTTTTCTAGCCGTCAAGCTATGTAAATCCTGATCATCCTGATAAGCCTGCACCAAATGCTTATCCTTCGACAATTCAGCCAAAACTCTCAGTTCAATTTGAGAATAGTCAAATGAAATCAAGCTATGCCCTTCCTTTGCGACAAAACCTGTACGAATCCTGATTCCATCATCTGTTCTCACAGGAATATTCTGTAAATTTGGATTTGCCGAGGAAAGCCGACCAGTAGATGTTCCATTTTGATTAAAAGTTGTATGAATTCTGTCCTCTTTATCCGCCAACTTTGGAATCGGCTCAATATAAGTAGACAATAATTTCTTATAAGCCCTGTATTCCAGTAATTTTTTCCCAATCATCCGCTTATCTTCTGCCAATTCCCCATTGTTAGCAATCATTTCCAGAACTTCCACATTTGTCGAATATCCAGTTTTTGTCTTTTTCCCCGATGGAATCTGCAATTTTTCAAACAAAACTTCCCCCAGCTGCTGTGGCGAATCAATATTAAATTCTTCACCAGCAAGTTCATAAATTTCATTTTGAAGCATATTTATCTTTTCTTCCAGCTCATTTTGAAATTCTCCAAAATACTTTTTATCAATTTTTATCCCAGTTTCCTCCATCTGTGCCAACACTGGTATTAACCGACTTTCCAATTTATCAAAAATATTTAGAAATTGCTCATTTTGCAATCTATTTTTTAAAATTGTTTCCAATTTATAAATAAAAAACGTTCTCTTTGATAAAAATTCAGAAATCACATTATCTGAAACATCACTAAAATTCTTTTTTCTTCTCTCTTTCTTAAATTTTTCCTCAAAAGTAGCAATCTCCACTCCAAATTCATCTAGAATTATTTCCTCAATTTCCTGTAAACTTTCCGTTCCCAGTACATATCTTGCAAGCAAAATATCAAAATATTCAGTACATTTTATCCCAAACCTGTTATTATTTATCCCATAAGTTTTTCCGCCAACAGAATAGCCAAAATACTCACTTTCCCCACTTTTCATATATTCTTTCACATTATAGGCGATAATTTCTTTTTCACTCAATAATTTATAAATATTTTCAACATTTTTTTTATTATTTTTCTTCTCATCAGCATTATTACTTAAAGCAAACAAATTAATTTGTACTCCAGATTCTACATTTTCTTGATTCCCATTTTGCAAAATATCCTGAAGTTCACTATCTAAAAGCACAATATTTGTCTTTTCATCACAAATGGAGATTCCAAGCATATTTTCAAAAATCGCCACTTTTTTATCCATTTTTTCAATCACAGAATAAGCCTCATTCCAGCTCACAACTTTTCCGTAATTTCTTTCAAAATAAATCTTTTCCTCTTTAACTTTTTTAGTTTTTTCACTTTTTTGACTTTCCATCACGTTTTCTTCAGCTTTTTTTTTCTGATCTTCATATTCTACAATCAATTTCCCCTTCAATTCCTGAATCTCATCCATTTTTTTATCCATTTCCGAATTATGCTCATATTCAACCTGCTCATAAAAATGTGAAATTCCATCAAAAATTGGATTTTCCCTATCATACTCCAATTCCTGCCTTTTAATTTCTTCCTTTTCCTGCTCTAATCTCTCTTTTTCCAGTTTCTCTTCATTTAATCTTTTATTTTTTTCTAAAATTCCCTTCTCTCCCTCTGTAAGCCCCTCTTGACCTTCACTTTGCAATTTTTCCCTTTCTTCCTGTATCGCTTTAGAAAATCTCTTAAAATCCAGCTCTTCGTACAATTTTAAAAGACTATCAAAATCCTTTTCCTCAAATTTCAATTTATTCTTGTCATATTCAACATCAAGCCCTCTTTTCACAGTCGCAAGTTCCCGGCTCATAAAGGCATTTTCCCTATCAGTCAGCAATTTTTCCTTCTGTTTCCCCTTGATCTCATCAATATTTTCATAAATTCCTTCCAAATTGCCATAAGCTGTAATAAGTTTCACTCCATTTTTAGGCCCAATTCCCGTAACTCCCGGAATCCCATCCGACTTATCTCCCATAAGCCCAAACAAATCAGGAATCTTATCAGGCGTAACTCCCAAATATTCAACCACATCTTCATCAGTCCTTATATGCTTAAACGCAGAATTTTTATCCCCTTTTCCAAGTAAGGCAATATTAATTTTTCCATCCACAAGCTGTGCCAAGTCCTTATCCCCAGTTATTATAAAAACCTCAATTTGCTCATCAGCATCATTAGAAAATTTGGTAGCAAATGTAGCAATCACATCATCCGCTTCCTGTCCAGCCTTCTTGTATTTTGGAATCCTATACCCATCCAAAACCTTCATAATAGTATCAATCTGCATAACAAGCTCTTCTGGCATACTTTCCCTATGCGCCTTATAAGTTTCCAGTTCTTCAGTTCTCTCCAGCTCATCCCTTTTCACATCCAGGCAAGCCACCAGATAATCTGGCCTAAACTCCCTAATTACACTTTCCAGAGTATTAATAAACCCAAATGTAGCTCCAGTAGACATTCCGCTGCTATTTCTCATCCCCATCAGTGCAAAATGGCTTCTATACATAATCGCACTCGTATCCAATATAACTGCTCTCTTCAACTTAACTGTCCTCTTTTCTTTTTTTATTTTTGTTTTCACTAATCTAAAATATCTTGTAATTATAAATATTATCAACATCTAATCTTTATAACTTCTACAATTATTTATATTTAATTTTACACCAAAAGAAATTAGATATGATAAAAAAATACCATCCTATTTCTAAGACAGTATTTTACAAAATATATTATTTTTTATTTTATTATGCTTCTGCTCTTTCAGGATAAATACTTACTCTCTTTTTACCATTTCCAAATTTTTCAAATTTTACATATCCATCAGTTAATGCGAATAAAGTATAATCTTTCCCTAATTTTGCATTAGTCCCAGCATAAAATTTACTTCCTCTTTGTCTTACAATGATGTTTCCAGCCTTTACAGCTTCTCCATCATATTTTTTTACTCCTAAATATTTAGGATTAGAATCTCTACCATTTCTAGTTGATCCTTGTCCTTTTTTTGAGGCAAATAACTGTAAGTTTAATTTTAATAACATTTTCCAACCTCCTTGATTTTTTCTTTATGTTTTTAATTCATAGTTCTTTTCAAACTTTACTTTTGTGAATCTGATATTTTTTATTATTTCTTTTCTATTTTCTCTTCAAGTCTCACGAACTCACTATAACTTCTTGCAACCGCCTTTAAATATGAATACATTGATTCAATCAAAATATCCGCTTTTTCCAGTTCATCATCAGTTAATTCAGAATCCTTCAAATCACAAGTAATAAGCCCATCTTTCTCAACATATTCCAACTTTTTTTGAAGTTTTAAAGTTTCAATAAGCCCATTAATTGTCATTTGTCCCACCGATGAAACAGCTGCACAAATTATATCATCTCCATATCCTGAAAAATCTGCATGTCCCTTTATTTCAAAATATGTTATTTTACCATTCTGTCTTTGAATTTCTATTTTTATCATTCAAACCACAACATCTTTCACATTTTAAAAGTTAATTTTACAATTTTAATATTATCTCAATTATGCATTAATTGATTTAATTTCAATTGCTGTAAATGATTGTCTGTGTCCTTTTTTTCTGTAGTAAGTTTTTTTGTTATATTTAAAGTTAATTTTTTTATCAGCTTTTCCATGAGATTTAACTGTAGCTACAACTTTAGCTCCTTCTACAACTGGAGTTCCAACTGTTACGTTATCTCCTTCTCCAACTAATAGAACTTCATTAATTTCGATGTCTGAATCAACATCAGCTGCTAATTTTTCAACTTTTAATACAGTTCCAACTTCTACTTTATACTGTTTTCCACCTGTTTTAATTACTGCAAACATTTATGTTCACCTCCAAATAATTTATCGCTATTATTGGTATTAGCCACCAATTTTATGCGTACATCTTAATTAGTTTACTATATTTTCACTAATTTGTCAAATTATTTTTTTCTATAAATATTAAATCCAGTCGCCTGATTTGTAGCCATTATTGTAATATCTGAAATTTGTACGTGTTTTGGCTGATTTGCAATATAAAGTATCGTATTTGCAATGTCTTCAGGCTTTAGTGCCTCAACTCCTTCATAAACCTTTTTAGCCTGCTCCATATTCCCATGAAATCTCACATTGCTAAAATTAGTTTCCACAATTCCAGGCTGAACAGTTGTAACTTTTATATTTTTATCAATCGTATCAATCCTAATCCCATCACTCAACACTTTTACAGCAGATTTTGTAGCACAATATACAGCAGCTCCTGCATAAGCATAAATTCCAGCAGTCGATCCAATATTTATAATATGCCCTTCATCATTTGCAACCATGCTAGGCAAAATCTGTCTTGTAACATACAATAGCCCCTTCACATTTGTATTTATCATCTGTTCAATATCCGCAATATCATAATCTTGAAACTTATCCAGCCCTAGAGCAAGCCCTGCATTATTTATCAGTATATCAACTTTCTTCACATCTTCCAGTATTTTTTTAGTAAATTTCACAACATCATTATACTTTGTGACATCAAGCACAAAAATATATGCATTAGTGCCATATTTCCTGTCAATATCTGCCTTAATCTCCTTCAACTTGTCCAAATTTCTGGCACACAAAATTACATTATCTCCATTTTTAGCAAATGCATAAGCAGTTTCCTTCCCAATTCCACTTGTAGCACCAGTAATAAAAATATTTCTATTCATAAAAACTCACTCCCTATATTTGAATTTATCATTATTTATTTTAAAAATGACTTTTTTAATTTATTTAAAATCAAATACACTTTACTTCTATGCTCTATTTCAACAGCTAAAACTATTAACTTATCATCTTGTATTTCAACTATTATCCTGTAATCTTTTAATGGTTTATACTTCCAATACCCTTTTAAATTATGGCTCAAAACCTCCCATTTAATTCTTGGATTTTCAGAATTGTTTATTTTTTTCAGAAAATCATAAATTTTTTTACTTGTATTTTTATCCATCTTTTATAATTTTTTTGCTGCATATTTGGATAACAATACTTTATATTTCACTTAAAATCCCATTTTCTTTCCAAAATTTTCAAGAGATATCATTGGGGATTTTTTAGCTTTTTCAGATAATTTCATTATTCTTTTTATTTCTGATTTGGAAATCTGTTCATTTTCTTCTATTTTATCTAATTCTTTTGATATCAAATTATTAATAAAGTTATTATCATATTCCAAAACTTCTTTTAACTGTTTTTGTTTTTTTTCGTTTAATTCAATATCTATAATCATAATATTTCCCTCCTAAAATAAATTTTGTAATTTTTTTAGAAATTGAATAATTTTTAAGTTCATTTAATAGAATATCTATATTTTTATTATACCACAAAATTTTCATTATAAGTATTATTTTATATCAAGTTTATTTTTTTGATGGAATTTTTGTCTTAATTTCAATTTAAAAATCCCAATTCCCTTTTCAATGCTCATTTCCTGTAAAAAATTATATACAAACATATTTGTAAACTTCAGATCCATTTTTTTATTTGATCCCAAATCAACAAACATTTCCAAATTTCGATAATCACTCTTTTGAAGATATGATTCAGCCCATTCCACTAAGTCTATTATATTTTTTTTATTTCTTTCATACAAGTCATCATTCACACTTTTATTTTCAGAATTCAAGTTATTTCCAGCATTTTCCAAATTTGAAATAATTTTTCCAGTTATTTCCATTTCTACTGTGCTTCTGCTATTTGCTAAATTTGTATCTTCTGCAAGCCCAATTTTGTATTTTACTTCGATAATCTCATCTTCACTTACATTTATTTCCTTTTTACTTTCCTCATCTGTAATTCTTAATCTATATTTCATTTATCCCACCCCTTAATTTTTTTAAAAAACTGCTATTTCATCAATTTTTACTGTTTCTCCAACACTTACAACTCCAAAATGATTTTTCCAAAATATCTTCAATTCCAGTCCAAATTCCAGAAATAATAATTCTAAAATTTTTATTTTTGCGATATTTTCTTTATTTTTTTCCTTATTTATATAAATTATTATTTTATTTTTTTGATGTTTTCCCCTATAAATAAGCGAATCTAAAAAAAAGTATTTAATTCCAAACTTAAAATTTTTCATAGAATTGACATTATTAATCTTTTCATTATAGATCAAAAGTGCCACATATTCCTGCTCTTCCCTATTCAAAAGCAAAAAATATTTTTTTAAATTCTTTCCTAAAATTCCTTTTCTTATATCTTCTGAAATTTTTTCACAAACAATGTCAATCACTGTCGTTCCACTTGCAAAATCAAGTTCCCTTAAATAACTTATCGCATTATTTTCAATATTTTTCTTGAAATTCTTTAAGATATGCTCATTTTTATCTTCTCTTGATTCATCAACTGTATTTTTTCTACGTCTAAAACTGCTTATTTTAGATTCTTTTTTAATAACATTTTCCATTGTCAAATTTTTAATTTTGTTATCCTTTTGAAGTTTGCTTTCAATTTCAAAAAAATTATCATAATAATTTACAAAATCAGTAAATATTTTATTAAATCTCACATAAGGATTTACTTTCACAACCTTTTTCTTCTCGAATTTGTCATAAAAAAAATCATCGTTTACTTCAATATATGCTGATACATTATTTTCCAGTTCAAATTGTGTATTTATAGGAACTGCCCATATATACGGATATCCTTTTTTATTTTTATTCGCCATGCAGATACCCCCTGCACTCAAATTCGCTGTAATTATTCTGGATTTCTGAAATTAAAAAACTCACTTTATCCTCTGAATATTCATTAAAAGTCTTAATTTCCACGAATAGGTTTAATTTAGGCTTTTTATTAAAATATTCCCTTTGAAATTCATTTCTCAAGTTTTCATTACAGTCATAAATATCCAGATTTTGTTCAATATTTTCTTTAAAATTAATATCTCTCAGTATAATTTCATCCTTTGTAAACTCATATTCCAAAAAATATTTTTCTAGAAATGCACGACTTCTTGTATTTTTATTTTTTTTTTGAATTTTATCAATAAAACTTTCGTTTTTAAAATTTGTAAAATGAAAATAATTTTCCTGTTTCTCACTATTTTTTTCAAAAATTTCAAGCATTTTTCTACATTTTTCTATTGGCTTTATGGAAAAAATATCCCATACATCACCTGTATTTTTCTTTGAAACAATGTTCAATTTATTTTTCCCGCTGTAATAACAGCAAAGAATATCTTCATTTTCGTGATTTGATACTAAAATTTGCTCGTTATCTTCAAAATTTATTGTATATTCAAAGGATAAATCAATTTTTACTGGACGTACAAATATAGTGCTTATAATCTTCTTTTTTTCGATATTCCAAAGCAATTCCCTATTTCTTAGCACTTTATCTTGAATCTCTTCAAAATCATAAGTAATCTCACAATCCCCATTTTGAATTTTTTCCAGGACATCCCTTTCCATTTCAAAATCATACTCAACCAGTTCAACTTTATAACATCTCATAAAATGCGCCATATTAAGAGTTTTCCAGCTTTTTCCATTCAATTCAAATGAATTATGCAATTTTTTTATTTCATCCAAATAACTCTCATCCTTTGCAAATCTCACTTTAATTTCATAATTATTCCCATCAATATTTACCCATCCAGTAAATTCCCTTTCAGAAACCTCATTAATTTTACGTAAATCCAAATTTAAATAAACATTTTCTAAATAAATATTTCCATAATCTTCACTAAAAATATCCACTTTATCAGTTACTGGAAAAAATACACCATCCATTTTAAATGCATCCTCGCTTTTCACCAGCACCGTTTCAACAAAAATATTCTCATTCTCTGAATTTTCAGCAATCTTAACCTCCAAAAACTTATCTTTAATTTCCTGAAATCTCTCCTGCATCTCTACATTCATTTCAAAAAACATCTCTCTCAGACTTTTTCCAAGCATTTCCTTTTCAAAAATTTCATTCTCTCTGTTCATAACCCCTCCAATATTTAACTATATTTTAATTTTACCATATAATTAAATTTTTTTCAAATTTTTTTATTAAAAATTTAATGTTTGTAAAAATAGAAAAAAAATGCTAAAATTAATTAAAATATAAGACATTATTCTGCTAAAATAAAAAATTGCAAAATATACTCAGGAGGAAATATTTTATGAGCTATCAAACTATAATTGTCGGAATTGCAGGAGGGACTGGTTCTGGTAAAACTAGTGTAACTCAAGCTATAATTGAAAATTTGGAAAGAACAGGGATTCATTCGATTTTACTTGAACAGGATTCCTATTATAAAAGAAATGACCATTTAACTTATGAGCAAAGGACTAAATTGAATTATGACCATCCAGATGCGATTGATTTTGATTTGCTTGAAAAGCATATTTTGGCATTAAAAGATGGAAAATCCATTGAAAAACCCATTTATGATTTCCAAGTTCATAACAGAATTAATGAGACTCAGCATATTGAGCCTGCAAATTTAATTATTGTAGAGGGAATTTTAGTGCTTGCCATCGCAAAAATCAGAAAACTTTTTGATGCAAAATTATTTGTGGATACTGATGATGATGAAAGACTTTTAAGAAGAATTGAAAGGGATTTAAATGAACGTGCTAGAAGTTTTGAAAGTATAAAAAATCAGTATATAAATACTGTAAAACCGATGCACTTGGAGTTTGTTGAGCCTTCCAAAAGATATGCAGACGTTATAATTCCACGTGGAAAAGATAATAAAGTGGGAATAAAAATGGTAGCAAGCAGACTTCGATATTTATTTAATAAATTAAACAAAAAATAATAAATGGAGGCAATGGGGCAATGGCTTGGGCTACTGAATTAGTGCAAGTGATTTTACCATACACGAATATAAAGCAATCAAGCAATGAAGACAAGCAAACAATTAAGAACTTAAAAGCAAAAGTTGAAGAACTTGAAACAGAACTTCAAGGCTTTGGAATAGAAAAAAATCAGAAAATTTTTTCAAATGAAAAACAATCAGAAAAAAATGATTTTATTGTAATTCAAGATGAAAATGAAACGATAGAACTTGAAGAATACAAAATGACAAACGGCGGGGGATATTGCTACATCACGAGAGATAAGAAAAGTGCTTACGTAAATACAATGTTTGCTAAAAAATATGATAAAAAAAGTTTTAGGGCTGAAAAAATAGAGCATTATAAAAATTTTGAAGAATTTAATAAAAAATATCAGTTGAAAAAAACTTTTTAACGTTATCCTTGATGACTGAAAATAACTACTTTCGGACAAAAAAGGCGAAAAGGAACTCAATTTTGATAAAAAATTTAAAAAAATAATTTGACTTTTTTCTAAAATAAGGTATAATATGACTGAAAATAATAAATTCAGTCAAAAAAGAAAGGGGAAAAATGGAAAAAAGAGAAATTGAAATTGTTGAAGCTGAAATCATTGATAACAGAAAAATGAAAAATACAACAGATATTACTGTTGCAAAAAAGAAAAAAACAAATAATGAAAATATAAAGTATTTTTATGAAGATGAGCTACAAGCAATTTTTGAAAAAGCGAATGATAGCGAAAGAATTATATACAGATTGCTTTACGAAACTGCAACAAGAGTAAACGAAGCACTTAATCTTAAATTTGCAGACATTTACTATGACGGGAGAAAAAAAATAAACATTGCTAAAGTCAGAAACTTGAAACAAAGAAATGAAAAAGAAACGAAAGAAGTTTTAATCTCTGACAACTTAAAAAATGAAATCGCAGAATTTCAGAAAGAGCATCAGTTGAGCGATAATGATTATATTTGCAGAAATTATCATTTCATAAAGAAAACTAAGAAAACAAAAATCACGAAAATGACAGATAGAACATTGAATCGACATCTTATAAGACTGATTGAAGAAATAAATGCAGATAATTATAACGATATTAACATCAGTAGGGACAAAGCACATACACATACATTCAGACATACACGTGCTATTGATATGCTAAATGCTGGAGCAGATTTGGAATTTGTGAGAAGAATGTTAGGGCATAAAAACATAGCAAATACGGCAATTTATTTAAAATATGCAAGTAGTAAATTCTTTGAAAAAACTGTTGAACTTAATAAAAAGCTAGGATTATAGCAGAAAGTAGGAAAAAAATTATGAAATGTGGAGAACAAATAAAATTTTTAGCATTTGCAAATGATGTCGAATTTTTAGATCAGGAAAATTACATTTCGGTTGTTGCGTTAATTGAAAGCTGGGAAGAAATGTTAGAAATTGAAATTAACGATACAGACTTAACAAGATTTTTAACAGTCGTATTTTCTGAATTTGAAAAAGAAGTGTATGATTTTAATTTTAAATACGATGCAAGTACTGTAATTTCTGCATTCTTAAATTACAGAAGTTTAAGAAACGTAGATTTTTCAAAAACACGTGAAAACAGTGAATTTAAAAAACTTAATGACAAATTTGCAACAGAAATTGAAAACGAACATTTGAAATATGAAGCAAAAAAATTAACCAAAAAAGACAATATAACTTACGAAGAATTGTTTGAAATTTTTGCAGAAAGACTTATTAAAAGAACTGAAAAAGCAGGAATAAAAAAACAGAGAATGATATTTTGTCCTGCTATAATAACAAATGAAAAATAGCCGTAGAACTCTCAAATTTACACGGAAAAGGGACAAGGCATATATCAAGCAGCCTTTTGCTTTAGATATGCAAAATATGGACATACAAGGCAACAAAACGGCATAATGGTTTTGGGGTCTTGAATTTATTTTTTGAAAATGATATAATAATCTTGAACAAAAAAAACAGTTCGGATTGTAGTAAATATGCGAAAAAAAGGCTCTGTTCATTGAATGGGGCTTTTTTTTATGATATAATTATCCGTTAAGGCTCGCAACCTTAACAACTACAATTTGGACTGGAGGTGGTCACAATGGTTAGGGATTGGCTTGTTATTTTGCTTACTGTCGTTATTCTTTACTTTGTATTCCAGCAAAATAAATAATAACTGATAAAAATTAATCTCATTGTCCGCCTTGCCTACCAGTTGCACTTTTTGGGCTGGTAGGTTTTTTTATCTACTCCAAGATTATTCGATTTTATTAATTCGAGATTAAAAAAGTTTGAGCATATATAAAAAATTCTATTCTCATTTTTCTTTAATAATTTAATGATATAATGCTAGTATC
>ERZ772945.2275-NODE-2275-length-11951-cov-16.658373_pt1 | contig 11951 bp, 9 predicted proteins | sample MGYA00511681_ERZ772945 | MGnify/ENA primary metagenome ERZ772945 (study PRJEB29015, sample SAMEA2737943) | human oral metagenome | biome: human oral; feature: human-associated habitat; material: dental | place: China | collected 2143 ... | reverse complement strand
GTAGTCGGTGGAGACGGTCTCGGGGTTGCAGTTGACCATGACGGTCTCGTAGCGCCCGGCCAGGGCCAGGGTGGCGTGCACGCAGGAGTAGTCGAACTCGATGCCCTGGCCGATGCGGTTGGGACCGGAACCCAGGATGATGACGGCCTCCCGCTCGCGCGGGGCGACCTCGGTCTCCATGTCGTAGGAGGAGTAGTGGTAGGGGGTGCGGGCCGCGAACTCCGCGGCGCAGGTGTCGACCGTCTTGTAGACCGGGCGCAGACCGTAGGCGTGGCGGATCTCGCGGACCGTGTCCTCGCCGATGCCCCGCAGCTCGCCCACCTGGCGGTCGGAGAAGCCGTGGCGCTTGGCCTCGGCCAGCACCTGCGCGCTCAGCGCGGGGGCGTCGGCGACCGCCTCGGCGACCTCCTGCAGCAGCACCATCTGGTCCAGGAACCAGGGGTCGATGCCGGTGGCCTCGTGGAGCCGCTCGACGGTGGCGCCGCCGCGCACCGCCTGCTGGACGTCGAGGAGCCGATGCTCGGTGGGAACCCGGGCGGACTCGAGCAGGGCGGCGGTTCCCGCGGCGTCCGGGCGCGGGCCGTCCCAGTGGAAGGCCGTGCCCTTCTTGTCGATGGAGCGCATGGCCTTCTGGAGGGCCTCGGTGAAGGACCGGCCGATGGCCATGGCCTCGCCGACCGACTTCATGGTGGTGGTCAGCGTCGGGTCGGCGCTGCGGAACTTCTCGAAGGCGAAGCGCGGCACCTTGACCACCACGTAGTCGAGGGTCGGCTCGAAGGAGGCGGGCGTGGAGCCGGTGATGTCGTTGGGGATCTCGTCGAGGGTGTAGCCCACGGCCAGGCGGGCGGCGATCTTGGCGATGGGGAAGCCGGTCGCCTTGGAGGCCAGGGCCGAGGAGCGCGAGACGCGCGGGTTCATCTCGATGACGATAATGCGCCCGCTGGCGGGGTCGACGGCGAACTGGATGTTGCAGCCGCCGGTGTCCACGCCGACCTCCCGGATGACGGCGATGCCGATGTCGCGCAGGCGCTGCATCTCCCGGTCGGTCAGGGTCAGGGCCGGCGCGACGGTGATCGAGTCGCCGGTGTGGACCCCGACGGGGTCGACGTTCTCGATGGAGCACACGACGACGACGTTGTCCGCCTTGTCGCGCATGAGCTCGAGCTCGTACTCCTTCCAGCCCAGGATGGACTCCTCCAGGAGCACCTCGGTGGTGCGGGAGGCCTCCAGGCCCTGCCCGCAGATGCGCTCCAGGTCGGCGGCGTCGCAGGCGATGCCGCTGCCGAGCCCGCCCATGGTGAAGGAGGGCCTCACCACCACGGGGTAGCCGCCCAGGGCCGCCACGGCCTCGTGGCACTGGCTCATGGTGCGGGCGATGACGGAGCGGGCCACCTCGGCGCCGCAGCGCTCGACGACCCGCTTGAACTGCTCACGGTCCTCGCCGGCGCTGATGGCCGTCGCGTCGGCGCCGATGAGCTCGACGCCGTAGTCGTCCAGGACGCCGGCCTCGACCAGGCTCATGGCGGCATTGAGCCCCGTCTGCCCGCCCAGGGTGGGCAGGAGCGCGTCGGGGCGCTCCCTGGCGATGATGGAGGTCAGGACCTCGGTGGTGATGGGCTCGACGTAGGTGGCGTCGGCGACGTCCGGGTCGGTCATGATCGTGGCCGGGTTGGAGTTGACCAGGATCACCCGGATGCCCTCGCCGCGCAGCACGCGGCAGGCCTGGGTGCCGGAGTAGTCGAACTCGCAGGCCTGACCGATGACGATCGGCCCGGAGCCGATGACCAGGACGGAGCGGATGTCGGGGCGCAGCGGCATGTCAGTCCCCCTCCCGGGCCGTCTCGGGCGCAGCGGTGTCACGACCGTCACGAGCGGCGCGATAGCCCGTCATGAGCCGCACGAAGCGGTCGAACAGGTGCTCCCCGTCGTGGGGGCCGGCGGCCGCCTCGGGGTGGAACTGCACGGAGAAGGCCGGCAGGTCGAGGGCGCGCAGCCCCTCGACGACGTCGTCGTTCAGCCCGACGTGGGAGACCTCCACGCGCCCGTAGCGGCCGTCGTCGTAGGGCGCCAGGCTGGGCCCGGCGATCGGGGCGTCGACCGCGAAGCCGTGGTTGTGCGCGGTGATCTCGACGCGCCCGGTGGTGCGGTCGAGGACCGGCTGGTTGACGCCGCGGTGGCCGTAGCCGAGCTTGTAGGTGCCGTAGCCCAGCGCGCGTCCGAAGATCTGGTTGCCCAGGCAGATGCCGAAGAAGGGGATGCGGGCGTCCAGGACGCCGCGCAGCAGCTCGACCTCGCTGCGGGCGGTACCGGGGTCCCCGGGCCCGTTGGAGAGGAACACGCCGTCCGGGTGGAGGGCGAGCACCTCCTCGAAGGTGGTCCGCTGCGGCAGGACGTGGACGCGCACGCCCCGCTCGGCGAGCTGCCACGGGGTGCGGGCCTTGATCCCCAGGTCGATGGCGGCGACGACGGCGACCGGCTCGCGCCCCTCGAAGCGCCCGGAGGGCTCGACGACGTAGTGCTCACGGGTGCTGACCTCGGCGGCCAGGGCCTGGCCGGCCATCGGGGGCACGGCGCGCACGGCCTCCAGGCAGATGTCGACGGCGGCCCGGGACGGCCCGTCCGCGTCGGCGGCGCCCGCGGGCAGGGCGTCCGCGGAGAAGATGCCCGCCCGCATGGCGCCGCGCTCACGCAGGTGACGGGTCAGCGCCCGGGTGTCCACCTCGCAGACGCCCACCACGCCCGCGGCCGTCAGCTCGTCCTCCAGCTCGCGGCGGCTGCGCCAGCTGGAGGCGCGCCGCGCGGGATCGCGCACGACGTAGCCGGCCACCCAGATGCGCGAAGACTCGCGGTCCTCGTCGTTGACGCCGGTGTTGCCGACGTGCGGGGCCGTCATGACGACGATCTGGCGGTGGTAGGACGGGTCGGTGAGCGTCTCCTGGTAGCCGGTCATGCCGGTGTTGAAGACGATCTCGCCGACCGTGCGCCCCGTGGCCCCGTAGGTCCTGCCGCGCAGGACGTAGCCGTCCTCCAGGACCAGCAGGGCGGTCTCACGGGCGCCGGGGGGCGGCGACGCGGGCCCGCCGGGGGCGGGCGCCGTGGGCGCTGCGGGCACCGGTCAGGCCTTCCGGGTACGCACCGGGGCGCCGTCGAGCACGGTCGCGCGCCCGTGCAGGAAGGTGGCTCTGACCTGGCCGGGGAGCTCCATGCCGGCGTAGGGGGTGTTGGCCGAGTGCGTCCACTGCGTCGAGCCGTCGACGGTTCGACGCACCTCGGGGTCGACCAGCGCGACGTTCGCGGGCGCGCCCGCCTTCAGCCCCTGCCCCTGGTCCGTCAGCCGCCCGATCTCGGCCGGCGCGGCGGACATGACGCGGGCCAGGTCGCGCCACCCCATGCGCCCGGTGGACACCATGGTCTCGATGAGGACCGGCAGCGCCGTCTCCAGGCCGGTCATGCCGAAGGCGCCGGCCTGCCACTCGCAGTCCTTGTCCTCCACGGGGTGGGGGGCGTGGTCGGTGCCGACCACGTCGATGGTGCCGTCGGCCAGGGCGGCGCGCACGGCCTCGACGTCCTCCGCCGTGCGCAGCGGCGGGTTGACCTTGTACAGGGGCGAGTAGGTGCGCGCCATCTCGTCGGTCAGCAGCAGGTGGTGCGGAGTGACCTCGGCGGTGACATCGATGCCGCGGGCCTTGGCCCAGCGGATGATGTCGACGCTGCCGGCGGTCGACAGGTGGCACACGTGGAGGCGGCTGCCCACGTGCTGGGCGAGCAGGACGTCGCGGGCGATGATCGACTCCTCGGCCACGGCGGGCCAGCCGCGCAGGCCCAGCTCGGCGGAGAGGACGCCCTCGTGCATCTGGGAGCCCTCGGTCAGGCGGGGGTCCTGGGCGTGCTGAGCGATGACGCCGTCGAAGGACTTGACGTACTCCAGCGCGCGGCGCATGAGGACGGGGTCGGCCACGCACCTGCCGTCGTCGGAGAAGACCCGCACCCGGGCGGCGCAGTGGGCCATGGCGCTCATCTCGGACAGGTGCCTGCCCTCCAGGCCCGCGCTCACGGCGCCGACCGGGTGGACGTCGACCCAGCCGGCCTCGCGGCCCAGGCGCAGCACCTGCTCGACGACACCGGCATTGTCCTGGACGGGGTTGGTGTTGGCCATGGCGAACACGGAGGTGTATCCGCCCACGGCGGCGGCGCGGGTGCCGGTGAAGACCGTCTCGGCGGACTCGCCGCCGGGCTCGCGCAGGTGGGTGTGGATGTCGACCAGGCCGGGCAGGGCCACCAGGCCGTCCGCGTCGTGGCGCACGGCGTCGTCCGGGGCCTGGGCGGCCGCGTCGGGACCGATCGCGGCGATGACGCCGTCGGCCAGGAGGATGTCGGTGGCGTCCTCGCCGTAGGGGCGGGCACCGGTCAGAAGGTAGGAGGTCACAGCTGGTTCCCTTCGTCGGCGAGGAGGAGGTAGAGGGCGGCCATGCGGACGGACACGCCGTTGCCGACCTGCTCGATCACGCGAGAGCGGGGGTCGTCGGCCGCCTCCGCGGTGATCTCCAGGCCCCGGTTCATCGGGCCGGGGTGCATGACGATGGCGTGCTCCGGCATGGCCGCGCGCCGGGCGAGGTCCAGGCCGTAGGCCTGCGAGTACTCCGCGGGACTGGGGAAGAAGCCGCCGCCGGCGGCGCTCATGCGCTCGCGCTGGATGCGCAGCATCATGACGGCGTCGGGCCGGACGGCCTCGATCGTGGCGTCCAGGTCGTAGGAGACGTCGCAGGTCCAGTCGTCCATGCCCACGGGCAGGAGGGTCGGCGGGGCGACGAGGGTGACGCGGGCCCCCAGGGCGGTCATGAGGTCCACGTTGGAGCGGGCCACCCGGGAGTGGAGGACGTCTCCGACGATCACGACCTTCGCTCCGTCCAGATCGCGCCCCTGCGGCGCCGGTGAGCCGTCCGCGGCAGGGCCGTCAGGGCCGTCGGGCGCGTACCAGCGGCGCAGGGTCATGGCGTCCAGGAGGGCCTGCGTGGGGTGCTGGTGGGTGCCGTCGCCCGCGTTGAGGACCGGCACCCTGATCCAGCCGGCGTGGGCGAGCAGGTGGGCGGCCCCGCACGCGGAGTGGCGGACGACGACGGCGTCGGCGCCCATGGCCATGATCGTCTGGGCCGTGTCCTTCAGGGACTCGCCCTTGGACACGCTCGAGCCCTTGGCGGAGAAGTTGATGACGTCCGCGCTCAGCCGCTTGGCGGCCGCCTCGAAGGACAGGCGTGTGCGGGTGGAGTCCTCGAAGAAGAGGTTGACGACGGTCTTGCCGCGCAGGGTGGGCAGCTTCTTGACGGCGTGACGCTGGGTGGCGGCCATCGCCTCGGCGGTGTCGAGGACCATGACGGCCTCGTCGTGGGTCAGGTCCTTGGCGGAGAGCAGGTGCTTCATCGGGTGGCCTCCTCGGACACGGCCAGGTCGTGGATGGTGACGGCGTCCTCGGCCGCGCCCAGCTCGGTCAGCGAGACGACGACCTTCTCGGTGCGGGAGGTCGGCAGGTTCTTGCCGACGTAGTCGGCGCGGATCGGCAGCTCGCGGTGGCCGCGGTCGACCAGGACGGCGAGCTGGACGGCCCGCGCGCGTCCGATCGAGCCCAGGGCGTCCAGGGCCGCGCGGATGGTGCGCCCGGAGTACAGGACGTCGTCGACCAGGACGACGGTGCGCCCCTCCAGCGTGTCGCCGGGGATGAACGTGGGCTGGGGGACGCGGATCGGGTGGCGCCCCAGGTCATCGCGGAACATGGTGATGTCCAGCGTCCCGACCGGGACGGAGGCGGCGGCCGGCCGGGAGCCGGCCAGGGCCGCGTCCTCCGCCAGCGCGATGCTCAGGGCCTCGCCGAGGCGGTGGGCCAGCGGCACTCCACCGGAGGGGATGCCGAGGAGGATGACGTCATCGACGCCGCGGTTGCGCTCGACGACCTCGTGAGCGATGCGGACCAGGGAGCGCTTGATCTCGGCTGCGCCGAGGATCTGCTTCCCGGTGGACTGGTTTTCGGCCACAGTAAGTGGACCTCCTTCTCCGCCTCACTGGACGGGCTTCAAGGATGCCTGGCGCTGTCGATCGTAGCGCGCGCCGGTCCCGCGGGCCCGCTCAACCGGCTCCTGGAGCGGGCCCGGGAGAAACGTCACACCGCGCGATGGTTGAGCGGGTGCTCAGGCATAGGGGACCTGCTTCTCGACCTGGACGCCCAGGGTGCGGACCTTGACGATGAGGGCGATGTGCCCGAACAGGAGCGCGAGCCCGACGACGGCCGACGCCACCAGCATGGTGTTACCGGAGAACGTGTCGCTGTCGTAGAGCCCGAGGGCGAAGAGGAGCATGACCGCCGGTGCGCCCTGCAGGACGGAGGCGGCCATGATGCCGCCCATGATGCCGCCGGCGCCGGCCCAGTGCGCGGGCTGCCGCGTCGCCCCGCCGCCATTCGCTCTCACGCACGCGGCCAGGGACAGCCCGAAGGACGTGGCCCAGGCCAGGAGGACCAGCATGGGCACGAGGAAGAAGCCCATGAGGATGAACACCGCCGCGGTGATCGCGGCCTCGCTCGACAAGGAGTCACTGGCGCTGATCATCAGGATCAGGCCCAGCACGACGAGAAGCTGGATCGCCACGGAGACCGTCCCGGTGACCACCGCGCCCAGCCCCAGCCCGCGGGTGACCCGCCTGCCCTTCTCCGCGACCTCCTCCGGGTCGGGCGGCGGGACGATGAACATGGGCGCGGGCATGGACACGGCCGGCATGTGAGGGCCGCCGGGGCCGTACGGCGCCGCGCCGGGACCGTAGGCCGGGCCTCCCGGCACCCCGCCGGGGCCGTAGCCCGGGCCCCCCGGCACCCCGCCGGGGCCGTAGGCCGGGCCCCCTGGCGGCGTCCCGCCCGGGCCGTAGACGGGCGCGGAGGCAGCGTACGGGTTCCCGGCAGGACTTTGAGCATCTGCATAGGGGCCGGACTCGTACGGCGATGGGTACTGCCCCATGATTCGGCTCCTTCGGGTGCGTGCGGGGACGGGGACGGGAGTACGGGTACAGCGTAGACGCTGATCCGGGAGTATCGATGGGGAGCGCTGACCTGGGCCCGCCGCGGTCAGCCGTGGTCGGCGAGGAGCTCGGCGAGGCCGAGCGGCCGGCGTCCGGTGAGGCGCTCTACGTCGTCCGTCACGCGGTCAAGGGCGCCGGAGGCGATAGCGGTATAGGTGGACACCCAGGCGTCGACCTCCCAGTCGGGGGCGCCGTAGACCGAGCGGGAGGCGTAGGCCTCCTCAAGGGTCTGCCCACGGTAGACGGTGGGCCGGCCGGTGGCCCTGGTGATGACGGCGGCGGCCTCGGCCAGGGTGAGGGCCTCGGGGCCGGTGAGCTCGTAGACGGCGCCGTCGTGCCGGCGGCCCCCGGCGACGAGGTCGCGGATGACGGCGGTGGCGACCCGGGCGACGTCGGCCCGGGCGACCGCGCCCACGCGCCCCTGCCCGGCGGGGCCGGCGATGACCCCGTCGACGGCCAGGTCGGGGAGGAAGTCGGCGTAGAAGGAGTCGCGCAGGAGGGTGAAGCCCATTCCCGAGGCGCGCAGGTGCTCCTCGGTGGCCCAGTGGGTGCGCGCCAGGGTGAAGACCGCGTCGGCGGCGGCGCCGAGGAAGCTGGTGTAGACGACGTGGCGCACTCCGACGGCCGCGGCGGCGTCGATGAAGGTCCTGTGCTGCAAGAGGCGGTCGGCGGATTCGGAGGCGGAGACCATGAGGAGCACGTCGACGCCCGTCAGGGCCGCGCGCACCGCCTCGCCGTCTCCGTACTGGGCGACGGCGACCTCGACGGACGGCGCGTTGCGGGCCCACCGCGGGGTGCGGGAGGGGTCGCGCAGCAGCAGGCGCAGCGGCGCGCCGCGCTCGTGCAGGAGGGCCGCGACGGCGCTGCCGATGCGGCCGGTCGCGCCCGTGACGGCGATGAGTGTCGGAGGGCCGGGGGCGGCGGGCGTGCTCATGAGTTCAGACTATTCGACGGTGCCGCGTCAGCCCCTTTCCCCTCGCCGGGATCGGCCTCGCGCCGGCCCGGCAGGCCGTGAGCGCGGCGGAGGCCTCCCACCCCTGCCGGGATCGACTCCGGCCCTGCCCTGACCGCACAGCACCGACCGCACAGTTCTCCCCATCACCCGGACCAGCCCCAGCCTGCCAAGGGGCCTCGGGCCCGGAGTCCCCCAGCCGTCCCCTGTCCTCTGAGCGCCCCGCCCCTGGGGGAGTCGGGCGCCGGCCCCTGGGGGGAGTCGATTCGGTGATGTCACCTGGGCTCGCATTGCGCCAGGTGGGATCGCGCGAATCGAGCTCAGGCGGATTATGTCGCGCCGGGCTCGCACGGCGCGAGGTGAGGCGGACTGCGTCGCGCTGAGCTCGCATTGCGCAAGCCGGGCCCGGCCCGCGCCGGGTTCGGCCCCGCGCCGCCGGGTACGCGCCGGTACGGAGTCGGCCGCGCCTCCGCCACATCCTCGCTCTGCGTGGGTCTCACGGGGTCTGCGCGGGGGTCGGGGTGCTCTCGGGCAGGGCGGGGGCGAGGGGGACGTCCCGGCCGGGGATGAGCCGGCCGTTGCAGGCCCAGGGGGTCATGGACACCGCCAGATTGATGATGCCGGCCTTCACGTCGCCGTTCAGGGGCGTCTGATTGGAGAACGCGAGCAGTACGAAGGAGTCCCCGCAGGTGATCAGGGCGCTGGGGCCTCCTTCTTCGTCCGGGATGCGGAATTCTCCGGTGGCGCCCTCGACCCCCGGCACGTCGAAGGCCTCGGAGCGTCTGCCATGGGGCAGCCGTGAGAGCTGCCAGGGGTGGTAGCCATGGAGTTCCCGGCCGAATTGGGAGTAGAACACCAATGTGCCCCAGGCGTTGTCGGTGTACATCTTCCCTCTGCACTCCAGATGTCTGATGGAGCCGTCCTGCGGGTCGGTGCTCGTGTCCGGGAACAGGATCACGTAGCCGATTATCGCCTGCACCGAGGCCTCGGGCACGCCCGGGCAGGTGAAGGTGGCGGTGGCGGGATCCACGGAGGCGGGGGCGGCGGCGATGGGCACGAGCCGAGGGCCCTCGGCCGGGACCGCGCAACCCGTCAGCGCCACCGCCACAGCCATTGTGGCGGCGCCCGCCGCCGTCCGCCAACGAACTCCGCCGTGTCGGGGGGTGAGGTCAGTCTTTTTCTTGGCCGGACCTCGGATCGTAAACACTGTCATATCCTTCCTTGTAACCTTTTCTTGCGTTTTCGCCGAAGCCCTGCAGTCCACTGCGCCCGTCGTCGGAGGGCAGGACGCCCGCCAGATAAACAAGACCCTTCTGCCGACCGGAGATCAACGGGGGTTCCCGTGAACGATCCGCTCACCCGACCCATCGGGGTACTCGGTTCTCGTCATGAATTCGCCCCTCGCTATCACGGGAAGAACTTCCTTCCGAGTCCAAAGCACCCCGCTCACTCCAGTCCGGTACGTCGATGTTGGAGTGCTTCGGCGTGCGGAGTCTGGTCTTCAGGAGGCTGGTGCGGAGGGCTCGTCTGTTGTCGTGGGGTAGATGGGTGGCACGACGTCGGCCAGGTGGTCCAGTAGGGCTATGGTGGTCCGTTTGATCACGTCGATGCTCACGGTCGGGTCATCTTTGAACACCGCGACCCACAGGGTTCTTCCGGATTCGGAGTACCACACCCCGTAGGCGGTGTCGCCAGAGATCCGATCCGGGCTGACCGTCACGTAGCTGCGTCCGTCCAGGCCCAGTTCGATCTCCTCGACCGACCAGCCGTAGGACGTGAAGTCAGTTTTGAGTCTGTCTTCCTCGACGAATGTATCTGCCATGCTCAAGAACCAGGGGGCGTTGATGTATCCGATTCTCACAAAGGCGAACCCGTCGAACACCAGGGTGCAGGACAGGTCCGGGTTGTAGCTGAACGAGGAGGTGCGGCCCAGGTTCTCCGACTCCACCCGCCGCCCCGCGACCTGCTCGATCTCGGCGGTCGACAGGCCGTTGCACACCGTCGCGGGCACCTCCGGTTCCTCCGGTCCGCGGCGTGATAACCACCATGCGGCCCCGGACACCGCGACCGCCGCGACCACGATCATTGAAATAAGAATGCGACGGCGCCGGAAAACCGTCGAGCGAGAGTGTACGGGTTCGCAATCCGTCACCGACATTGGATTCCTCCGGAGATGGGACGAGCATCACGGAGTGAATTATGCATAATAGGAATTATGCATGTCATAATGGCGTTCTCTCATTCACAGGTTTATGGTGGTGCGGTGCGGGCTCTGCCAGAGTGTGCGGTTGGGGTCCAGGTGGTGCGGGAGGCAATCTGGGCGTTGCCGGGTGATCATCCGTGCCGGTGATGCTCCGTTCGGGTGTTGTGCCGGGTGTTCAGGGCGTGGGCGTGGGTGTGGGTGTGGCGGGTGGGGTTGTGGGGCGGGGCGGGTAGACGGTGTCGTTCTGGGTCGGGCCGGAGGCCGCGGTGTGGACGGTGGTCGTGATGCGTTGCAGCAGGGGGATCAGGATCGTGTCGGTGGGGTCCCGGGGCTGGACGGAATAGGTTTTGTCCATGCGGAATTTGATCGTGTACCCGTCGGGGTAGCGCCATATGAGCCCGTAGTTGGATGAGAACTCGTAGGCGGCCCCCTCGCCCTCCAGGCCGTGGGCCGTCACGGGGCGCGCGTTGCTCACGCCGTCGAAGGCGTTGACCTCCTCCATGAGTTCCCGCTCCCTCGACCGGGTGTCGTATATGATTTCGAGGGCTTTGGTGGGGAAGGACTCGTAGGGGGTGACCGCGAAGAGGTCGAGTTGGCATTGGAGCCAGGTCTTGGTTCCGTCCTCGTAGGAGCTGCGGCTGAAGGTGATGGTTCTGAGCTGTTGGCCCAGGATGGCCTCCGTGTCTCCGGCGCTCATGAGGTCGCAGACGTCGACGTCGTCGGGGACGATGTTCTTCAGTCTTTCGTACAAGGCGGCGTCGGCGGCCGATGCCGAGGCGGCGGCCGCGGCCGAGGCCCGCGCCTCGCGCCACTGGCGCACGCGCGCGCACCCGCACGCCGGACACAGCGCCATCACCACCACCAGCGCCGCCGCCACCCGACGACCTGCGACTCCCCCCACCATCACGACTCAGCCCCCCGAACTGTGATCGACCGTGCTCGACGACCCCCGGACGTAACCCCTCGCGGCGGCGTCATCAATGGCGTCCTTGAGCCTGACAAGACGAGGATCCGGAGGAATTTGATCCACACGATTGGGATCGGCGACCTGAGTCGCCCAGGTGTTGACCCCAGCCAAATCCTCCTTGGAAGCCTGGGACAAGTCAATGGTATGACCCCCGTGGCCATCATCGACCACCCACGAATACTGGTCGGCCGCGGTCTGAATATCCGGATTTTCCTCGGTTGGGCCGACCTGGTAGGAGTCCTGGTTGATCAGTCCCGCCTGTGCGGCGTCCTGGGCAGCCGCAGCCATCATGCCGTCACTCAGTTGCAGGGATACTGGTGAACTGGCCGTTTGCGGGTCGCCAACCAGTGCGTCGGCCGCCACCGGGGCCACCAGCGTACTGACGGTCGACACCGTCGTGGAAAGGGCGACCCCAGCGGGTGACGGCAGCGCTGAAAACCCGCCAGCCGCCACCGTGCTGAAAGCCGTGATTGCCGTCGACGCACTTCCGTTCAGTTCCGTTGCCTTGGAGATCTCCTCGGCCGTCTTATCCTTGGCCCTGACGTCGGCGATCCCCACCAGATGAGCCTCCGCCGTCGCACCGCTACCGTAGGCGCCTACGATCGCATCTATCTGCTGGTCGGGGTCGTCCCTATGAGCGGAGACGCCAGTCTTGGAGCGCCTGGCAGCGTAAGAGGTCCAGGTGATGTCGTAGGTGGCCGACACGGTCAGGGGAACGTGGGCGGCCGAGCGGGTGAACACGACGACGCAGTCGCTGTCGCCCTCCCGGC
>ERZ772945.2271-NODE-2271-length-11959-cov-7.877940_pt1 | contig 11959 bp, 10 predicted proteins | sample MGYA00511681_ERZ772945 | MGnify/ENA primary metagenome ERZ772945 (study PRJEB29015, sample SAMEA2737943) | human oral metagenome | biome: human oral; feature: human-associated habitat; material: dental | place: China | collected 2143 ... | reverse complement strand
ATTCTACAATTTTTCTATTATTGTTTTTTATAGAACTGTAAAAAGGATAATAAACTGGCGTAAAAACAATAATTCCATCATCTTCTTTCGTAAACGCCTTCACACAGTCATAAATTGCTGAAACCACGCCGTTTGAACAAACAATCCACTCTTTTTTCACTTTAAAGTTATGTCTTCTATTAAGCCAATCAATCACAGCTGAATAATAACTTTCATAAGGTCCTGTATATCCTAAAATCGTACTGTCCAAATATTTTTTCAATCCATCAATTATTTCTTTTGCAATTTTTAACTCCATATCTGCAACAGATAATGGAACGATATTATCAGCAATATTTGGGTCAATTTTATACATTTGATCCCATTTATAGGATCCTTGTCCTTTTTTATTTATTATTGTTTCAAAATCATATTTTTTATTCATAATTTTACCATCCAAAATTTATTTTTATCAAAGTATGATAACATATTTTATTTTTGTAGTCAAACATTTATTAAAGCAAAGATAGGGTAAAAATTAATTTATCCAATTTCTTTATTTTTGTTTGCAAAATATATTAACAAAATCTTCTATTTCTACAAATGAGAGTAGTTTAATTATCTTCTGGAGTTCCTTTTTTTATTAACTTATTATTCTTTCTATAAAAATCCCATTCGTCAATTTCTTTTCCATCTTTAAATTTACAGATTCCATATTCATTTCCATCTTTATCTTTCACTATGACTGACTCTCCACCTTGTTTTATGCAATACACCGAAGCAGGATTAGGCATTCCAATCATTTTTTGCTCTGGAAAATCTTCATCTAAATTTTTATTATTATTTTTATTTTCATCAATATTTTTATCATTTCTATTTTTAATTGAAATATTTTGCTCTGCTCTCACTGGCTTTTTCAATTTCCTGCTCATATCTTTACTATGCGCTTCCAACGACATTGATAACAAACCAATCAATAAAATTCCAAATATTTTTTTCATAATTTTTTCTCCTAGTTTAACTTTTTTAGCTTAACTTTTAAATATAATAATTATAAAAGAACAAGGAGTAAAAACTCCTTGTTTTGAAATGTTTTTTTTACTTAATTTTAAATAAATTTATTATTCTTCAATTGAACCATGATCAGTACTTTTTAATGTACAACTTTTATCTTTTCCATTTTCTGTATAAACAGCTTCATTTCCTTTCATATGAATTGAAACATTTCCGTCAGAATATTTTTCTCCACTGGCAGCTACTGATGAACTTAAGTTATAAATATTTCCATAACCATTAGCTAATTTTACTTTGTCTGTTGAAACATTTTCAACTGTTACATCTTGATAACCATCACAGCTAAATTTTCTTAATAAATTTTTACTTGAAGTTTGGTCTTTATTTGAATTTGTGTCGCTTGTCATATTACAGCTTTCATCGCTTCCTTTTGCTGTAAATACAGCTTCATTTCCTTTTATTTGAATAGAAACTCCGTTTCCTGAATACAATTCTCCACTAGCAGATCTTGTCAATTTCAAATTGTAAACTTTTCCGCTGTCATCTGTCAATCTAACTTTATTTGTAGAAAGATTTTCAACTGTCACACTTTTGCTGCTGCAGCTAAATTTTCTTACCAAATTTTTAGAAGTTACTGCAGTTTTGCTTGTTGTTTTTCTTAAAGATCTTGATGTAGCTGAATACCCGATAGAAGCAATAGCCATTACTCCAATTAAAGTTGTCAAAATCATTTTTTTTGTTGATTTCATAATATTTCCTCGCTTTTCTTCAATTTTATTTTTTGAATTTTTTTTGAAATTTTGAAATATCTTACCTCCAAATTTCAGTAATGAGTATACTCTACTTTACTTTGTTTACAATATTTAATTGATTATAATTTTAATAGTTTTTCAATATAAAAATCATATAATTTTTAAAATTTCTGTTTTTCAAAAATCTTTTTAAAATCTTATTTATTCTGATCTTGTGAGCATTCCAACACACTCAATATGCGCCGTTTGAGGAAACATATCCACCGCAGTAATTTTCTCCAATTTATACCCTTTTTCAATCAAAAATTTACTATCTCTAGCAAAAGTTGCTGGATTACAAGAAATATAAACAATTTTTTCAATTTTATTTTTCACAACGCTTCTAAGTGCTTTTTCATCAATTCCTCTTCTAGGCGGGTCAAAAATTATTCCACTAATTTTCTCTTTTTTCAAAATTTCTGGTAAAACTTTTTCAACTTTTCCATTTAATAAACTCACATGCTTCAATCCATTTTCTTCAATAGTCATATTCCCCGCAACAACCGAACTTTCAACGCTTTCAATACCAATTACTTTTTCCACATCTTTAGAAAGTATCATCGCAATTGTCCCAGTCCCAGAAAATGCATCAATCACAGTGCCTCTTTTATTTTCTCCAAAATATTCAATCGCTTTGTCGTACAATTTTATTGCCTGTCTTTTATTAATTTGAAAAAATGAATCTGGATAAATCTTAAATTTTATTCCTTCAATTTCCTCTTCTAAATAACTTTCACCAAAAATATGTCTACTTTCATCACCTAAAATCACATTATTCTGCTCTTTTTTTACTGAAATATAAACTGATTTTACTTCTTCATTTTCTTCATACATTTTTTCTAGAACTTTAATTAAATTTTTATATTGCGAAGTTTTATTCACAACAACAATAATCATAACATCGTCTTTTTCATTATTTCTAACCATTATATGCTTCAAAAATCCGCTATTATTGACTTCATTGTAAACTTTAAATTCATTTTTCGTTCCATTAAAACTGTTTATTTCTTCCAAAAATTTATTTATTATTTTATCAGCAATTTCTGAACGCAACAGATTTTCCTTCGCTGTAAAAACATCATGAGATCTTCTCGAATAAAATCCTGTCATAATTTTTCCATTTTTTTTGTAAATCGGCTCTGCTGTCTTGTTCCGATAATTTTTTTTATGTTCACTCGCAATTATATTTTCCAAAATAACTTCTTCAAGATTTATCCCACCAATTTTTGTCAAAACCTCTTTCAACATCTCATTTTTATACTCTAGCTGCTTCTCATATTTAAGCATTCCAAAATCACATCCGTCAAAATCTTCAAAACTAACTTTCGATAAATCTTCAACTCTGTCCTTCGAAGGCTCAATAATCCGTGTAATAAGTCCTCTCCCGTAAGTTTTTTTCAAAGAAATTATCTCAATTTCAAGTCTATCTCCAGGCACACTCATCGGCACAAAAATCGCAAAACCATCAACTCGCCCTATTCCTTCGCCACCAAACACAATTTTTTCAATCTCAATTTCTACTTTTTGCCCAATTTCAAATTTATTTATCATTCCCTAATTTTTCTCCTAATTTTATAAATCATTTCTTCAATTCCAAAATAGTTACTTTAAAATTTCTTGCTATTTTTTCAAATATTCTAAAATATTTTTTAATTGCAATCCAATTCCATATTTTATTGCTTCTTCATCTACATTAAATTTTGGATGATGTAAATCATAAACCATATCTTTTGCTTCATTTCTTGTCCCTAATCTGAAAAAACATCCTGGAATTTCATTCAAAAAATAACTTACATCTTCAACATCCATTCTAGCTTCTTTAATTGTTTCAAGTGCATCTTTCCCAAACAAATCAACAATATTTCCAGCAACAAAATATGTCATTTCCTCATTATTTATCACAGGTGCGTAACCAAGTCTTATACTAACTTCAGCTTTTCCTCCAAGACTTTCCACAAAAATTGGTAAATCCCTCTCAATTGTCTCTTTTATAAAAAGTCTAGTCTCATTTGAAAGAGTTCTAATTGTTCCAAGCATCTCAACTTTGTCACAAACAATGTTATTTGTTTCTCCACCTTTAAATGATCCAATCGTAATAACCGCACCCTCTCTAGGATCAATTCTTCTACTCACAATTGACTGAAAAAATTCTAAAACTTTTGCTCCAATCAATATCGCATCAACCCCTTTATGTGGTAATGCCGCATGAGCTGAAACTCCATGAATAGTAGCTTTCAATTGTGCCGAACAAGCATGGGCCTTTCCAACTTTCACTCCAATTTTCCCAGTTGGAATTTCAGGTGCCATATGAAGTGCAAAAAATGCATCAATTTTTCTGTCAGCACCTTTACTATTTTTCTCTTTATCCTCAAAATCACTATTCCCATCAGATCTTTTTTCAAATTTCAAAGCACCGCCTTTTATCATTCTATCAGCACCACCATCGGTTTCCTCTGCAGGTTGAAAGAAAAATCTCACAGTTCCATTCCATTTATCCTTATTTTCTGCCAAAACTTTCGCAACTCCCAATTGAATAGTTGTATGGGTATCATGCCCACAAGCGTGCATTTTTCCAAGATTTTTCGACTTATACTCCACATCATTTTCCTCAAAAATCGGCAATGCATCAATATCTGCCCTCGTCGCAACAGTATGATTTTTACTATTTTTCTCATCATCATTATAAATTGTTGCAACCACGCCAGTATTTATAATCTCAAAAAATTCAATATTATTTTTTGCCAAAAATTCCTTAATTAGTTTACTTGTTTCAAATTCTTCATCACCCAATTCAGGATTCATATGTATAGTTCTTCTAATTTTCACCATTTCATCATAAATTTTATCAACGTTTTCTTTTATAAATTTATTTAATTCTTGTGAATTCATCGTTATCACTTCTTTCTCTTTTTGTTTCCTATATTATATTTGAAAAATCGAATAAAATCAATGTTTATTTGATTAATGACTAAATAAACTTTTTTTAAAAAATTGTATATTAAAACCAAACTTAAAAGCTATGCCTATTTACTCAAAACTTAAATTTATACAATTTCATTAGTTTAATTTTAAATTAGTTCAAATATATTTTAGAAAACAAAAATAATTATAAAAAGCACCAAGATATTTTTTTCTCAGTGCTTTATTTTTTTATCTTTAAATTTAATAATAATCTATAATTATATTATTTTTAATTTAAAAATTAATTTAGTTTACTGAATTTATCCTATTTTCTTTTTCACAAAATCTCCCATTTTCACAATTAACATTATAACAATCAAAGCCACTATTATAGCTGGTCCTGATGGAATGTTAAAAATATATGAGAATAATAATCCAAACAATATTCCTAAAAATGAAAATAATATTGATAAATATATTATTACACTATACTTTCTTGCGATAATTGCCGCTGTTGCTTGTGGTATTGTTAAAATTGAGATTATTAGAATAATTCCAATTGTTTTTATATTTATAATAATCGCTGATGAAATTATTATAATCATAAAGTAATTTACAAACTTGACTGGTACGCCATATAATTTATAAAAATTTTCATCGAAACTTGAATAAACTATTGCTTTGTAAAAAATTACGAAAAATATGATTGTAATAATGTCTAAAATTAGCAGCGAAATTATATTCATACTATTTGACAACAAAATATTTCCAAAAAGATAAGTTGACATATCTGCTTGATAGCCTGGCGTCATAAAAGAAAATATAATTCCAATTGCCATTCCAAATGACATCATTATTCCAATTCCTAAATCACCATTTACACCAAAAAAATCTTTTAGTATAAGTATCAATATTCCCGATAATATTGAAAATATTAATCCAAAAATCAATGGATCGTTTAACGGTAATTTGAAAAAATATATTAAATATACTCCAATTCCGATTCCACCATATGAAGCGTGACTGATACTCGACGATATGAACACCATTTTTTTGTTTACTATGTAAGTTCCTATTATTCCACAACAAATGCTTGATAAAATCCCTACAATAAGAGCATTTCTCATGAAAGCATAGTTAAAAATTTCTAAAAATTCCATTTTTCTCCCATTCTTTATGTATTTCCTTTTTTGTAAAAATATTAATATTTTTATGATTTATTAATTTTACTGTATTCTTACTATTTTTGACAAATTTATATTTTTAATAATCGTTAGCTAAAAATCTAAATTTTATGATTATGAACATGCCTGTGAGCAAATTCACTCTTGAAAAATTCATTTTTATCTTCAAAAATACGAATTTCTTCTTCTACAATAAAAATTGAATCGACATAACAACACAATTTATCCAGTTCATGCGAAATTACAACAATCGTAGAATCCGATAATTGCTTTATTTTCTCATACAACTCAAACTCAAATTTTTTATCCAAAAAAGATTCAGGCTCATCTAAAAACAAAATCTCTGGCGACGATATCAAAGCTCTCGCAATCAAGGCCCTCTGCAACTGACCTCCAGATACTTCGCTAATCAATTTATCTTTTAATTTTTCAATCCCAAATTCAACGAGCAAATCATTTGTCCTTTTTCTATCTTCTGCACTAAATTTTTTAAATAAATTCGACTTTTTTGTAAGTCCTGAAATCACTAAATCAAAAATATTAATCGGAAAAGAAGTATCAAATTCTCTAATTTGTGGCAAATATCCAATTTTATTCTTGTCAACATAATAATTTATTTCTCCAGATTTTTTCTTCAAAAAACCAAGCATCAATTTTACTAAAGTTGACTTTCCGCCACCATTTCTCCCTATTATCGCAACATTTTCCCCTTTATAAATATCTAGCGAAACATCGCTCAAAATAGCATCTTTTCCATAATTAAAATTCAAATTTTTTACTGATATTAACTTTTTGTTATTTTGCTTATTATTCTGCATCTTTTCCCCTTAATTTTGTAACTCTGTTTATTCATTACACAAAAACAATTATTGTAAACTATCCACAAATTTTCTCAAATTTTCAAAAACATTTTCTTCATCTGTATTAAATGTTACAATTTTTGCATTTGGAATTTCTTTTGCAATAATGTCAATACTTTGTTTTGGAAATTGAGGTTGCACTAAAATAGTTGAAATTCCATGTTCTTTTGCTTCACTTATTATCTCTTGAATTTGCTTAGCTGATGGTTCTTTACCTTCAGATTCAATCGCTTCTTCTTCAATTCCAGTCCCTTTTAAGAAATATTCCAAAGCTGGATGATAAATCATAAATTCTTTTTTTGTTTTTTTAGACATTTTTTCTGAAATTTCTTTTTTAAATCCATCCAATTCTTTTATAAAGTCATTGTAATTTTTCTCAAATTTGTCTTTTTGATTCGGATAAGTTTCAACCAATTTATTTTTTATATTTTCTGCAACTTTCGGCATCATCTCTAGTGAAAACCAAACATGCGGATCAAACTTCCCATTATGTTCATGCTCATCGTGATGATGTCCACCATGTTCGTCGTGATCATGATCTTCCAAAAACAAATGTGGATCAATTCCATTTAAAACATTCAAAACTTTATTTTTATCATTAATCGTACTCGTAATTTTTTCCTCAAAATTTAAAGCATCATATGTAAAAAATAATTTAGATTTTTCAAGTTTTATTAAGTCATCTGTTTTTGGCTCAAACAATTCGTGATTCATATTTGGCTGAATTACAGAAATCACATTATACTCGTTTCCTGCTATTCTTTGAACCACCCATTTTAATGGTGGAACACTCGCAACCAAAGTTTCTTTATTTTGATTTTTCGAAAAATTAGCATTTTTTAAGTTTTCTTTTCCATTTTCATTCTTATTCCCACACGAAACAACAATTAAACTAAGTACTAAAGCAACAAAAATTTTCTTCATTTTTTTCTCCTTTCAAAACTTCATTCTATTTATAAATAAAATTTTACTACAAAACTTTTATAAAGTCAAATATTTATTTTAAAAAAATTTGACTAACAAATTTCAATATGATAAAATACTAGTAATTTTTTTCACTATCAATACGAAATACTCAAAAGAATTAAAATATACAAAAACTAAAAATAAAGTATTTATGTGAATAAAATAAAAATAAATCTATAAATTTAGTAAAGGAGATGTATGAGAAATTTTTTAAAATTAATTTTGTTGAGTTTAGTAATTTTGCAATTTGGATTGGCAAATCAGGATTCATTAAAAAAACTTAGTTTTCAAAGTGAATGGAGAAACCGTTATACAGATAGAACTGGAGATGAAGCAAATAACTTAGGGAATAAAGGATTTAAAGGATCAAATAGAAACAGAAGCCGTTTTCGAAACACAACTTCTGGGACGATGAAATTATCCGATGAATTTGATATGGACGGAAACTTTAGAATTTTGAGAAACCAAGATGTAATTTATGGAAAACCTAGTACAAGAACTTCGGAACACGAACTTTGGGAAACAGAGTTTTCACTTACAAAAAATTTAAAATTAGGAAATCTTGATACAAAATGGAACTTAGGCTGGGAAAATAAGACGAATAGACTAAGAGCCGAAAAAACAAGTGGAAGCTATAAAACTACAGGAGCTTCAAATGAAATCTATTTTGGACCTTCCTTCGACCTTAAATTATTTGGTCAAAAAATAGGAACTAGTTTACAATTGGCATATTTTGACATAAAAGATAATAAAACAGGCGATTATTATTTAATTGGAAGCAAATTAGCAAGAGGAAAAGGAGAAGGTTGGGGAATAAACCTTAACTTAAACAACTCAAATGACATTTTAAAAGGAAAATACGGAACTTTAAGCTATAACATTAATTTACTAAATAAATTGAGAGATATAAGAGGAAAAATAGCTGCAACGAATGAAGAAGCAAAATCAAGCGTCTATTTAGATTATGTGACAAATTTAGTATACACAACTCCTTCATTTGTTGGATTTACAGCATTTGTCTCACCTGGAAACGAATATGAAAAACATACGGCAAAAACAGGATATGACAACACATTTACAATTTGGACAGGTATTGGATATAAAAAATCGATTGAAACAAATGTTGGAACAATTACTCTTAATCCATCTGTAAAATACAGTGCACTTGAAAGATATACATACAAAACTAAAAACAATAAAAAAACAATTGAAAGAAATGAGTTGAGAACTGGAATAACAGTGAGTTTAGCGACAAAATAAAAAAAAATTAAAAAAACTATATCTAAAATTAATTTAATATTTTTTAGATATAGTTTAATTTTTTATTTATATTATTTAATATATTCTTTAGCAACTTCTTCTACATTATAGTCTTTTGCAATTTGATCAATTAAGTTGTTTCTTTCTTGCACAGCTTTGTTGTTTAATAAACCATTTGCAATTTGTTGGTATGCGCTGTTTGGAGTCACATTTCCTAATTTTGCTTTTTCTCTTTCATAAATTTCTGTAATTTCTTCTTGAGTCACTTTTACATTTTTTCTAACTTGTAAATCCAAGTAATAGTTAATGTAAACATTATCTTTAACGATTTCCAAATCTTTTTTATTTTTTTCTTCAAAATCTTTTTCTTCCATTTTTTTAGCAATTATTTTTCCAACAATCAATGTTTTTAAAACTTCTGAATTTCCTTTAGAAAATAAAATTTCTTCTTTTGTAATTTCCACTTTATCTTCCATTTCTTGAACTAATTTATCTAATTCTTCAGCTTCAAGAGTTGCAACTTGTTGGTTTAACAAATCTCTTTGGATAATTTCTTTTGCTTGTGAAAAAGGAATATTTTGAGCATCGAAATTTGCTTTATTTTTAGTGTAAATTTCTGTAACTTCATTTTCATTTACTGAAATTTTTCCTTCGATTAATTTTGCAACGAAAAATTTATTTTTTTCATTTTTGTAGAAATAATCAAATTCTTCTTTTTCTTCATCTGTAAATTCATATTTTTTTGCTGTATCCAAAATTGCTTTATTGATCAAAAGATTTTTTATTCCATCTTCATTTAAATCTTTTATTTCGTCTTCAGTCAAAGTCAATTTTGTTTTTTCAATTTTTTCTTCTTTTTTAGCCATTGTATCTCCTAGTTTTATTATTTTTATTTTATTTTATTTTGTTACTCAATTATTTTACACTATTTTCAAAAAAATTTCAAGATTTTTTTTTAATTTTATATTAGTTTTCTAATTTTTTTCAAAAAAGCATAAATAGCAGGTTTCTCTGCGTGTTTTCCATTTTTTTTCTTTTATATTTTACATAAAAAAAACTAATTATTATAAAATAATTAGTTAATTTTTTTAATTTTTATTGCTTTATCTTATTTTTTCGTGTTTTTTTATCTCTATAACTTTCCTTCTTTTATCAAAGTTTCTGCAATTTGAATTGTGTTTGTAGCCGCACCTTTTCTTATGTTGTCAGCAACTACCCATAAATTAAGACCGCTTTCAACTGTGTCATCTCTTCTTATTCTTCCGACATAAACTTCATCTGTGTCCTGTGCAATTATTGGCATTGGATAAACATTGTTTTTTCCGTCGTTTTGAACAATTACTCCTTCTTTTTCTTCAAACGCTTTTACAACATCTGCTAATTCAAATGGTTTTTCCAATTCCACATTCACTGAAACTCCATGTCCAAATTTAACTGGCACTCTTACACAAGTTGCAGTAACTTTTAAATCTGGTAAATTTAAAATTTTTCTTGTTTCGTTTATCATTTTTTCTTCTTCTTTTGTGTATCCGTTATCTAAAAATACATCTATGTGTGGCAATGCATTAAAAGCAATTTGATGAGGATAATTTGTTGAAGGTTTTCCTTTTAAATTATTTTCTAGATCATCTAATCCTTTTTGTCCAGAACCTGCCACAGCTTGATAAGTCGAGTAAACTACCCTTTTTAGTCCATATTTTTCTTGTAATACTTTTAGTACAGGCATAACTTGAATTGTCGAGCAATTTGGATTTGCAATAATTCCAGGATGATTTTCTAATGCTTCTGGGTTTGCTTCCGGCACAACTAATGGAATATTTTTTTCCATTCTCCAAGCACTACTGTTGTCGACTACTACAGCACCTTTATCTCTAAATTTTGGTGCAAATTCAAGTGAAGCTTTTCCACCTGCAGAAAATAAAGCCACATCAATGTCATCTCTTATATTTTCATCTTTTAATTCGATAACTGTGTACTCTTTTCCATTCCATTCAACTTTTTTCCCTGCCGATCTAGCTGATGCATAAAGATAAAGTTCTCCCACTGGAAAATTTCTCTCTTTTAACACTTTTAAAAAAGTTCTTCCCACTAATCCAGTTGCTCCCACAACTGCTACACTATATTTTTTACTCATTGTAAAATCTCCTTTTAAATTAAAATATATAAATATAATACACTATTATTCCCATAATTTCAACTCAAAATTTATTTCGTTATCTTATTTTTTTATTTAATTAAATAAAAATACATTTAGTAATTAACTAATCACTAATGAGTTCTTTTACATAATTTGGCAGCGCAAAAGCTCCTTTGTGAAGTTCTGTATTATAATATTTCGTCTTTATCCCAAAACTGTTCCAGATATCAGCTTTTAAGTCAGTTACTGGATTATATTTTTTTGAAGCAAATCCAAATAGCCAGTGTCCTGATGGATATGTTGGAATGTGAAGCTGATAAACTGTTGCAAACGGAAAGACAGCTCTTAGCTGTTTATTTGCTCTTTTTGATGCAATCGCATCGGCTTCATAATAAGGACTTTCATGCTGATTGACAAGTATTCCGTCATCTTTTAGAGCATTAAAGCAATTTCCATAAAACTCCCTTGTAAACAGATCTTCTCCTGGTCCAAAAGGATCTGTGGAATCGACAATTACAATGTCGTATTCATTATGTTTTGATCTGACAAATTTTAAGCCATCTTCATAATATATATTTACTCTTTTATCATCTAATTTACAAGCAGTTGTTGGTAAAAATTCACGGCACAGGTCAACTACAGCTTTATCAATTTCAACCATATCTATTTTTTCAATATGATCGTATTTTACAAGTTCTCTTACTGTTCCACCATCTCCTGCGCCAATTACAAGTATTTTCTTTGCATTTGGATTAACTGCCATCGGAATATGAGTTATCATTTCGTGATAAATAAACTCATCTTTTTCTGTAAGCATCATAAATCCATCCAGCGTCAAAAATTTCCCAAACTCTTTCGATTCAAAAA
>ERZ772945.2267-NODE-2267-length-11991-cov-7.423676_pt1 | contig 11991 bp, 6 predicted proteins | sample MGYA00511681_ERZ772945 | MGnify/ENA primary metagenome ERZ772945 (study PRJEB29015, sample SAMEA2737943) | human oral metagenome | biome: human oral; feature: human-associated habitat; material: dental | place: China | collected 2143 ... | reverse complement strand
GGCGTGCTCGAGGGCGGACCTGCCTCCTTGTCTTAATGCACCTTATGGCGCTAGGCGCTTTCTGACGAGGACACAAACATTGGAAAACAGACTCCTCACACGCGTCTTAATGCACCTTATGGCGCTAGGCGCTTTCTGACTGGGAGCACACAGACGAGCTCGACGTCGTGGGATTCGTGGAGTCTTAATGCACCTTATGGCGCTAGGCGCTTTCTGACTCAAAGTCGTTGAACACTAGGTGGTGTGCTCGTTTCGTCTTAATGCACCTTATGGCGCTAGGCGCTTTCTGACCTCGCCGAGCGCCTGATCTACGTCGCGTGGAAGGAGCGCGTCTTAATGCACCTTATGGCGCTAGGCGCTTTCTGACTGGAGGTGACTGGTGTTCCTGGTCGTTTGACTTTGGAGTCTTAATGCACCTTATGGCGCTAGGCGCTTTCTGACCAGGGCAAGGACGGGAGCCAAGTCCATTGGTTATTTTATGTCTTAATGCACCTTATGGCGCTAGGTGCTTTCTGACTTCACGGATGAGCCCTTCGAGTGCGACAAGATGGGTCTTAATGCACCTTATGGCGCTAGGTGCTTTCTGACAAGGTATCTCAACCTCGAAGAAATGCATGCGCGCATGGTCTTAATGCACCTTATGGCGCTAGGTGCTTTCTGACAGGATTCCGTGTCTGAAGATCGCAATGCTTCGACAGTCTTAATGCACCTTATGGCGCTAGGTGCTTTCTGACTTAGCTTGTCCTTACTTTTGTCGCGCCGGCTTTAGCGTCTTAATGCACCTTATGGCGCTAGGTGCTTTCTGACACGGGCGTATTGACGGCCTATACCCCGTGAGTAACAATTTGTCTTAATGCACCTTATGGCGCTAGGTGCTTTCTGACTAACACCTTCGGGATCTCGGTGGTGCGTGCTTGCCGGTCTTAATGCACCTTATGGCGCTAGGTGCTTTCTGACGCGCATGGCGGAGGGGATCAAGGGGCTGCCGACCTCCGTCTTAATGCACCTTATGGCGCTAGGTGCTTTCTGACCCAGCAGCGGAGGGACAATCGCCGGAGCCAGAGAGTCTTAATGCACCTTATGGCGCTAGGTGCTTTCTGACCTGAGGCGGCAAGCGTGGCTCTGTGGGCGGCTCGGGCAAGTCTTAATGCACCTTATGGCGCTAAATGCTTTCTGACCTGCTCAAGAAGACGGCGACTGACGGCACCGTACTTGCGTCTTAATGCACCTTATGGCGCTAGGTGCTTTCCGACCACCCAGGCAACCGCCTCCACCCGCGCGTACAACACCAAGTCTTAATGCGCCTTATGGTGCTAGGTGCTCTCTGACTTGAGGAAAACGGCAACAAGGAGTTCACCACCGGCAGGTCTTAAAGCACCTTATGGTGCTAGGTTCTTTCTGACCATATTCTCACGTTGCTCGCAAAATTCCGTTTTGTCCCCGTGTCTTAATGCACCTTATGGCGCTAGGTGCTTTCTGACGGGAGATAGCGCTAGGCCGCGAGCGTGGAAAGCACTCGGTCTTAATGCACCTTATGGCGCTCGGTGCTTTCTGACGAAGTATATTATCTAGGAGAAGAAGTGGATTTCATAGTCTTAATGCACCTTATGACGCTCGGTGCTTTCTGACGTAAGACAAATCGGATTCGAGAGCGCGCGCACCGGGACGATCTTAATGCACCTTATGGTGCTAGGTGCTTTCTGACTATCGGGAGGGACAAGCCCCCCGAAACTCAACGAAGGAGAGTCTTAATGCACCTTATGGCGCTAGGTGCTTTCTGACGACGCAGACAAAGCCGTGGACTGGACACTCAAAGCCGGTCGTAATGCACCTTATGGCGCTAGATGCTTTCTGACTCGTAAGGGCGGTGTCCTTCATGGGTGAGGCTATTCTGATGCCTTAATGCACCTTATGGCGCTAGGTGCCTTCTGACCGGCTGACATGTGCGCAGACTTCCTCAACCAAATCAAGTCTTAATGCACCTTATGGCGCTCGGTGCTTTCTGACATTATGGACACCAGTAACTTTGTAGAGCAGGCATCTAAGTCGTAATGCACCTTATGGCGCTAGGTGCTTTCTGACCGAAGAACTATACGACGCGGTACTCGCCTTCTGGAAGTCTTAATGCACCTTATGGCGCTAGGTGCTTTCTGACACAAGAATTATGGCTAGTCGCCCGTTTTCCCATCTGCATGTCTTAATGCACCTTATGGCGCTAGGTGCTTTCCGACTCCAACGCCGTCAGCCTCATCAGCTCCCTGCCTGGCGTCTTAATGCACCTTATGGCGCTAGGTGCTTTCCGACCCGACAGCACGCGCTTCCACAAGGCCATCGCCGACGTGTCTTAATGCACCTTATGGCGCTAGGTGCTTTCCGACAGGTCGCAACCAGCGGCGACCTCACCCACTTCGGCCCAGTCTTAATGCACCTTATGGCGCTAGGTGCTTTCCGACTTCGGCGTACCAACGCCCGTACTTGGTGCCCTCCTTGGGTCTTAATGCACCTTATGGCGCTAGGTGCTTTCCGACCTTGTGGAAAGGATTGGTTTGTCTTTAGGCATAGATGTCTTAATGCACCTTATGGCGCTAGGTGCTTTCCGACTTTGATTACCGATGACATCAAAGAAGCAATTGATTGGGTCTTAATGCACCTTATGGCGCTAGGTGCTTTCCGACAGAGCTATTCGAGCAGTCTCAACGTATTATTGAAAATAAAGTCTTAATGCACCTTATGGCGCTAGGTGCTTTCCGACGATCATCGCGCAGGGGCGCAACCGCAAGATCGATGGCGTCTTAATGCACCTTATGGCGCTAGGTGCTTTCCGACCAAGCCAAGGGCGTTACTGTCGACGCAGTCTACGCTGAGTCTTAATGCACCTTATGGCGCTAGGTGCTTTCCGACTAGATTGAAGCTATCCGAGCTTATCGGGGGTAAAGATGTCTTAATGCACCTTATGGCGCTAGGTGCTTTCCGACCTACACTCAAAGATATTGATGTATCGAGGCAACACTAGTCTTAATGCACCTTATGGCGCTAGGTGCTTTCCGACGGGTAGCCTATGTAATTGACAATGCTGTCAGTTACCTGTCTTAATGCACCTTATGGCGCTCGGTGCTTTCTGACGGTGCAATTGTGCGTATTGATGACACATTGTTCGTCGTCTTAATGCACCTTATGGCGCTAGGTGCTTTCTGACTCGTGCGGTGATTTAGTTCGCGAAAGGAGCTATATTGTCTTAATGCACCTTATGGCGCTAGGTGCTTTCTGACGGCCTGGCGTGTCGCATCCCCCGTGACCAGCGGAAACGCCACCCCGGATCGCCAGGGGTCGAAAAAGCACCAATCCGACCCACAAGCACGAGGATAGATTAGCAGACTTTTCGTTGTGAATCCTCACATCGCCACCGAACGGTCCCGCGGAGGTTTGTCTGCCGGAAAACTGGCGACGCGCCGGCGTGTTACATGCCACAAAGCTTCTGTGGTTGTATGGTAACTCCAAGTGATCGTCGGAAGGTCAGACAATGACGCAACCTGCCACCACCTCGTTCATGAGGGACGCATGTACCCCGGAAGCTCTCACCCGTGCGCGGCGCCGCCTCCTCACCGCTAGCGCCAGCCTCGGATCCCACAGCCTCACCGACGCGCAGCTGCGCGAGCTGGCCTCGGACCAGTGGACCGCCCCCGACCTCGCCCGCCTCGACGCGCGGACCATCGCAGAGGCGACACCCATCACCCGCGCGCTTCTCGCCGAAACCGTCACCGAAGCACTCGGGCGGCTCATCGCAATCGAACGCCCCAACGGAAGCTACGACGACACCCCCGACGGGCACGACGCCTTCACCCGCCAAGTTACCGACGACTACGACCACGGCAACCACCACCTCGCCCGAGCCGTTCTCCGTCCCAGCCATCTCGAACGCGTCACGGGGGACGCGCTAGCTGGCCTCGGCCTCGGCAACGAAGCAGAACCCATCACCCGCGAACTCGCCGACACCGCCAACCCTGATGACCCTATCGTGCGTGCGCTCACCGATGCCGCCCTCCTCGAGATCGACAGGCGCGCTACGGGACGAGGCCTCCAGTACTCGCGCGTGGGAACCACCCTCATCCTCGCCGCCCCGACGAAGCGATGCCTCGACGAGGCCATCGATGCTGTCGCCGGCGCGGCCGTCACGCTCGGGGCCAGGATTGGCGACCTCACGACCCAACACATCGACGCAGACGCCGCCCTCGCCAGCATCGGAATTGACCACGCGCCCCCACGCGAGAAGAACACCCCCGCGAACCAGGCCGACCGCATCCTGTACGTCGGGCGCGACGGGGCACGCATCCACATCAAAGCTGGACGACTCCTCGTCGATGGAGGCGGCGGCATCCCCGCCACGAGCCTGCCGAAGAACAACGTCGGTAGAATCGTCCTGTCCGGAAACGTCGGACTTTCCGCTGGCGCACGATCCTGGGCCATGCGCAGCGGCATCGACGTCGTTTGCCTCTCACGCCGCGGCTCCTACCAGGGCAGCCTCGTCGGTGCCGGGAGGGGCACCCACGCGTCCCGCCTGCTCGCCCAGATCGACCTCGCGCGCGACGAAGCACGCCGCCTTGACCTGGCCGCCGCCCTCATCGGCGCAAAGATCCGCGGACAAATCCACGTCCTCACCCGCATCGCCAGGCGCGACCCCGGCCTCCACCTCGCTGACACGACCGCGCACATGCACCGCTGGCGACGCAGCCTCGCTGACGCGCGCACCATCAACGACATCATGGGTATCGAAGGAGCCTGCTCGACCGCCTACTTCGACGCTCTCGGTGCGTGCGTTCCCGCCGACGTCCCCTTCGATGGACGCAGCCGCCGCCCACCCCGCGACCTGCCCAATGCGGCACTGTCCTACGGGTACGCCATCCTCCTCGGCGAATGCGTCGGCGCACTCCACTCCGCCGGGCTGGATCCGACCCTCGGGATCGCCCACGCGCCCACAGACAAACGCCCCAGCCTGGCCCTTGACCTCATGGAAGAGTTCCGCCCCCTCCTCGTCGACCAAGCCGTCATGGCGCTCCTGCGAACACGCAGGCTCCGCCCCGAACATGCCTCCATCGAGCCCGAAAGCGGGGGAGTATGGTTGGGTGCGGAAGGAAAGAAGGTTCTCGTCGACGCTTACGAGGCCGGGGCGCAACGAAGCGTCACCGGGGCACTCCCCGGGTACTCGGGATCGTGGCGCAGGCACATCGCACACTCCGCACAGATGCTAGCGCGCGCCATCGCCGAACCCGACTACCAGTGGCGGGGAATCGTGTGGCGATGATCTACATCATCGCCTACGACATCGCCGACAATCGGCGCCGCCTCAAGGTCGCCAAAATCCTGGAATCCTGGGGCTATCGCATCCAAGAATCCGTGTTCCAACTACGCCTTGACGCCGACTCCCTGGCGCGGGTGCGCCACCTCCTGTCCCGAACCATCAAAGATGCCGAAGACGTCATCCACATCTACCCCATCTGCTCATCCTGCGCCGACCGCGCCGACATACTCGGCGCGGCCATAGCGTTGGACGATGTGGGGTTGTTCCGGGGAGTGTGGTGAGGGGCAACGAGGCGGGAGGCTGGTGCATACCGGGACGAGACATGGTGCCTGTTATCTTGAAGCAACACTGGAACTCGCAGCGGAACTCATAGCTGTACTCAGTCTTGTTTCTTCGGTATCTTCAGGGCCTCGTCCCAATTGTCGGCAGCGAGTGGACGCGGGGCGTGTCCGCACCCAGACTTAACCCTTCCGTCAGAATCGGTCTTATTATTCTGTTTGTTTTCGCTCAGTGTCATGTAGCGAACCTCTGTTTTGCCGGGATAGCCAAGGCATGACCTAAGAAACGCTTTACACCATGGTGTGCTGGAAAGAAGTCGATAGAAGCCCTCTGCTTCAGCAAAGAATTCGTTTCTCCATTCCTCGTTTAGCACGTCTTTCTCAGGGTCAGGGGCTCCCAGGCATCCTTCGAGATCTTCATAATCGTCAACAAGTGCAAATGCGTCATCGTCTGCGGTTTTGACGTAGCTAAGTGCCGAAAAGGATGTGCGTACTACCCCTAGGCCGAGAGGTTTACCCATTCCCATTCGCAGATAACCTTCCAAGGGCGCGTTGCTTTCCCCTTGATCAGATTCTGGCCGATGCTGCGATTTCTGCGCGTACTTTCCGAGGAGCTTGGAATCCAGAATCCAAAGTAGAATCCACAGCTCCTCTTTTTGAAGTCCTTCAAAATGGATCGTGCAATGGAAGGTGCTGCTGCGGGGAATCCAGGTTATCGCGGTGGAATAGATATCTGGGTTCGTCTTCTCTTGTACTCGGAAATTCTCTTCTAATTGCTCTGCCTCGTAACGCTCGAGGGTCGCGTAACCTATGCGCCCGTCACTCTGTTTCTTCTGTTCTGCATCTCCGCGTTTCTTGTGGTCTGCATTTTCGCGTTTCTTGTGTTCTGCATCTCTACGGCGAAAGCCGTATGAAGCTGCTCCAAGGTGGTCTCCCTCGGAATAGTAGTCAGGTCTCGGGCGTCCGCTGATCGTGTGGCCTGAAGTATTAGTGAGAAAACGGCGAGCTGAACCTGTATTTGGTCCGAGAAGGGGGCGAAGATTAAGTTTCTCATCCTTAGGCGTTACTTCGCTTGTGTCGACAGCGCTGATCGTGATCCTTCCTCTAAGTGTCGACAATTGTTGATCTTGCTGATTGGCGGCTGCCCCCGCGTCCATGGGAATGAAGCCAAACATGTGGTCGGCTGGGGAAGCCTCGATCGCGTTGCTAACGGGGAGTACTCCCTGCTCCTGAGCTAAGGTCCGTGGACTGCGCGAGTAGTTGCGTCTTCCGACCTGAGTTGGCATGAGCTCAACGACCTTCTTTCCTTGAAGGCGGGCATATGCTAAAAGGCCGGAGTGATTGATCGGAGGTATGTCCTTGTTCCCTGCTCGATCGATGACGAATCTGTTTGGCTTAGTTGGCGTCTTTGAAGTGGGATCTGTTGAATCGTAGGAATATGAGTAGATAATTTGATCGTAGGTCTCTGCCACAGTGGGATCGATCTCGATCTCTTTATTGCTGCGATGGTCATAGAAGAAGATACGCTCGGATAGCTTAGAGTCGAATATAGACTTTCCTGCCTTGAGCAGATGGTCGGGTGTGGTGGAATAGAACCAGCCAGTATATGCACTTTCGTCACTATTTGATGTGGCGACCCAGTCTGGAACGTTGAGTTGTGAGTAAGTGTTATCTCCTCTTGCTTTGATTTGTGTGACTATATACGAATCCTTAATCCTCTTTGCCATGAAGTCAATGCGCTCTCCGTGCTGGAGCTTGTTCCAGGCAGAGGAGTTCTTGAGGAGCGGATGTGGCTTTTTGTTCTCCCCATCGTCTCCTGTTTCGTGTGTCAGTAGTTTCGCGTAGAGCGCATGTTCCGGACCGTATAGTAGTTTCCCTCGGTGAGTGCCGTGGTCGTAATCGTCGCTGAGTCTCACCGGTACAAGTCCGAGAGCAGCGGCAGGGTCTGCCCGGTATGTCAGGGTGGTGTTGTGTTCACCGAAAACGCGGAAACGCGAGGCGGTTAAACGTTCGTATGCGTTCGAGATCATGCCTTTGATCATTGTCGGGGAAATGAAAGGGTGTCCAGTTGTCGGGTCGATGGGGACTGAGATTTCAGCCGGTTTTCCTTTTGATTTGTTTTGATTACCAAAAATGAGGGCAGTCATCACTTCGACTGTTAGGCGGAGGGATCCGCTGTATGTATCAATTCCTAGGTGGTCAAGGGGGGTGGGGAGTCTGTCGCTCAGAAATTCTGTTACCGTTTCAGGAAGGTTCGGGCGGGCGGAGTCGCTCTGTCCTTCGCGCTTTGTGTCGTCAGTTACATGCTTTTGAATGGATGTGCGTAGTACCGGAATGCAGTTCACTGATGAATGGAACGAAGTGAATTGTGGCTTTTGGTTGTTGCTCGACATGATTAGCTCCACCTTCCCGTGAATAGCTGGTCGACTACGACTGTGTTTCCGTACTTATCTTCTTCTTGGATGAACTCAAGTGCCGACATGTCGTTAGTGGGGGTGTCTTTTTTGCCCTGTTTTGGCTGATCAGTGTTGGTGTCGGGGGCAGACTCTTCATTGTTAGTCGCAGCAGACTTGTGCTGCAGATAGCTCACCTTGTGGAACCACCCGCTGACAGATGCTGATTCCGTGACCTCAGACGATGTCTTCGGTCTGCCGGAGGTGAGCGTTAGCTCGACGGCGCCCACGCCGTTCACCCAACGGAGCTCGCAGGCCAGAATGTCGCCCTCTGCGGGTTCATCGGGCAGTTTCACCGGTACCCACAGGCGTAGCTCGAAGACCTTCGTCGGATCGAATTCTCGCTCATCGATCGGCGTGACAGAGAGCTTCGGCTTCTCGGCAGAGGACCCCTTATCGAACCCCAACACGGTCCACGTCCCGTTGGTCGCGAACGCCAGGCCCTGAACGTCCTCACCCGAATGTTTCCGTGCGTATGCGAGGAAGACGTCCAAGCGTGGTGTGTCACCAGAAACCGGGGGGATAGATGAGCGTGTTAGCATCGCTTTCTGATTCTTGTCAGTCATCGGCGGCTCCCGTTCCTTCAGATTGTTTACGCGCGGCTCCTGGGCCGTTCTCTAGGCGCTTAGACCAGTCCGTTTCTTCGTACTTATCCTTTAGATGTTTCAGGACCTGTTCCGCGAGCTTGCGCTGCCCCTCGTAGAGGGTGTCAGTCATGACGCCAGCGCCAGTCGCCGGCTGCTGCAGTGCTTCGCAACCAGTGAAATTCCACGACGGAAGGTCAACACGTTCACGGTCAGCCCCCTCTACCTCGATCGTTGTAACGACGACCTGGCCCAGGCCTCGCGTCGATCGGCTCCCCAAGGGGAGCGTACCCGCGGATAGCTCGGCGAGCACCAGCCCGAGCAATACGTAGGCGGCGTGAGCGTAGTCGGCGTGGGTAGGCTTCGGTTGCTCGCGCTCGACCGAACTGTCCTCCTCCTCGTTGGCATCGGCAGGTCCGCGCTTAGCTTCCGGCCCTTTCTCAGCTTCGATGTTGTTCAGGAGCTGGCGCAGATCAATGTCGATCGTGATCGGCTCCCAGTGAGTGCCCAGGTAGACGGCCTCGGTGAAGAGACCGCCGTCGATGACGCCGCCCGTCCACCGGTCAATCGCATTGTGCGTGACCTCGATAAGTTTCCCACGCTTAGTGGAGAGACAGTCGTGAACGGTGACAGCGCCCCGGTACTCCGTGCTGCCGAACATGTAGCGGACCAGGTTCGGCTCCGCGGCGATCTGTTCGTGGATGTCGTGCGAGGTGAGGGGCTTGAAATCGTCGCGAGCAGCGAGTACCGTCCGCGCGATGCGTGAGGCCCGTGAGCGCAGCGCACCACGAATCGAGGTTCCCGGTATGAGGAGTTGGGCTTTCTTCCACTCCTCAGATGGGTCCCGAAGAGGATAAACGACCTCGTGAACCTCCTCGTTGATACCCTTCTCCTCATTTTCTGCTTCTTTCTGGGCCTTGCGCTGCTTCGTTAGCTTCTCGTCCTCGGCGACGAAAATGCCGGTGGGCGACCACCAAGTGATCTTGATGCGTGCGGGCTGCGTGCCTACCCAAGCAGAACTGTCTGTGCCCTTAGACGATTCTGGCCCTTCGGTTAGTGCACCCGTCAGCGCATCAACGATATCGACGGGTTCCTTCCCCTCGATCCCCTTCGACTGGGCGACTATTCGCAGATATTGATCGTCAGAAGCTTGGCACTCCTCATTGGACTCTTGGACCTTGATGGCTCCCTGCCCTGACCCAGTGCGTCCACCCAGCGCAATTGCTTCGCTCTTGAAGAGGGAACGGATGAGGTGAAGGAGTAACTCAATAGCTTTGGATGACGCAGGCCCCGGAATCCCATCCGACTGTTCGCGTCTCATCTTTTCGTCATCGCGTCCCTCCGCGGTGATGCGAATGGTGAACCTTGTGCCGCGGGGTAGGAATTCGTGCTCGTAGAGCGCTCCGTCTGAGGCCGCGCCCGTCGTCCGGTCGATGCCGACGCCGTGACGTCTCGGCAAGGGGGACTCTCCGGAGTCGGTGTCCTTGTATTGCGGGAAGGACACCGCGTGGAATGTGAGTGCACTCTTCCTGATTGGGAGCGACGCATCACTTGGCAGCCCGCGATCATTGGCGGATTTGCCAGTGTAGTCCGTGTCATCGCCCCATAGGGAGATCCAATTCTCTTTCGAGAACGCTCCTCCGTCCTGAGTCGCCGGATCCGCGGACTCCTCCAGCGCCTGGCGGGCGACGTCGCACGCCGCGCGAACCGCGCCCCTGATGGACCTTCCTGGGATCGTCGGCTCGTCGAGGCCGTTGCGGCAGAAACGGATGAGCGTTCCCTCTCCGTCGCGGTCGGGGACAGCGTCGACACCGCCGATGTGGAGCTCTGACGTCAGCTCAACGGGGATAGTGAGTTCATAGCGCGTGAATGTCACTGATCTTCGCCTCCTTCAGGCGCCTTCTCGCACACAAAGTGCTTGAGCTTTGCTTTCGTGACCTCAATGTATTGGATGTTGAGAAGGGGATGATCGATGACGAATCGCCCGTAGCCCTGCGCCGTCAGCTCTCCCACTCCAAAGGGGGCGAGCCTCAGGAGCTTGTCTCGATCCTTTTTGCTGACGTGCACCTGGATCACCGATCCCGCCTGGATCGCTAGGCGACTCGCGCGCGGCCCGTTGTCCGCAGGCGACCACGAGTCGACGCGGCGGTGTCGGATTGCAGGAACTCCGTCCAGCGTCAGCGTGATGCCCTCGCGCTCGAACGCCCGAATCAGGTCGTCGATGGTCCCTCCGGCCCCGAGCCCAGCGGAGCGCGCGATCACGTCGGACGTGAACCACAGCTTCACAACGCTGGACGAGGCTGTGGTGCCCTCGCCGGTGGCCGTCCCGTCGGTGGACGTGGCGGCAGTGCTCGTGGGCTGCGCGCTTCCGGCGTTGCCGAAATGGATGCGTGCCTCCCGCTCGTCGTCTGTCTCTTCGCGCAGCGTGCACGTCGCGGACCCGAAGGTGCCCGTGAGCTTGCGCGACCCGAGCCGGGCCTCGCGTGTCGTACCGAGAAGAGAGGAGACAGAGGCGGCCTCCCAGAGCTCTTCCGACACCCAGACGTTCGCGCGCATGCACATCTTTTCAGGCAGTGCCTCGACCAGGACGAGTTGCCCCTTGCTGGCCGCGCCCGTCTCGTGGTTGATGGCGGTCGTCTGTCGCCCGCGCAGGGGCGGCTTACCGTACCAGCCCTGAGTCTTCGTGCCGGGCTCTTCGCCGTCGCCTCCCTTGGAGCCGAAGAACACGTACCCGCCGCGAATGGGGATCTTCTCCGTTTCCTCGGTGGAGTCGCTGAACAGGGTGATGGTCGAGTCCGAGGGCGATGTCTTGTCCGTCTTGAGCGTGAGGGGAACGGGGAGTCCCTTAGCGTCACTGATGACGGGCAGTGCGTCCGAGACGGACAGGTGGCCGCCGGTCACGGCGTTGGTGACGACTGCTTCCTTGCCTCCGCGCTTATTCGACGACACCAGCCGGTGCAGCCAGGGGAGCAGCACCGTCCCGCGCAGGAAGTCCAAGGATCGGATTTCGTTCGAGAAGGGGACCTCGTAGGACACGATAGGCGAGTTGAGCGTGAGGTCGAGGACCAGGTGGTGCCCGCCGCTGTGCGTAGCTGCGGAACCATCGACGGTCCCGACCTGGTGTTGTGTGCCGCTCTGCTGCGGGGCGGGGAGCGCGGAGACAACTTCTGGCTTGAGAGACCGTGCCAGCTTCTTGAGGCTCGTCCTCAGCTCCTGCGCGCATGACGAAGCGAAGGCGACGATCTTGGACGTGGACTGCCCGGCGCGTGCCTCAACCTCGTGGTTGGTCACGAGGACCGTGCACTCTCCGTCGCCTCCGCTGCGGCCCGAGCCGATGCCTCGGACCATGAGGCCCGCGACGCCCAGGAGGAAGCGCGCGG
>ERZ772945.2264-NODE-2264-length-12002-cov-4.610781_pt1 | contig 12002 bp, 16 predicted proteins | sample MGYA00511681_ERZ772945 | MGnify/ENA primary metagenome ERZ772945 (study PRJEB29015, sample SAMEA2737943) | human oral metagenome | biome: human oral; feature: human-associated habitat; material: dental | place: China | collected 2143 ... | reverse complement strand
ATATATTGAAAAATATTTAGAAAATATAGATAAAAAAGATCATAAAAATAGCAATGAAGAGAAAAAAAGATTTTTAATAAAATTAAATGAAGATAAAATACAAAATGAATATATATTAAAAAAAGGTATGGAATATATCTACAAAAATTATAATATCTTAGAAATACAAAAAGCTGAAGATAAATTAAGAGAAAAAATTATAATTGGTCTTAGGATGGAAAAAGGAATTTATTTAGAAAAAGAAATGATTGAAAATTTTGAAATAAATAAGGTTATAGATAAATATATTAAATTAAAATTTTTAAAAAAATATATTGGAGAAGGTCGGGAAAGAATATATTTGCTTAACTGAAGAAGGTAAAAACTGTGCAAATATTATATGGCAAGAACTAGTATAGTGTGATATAATTTAACTTAAGTTAGATTAATAAAAACTTTAAATAGGAGGTTAAAGTATGTATTCAAAAAAAATAGACAAAAAATGGCAAGATAGATGGAAAGAAGAAGGAATATATAAGTTTAATAAAAATAATAAAGGTGAAAAATTATATGTTTTAGAAATGTTTTCATATCCATCAGGAGCAAAATTACATTTAGGACATTGGTATAATTATGGATTAACAGATTGTTATGCAAGACTTCAAAAAATGAGAGGATATAATGTTTTTCATCCAATGGGATTTGATTCATTTGGACTTCCTGCAGAAAATTATGCAATAAAAACAGGGGTACATCCAGAGATATCTACAAAACAAAATATAGAAAATATGAAAGTACAATTAAGTGAAATGGGAGCATCATTTGATTGGAGTTATGAAATTAAGACACATGAACCAGAATATTATAAGTGGACACAATGGCTTTTCACATATCTATATAAAAAAGGACTTGCATATAAAAAAGAAGCACCAGTAAATTTCTGTCCATCATGTAATACAGTTCTTGCAAATGAACAAGTAATACAAGGTGAATGTGAAAGATGTGGAAGCACTATAGAAAGAAGAAAATTAAGTCAATGGTTTTTTAAAATAACAGATTATGCAGAAGAATTATTAACAGGACTTGAAAAATTAGATTGGCCTGAACTTACTAAAAAGATACAACAAAATTGGATAGGAAAAAGTACTGGTGCAGAAATAGAATTCAATGTAGAAGGAAAAGATATTGTACTTACAGCATATACAACAAGACCAGATACACTTTATGGAGTATCATTTGTTGCAGTAGCACCCGAATCAGATATTGCAAAAAAATTAATAACAGAAGATCATAGAAAAGAAGCAGAAGAATACATACAAAAGACTTTAAGTAAATCAGATATTGAAAGACAGTTTACAGATAGAGAAAAGACACTTGCATATACAGGAAGTTATGCTATAAACCCTATAAATGGAAAGAAAGTACCAATAATTTTAGCAGATTATGTTTTAGAAAGTTATGGAACAGGTATTGTAATGGGAGTACCTGCACATGATGAAAGAGATATGGAAACAGCTAAAAAATATAATATAGAAATAATACCAGTTATAGATGAAAATGGTATTATGATAAATTCAGATAGATTTAATGGGTTAAAAGCAGAAGATTTTAAAAAGTTAGTAGTAGAAGAGTTAGAAAAACAAGGAAAAGGAAGAAAAGCGGTAAAATATAAATTAAAAGATTGGCTTGTATCGAGACAAAGATATTGGGGAGCACCAATTCCAATAATATATTGTGATGATTGCCGGAGAAGTTCTAGTAGAAGAAAAAGATTTACCAGTACTTCTTCCAAAAGATGTAGAATTTAAACCAGATGGAAAATCACCACTTGCAAAATCAGAAGCATTTGTAAACTGCAAATGTCCAAAATGTGGAAAAGCTGCTAAAAGAGAAGTAGATACATTAGATACATTTGTATGTTCATCATGGTATGAATTAAGATATCCCTTTAACAAAGAAACTAAAGTACCATTTGTTAAAGGTGAAATAGATGAATATGTTCCAGTAGATACATATGTAGGAGGAAAAGAACATGCAGCAATGCATCTTATCTATTCAAGATTTATATATAAGGCATTAAGAGATGGTGGATATTTAAAATCAGATGAACCATTTACAAGATTAATACACCAAGGGCTAATATTAGGACCAGATGGTAACAAGATGAGTAAATCAAAAGGAAATACAGTATCACCAGATGATTATGTAGAAAAATATGGTTCTGATGCTTTAAGATTATGGCTTATGTTTGGATATGCATATGAAGAAGGTGGGCCATGGAATGAAGATGGTATAAAAGGTATAAGTAAATACATCCAAAGAGTGGAAAATTTAGCAGATAGAATTATATCAAATGAAGTTTCAACAGAAGAAGTATCTAAAGAAGATATAGAAGAATTTAAACATATATTAAATAGAACAATATTTGGAGTTGAAAAAGATATTATACGTTTTTCATTTAATACAGCAGTTGCAAAACTTATGGAACTTACAAATGAAATGATTAGAATTGAAAACAAATATGGAAATGTTAAACAACTTAGAGAAACATTTAAAACATTTGTAAACATATTAGCACCAATGGCACCACATTTATCAGAAGAAATATGGGAAAAACTTGGAGAAAAAGAAAGTGTACATTTAACTAAATATCCTAAATATGATGAAAACTATTTAGAAAGAAATACTATAACTATAGCTGTACAAATAAATGGTAAATTAAAAGATACAATTGAAATAGAAAAAGGTGAAGAAAAAGAAAAAGTTTTAGCAAAAGCAAAACAAAAAGATAAAATAATTGCAGCACTTGAAGGTAAAGAAATTGTAAAAGAAATATATGTACAAGATAAGATAGTTAATATAGTTGTAAGATAAGAGGAAGAGCAGGAAGAAGTATCCTGCTTTTTACATTTGAAGAATATTTACATAAACTTTAAATTATGTTAATATATAAATGTACAAGATTGGAGATACTATAAAAATAATTATTTTTTTAGGAGGAGATTAAAATGAAAAAATTAAGCTTAGTATTATTAACATTAGCGGCTGTTAATATGTTTGGACAAAATAATCCAAACTCAAATAGAAAGACAAACAACAATGATTATTCTAATTTTTTTGAGTATGAAAGAAATGCTCAAAAAAAAGTTGATGATATTGATATTGATTATAATAATTTTAAGGAAAAAGTTCAGATTGTTAATATTGCAGAAACTTTAGGTAAGACCTTCATTATTGAAGGAAAAGCATATATATTATTGGAAAATAATATAATGTTAATAGGAAAAGTTAAGTCAGAAGGGAGAATAGATGCCGAGAGAAAGGTGAAATTTGATATTTTAGATGATAATTGTATAACAATAGATTCTGGAAAAACATGTTATATGATTAGAAGTAAAACAATGCTTCCTGAGATAATAAATGTATATACAGGAAAGACAATTTCAGTGGGAAAATGGAAAAACCCCAAATTCCATGAATTTCTTCTGAATTGGAAAGGAAAATAAGCTAAGAAAAGAGATAAAACACCTAGATGTTTAACATTTAGGTGTTTTTTTAATATCAAGAGGTTATAAAAATGTTACAAATGTAGAAAAGGTAATAGAGGTAAGATAACATTTAATTATAATAGGTGAAAAAGGAGAAAGAAAATTGAAAATATTACAAAAGAGAAAACGGAATAACATTACTTGCATTAGTAATAACAATAATAATAATGTTGTTATTAGCAGGTGTAGCTATTCAAATGACTTTAGGAGAAAATGGGCTTTTTGCAAAAGCTACAAATTCTAAAAAAGAACAATCAAAATCAGAATTATATGAAACAGCAAAAATTGAATATTTAAATTTAAAAACAAAAGCAATAGAAGAAGGAAGACAAGATCCACCAATAAGTGAAGTATTATCTACAACTAATTTTTTATCAAAATATAATGTTGATGGGGGTAATATAACAGATAAAAAAGGAGAGGTTATAGATACAGAAGAAAATGTTATAAAAAATATTAAAGAAAGTGGTAGTACACAAGGATCAATGCCAAGCCCTATACCTACACCAACACCTTCATCTCCATCTGGTATGAAAACGATTGGAGGAGTAACAATACCAGAATCAGATAAAGATAAATTTATAATTAAATTGAAAGTTAAAAATAATATGCGTATAAATTTTGGAGGATTGAGGGGATTTAGAGGAAGTGAAGAACCAAGAGTTAATACAGAAGGAGTAGTTAATGCAGATTACGGTAATGGAACAAAAGGAACAATAACAAATTTTAATGATGGGGTATTTGTGGATTATACTGTAGGAGAATATATAGTTAGGTTTGAGAATATAACAAATTTTCATATAGGAAAAGATGCTACCACATATGGATCAGGCTATACAGATGATTATGATATGGAAATATTACAATGGGGAAAAGATACACAAGGATGGTTGGAATTATATAATGTAAGTAAGATATATGAACCTGAAAATAGTAAATCAGTTATAGAATACTATAATGGTAAATTTAATGAAATACCTGAATGGTTATTTAAAAATAAAGGAAATAGTACGAAAATTAGTAGATTTTATTATTGTAATAATATAACAACAGTACCAGGAAATCTATTTAATAATTGTAATAATGTAGATAGTTTACAGTGGGAGTTTTATGATTGTAGAAATATAACATTTATACCTGATAATGTTATAGAATATATGAGACGAGTAAAACAAAGAGGAGGTTATGAGGTTTTTCCTTTTTCTGGATTTAGTAAAGCAAATACATATAATAATGCCATTAATCAATAGGTTAATTATACTTTGAAATTCAATTTGATAATAAAATGATATTAAAATTATTGAAAAATATAAAAATAATGATATACTTATTTTAGTAACAAATTAAAAAAATAATCTAGTAAAACAAAATTGTTATGCTAGAGGAGAAAGAGAGCGTGGTTATAATGGTACTAAAGGTTGGAATAAACAAAAAGGGTATAAATGGAGATGTTCACACATATGTTTATGATGCAAAATATTCATTTTCAGATATTGAAAAAATGAAAAAGATTGCAAACAATTTCGTTCAAAATATTCCTTTAGAGTATCAGGAAATTGAAATATACAATTATGATACTAATTCAATCTCAAAACTAGAATTTATGGAAGTTGTGAAAGCTTTTATAAATTCTAAGACAGAGAGAAAAGTATATCATATGGTATATGATAATGATACAGATGGATATATAAGACATAGAATAAAATAATGTATAAAATATCTAGTTAGATCTGTATAAAAATAATTGAATTAAAAAAGTGCACTATTAATTTAAAAGATTAATAGTGTGTTTTTATATCTTATATATAGAGAGACATAAGTTATAAAAAGAGTTGACATAAAACTTGAAATAAGGTATAATATTACAGTAACAAAAAAATAAAAATTATATGTGTTCCATGATTAAGGAACACAGAGGAGGAAAATTATGAAAAAAACATTATTAGGAATCTTATTATTATCAGCAGGAGTAATAGTTTTTGCAGAAGAAGGAAGCCCCATACTTAAATGGAGTGAAATGGAAGTTCAAACTATTAATTTTAATAAACAAATAATAATAAGAGATAATAAAGTTTTAAGAAAAGGTAATTATGAAAATGGTAAGTTTGTTGAAAAATCAAATGATCAAATAATTTCTGAAGATGAGAAAAAAATATGTACTAAAAAAGAGTGTATTGTGATTGGTAAAAATGATTTACCAATTATAGAATTAAATGATAATGTGAAGAAAGAAGGAAGCTGGTCATTTGGGCCAGCAAGACTGAAACTTCAAAGAGCAATGACGACAAACAAATAATATTTTTTTTTTAGCCAGCCAATTTAATTGGTTGGCTTTTTTATATATCTTTGAAGTTCTTAGAGCATTTATCACAACAGACAGAAAAATAGTTGTATACAACATTGTATATGACCAACAGTCAGAGGAGTATATAAGATATAGAATAAAATAGTCTTATATTATTTCGGAATAAAATTAAATTTAAAAAGTACACTATTAATTTAAAAGATTGATAGTGTACTTTTTATATAATATACATATAGAAACATAAGTTTTTAACTTGACATAAATATGAAATTATGTTAATATATAAATATACAATAGTGTAAATACTAAAAGATTAATTAATATTTTAGGAGGCTAAAATGGACGAAAAGATTCGAGTAATAATAATCGCATATGTTATCGTACCGGCGATACTATGCACTATTTGTCTGATTTCTTATATTATAAGAAATCATAAGAAATAGAAAAAGAAATTCGGAAAAAGAAGAGTTTATTCAAGATTTGTCAAAATTCAAATGGATAACGATAATAATCATGCTAGTAACTATAATTAAGTTAGTAGATAGTAGCATCGAATAGGAAACATTTATTAAATTTATCTAGTTTGTATGATAGGACTAAAATTAAGCTAACCAATTTTAAAGTTGGTTGGCTTTTTATATATCTTTTTCTCTTAGTATGATATACTAGATATATGGAAAATATAAGGATAGAAGGACAAATATATAATATAATATATTCAAATGCAAATGGATTTAAAATAATGACTGTAAATAGTGAAGGAAAAATATATACAGTAAAAGGATTACTTCCAATGGTAAATGTTGGAGATTATATAGATATAACAGGGAAATATATAGAACATAAAGAATATGGAATGCAAATAGAGGTTATAACATATGAAAAAGTAACACCAAAAGGAGAGGTACAAATACTTGAATATTTATCATCAGGAGTTTTAAAAGGTGTTCGGAGAAAAAACAGCACAAAGGATAGTAGAAGCATTTCGGAAAAGATGCACTAGAAGTAATATATGAATCACCAGAAAAACTTGCAATGGTACAAGGTATAAGCAAGAATAAGGCAAAAGAAATATCACAAGAATATAGGGAAAAAAGAGAATTTTTTAATATTTTAGAATATTTAAAAAAATATAATTTGAGCATAGAAAATGTAACACAAATATATAATGAATATGGTATAAATACTGTAGAGATAATAAAAAATAATCCATATGTAATATTAGATATAGTAGGAAGAGTGGGATTTTCTGAAATAGATAATATAGCAGTAGAAAATGGAATAGCCTTAAATAGTTTAGAAAGATTAGAAGCAAGTATAAAATATGCGATGAAGATAGCAGAACAAAATGGCCATACATATGTAAAGAAAAATAATCTTGTAGATTTTGTAATAAGTTTAACAGGAGCAGAAGAAGAATATGTATTACATGCAATAGATGAACTTTCTATGAAAAGATATTTAAATATAGAAGAGGAAAGAATATCACTAGAATCACTTTCAATAGCAGAACTTGAGATAGCAACAAAATTAGAAATATTAAAAACTGCAAAGATAAAAAAGATAAAAAATGTATTAGATAAGATAATAGAAATAGAATCAGAAGAAAATATAGCACTTACAACAGAACAAAGAACAGCAATAATATCAGCATTAGAAAATAATGTTACAATAATAACAGGTGGACCACGGAACAGGTAAGACAACAATAACAAAATTTTTAGTAGAAATATATAATAGAGAAGAACTAAAAATAGAAATTGCAGCACCTACAGGAAAAGCAGCAAAAAGAATATCTGAAGTAACAGGACATACAGCAAGTACTGTACATAGATTACTAGAAATAGGAAAATATGAAGATAGTAGCATAGAAAAAATATTTTTAGATATTAAACCAATATATGCAGATATAGTAATAATAGATGAAGCATCAATGATGGATACATATCTAATTACATATATAGTAAGAGCAGTTCAAAAAGGAACAAGACTTGTAATAATTGGTGATATAAACCAACTTCCATCTGTAGGACCACGGAAAAGTATTAGAAGATTTAATAGAATCAGAGATGTTAGAAGTTGTAAGACTAAATAAGATTTTTAGACAAGCAAGTAAAAGTAATATAATATTAAATGCACATAGAGTAAATGAAGGAAAAAAATTAGAAATAGTAGATGATGAAAATCATATAAAAGATTTAGAATTATATTATGTAAGTAATATGGAAATGATGAAAACAATATTATTTAAAAAACTTGAAGAAGAAATTAAAAAAAGTAGTATGAGAGAATTTTTCTTAAGTTCACAAATACTTACTCCAACTAAAAAAGGAATACTTGGAACAGAAAATTTAAATAAAGAAATTCAAGAAATATATAATACATATGAAAAACAAAAATTTAAAACTTTTCGGAAAAGTAGAAATAAGAGAAAAAGATAGAATAATGCAAATCAAGAATAATTATGATATGATATGGCAACAAAAAAACTTTGTAGGAACTCGGAGTATTTAATGGAGAAATGGGATGGGTAGAATATATATCACCAAAAGAAAAAACAGTACATATTCAGTTTGATGATGGAAAAGAATGTGATTATCTATTTAATGAATTAGAAGAAATAGTACATTCATATGTAATAACAATACATAAATCACAAGGAAGTGAGTTTGATACTGTTATAATGGTAATACCACCAGGAGTTCCCAAATTACTTACAAAAAATTTATTATATACAGGAATATCAAGAGCAAAGAAAAAGCTAATATTAATAGGTTATGAAATGACAATAAACAAAATGATAGCAACAGAAAGACAAGATAAAAGAAATACAAATTTAAAGATTAAATTAAGAGAGAAGATAGGGAAAAAATGAAGAAAAAATATGAAAAAAGAGAAAAGCTAGAAAAAAGAAAAAATAGAGATAATATAAGAAGAGGAAAAGAAACTAGAATAGAAAAAAATGATGAAGAAAAAAGTATAAGTGATAATATGTATAATTTTACAGGAGAAACTGAAAAACAAAGTTATATATATGGAAGAAATGCAGTAGCAGAATTATTGAAATCAGGACAAACTATAAACAAGGTGTGGATATCTAAAGAAGCAAGAGGAAATGATTTAGAAAAAATAATTTCAGAATTAAAAAAAGAAAGAATTGTATATATATTTGTAGATAAAGAAAAATTAGATACAATACAAGAAAACAATCAAGGAATAATTGCAAGTATAAATCCATTTGAATATGTAGAAATAGATGAAATATTAAAAGAAAAAGAAATAAGAAATGAAGACTCTTTTATACTAGTACTTGATAAAATAGAAGATACACATAATTTAGGAGCAATTATAAGAGTGGCAGAAGCGGCAGGAGTACATGGGATAATAATACCAAAGAGAAATGCAGCAGGTGTAACACCACTTACAATAAAAACATCAGCAGGTGCAGTAAGCCATATTAAAATTGCAAGAGTAACAAATATTGTACAAACATTAAAAGAATTAAAAGAAAAAGGAATGTGGGTTGTAGGAACAGATTTAGACACAGATAATATGTATACAAAAACAAATCTAACTGGAGATATGGCAGTAGTTATAGGTAATGAAGAAAAAGGTATAAGTAGGCTTGTAAAAGAAGAATGTGATATTTTAGTAAAAATACCAATGATTGGAAAAGTACAATCACTTAATGCATCAGTTTCTGCAGGGATTATAATATATGAAATAATAAGGCAAAGACTTGAAAAACTTGGATAAAATAGATATAATGTAAATGAATTTTAATAAATGAGGGAGAAAAAATGAAAAACATTAAAGAAAAAATTGCAAAAGCAAGTGAAAAAGGTGGAGGACTTTTAACAGAGTTCAAAGAATTTGCAATGAAGGGTAATGTTATTGATATGGCTGTCGGTGTTGTAATAGGTGGTGCATTTGGAAAAATTGTAACATCACTTGTAAATGATATTATAATGCCACTTGTATCTGTAATAACAGGAAATATTGATTTTTCTAACTTAAAATATGTGCATTCATATATGAATTCTGCAGGTGAAAAAGCAGAAATAGTTGTAAAATATGGTGCATTTATGAATACAATCATAGACTTTTTAATAGTAGCTTTTTGTATTTTCATGGTTATAAAAGTTATGAATTCTACAAAGAAAAAGTTTGAAAAGGAAGAAAAAGCAGAAGAAGTAAAAGTAGATGAAAATACTGAACTATTAAAAGAAATAAGAGATTTATTAAAAAATAATAAATAAAAAGGGGAGGAATAAAAAATGAAAAAAGACATAAGAAAAACAAATATTGTATGTACAATAGGACCAGCATCAGAATTTAGAATAAAAGAATTAATAGAAGCTGGAATGGGAGTTGCAAGAATAAACTTCTCACATGGTGGAAAAGAAGAACAACAAGAAAAAGTTGAAAGAATTAAAAAAATAAGAGAAGAAATGGGTGTTCCACTAGCAATAATGTTAGATACACAAGGGCCAGAAATAAGACTTGGAAGATTTTCAAAAGATATAGATGAAAAACAACATATAACAGAAGGTATGGAAATAATCTTAACAAATGATGATAGACTTGCAGATGGTAAGTATTTTTCAATATCATATAAACAATTATGGAAAGATGTTAAACCAGGATCAACAATTTTAATAGATGATGGTGCATTAGTATTAAAAGTAGAAAAAATTGAAAATGAACAAATATTCTGCAAAGCAGTTAATAATGCAATATTAAAAGAAAGAAAAAGTATAAATGTTCCTGGAGCAATATTAAGACTTCCAGCATTAAAAGAAAAAGATATAAATGATTTATTATATGGTATAGAAGCAGGATTTGATTATATTGCAGCATCATTTATAAGAAATAAAAATGATATAAAAGCTATAAGAGACCTATTAAAAGAAAATGGTGGAGAAAGAATTAAGATAATTGCTAAAATAGAAAATCAAGAAGGTATCGAAAATATTGAAAGTATTATAGATGCAGCAGATGGTGTAATGGTAGCAAGAGGTGATTTAGCAGTAGAAATACCATATGAAGAAGCACCTTTCTATCAAAAACAAATGATCAAAGTAGCAAAAAGATTAGGAAAACCTGTAATCGTTGCAACACAAATGCTTGAAAGCATGAGTTCAAATCCAAACCCAACAAGAGCAGAAGTAAGTGATGTTGCAAATGCAGTATATGATGTAACAAGTGCAGTTATGTTATCAGGAGAAACAGCAGCAGGAAAATATCCAGTAGAATGTGTTAAAGCAATGAACAAAATAGCTAGAAATGCAGAACAACATATAAACTATGCTAAGAGATTAAGATTAGATGAAAGAGAATATGAAACTTTAGATGACAAGATTGCAGAAATAACAGTTAGTACAGCACATAAGATAGGTGCAGATGCAATTGTTACATATACAAAAACTGGTAGATCAGTAGAAAAATTAGCAGGATTTGGTGCAGTTAGTCCAATACTTGCTATAACAGATGATAAAAAAACATATAATCAGTTATCATTAATATGGAATGTTACACCATTATTAGTAAAATCTAAAGAAACAATAACAAAGACAATTGAAGAAGGAATACATATCTTCAAAGAAAAAGGAATCATTGAAAATGGTGACTTACTATATTTAGCAGGTGGAAGAGAATATCTATCTGGTGTTAAAGAAAGTAAGAGAATAGGTGGAATTGTTATAGCATAATAGACTATAAAAGGAGATCAATATGGAAAATGAAGATATTAAAAAGATAATAGTAATTGCAATAATTGTATTAGCATTAGCAATATTAATTAAATTATTATTACCATTAGTAGTTATAATATTAGTTATTTTAGGAGTTATAATTATAGTTAAAACTTTGGAAAATGGAAATATAGAAAAGTCTGCAAAAGAAGTTATAGATTTTATCTATAAATATTTTAAAGATATATTTACATTTGGAAAAGGTTCTAAAAAAGAAAGTGATGAAGAAGAAGAAAAAATAATAATTGATGATTCAAAAGTAAAAGAAACAAAGAAAAAAAATAATAATGGAACTAAAAAACAAACTAAAAAAACAACTACAAAATCTAAAAAAGAAGGAAAATAGTATATAAGTAAATATGGGTCTTAAGTTTAAATATATTTAATATAATAAGATTTAAGGCTCATATCATATTA
>ERZ772945.2262-NODE-2262-length-12017-cov-7.436215_pt1 | contig 12017 bp, 10 predicted proteins | sample MGYA00511681_ERZ772945 | MGnify/ENA primary metagenome ERZ772945 (study PRJEB29015, sample SAMEA2737943) | human oral metagenome | biome: human oral; feature: human-associated habitat; material: dental | place: China | collected 2143 ... | reverse complement strand
AATGATTTACCATTTTAACTTCCGCTTCGACTATAATAAGAGCGGAGTTCCTTCCCTGTATGTAGGTACTCTTCAAGGTTCTAAAGAAGGCTTGGAGCTGACAAAAGTATTGACGAAGAAACTCTTCGGGTACAGGCCGAAGAATTTCATTCTCTACTTATTACGTATCTTCACACAAACCTTGGGAATGAAAAATTTATATGTCATTACGGATGAAGGTTTTTATACCAATAGCCATCTTCTGCGAGGAAACCGTTCAAAGAAGACGAACTTCAACGATTTCTGGAAAGATGAAGGTGCCTTCTCCGTATCAGACGAAAAAATGTATTGGGCCTTACCGATTGAAGAAAAAAGGCGCACATACAGTGAAATCAAGTCGCAAAAACGCAACCTTTTCCGCAAGCGTTACTTATTGATGGACACCATCATACCTACTTACATAGAAGCTATAAAAAGACTCTTTCGACCGGAATTTACACCCGTACCGTCAGCCGTAGACCCGGCTTCAATTACGGATAAACCGGCAGATTACGACCCCATCGAAGCTCCGAAGGGATAAAAAACTGTGTACAACCCAAAGTGTGCATGAAGCAACTGCTTCATGCACACTTTTTCGTACATCTTTACCGGCAAAATCAATTGTTCTTACTTTCTTCACGCCTTATATTTTTTTGCAACAATAACTCCCACTGATTCCAAATAATCTCCGGTGCAAATTGTCTCATACGTTCACGACCCGCTTGGCCCATTTGTATGCGAAGTTCTTGACTCATCATCAGCTTTTCAAGAGCCCGAGCAAAAGGTTCAACCCCGTCGTCGCAAAGAATACCTGTTTTTCCATCAATAATCAGCTCATTTACTGCGGAACATGATTTATAACCGACTGCAGGCAGGCCCATACTCATGGCTTCTCCTAAAGAAAGTCCGAATCCTTCATAAGCACTGGGAAAAGCGAAAATATCCGCATTTACTAAGACGCTCGGCACATTGGTAGTAGCTCCCATAAATGTTACTCGTTCAGTTAAACCCAATTTAGATATGAGGGCATTCAGTTCTTTTTTATAAATTTTACGATCCTCTTGTCCCCAAAGTTCAACATCCCAATTGGAATATTTAGACGCTAAAAGAGCAAATGCTTCAATCAATAAATGCGGTCGCTTGTGATTCTTGGTTAGGCGCGCCACAAATACAATAACCCGTCGTTCTTTAGAGGCGGCTAGTTCTGCTTGTTCCACATATTGTGGAATGGCATTGCCGATAACAACAGTCTTTGCTTCAGGCAAATGATTTTTAATATGTGCCTCAAAAGATGGTAATAATACTTGATTTACCGTACTTTTGGCAACCGCCTCAATTTCTTCTATCGGATAAGTGCAAAAGTAATCTTCCGGATCGCCATGACTCATGGTAATAACGGGCGTTTTTATTTTAAGGTCAATTAATAAAGCTTTTGATGCCGCCGGCTGAAAAGCTACTATGACGTCCGGGCTCGTAAGGTTTAATACAGAGCGCAAATTATCTAGTAAATAATTCCGAGTAAACTCATTATTTACACCACGTGCCTTGCGTTTATCAAAAGGCCGCAATACTTCACGCTTTACTTTATACCAAAACGGCATGGAAATATTCTTTCCCTCGTAATGACAAAGGTCATAGGCATCAATTCCTGTATTAAGAGGATAGTAGAAATTCCCCATGCGTACATCACTATACACGAGACTCACTGTATGACCTCTACGTTGCATTTCGTTGGCAAATATCGCCGTTACCTTTGCGAGTCCCCCTGTATCATTTACCATTTTTGTTAGATTGACTAATAAGATACGCACAATACGCTCCTTTTTGTCTGCTGCCCCTAAACAGGTTGACAGATTCAGACGTCATCCCTTAATAATAGGCTAATAACCCAATCTCCAAGACAATTATCATTGTAATGTAGCCTTAAAATATATTTACTTAGTTTCACTATCTATGACGAGTAAGTTTTTAATTGCTTAACCTTACACTTCATAATCAATTGCGAAACCAAGTATTATCCGGCCCTCCATGCGTACAACGGAGTAATGGTATCTTTTCAGATTTACCAGTGTCATCCGAAATAGGCACAGTCATTTCTTGCATTTTAATATTCCCAATATTAAAATCTGCATCTTTTAAGAAATACAATACGTCTCTCCTTTAACTAAAGATTCGTACGCAATAGTTTAAGCAATTGTTGATTATGTAAATTATTAGTACCATGTACTACCAACTGTTTAATTAATTAGAATGCACGAATCACATCAGTTTTTCAAAATGTATTACTGCCCAAAATAAATGATGACTTAACCCTATTTATCGCATCTGACAACACAGTATCTTCTTTTACATAATAGGTCATACCTTTCATCAATTCCAAGCAGAGAATATAATTTCATCTTTAAAGAGCAGTCATTTTTAGAAAATCTATGAGCACAGTAATCCCGCCCTAGTATTTAAAAACTATGGATTATATCAGTTTTTAGCATTATTATATAATTATAACATAGATAATATCCCTACCTGTAATGGCAATCAAAAAAAATAATTCTAGAACCCCAATAATTTCATTATCTCTATATCCATTCTATATAATTTATATATATAGATGAATACACCAATATAATTAAATAATCATAAAGCATAGATTTTAAAACTATTATCCTAAACAAATACCCCATGACTTTCTATGCCCTTCATTTTTAAAGAATTAAATGCGAAGAACTTCTATGCATATTCTCTTCAAAGTTTTCTATTGAAAATATCTACTATAAAAAGTAGCTTCATACAAACAGACTGTTCGGAACACCCATATGAACTCTACTATACCATTTCTAATCAATCTCATGTTATTACCATGAGATGTTACACTGCAAATAAATTCGTTTTCCTTCATTTTCTAAAACAAATTAAATTATTTTTATCTTTTAACAATCAAGGTCATGCCGTAATCAAAGAATATAAAAAACTTTCCATATTCAGTGGACCATCACAACAGTATTCATACAATACTCCTCCCGCCATAAGAATTCCCCAGACTATAAATTTCTTTACCTATAGAACAATCTAATTATTTTTAGGTCTATCTGAAAGCATATCAATTGACTTTTCTCTGTGATTTGTAACCGTTATTTCCATTTCCTTTGATACTACATCATAAGAGCAATGTTCTGCTACATATTTTGAAGAACATTTACCTAACTCCACTCTTAATTCATTATTATCAAATAATTGGGAAATTTTTTGTACATAGGCATCTACATCTTTTACAGGCACCCTATAACCAGTTATATCATCAAAAATAAGATCATCATTTCCACCAATATCCGAGCAAACCGTCGCCAAACCACTACTCATGGCTTCTAATAAAGATGTAGGTAATCCTTCATGCTCAGACGGGAAAATATAAACATCTGAAAGTCTATGATATGGCGTAATATCATCAACTTCACCAACTACAACAATTGAATGATTACACTGCTCACTCATATCACGAGCTTTATCGAGTAACGTATTATTCCCACCGCCAACTATATAGAACTTACTGTTTGGATATCGTTTGTATAACTGTTTCCAAACCTTTAATGCTATTATTATCCCTTTATTAGGGGCCACACGAGCACAAAATAATAAGTTAGGTATAGATCCATCTAACCCAGCTCGTTGCTTTGCTACTCGTCTATTTTCATTTGAAACAAATGGGTATTTTTTTATATCAATACCGTGTGGAATAACTGATATTTTATCAGGGTTAATATGAGCATCTTTAATAAAACTTTCCTTAATTTCATGTGTCGTTGCAATATAATGATCACAAGCCGCAAATAACTTTTCCCTAAATGATTTCTTATTATCAAATGCCTCTGCCTTACCAGTTAACGCCAATGTCACATGCTTGCCAGTTAACTTAGCATATAAGATAGCCCATACTGAAAACTTAGGTCTGCCTATAATATAAAATACGTCAGTATTACGATGTGTTGTTAATAAACGTAAAATAACCTCAAACCATCTAATTAACCCATGCAATCTAACAAGATCGATACCACCATCGTATGATTCACGAATTTTAGTAAACCAATATTTTTTTTTTGCCATAATTGTCACATGATGGCCTAAGCGAATTAATTCTTTTGCATGGTTTAATCCATGCTTTTCGCCACCACTCTGATTGGGCATCCCTGATTTATCAAATTTTTTCCCTACAGCAAAATCTTTGATTAATAACACAATATTCATAAATACCCCCTATACTCTATGTGTTAAAGAGTCTCCTCAATTGCCTTATTTTCTTATATTTTTTCTTACGTCTATGATGATCCCATTTATATAATAACCAATCTTTAATCCAATAAAATCCAAAATAAATCCAATCTGAACATGCACCTTTCCTCAATATACATTCACACTGTACGTTAGAATCATTCTTTAATTCACATCTCAATCGTATTTTATCTACATTATTTCTATACATAAATTCAATAATTAAATCAGATGTACAATTATTAATAGACACATCATTGACATACCATACTAACCTAGAATCTTCGGGAGATAGTTCTTTGCCTGTTTTAAAATTTCCTAAATATGCAGATATATATGGCCTTTTTTCTCCCTTATAAATTAGCCAATCATAAGAAAAATGTTGATTTACTAAAATCTGTAAATAATAAGAACCATCGACTACTTTATCTAAATAAGGGCCTCTATACCAATAAACTTGATCACTATTGATTAACTGCATACTGTGTCTATAAGCAGCTTGTGATGCGTGGGCTGTTAATGCTAAATATATTGGATTTTTAATTAGTATATTGCCTCTACACGATTTTGGTATTGGAATACGTAAACGACTTTCCCATGATAACTCCTTACTAGGAGTAGACCACTGTTCTGGATGACTTTTAGGATTCATTACAGAAGAGCACCAATGAATAGATCTCCAATCATCAATAGATTCATAAGCATTTCCATAAGCAAATGTCGTATATAATCTTATAGTACTACCACTTTTCCATAGTTTTTTCATTACTGTTAAAACAGCTTCTTCACATTGCCTATGATCACGATGCGAATCAAACCCGGTACATATAATAGAATGAGGTTGCACACTTACTATCAAATGCTCTATATCCTGTAATAAAATTTCCCAAGAAATATTTCGATTTCTATAACTAAAAATACTATCCTTATGCTCATATACAGAATAGGTATCATATCCACAGTCTGGATAATCAAGAAAATAAATATTTTGTGAAGATAAGCCTAATATTTTAGCTGCATCAATTGCTTCATTATTACGGAGTGGTACGTCATACTCCCAGTCACCATTTGTCATAAACGCTAATGAAACATCTAAACCTTCTTCAATAGATCCTATAATTGTACTACCTGCAACATTAATCTCATCATCTTGATGAGGCACGATTACTAATAATTTACATCCCCCAAAAAAAGATGTATAGGAAAAACTACTATCACCATCTTTATCAAAATTCCCCATTTACTCCCCCAAAATAATAATAATATAAATTTATAAGTTTTTTAGTTTTTGACGTGCTAACTGCAAATCTTCAATCGTATCTATATCAATACTATACGTATTATCCATAATATATGGTATCGCATTATCATTAAAACTTAAATTTTCATCAACTTCATCAATACGATTTATATATATAGCACCGTTTATCTTATAATAAAAATCCATATCTTGACGTCTGACAGTACTGTTTTGATTTAATATGGAAAGTAATTTACCATTTTTAATAGTTCTAATTAATATTGGTGAAATATCAATTTGATTTACACTAACTAGTGACTCTTGATTATTTTTAAAAAATAACGACAAAGACTCATCAATATGTTTTACTGTACGCATTGGAGAAGTTGGTTGTAATAAAATCAATACATCATACACTCGTCCCATATTGCGTAATTTATTAATTGTATATATGATGCTATCAATAGTTTTTGAGTTATCAGTAGCTAAGGATTTAGGCCTAAAAAAAGGAACTTCTGCACCATATTTTAAGCTAACAGATTTAATCTCTTCACCATCTGTACTAACAATAACATCATCTATATAGTTTGATTTTTTAGCAGCTTCAATAGAGTATGCAATTAATGGTTTATTATTTAAATCAATTATATTTTTATTAACAATACCCTTACTACCTTCTCTAGCCGGAATAATGGCTAAAACTCTCTTGTCATTAAACATCTAGCTTCCCCATTTACAAATCATAAGTTAATTTTTTTTGTAGCGGAATATTCCAGAATTCTTCATTCTTAATTTCATTTAGAAATAATTCAGCACTATTTCCTTCACCCCAAATTAAATTTGCTTCTTTATGTTTCCTTACAGCTTTAATCGATTCTAAAAGATCACTCGAAACACACTCAACATGATGTATTGTAGTCTCTTTTCTTTTATCATATCGCCCTTCTTGTCTTGATCCTATATCAATTGTTTCAATACCAAAATAAGGTGCTTCTCTGACACCCGCACTTGAATTACCGATTATAAAATCTGCATATTTAAGTAAGACAACAAAAGATTCAAATCTAACAGAAGGGAATACTCTAAAGTTTCTTTTATTATCTAAACTGTGATATTCATCAATAATATAATGACTACCTAAATCATTATTAGGATATATAACTATAAAATTCTTATTCGACTGTTTACATGCTTCTACAATATTCTTAATTTGATTTTTAATTAAGTCTACTTCAGTTGTAACAGGATGAAATAATAAAATACCATAATTTTCAAAAGGTATATCATAATGCTTTTTGACTGATTCAATAGATGGTAATTTAACGCTCTTTATGATATCTATATCAGGAGAACCTATAACTTTGATATAATCTTTATTTTCACCTAATAATATCAATCTTTTTTTTGCATCTTCATTTGCAACAAAATGAAGATGTGACAATTTTGTTATTGCATGTCGTATGGATTCATCAATTGTCCCTGAAACTTCACCACCCTCAATATGAATAACACGAATATTATTAAATGCACCAACAATAGCTCCCGCCAATGCATCCGGCCTATCACCATGAACAACAATGCTATCTGGTTTATTTTCTAAAACATATTTAGTTAAATTAGTTATAGTCCTACCCATATTAAAACTAGTATTTGAAGTTGGTATATTCTCTTTAGCAATATAGACTTTATCAAAACCATCTTTTAAAATTTCATGATAAGTATTACCACGACTTTCTAATAAATGCATCCCTGTTACATAGATATAAGCCTCAAAACCTTTACTCTTTGATATTATATTTAGTAATGGTTTTATTTTCCCATAATCAGCTCTAGTTCCCGTTATAAAAAGAATCCGCCTCAAAAAAAAATTCCCCTCTCAAAATATAACCCCTATTCAAACATCTCATAATCTAAATGTGTATCAGATTTAATATAGCATGTAGCAGTTTTCCCTAATAATGATTCATAATCTTTAGCTAAAATTTTTCCAGTCCCAGGTCTTTTTACCCAAATATTTTGTTTAGTTAATTTTTCACCAGGTTTTATATCTTGTATACTAACTACAGTTGCAAAGGCAAAATCAATAGTTACTTGTTCCTCTTGTATAGGTGCTTTTATACCACCTAACATTAATGGGATTTCTTTTGCAGCATTTATCAAATTTTCTAAATCACCTTTATCCATAGAGCAAATAATATCAGGTCCTTTTCGATTTCTTGTATCTGTAAAATGACGTTCAATAATTTTAGCTCCTAAAGTCATTGCAGCAATACTAGAGTTATTGTTTAATGTGTGGTCTGACAAGCCAATAGGAATATCAGGAAATGCCTGCATCATCTCTTGCATTGCACCGAGCCTAACCCACTCAGGCTTAGTAGGATATAAATTTGTAGTATGTAATAATGCAAAATCAACATTACTAGCTATTAATATTTCAACAGCTTTATTGACACTATTCAAATCATTCATACCGGTAGAAACAATCATAGGTTTTCCAAAGCTGGCTATATGTTTTAACAAAGGAAAATTATTCATTTCCCCTGATCCAATTTTATATGCTTTAACACCAAATGATTCTAACCTATCTGCAGCCGCTCTTGAGAAAGGTGTACTTATAAACTCCATACCCAAGGATTCTGTATACTTCATCAATTCATATTCTTCAGATTCATTTAAAGCAGCTTTATCCATTATTTCATAAATAGAAATATCAGCATTACCAGGAATAACAGACTGTGCAGCATGGCTCATTTCATCTTCCACAACATGTGTTTGATGTTTAACAAGAGATGCGCCGGCCTTATATGCAGCATATACCATTTCTTTGGCTACAGATAATGAACCATTATGATTAATACCAATTTCAGGAATAATGAGTGGTAAACATCCATTCCCTACCTCAATGTGTCCAATATTAAATTTCTTCATTTATTGCTTCCCCTAAATCATGTAAATTTTTAACCGAAGTAACATACCCCAATTTTTCTGCTTTATTAAAGAATTGAGTTAATTCATTTATTAATGTACTATTATTAATTTTATATTTTTCACTAATCAACTTAACTACATATGGATATAAATAATAACTCTTTATATTATATGATTCACTTAAAATCATATGACAACATAACACACTAGAATATAAAGAATATTGTTTAACTTTTACCCTTCCATTATTTAATAAATATAATTCCCATGGGTAATCCATATCTACTGTATTCTTAATATCAGATTCTATAGGATGTTTTTTTCTTAATAAATTTGGTTTTTTTATCCGTATCTGATTAATAAAATTATCCTGACAACGCGCTGTTTCATAATCAACATATTCACCAATTGATCGATTCTGAAACAAATGAAATAATTGCCTAATTTTAGCTTTTAATGATAACTCAAATTTAAAAGGCTGAGAGAAAAATATTTCTAATAAACCATTTCCTATTAATAACTCTTTATAATTAAATATATAATTATATAACTCAATTAACTCTTTATTCCTACTCGATATTTTCTCTATCTTATATAAATTATATTTTTTAGAATAATTCGCTAATCTTGGAGCATATAAATAAATATCTTTACATTCTGTAAAACTATTACATTGTTCAATATATGAATCAAAATAAGACAAAACACCTTCATCAAAGAGTTTTATACTAATGCCTAATTCTCCAATTTTCTGTGAATATTTATCTAAAATCGTTATATCACTAGTAAAAATAGACATATACCTATCAATAGTAAATCTATTATTACAATCAAAAGAATGTATCACATCTTTTTGTAACCATTGATTATTAGTATTATTTTCTATCGGTTTATTTTTATTATATATATATATATTATTAAAAATATCTTTATCAATAAGTCTCTTAACTAACTTATTCCATTTATTTGAATTATAATTTACAAAGAGTAAGTCCTTATTTTCATTCGTTTTTTGGCATAAATTTAATACAGTCATTAGCTGTATCTCTCTACTAACTACATACAGAATAGATTTAGCTTTCTCCATTCTATCCCCCAACTAAAACTATTTATTATCCTTTTATATATCTTCGTAAAATACTATCAAGAGATTTAGTTAATACTCCATAATCAAATACTGATCTTACATAAAATTGACTTTTTAATCCTTTATAATATAAATTATCATCACTCATTATATGTTTTAAGGAACTAACTAGTGCATTTATATTTTTATTCTCTACAATACAACCAACTTTTTTATTATTAGTAGTATCTAGAGTAAAATCACTATAATTTGTAATTACAGGATATGTACCAAAATACATACCTTCTAAAGTGGATATACAAGTACTTTCACTTAAACTAGTCATACAAATAATCTTAGCACGTCTTAAATAAGAATATAATGTATTCCTATTGTTTATTTCGCCAGTCATATTAATACAATTAGCTATAGCTGAATTCTTTTCTTTAAATAAAGCAACTTCCTTAGAAAACTCTTGAGTTGAGGGACCGATTAATAAAAACTCCCAATTTTTTACTAATTCTATCGGTAAATTTCTTATAGCATTTAACAATAAAGAATTATTTTTTTCATAAGTACCTAATCTTCCTACAGTAACAACAATATTTTCTTTTGGTAAAGTATCAAGTTCAGTTAAATCTACATCTAATAAAGAAACCCCATTTGGCAAGTATTCTATACGATTTTTAAATACAGATGTCTTTTTTAATTCTTCATAATACGACTTAGTTTCTACGGTAAACAAATCCACATATGAACTCTTAATTTTTTCAAACCAATTTTTAAAATTTTGGAATGGGCTATTATTACAAAAATGATTAAAGCCACCAATACCCATATCTAACTTTATATACACAACTACATTTGAATTATATTTCTTACAGAGTCTTGCTAATTTCCAAGCTGTACTACCATAATGAAATAACATGATAACATCGTATTCATGGATATGCTCTCGAATAAATTTTTTTGCTAATGACACTTGTTTTTTATAATCTAGAGCACCAGTTTCCCCAAGACAGACTGGTGTCACATATTTCAAGAAAGTTTGATTCCATTGAGTCTCTTCAGATCTAGTTTTATAAAAAATATAAGTCGAGTCCCAATTAAAGTCTTTAGCTAAAGTGTATAAAAACATACCACAATCTTGAAATGCCCGTGCAGGCGTATCTGATGCATTAAATCGAATATGGCATATTTTCTTTTTTCCATCTATCTTCATTTATAACCTCGCTTATTCAAATACTCTTTCAAATTTTCTCGAATTTGTTATTTGATATTCATAAAGCAATCTATATCTTTTCCGATACTGACCACGTTTTTATAATTTAATTTTTATCAGTTTTCTCTGTTCTTCTAGACATAGCTTAAAGAATCGTGGTTCTTGTGCAACTATACTGTAAATGGTTCCCCACAAAGGATCGAGCCCAGGGATTTTCACCTTGTAGCTGTGCACTATGTGTTTATCGGCATGGAAACCATCATTGAGTACGACATACATAGACTCAATTTTATAGTGTCTCGTAAATTTCCGAATTTGAAATACAATAAAAGCCTTTGGCCGATATCTAAACATTTCTTTCGTAATATGTCTCGCGTTGTTCAGTCCCCTTATAGCCTTGAATAATACCACTATAATCTACAAGAGACCCATTTCTTCTCTAGGCTTTCGTCGAGGTGAATATTCACATGGTATACGCCTTGGTCTCTTAGTTGTAACATAATAGGAAATAATCCTTTCTTCCATTATCTATCATGAAATTGAGGTATACCATTACGTTGAGTCCGACATAGTATCAGATTAAAATGATTTAATACTTCCAATGGTTGCTCATCCGGATTATACAGTATTTCTACGATTCTCAGTATAAATAACATCTTCTAAGGTTGTAAAGTAATTTTTATCACATCAATACGTTTACACAACATAGATAGATTCACGAAATAAGAAACTATATAGCTCATAGGTTCCGTACAGTCATCCTTATTTATCCGAAATGATAATCCGGTGCAAATTTTTCAAAACACTTTATATTCCATCATTACTTATCCGTAGCCAAGCCTTCAAAAATATTATATTATATAATGTTTCATATCATGCTCTTCTCATAAACAGCTCGACTATTAATTCACTAGCTTCTGATATACTAAAACGTACACGCTCTTACTTATACATATCCCATTTCAAAAGGTAATATAAGAATAATACTGACTCTATTTGTATTCTCTTCTTTATCTATTCTAGTAATATAACAATTTAAAAAAAATATCAAAAATTTATTCTAAAAAAAATATATGTTTATCTACTAATAATCGAATCAACCATCCGCTTATGACAAAAATCATCATTAGCCTGTGCTAATCTGGCCTCATAAATATCCGGACACTTTATCATTTTGTTTACAAATTGTTCTAATCCAGCACGTATCGTGTCCACCGAGGACATATCTAAAATTTCACCTACATGATAATCACGAAGTACTTCAGGATTTATTTCAGGCG
>ERZ772945.2258-NODE-2258-length-12047-cov-2.937041_pt1 | contig 12047 bp, 8 predicted proteins | sample MGYA00511681_ERZ772945 | MGnify/ENA primary metagenome ERZ772945 (study PRJEB29015, sample SAMEA2737943) | human oral metagenome | biome: human oral; feature: human-associated habitat; material: dental | place: China | collected 2143 ... | reverse complement strand
TTTAAAGAAACGGTATAAATCCTGTAAGTAAAGCCGACGGTAGTAAGCTGGTGTTACGTCCTGTACACTATCACTACCAACTATGCCCAGTGAAGCCTCACCATTCTTAAGCATTTCACGGATGTTAGCTGGTAACTGATTGAATACTGACGACAGACCAAGAACAAAACTATATTTATCTGAATCGCAAAACGGGCCCTTTTCGAACATCTTCTTCATGTAAGACGAATCCATAAATTCGGCAGATAAATGCTGAAGTTGGGGGTGATCAGAATAAAAAGGCATAAACCAGTTGGCAAAAGTGTAGAAGAAACTAAAACGTTTCATCTTTGAAAAGCCACCGAAATAAATATCAGCTCCCTGACGTTGCATATCTACAATTTTCTGGATACCACTTTCAAGCTCCTCCATTTTACGCTCTTCATGATCAGGATGCAGAATATCTTCAAGCGACATATCGTCTTTCTCCTTTATCCCAAACTTTGTAATTTCATAGCTTTGATTATTCAATAAAGTAGGCATCACCTCTTTTTTAATACGCTCTTCGTCACGTTCTGCATTCTGACAATATACGATTTGCATTTGTAATTCAAGCAACTCGTCACGAACTTCCTCACGAATAAATAAATCGTTAAGCTTTTGGTGTAAGGCTTCAATTGACCATAAATTATCCTTATCCAAACAGAAAGCCCAACCTACAAGAGCACGTTGTCGGAGCTTGTCATTCAGAGACTGCTCATAAATACATATTAATGTCCATACTTTCTCTGCATCCATTACAAACAAACCCGACATCATGATGGCAGAAACAAGCAATTGCGCATCAATAATATCAATGGTCGGGGAAAGAATTAACGAGAGCATATCAGAAGCTAACTCATGACTCCATTGCTTTGATCCAATAATATCAAGAAATATTTCTGACAAAAATTGCTGGTGATTGTTGGATAACAGCTTTAGTTCTTCATTTTGTTGTTCTTTGGGGACAAGCGAAAGCATTGCAACATCAGACACATATCCTTCCATTTTATTACGAATATCGTTGACATCAATCTCCTTAACATGAGCCGTTAACAACGAATTTGCATCGGGGTTATTATATAATTGAACATAAAGCTCGATATTGGCAAGCAGCTTATATGTTCGGGAAATAAGTCGGGAATAAAGCTCATTTCTCTCAGGATCATCCATTCCTGTGAGCAAATATTGCATCATCAACTTATAATCATCTTCAATAGCATCGAATGTCTCAATAAAAGCAGGAGAAGATGGAATAACAGATGCTTTTACAGCAGCCAGAATACTACCAAGAGATTGGCTTTTTTTTATTTGATTTTTAAGCGATTTAATGTGACGAAGCAAATCTTGCCAACTTATATTGCCAGAAAGATGTGTTGAATGTTCCATGAAAAAAGAAAACTATATTTATTGTTTTTCCCAACGCCTGGCTATATTAATATCACGCTGTCGTGGAAGTGTTGTATGCTGATAACGGAACGCCGGGAGAGCTGCTATTGTCTTTTCATCAGCCCCCATGTATTTGGTAATAATAGCAGAAAAGGCTTTTACCCCTTTCTGATTTAAAGAATCGCACATTTTATTATAAACATCCATAAATATTTTTAGCTGACGACGTCGGTCTTTTACTTTCAGGGCATTAGCACGGAAAGCTATAACGCCCGGAAAAATATTTTTTTTACGACTATCCATTAAAACCACATTATTATTAATCATAGCAGCGGTTGCCTGCGGCTCAGGTAATAACATGGCATCCATTTCGTTATTAAGCAGCATTTTTAAACGCGTAAAGACATTGTTTATCTGTATACGATAAACATCGCTTTTAGGCTTGGCACTATCGATTGCAAGGTTGGATAAATAATCAGTAGCCGAAAAACGAGTCATCGCTATCATCTTATCGGATAACTGTTTAATTTCATGTACACGTGATTTCTTATTGACAATAAGCAACCAATAAGCATTTGTTGCTGCAATATATTTCAGAGGCGTACCATGACGCTGTAATCGTTCGGCACGGAAAAGATCGGTTACGAAGCCTTCTACATGGCCTCCTGCAACGAGTGTATCCTCATCTAATTGTGCATTACAGCGTTTGATACGAACATTTATTCCTGCTTTTACAAAGGCACTGTCTTCAATAGCAAGAAAAATAGGCAAACAATCCATCGTGGGCACTGTAGCTATTTTCAACGCTGCAGAATCGGCACGTACCATCTCTGCTTGCTGAGCACGAAATGTTTGTTGCTTTTCCTTGTAACTTTGTCCGCAGGAAAAGAATAACAAAAGGAAACTGAATGTTAAAAAAAATACACAAATCTTATTCATTGCCTTGCAAAGATAACAAGTTTTTTTGCAATAATGATATTTTTTATTACTTTTGCAAGGAATGTCATATCACAAAACAATCTCGCGTAAACATGGCAAAAGACAAGACAATGTTTGTCTGCAGCAACTGCGGATACGAATCAACGAAATGGCTCGGTAAGTGTCCTTCATGTGGAGAATGGGATAGTTTTAAACAAATAAAGGTCGCTCCCGATTATAATACAAACAATGCAAGGAGTGCCGTACGTTCGCTACAATCCTCTATGTCTTTAAGGGGGCTGTCAAATTCTGATAACCGACCATTAAAATTACAGGAAATATCATCACAAGAAGGTGCCCGAATTATCACACCTGACAATGAGCTAAACCGTGTGTTAGGAGGAGGATTGGTTCCGGGAAGTCTTGTCTTGCTTGGTGGAGAACCAGGTATTGGTAAGTCGACGCTTACCTTACAAACTATTGTCAGCATACACGACAAACGTATTTTATATGTATCGGGCGAAGAGAGTGCACATCAAATTAAAAAACGTGCAGAAAGGCTTCTCGCTGATGGTGAGAAGGGAATGTCCGACAATGTGTTTGTTCTTTGCGAAACCTCTTTAGAAAATATTTACGGATATGTTCAGGAAATAAAACCCGAACTGATGATTATCGATTCGATACAAACCATATCAACAGAAACCGTAGATTCTTCACCTGGAAGTATTCCGCAAGTAAGAGAATGCGCTGCCTCTCTGCTTCACTTTGCAAAAAACAGCAATGTTCCTGTTATTCTAATCGGACATATTAATAAGGAGGGAACACTGGCAGGACCTAAAATATTGGAACACATCGTTGATACAGTCATTCAATTTGAAGGTGACCAGCATTACATGTACCGAATACTAAGAAGTATTAAGAACCGGTTTGGCAGTACATCAGAGCTTGGTATTTATGAGATGAAGGGAAATGGATTGCGTCAGGTATCAAATCCTTCCGAATTGTTGCTCACACAAGACCATGAAGGGTTGTCAGGAATAGCGATTTCGTCAACGATTGAAGGTGTAAGACCCTTCCTGGTAGAAACGCAGGCATTGGTTTCATCGGCAGCTTATGGTACGCCACAACGTTCAGCAACAGGCTTTGATCAGCGTAGGCTAAACATGTTATTGGCTGTTCTCGAAAAGAGAGTTGGATTTAAGTTGATGCAAAAAGACGTATTCCTCAACATTGCAGGAGGATTAAGGGTAACAGATATGGCAATGGACCTAAGCGTTATTGCTGCTGTATTATCGAGTAATGTAGATACTCCTATTGAGAATGGGTGGTGTATGTGTGGCGAAGTGGGACTAAGCGGTGAAGTTAGGCCAGTTAGTAGGGTTGAGCAACGCATTGCAGAAGCTGAGAAATTAGGATTTGAACAAATTCTTATTCCCGCATATCATATGCGAAATATTGCTCCTGACAAATATAAAATAGAACTACATCCTGTTAGGAAAGTGGAAGAAGCCCTGAGAGTTCTCTTTGGATAAAACATTAAACAATGGTGTTGATTATAGCTATTTTATTTGTTTTATTTTTCCTACTCTTAGGTAAATGTCAGCCAAAACACCAGGCAAAGTTGATGACCAAAGAAGAAATATGGAAGACATTTGATCGGAAATACTGGGAATATAAAGAAAACAGGCCCACAAAAATAAAGGAAATTGCAGAAGCATATATTTATTATAACGGAGAAATATGTCCGATGAATGTCGGGGATTATGGTGCTTGGGAATTTACGTATCAAAATAAATTCAAAGCCCTTAATCAACATAAAGAATATCCTTATGAAGCATATAAACCAACAAGATTCTGTATTTATAAGGGATATACCTATTTATTTGATGTATGGGGCGATATAGTTATTCTGAATCCACGTTCAAATAAAACCAGAACATATTTGAAATTAGATGATACCGACAGAAGACTATTGGCTATATTATACAAAGATTTCATTGCCACATCACCTACTATCTGGGAGGAGCGAAGTAAAATAAAGGGATTTAGATTTAATGTTGAACATAAAGTTTTTCTCTATAAGGATAACACATACATCGAAGAAAATTTGAACAATGCGTGGAATCATTGAAGATAATAATAAGTAAAACATATTAAACATTTGTTTATCTAAAGATGATAAGCAATATATATAGTTAAATTTCAATATGAAAGATTCTGTAATAATAGTAAGCGGCGGAATGGATTCTATCACTATGCTTTATGAATTTAAAGACCGAATAGCACTCGCAATTTCGTATAACTATGGCAGTAACCACAATGCTCGTGAAATTCCATTTGCTGAACTTCATTGTAAACGCCTTGGAATACCTCATATTACCATCGACTTAGCTTTTATGCCACAATATTTTAAGTCGAGTTTATTGGAAGGTGCCGGGGCTATTCCAGAAGGAAACTACGATGAAGACAATATGAAATCGACAGTTGTTCCATTTAGAAATGGTATCATGTTAAGCATAGCCATTGGGATAGCAGAAAGTAATCATCTTCCTTTTGTGATGATGGCCAACCACAGTGGCGACCATACCATATATCCTGATTGCAGGCTTGAATTTGTAAAATCGATGTCAAAGGCCGCAGAAACAGGGACTTTTGTCGGAGTAAGACTTTTTGTTCCCTATACCAATATGACCAAAGCTGATATTGCAAGGCATGGGAAAGTACTTGGAATAGATTATAGTGAAACATGGAGTTGCTACAAAGGAGAAGAAAAACATTGTGGGAAATGTGGTACCTGTCGCGAACGTCAAGAGGCACTCAAAGAGGCTGGAATAGAGGATACAACTGTATATGACGAAATATAAAAGCATACTGATGGAATCAGTAAAAAGGAATCAACAGTAGATTTAATCATCGTTTTTAGCATATACACATGACAAAGATATATCGTGAGCACACAAAAAAAGATAAAACTTAATGTAGTTTGCCTGCTCTATCGTGCTTTTTCGTATCTTTGTACAGGAAAATTTATTTTTAAACTAAACAGAAATACAATGACAATTGATCATTTTAATTTCGCTGGAAAAAAAGCGATTGTACGTGTAGACTTCAATGTTCCATTGGATGAAAACGGTAATGTAACTGACGACACGCGTATTCGCGGTGCTCTTCCTACTCTGAAGAAGATTCTTGCAGATGGCGGTGCTGTTATCATGATGAGCCACATGGGCAAGCCCAAGGGAAAAGTAAACGAAAAATTAAGCCTAAAACAAATTGTCAATAAAGTGTCTGAGGAATTGGGCGTTGACGTTAGGTTTGCTCCCGACTGTGCAAATGCTGAGAAAGAAGCTGCAGCCTTAAAGATGGGTGAAGCCCTGCTTCTTGAGAACTTACGCTTCTATCCTGAAGAGGAAGGCAAACCAACTGGTGTAGAAAAGGGCACTCCCGAATACGATGAAGCAAAGAAAGCTCTTAAGGAAAAACAAAAAGAGTTTGCTAAAAAATTAGCATCTTATGCCGATGTGTATGTAAATGATGCGTTCGGTACTGCACACCGCAAGCACGCTTCAACCGCAGTAATAGCCGATTACTTTGACAAAGATAGCAAGATGCTTGGCTATTTGATGGAGAAAGAGGTAACGGCCATTGATAATGTATTGAAGAATGCCAAACATCCATTTACAGCAATCATCGGTGGATCTAAAGTAAGCTCAAAGCTTGGAGTTATTAAAAACCTGCTCGATAAGGTTGATAATCTCATCATTGGTGGGGGAATGGGCTACACGTTTATTAAGGCACAAGGTGGACATATTGGCAAATCACTCCACGAAGACGATTTAATGCCTGAAGCTTTAAATGTAATTGCTGAGGCAAAAAAGAAAGGAGTTAATCTTAGTCTTTCCGTAGCGACTCTCTGTGGTAAGGATTTTTCAAATGATACAGAACGCAAAGTGTTCCCTATTAATCAAATACCTGACGAATGGGAAGGTATGGATGCCTCTGAAGAATCTATTAAAAATTGGAAGAAAATCATCATGGATTCAAAGACTATCCTATGGAATGGTCCGGTAGGTGTGTTTGAATTAGAAAACTTCTCACATGGAACAGGCGAGATTGCCAAAGCCGTTGCAGAGGCTACACAAAAGAATGGTGCCTACTCTCTTGTTGGAGGTGGTGATTCAGTTGCAGCAATCAATAAGTTTGGACTGGCTGATAAAGTAAGCTATGTATCGACAGGCGGTGGTGCTATGCTCGAAGCTATCGAAGGAAAAACTCTTCCAGGCGTAGCAGCTATTAAGGGAGAATAGTCACACTAGTTTCAAATTTAAAGTAATTTTAAGACGTCTGCAATGTAACGATAAATGTTACGTGCGGACGTCTTTGTTTGTTTATAACCAATATTTCGCAAATGAAGAAAGCACTTTTATTCGTATTTTCGCTGGTTTACCTGAATCTTTGTGCCCAACGTAATGAGATTTTAGATCCCAATATTGCTTCTCTTCAAGTGGTTGCAAATAATGATTGGCTCGGCTTACCCGTTATAACCCTGAACAGTGACGATGTCATCAACATCGATTTTGATGACTTAACCCATGAATATCACCGCTATTGCTATAAAGTAGAACACTGTGAAGCCAATTGGAAAGTTTCAACCTCTTTATTTGAAAGCGATTATATTGATGGCTTTGCATCTGATAATCTAATAGACGATATTCAGGAATCTGTCAACACCAATTATCAATATACACATTATCACTTTGCTCTTCCTAATAATAAATGCCAACCCAAACTAAGTGGTAACTATAAAGTGACCATATATGATGAGAACAATGAGAAAAAAATAATTAGCAAAGCATATTTCATGATTGTCGATCCGTCAATGTCTGTAAACCTCAATGTAACCACAAACACAGATATTGACATGAACGGGAAACATCAGCAAGTAGAAATGGCCGTTGGCTACGGTAACAACATTGTAACTAATCCTGCAACGCAAATTAAGACTGTTGTCATGCAAAATTGCAGGTGGGATAATGCTGTTGTAAATGCACAACCTCAATATATTAAACCTAACGGCTTACAATGGAGCCATTGCAGGGATTATATTTTTGATGGTGGAAACGAATATCACAAGTTTGAAACACTTGACGTTACCCACACAACCATGGGTCTGGAAAGTATTAACTGGGACGGAAAGAACTACCATGCCTGGATATGGACAGACGAACCAAGACACAGTTATGTCTCCGATAAAGATGCAAATGGGGCTTATCTGATAAGAAACTCAGACAATATTGAGAACAATACCGCTTCTGATTACATCATAACACACTTCAGACTCAAAACCGAAAAATCAATATTTCCCATTTATATCAACGGCTTCTTCACCAATGACCACTTTATTCCACAATACGAAATGCTGTGGAATAAAGCAAATCAACAATATGAATGTAACCTCTTACTGAAACAAGGCTACTACAGTTATCAGTATTTAATGATGACACATGACGGTAAACTTACCCCTGTACCATCAGAAGGCAACTTCTTTCAAACTGAAAACACATACCATGCCCTGGTTTATTTCAGAGGAAACAGCGACCGAACCGATCGCCTTGTAGGCTATACCTTCGGCAAATGGAATTGATATTTCTCATCAAAGGCTTTTCTAACCCTGTTAATTTCTATAAATGTGGTTCCTCCTCCCTCGCCAAGTGAGCCTGAAAGATAAGCCACCTTGTCATTGTCTGTTAAATAGCCTTTCTGCCGAAGCATGCGCAAAGCGGCCAGAAACATAAAGTCAGCATTCCTGTGTTCCTTTTGGTAAACCGATATTACACCATAAGAAAGATTTAGCCATCGTTGTGTTTTCTCCTTATAACAAATAGCCAAAATAGGCTTTGGACCGCGGAAAGACGCAAGGTTACGAGCTGTCTCACCCGTCTCCGAATCTGTTATAATGCCCTCTACACCCAGTAATCGTGTTGCGTCTATTGCAGCATGAGCCAGAAATTCCCTTTGTGTACAATTTGACATCAAAGGAATGTCCTCTGAATGACCAAAGCTTTGGCGATCCTTTTCTGCCTGCTCTGCAATTGATGCCATCGTACGAACAGCTTCCAATGGATATTTTCCCGATGCTGTTTCGCCACTAAGCATTAAAGCATCGGTGTTTGAATAGATGGCATTTGCAATGTCGGTTACTTCTGCACGTGTAGGACGCGGATTATTAATCATCGTATGAAGCATTTGTGTAGCTACAATTACAGGCTTATGCTTCCTTACACATTTCTTAATAATTTTTCTTTGTATTCCGGGTATACATTCTATTGGAACTTCAATACCCAAGTCTCCTCTTGCAATCATAACGCCATAGCTGGCATCAATAATCTCATCGATATTATCTACACCCTCCTGATTTTCTATCTTTGAGATGATTTTAATATCCGAATTGTGCGCATCCAATATATCTTGTACGGCTTTTACATCATCGGCCGAGCGCACAAAGCTATGTGCTATAAAGTCAATGTCTTCCTCTATAGCCAGTAAAATATTACATTTATCCTTTTCAGTCAGTGCAGGTAAGTCAATATGTTCGCCTGGAACATTTACGCTTTTATGTGCTCCGAGCACGCCATCGTTCATCACCTCAACATAAATCGTAGGACCTTCAATCCCACGAACCTTCATGTCTATGGCTCCATCATCAAACAAAATATTGTCTCCGATCTTCAGGTCACAGGCAAATTCAGGGAAAGACACATTAATATAGTCGTGGGTTGTCTTCACATCGGGCCTGCCTACAATCTTAACAACCTCACCCGTTTTGTACTGAATGGGTTCATCAACATCCGTAGTACGGACTTCCGGACCCTTTGTATCAATCAAAATACCAATATGGGGAGATACCGCCCTAACGTTTTTGATTATATTTCGAATACCATCCGGTGTTGCATGGGCGGTGTTCATACGAACCACATTCATCCCTGCGATAAACAGTTGTCTTATAAAATCAATTTCACAATGACGGTCACTTATCGAGCAAACAATCTTTGTCTGTTTCATTGCACATTATCCATTTTATGCAAAGTTACTGTTTTTTCTGATATTATTCTATAATATCATTTAGAATTAAGACAGGCAGCACACATTTCTGCACATCTTTCACCATCCATTCCAGCCGATACAATTCCTCCCGCATAGCCGGCACCCTCTCCACATGGAAAAAGACCTTCTATCCGAATATGTTGTAACGATTCTCCGTTGCGAAGTATACGAACCGGACTTGACGTGCGGGTTTCAACCGCAATAAGCACTGCTTCATGGGTCAAAAAACCATGACTACGCTTGCCAAACGCCTTAAAACCTTCTTGTAAACGATGACCGATAAATTGCGGAAGCCAAAAATGCAACGGACTGCTAATCAGCCCGGGTGCATAACTACTACGTGGCAAATCGTAGCTTAGCCTGTTATTCACAAAGTCGGCCATACGTTGAGCAGGTGCCGTTTGCTTCATATTGCCTTGCTGCCAACAGTTCTTCTCCAATCGTTTCTGAAGTTCCATCATACAAAGATTTGAAGAATACTCTGCTTCACTCAACATTTTAAGCGACGGAATATCCTCCGGATGTATCTCAACAACCATACCACTGTTCGACCATGCCGTCCCCCGATTGCTCGGTGACATACCATTTACCACAATCTGTTCAGGCCCGGTCGCTGCTGGAATAACAAATCCGCCGGGACACATACAAAACGAATACACTCCCCTTCCATCTACTTGTGTTACAAACGAGTATTCTGCTGCTGGCAAATACAGCCCCCTCCCATCCTTGTTATGATACTGAATCTGATCAATTAATTTCGACGGATGCTCCAAACGAACGCCTACAGCTATTCCCTTTGGCTCAATTTCTATCCCCGAATCATTCAGATACTGATAGACATCACGTGCACTATGCCCTGTGGCAAGGATTACAGGACCATGGAAAATTTCCTCTTTCCCTTCTTTCATATTTAAGGCTTCCACGCCCACCACTTTGTCTCCTTGCAATATTAAGGACGTCATCTTGGTTTGAAAATGCACTTCTCCTCCACTCTTTACTATCTGAAGGCGCATGTTTTCAATTACACGCGGGAGCTTATCCGTCCCAATATGCGGGCGAACATCAGCTAAAATATTGGTAGAAGCACCATGCTGACAGAACACATTCAATATTTTTTCAACGCTTCCACGCTTTTTACTACGCGTATAAAGTTTACCATCGCTGAACGCTCCTGCCCCGCCTTCGCCAAAACAATAGTTACTTTCAGGATCGACTTGCTGCGTACGGGTAATCAATGCCATGTCCTTTTTACGCTCTCTCACATCTTTTCCCCGTTCAAGAATAACGGGACGGTAGCCCAATTCTATCAGCCTCAGCGATGCAAACAGCCCGCCGGGACCTTCACCAACAACAATAACCTTCGGTCGTTCGCTCACATCGGGATATTCTGTATGCTGAAAACCATCATCCTGAGGTATCTCATTGATATAGGCCCTTACCTTTAAATTTACGAAAATATTACGCTGCCGTGCATCAATACTCCTGCGCAGCACACGCACCAGGCATACAGACTCCGCGTCAATACCCTTTTCTTCTGATATAAAACTAACGATATTCTTTTCTGATGCCGCAACTTCAGGTCTTACTCTAATCTGAAATTCTTCTACCATGACTGTGTTTTCTATTTATATTGCAAAAGTAATGAAATAATGTCATTTTGCACAATACCAACTAATTAGGATAACATTTTATCACATTCTTTCTTTGAAATGCAACATAACATTACTAACTTTGCACACAAAGTATTCGTATAGCCTGTTTGTTTTAAGGATGCGGGTACAAGTCATTTAATATAAAAGACATGAAGGTTCTTAAATTTGGCGGAACATCTGTTGGTTCCGTGGCGAGCATTTTATCCCTGAAACGCATCGTCGAAAAAGAAGCATGCCGTCAACCCATTGTTGTTGTCGTTAGTGCTTTAGGGGGAATTACTGACAAACTTATTTCAACATCTCAGCTGGCGAAGGAAGGTAACGACGGATGGAAACGGTCGTTTGAAGAGATTGTCAGCCGACATCACAAAATGATAGAGGCCATCATCACCGATCTTAAAGACCGTGAAGATCTGTTCAACAAAGTTGACAAGCTCTTTGAGCAGCTCCATTCCATTTACTTTGGTGTATATCTTATACATGACCTTAGCCACAAAACGCAGGATGCCATCGTAAGCTATGGTGAAAGATTAAGTTCAAACATCGTTGCAACACTTGTCAGAGGAGCTAAATGGATGGACTCAAGGGAGTTTATTAAAACCACTAAAGCAAACGGGAAAAACAAGTTAGACAGCGAGCTTACTTACCATCTGGTGAAAGAAACCTGTGCTAATTTCTCACGAATTACGCTTGTGCCCGGTTTCATTTCTGCTGACAGCAGTACAGGAGAAACCACTAATTTAGGACGCGGCGGCTCTGATTATACCGCAGCTATCATCGCAGCAGCCCTCAATGCAGAGCTACTTGAGATATGGACTGACGTTGACGGGTTCATGACTGCCGACCCCAAGGTCATTCAATCAGCCTATACTATTGATGAGCTTAGCTATGTAGAGGCCATGGAACTTTGCAATTTCGGAGCCAAAGTAGTATATCCTCCCACCATCTATCCTGTAAGAATTAAGA
>ERZ772945.2254-NODE-2254-length-12060-cov-15.819409_pt1 | contig 12060 bp, 7 predicted proteins | sample MGYA00511681_ERZ772945 | MGnify/ENA primary metagenome ERZ772945 (study PRJEB29015, sample SAMEA2737943) | human oral metagenome | biome: human oral; feature: human-associated habitat; material: dental | place: China | collected 2143 ... | reverse complement strand
AAGTTAATTAACCCTCTCATATTCAAGCGATTATATTAGAATTAACGGAGTATTGTAATAAATTCCCGTTTATTTTAATTATAATTAATTAAACTGTTTGGGTTAGAAACAATTCACCTAAAACAAATTTTGCTGTCATTAATGTCATTCTAAGTAGCCACCTAACTCATCCTTCTGCAGTAGCTTTGCATGAAATGTTAAAAGTGACAGCAACTTAAAACAAAACTATTCTTATAAGATATGTAATTGTTTTGTTCTTGTATTAGAATGGTCCTTGTCACTCCATATATCAGAAGAACCTTAGGTAATACGATAAAATCCATTTCTATTCATAAAGAAAAGCAAATAAATACCTATTTTTGAGTATTGTAGAGTTTGTAAAATCGTCTTATCTTTGCAAATCATGGACTTCACGAATAGGATAATAGCGTCTATTGTATTTTGCGGACTTAGCATCAATGGGATTGCCCAGACACTGACAGGTTGTGTTGTGGGAAAGGATGACCGTAAGCCTATAGCCTACGCATCAGTCACATTGAAGGAAAATCGCTTGTACACTTTTACTGACGAAAAAGGTTGTTTCACGATAAAAAACGTACCGAAAGGAAAGTGTACTGCAGTTATCTCCTGCCTTGGTTACGCAGAACAAACAGTAGTTGTCACCATTAATAATGATGGTGCCACACTCAACGTGCGCCTTGCCGAAGATAATCTTCAACTCGATGAAGTACAGGTTGTTGCGCATCGAAAGAAAGACGAGATAACAACCTCTTACACCATTGACCGTAAGACGTTGGACAATCAACAGATAATGACTTTGGGTGATATTACCCAACTTTTACCAGGTGGTAAGAGTGTGAACCCTTCTTTGATGAATGATAGCAAATTGACCTTGCGAAGCGGTTCGTCAGAGCGAGGCAATGCATCGTTTGGTACAGCCATTGAAGTGGATGGTGTTCGTCTGAACAACAATGCGATGATGGGCGAGACGGCTGGTGTGAGTACACGTGGTGTCAGTGCTTCTAACATTGAAAGTGTGGAGGTCGTACCCGGTATTGCCTCTGTAGAATACGGCGACCTCACCAATGGTGTTGTAAAAGTGAAGACACGCAGAGGTAGTTCGCCCTTCATCTTAGAAGGAAGTATCAACCAACACACCCGCCAGATAGCCCTTCACAAAGGATTAGACTTAGGCAAGAATGCTGGACTCATCAACTTATCCCTTGAGCATGCACGCTCTTTCTCGGATGCAGCATCGCCTTATACCGCTTATCAACGTAATGTACTGTCACTGCACTATATGAATGTCTTTATGAAGAAGACACTGCCTCTGACCTTAGACATCGGTCTGAATGGAGGCATGGGAGGTTATGATTCAAAGGCAGACCCTGACCGCAACTTGGACAGTTACTATAAGGTTAAAGATAATAATGTGGGTGGTAATGTGCGCCTTGACTGGTTATTGAACAAGTCATGGATAACCAATCTTAATTTTACAGCAGCCTTCACCTACGCTGACAAACGCTCAGAAAGCTACAGCAATGAGAGTAGTAGTTCAACACAACCTTATATCCACACCTTGACAGAAGGATATAACATTGCAGAAGACTACGATAAGAACCCTACTGCCAATATCATTCTTGGTCCTACAGGCTATTGGTATCTGCGTGGTTTTGGAGACTCCAAACCATTAACCTACAGTTTGAAGCTAAAGGCTAATTGGAATAAATCATTCGGAAAGTTCCGCAACCGCTTACTTGTTGGTGCTGAATGGACAAGCAGTAGGAATAAGGGAAAGGGTACACACTACGAAGATATGCGCTATGCACCGACATGGCGTGAATATCGTTTTAACGTCCTACCCGCTTTGAACAACATGGCACTCTATGCCGAGAATAAGCTCTCAATGACTATCAATACCAAACAGAATGTTGAACTGACAGCAGGTGTACGTGAAGATATCACCTCTATTCCCGGCTCTGAATATGGAATAGTAGGCAGTCTTTCACCACGACTGAACATGCGCTATATGCTTCACTTTGGACAAGAAAGCTGGGTAAATAGTCTTAGCTTGCATTCAGGATGGGGAAAGAGCGTGAAACTTCCAAGTTTCCAAGTTCTCTACCCTTCTCCATCTTATCGTGACATGTTAGCTTTCTCGTCTACAAGTGATGCTAACAACCGCTCGTATTACGCTTATTACACCTATCCTTCAAAGGCACGATACAATGCTGACTTGAAATGGCAATATGCCAACCAGTGGGATTTAGGTATGGAGTTAAGAACAAAGATTGCAGATGTCAACTTGTCATTCTTCCATAGTAAGATTTTCAATCCTTACATGGCAACGAATGTTTACTCACCTTTCACATATAAATACACATCACCTGCTAAACTTCAGACAAGTGGTATTGACGCTCCAAATCGCCTCTTCTCGATTGATCCACAGACAGGTATTGTGACAGTAAGTGATGCCAGCGGTGCAAAAAAACCAGTTGTACTCGGTTATGACGAGCGCAACACCTACGTTACCAATACAAAATATGTGAATGCTGACCCATTGAGTCGCTATGGCTTAGAATGGATAGTAGATTTCAAACAGATTAAGTCGCTCCGCACACAGGTGCGTGTAGATGGTAAGTATTATCATTATAAGGCACAGGACGAAATACTCTTTGCAGATGTTCCTGTAGGTCTTAACACACGCCAATCAGACGGAAAGCTCTATCAGTATATTGGTTATTATCGTGGTGGTGCAGCTACTTCAACTAATTATACGGCTAATGCTTCTGCCTCAAATGGCTCTGTTAGTGGGCAGGTGGATATGAATGTCACATTGACGACACATATACCAAAGATTCGACTCATCATTGCTTTGCGCATGGAAAGTTCGCTTTATACTTACAGTAAAGCTACCAGCAGTCGAGGATATGTTGTAAATAGTGGCAATGAATACTTTGGCGAGCCGTATAATGGTAAGACAAAGAACCAGACCGTCATCGTCTATCCAGAGTATTATAGCACATGGGATGCACCAGAAACGTTAGTTCCTTTCGCAGAGAAACTACGTTGGGCAGCAACGAATGACAGAGGATTATACAACGACTTAACACAGTTGGTTGTGCGAACAAACTATCCTTACACGTTGAATCCCAATAAACTAAGTGCTTTCTGGTCGGCTAATTTGAGTGTGACAAAAGAAATTGGTAAGCACGTATCTATATCGTTCTATGCCAATAACTTCTTCAACACACTTGCTCAAGTACACTCTACTCAGACAGGACTTGAAACAAGTCTCTTTGGTAGTGGGTATGTTCCGAGTTTCTATTATGGACTGTCATTAAGATTGAAGATATAATGAGAAAGATATTTTGTTTACTTGCAGTATGCATGATAACGCTGTTAGTTTCGTGTGCTGATTATGATGAAGGACTTGAAGTAGTTAGCTTCGATGTGAAGTTAGAGTTCCCAAGCACTTATGATGGCTCGTATGAAGGATTGCGCGTTGAGTTACAAGATGCGGTGGCAAGTACCTTTGTCGATAGCACAGACACACAAGGAGTGGCTCACTTCAGCGTTCCTTCCGGCTTGTATAAGGTCAGCAGTTCTGCAAGAAAGGAGACCACAGACTATCGCTACTTCTTCAATGGTGCCAAGTCGCAGGTGGTCGTTGCCGTAGACTCTCCTCGCATAGTAACCTTACCATTAGTTATGTCGAAGAAACGAATTGTTAATTAAAAGAAAAATAAAGATAGTATAAATTAAAAACAATGTTTATGAAGAAAATAAGTTTTATAGGGCTTATCGCTTTGGCACTGTCGTTCATACCCCTTAGTGGCTTTGCACAGACAGTACAAGAGAAGATAATCACCTACCTTGTCTTGACCGAAACGAATGGAACAAAGACCGAGTTTGCTTTGAATTCATATCCTGTTATAACCATAGAGGCTAATGACCTTGTTATTACTTGTGAGGGTAAGAAGTTATCAACAGCACTGACAGGAGTACAGGACTACCATTTCATTGAGAAGAAAGTTACAACAAGCATCAGTAGCGTTCCTGCAAATGATCCCAAAGGTGAGACAACAACTCCAAGTTTCTCATTCAATAATGCTGAGGTAAGTGGGTTGAAAGCAGGTGCAAGAGTGGCTATCTACAATCTTAATGGTACACAAATCAGCTCTGTAAGAGCAGATGGAGAGGGACGAGTTGCCCTTGACCTGTCATCATTGCCAAAGGGTGTCTACATCCTCCGTACACCTACCAAGAGCTTTAAGTTTATGAACAAGTAAGAATAACATTAGAAATTAAATAGAAAAAGATATGAAGAAAATATTACTTCTCCTTGTTGCTGTATTTGCTTTCATCAGCAACATCGATGCACAAACATGGAATATGGTTGTGACACATAACGATGGTACCGTACAAGTTATCAAAGCATCAGATGTAAAGAACGTTACTTTCCAATTGCCTGATCAGAATGCTGACCAAGTTATCATCAAAGAATTGTACACGACAGGTGTACCAATTGAAAACGATCCCAAGAATTTCTTCCAGATGGACAAGGGTTTTATCCTGTACAACAATGGTGGTAAGACTGCAGTAATCAGCAACTTAGCTATTGGTATGTTAGACCCATACAATGCTCATTCTGGTGCAAACGCATGGTACGGCACAGGAGCGACAGAGCCTTCTTACTTATCTAAGGGCTGGGTTCCAGCAGCTTGTGGTATATGGTACTTCCCTAATTCATTGATTATCGAGCCTTATTCACAGGTTGTTATCTGCTGTATGGGGGCAATAGATAATACTAAGACCTACCCACAGAGTATCAACTATGCCAATAAAGACTACTATACTATGTACGACCCAGAGTCTGGTTTTAAAAATCCAAAATACTATCCAACACCAGCAGACGTTATCCCTACCAACCAATACCTTAAGGCAGTAGAATATGGACAGGGTAATGCTTGGCCACTTAGTGTAACTTCTCCTGGCTTCTTTATCTTCCAAACAAAGAACACAACGCCTGCTGCTTTCGCAAACGATGCAAGTAATATCACATACGCACCAGGCAAAGATCTGAACAAAATAAATGCTGTATTGAAGGTCCCAACAGACTGGATTATTGACGGTGTTGAGGTTTATGAGAAAATTAATGAGAGCAAGAGTAAGAAGCGTTTCGGCTCTGATGTAGATGCTGGCTACGTCATGCAGACTGTCAAACTTGGCCATAGCGTATATCGTAACGTGGATGCTGAAGCGACAAAGAAGATTGAAGGCAATGCCGATAAGTTGGTTTATAACTATCAGTATGGCGCAGACCCAAGTCATATCGACGCTGAAGCATCTATGAAGAAGGGTGCAAAGATTGTCTACATGGACACAAACAACTCTACTGCTGACTTCCACGAGCGCAGTCAGTTCTCACTTAGAGATAAGTAAAACAGATGATAAAAGAACATAACCTGTAAGATGAAATATAGGTTCATGACACTTATACTGGCAGGAGCATCCCTCTCTGTCAGCCTCAACGCACAGGAGCAGGCTAAGGATAGTCTGCTCCATCGTGATTTTAGCTTCGTTGCCAACAGTGATGCATGGCTGAGGAATGACAATGCTGCAGCCTTAGTAAGATTCAAGACAAAGAACATTTCCTTGGCTGAAGTGTATGCACAGTATGGCAAGGGAGGCTTTGTCAACTATGATGCGTCGCCACGTACCATACAAGCGGGTGCCAACGTGTCTTCATTCTATCGACTAACAGACAAGATTGTCTTGTCGGGAAGTATGCGTTATGACAACTTCTCTGGGCGCAATATGACTGGTTCGGCGTTCATACAGACCCAACGTTTGCCGTTCGATATTGTCGAAGACTCACTAAATAATGCTGGCACAAAGCATCGTGACACCTATAATCTTATGGGGGCATTGTCTTGGGAGATATATAAAGGACTTGCCCTTGGTACAAAGGTGGACTTCACTGCGGCAAACGTTGCTAAGTATAAGGATTTAAGACATAAGACGAAGCTAATGGATTTAGCCCTCACCACAGGTATCTATGTACCATTACAGCCTTTTAGTCTTGGCCTTAACTATACTTACCGACGGAACACAGAGAGCGTAATCTTTAGTACCTACGCTTCAAATGCACAAGAGTTTACGTCTTATATCAACTATGGTCCGTGGATTGGTAAGACGGAACCCTTCAGTAGTTCGGGCTTTACAGACAGCAATAGGGAGCAACCTATGCTCAATGAATACCATGGTTTAGGACTGCAATTTAGCTGGGACATCCTACCTAATCTCTCATGGTTTAACAACTTTGGCGGTGCATATCGCAAAGGTTATTACGGCAGGAAGTCACCCTATACGATAGTTCACACCAATCATCACAGCCATATCTATGACTACCAAACACGCCTAACTTTGAACCTCGATAAGCAAATACATCATCTTGACTTTAGTTTCTCAAGCGAGAACCTTGTCAACGAGATGAATGCTTATCGCTCTAACAAGAACGAACAAGGGGCATACTTCTATCAATATCTTGACCCTGTGAAGAGTGCCAACAAGGCTTGGAACAATGTACATCTTGGCTATACGGGCTATTATGGAGTTACAAACGAGTTGCCTCTCTGGATGGTAGAAGCGGGCACAAACTTCTCTCATCGTAAGCAGACGGGCTACAGCTACCCTTACTTCCGACGTCAGGACATCCATACTACAGAGGCTTATACAAGTCTTACACGTAACCTCCTTTTCCGAAAGGGAGTACTTTCACTGCAAGCAGGCTTTGCCTACAAGAAGGGAAAGGGTGATGCTTTCGAGGATGGAACATTGGCACAACCTTCTGACAAGCAGAATGGCTTCCCTACAATGGACGTACTAATGTATCGTGAGTATAAGTATCTTACAGACCCACAATACTCCCTCCAACTTGGCGTTAAGTACGCCTTTGTTCTTCCGGGGACAAAGATGAAGACATACACTGCCTTCGATTTCACCCATCGTCACACCAATAACGGCAATGCTTACCTTGTAGGTAGGAACTATTCAACGGGCAGGCTGACCATTGGTTGCACCTTCTAACAGTCTTACTACTGGTCCGCACGAATGGTGCTAAGCGTTCGCACAAATGGTGTTAATCCTCCGCACCACATGTGCGGAGCACTTAAAAGAGTACAATATGTTATTAAGACGAAAGCAACTCATCAATAGGAAGACATTATCCTATAAAGAATAAAAATCAGACAGACATAAAGAAATTATAAAAAGAATCACTCACATATTATGTTTATGAACAAAAGGATCATCAATGCGCTTGTACTCCTGCTCCTCGTGACAGGTGCTATGTCGCAGAATGTCAGCACCGACAACAGCTTCCGCATAGGTGAGTTGAAGAACGGTATGACTTATTACATACGCCACAATGCTAAGGAGAAAGGAATAGCCGACTTCTACATTGCACAGCGTGTGGGAAGTATTCTCGAAGAACCTAACCAGAGGGGACTGGCTCACTTCCTTGAGCACATGGCTTTCAATGGAAGTAAGAACTTCAAGAATACACCAACCTCACCAAGTATTGTTCACTGGTGTGAAGCACATGGTATTAAGTTCGGTACCAACCTCAACGCCTACACCTCCGTTGACGAAACAGTTTATAATGTTAGTTCCGTACCAGTAAAGCATGAGGCAACTATCGACTCTACCCTACTGATCCTCCACGACTGGAGTCATTACTTGGACCTTGAGGACAAAGAAATAGACAAGGAGCGTGGTGTTATTCACGAAGAGTGGCGTACACGTCGTGCAGGCATGGCTTCACAACGTCTAATGGAAGAGGCATTGCCAATCATTTATCGTGGAACAAAGTATGAAGACTGTCTGCCAATCGGTAAGATGGAGATTGTAGACAACTTCCCCTACAAGGCACTTCGCGACTATTACCACAAGTGGTATCGTCCTGATTTGCAAGCAATCATCGTTGTGGGTGATATTGATGTAGACCAGTTGGAGAAGAAGATTCAGTCTGTATTCTCAGCTATTCCAATGCCTGAGAATGCTGCTCATCGCGATTACTTCCCAGTGAATGACAACGACAAGATGATTGTGGCTTCGCTGAAAGATTCTGAACAGCCTATCATGCTCGTTACACTTTATATGAAGCGTGAGGCTACACCAGATACAGAGAAGTCTTCAGTGAAGTATCAGCGAGATGAATATGTTGACGACTTGGTTTCTTATATGATTGGCGAACGCCTTAACGAGATGCAGGACAAGAATCCAAAGCCTTGCTTGAGTGCTTCTGCACGTATGGGGCAGTTCTTGATTAGTCGTACAAAAGATGCTTTTGTCCTCTCTTTTGGTGCTCGTCAGGAGGATGTAAAGGGTTCGTTCGATGCAGCAGTGGGTACAATAGAGCAGATTCGTCAGCATGGTTTTACTCCGTCAGAACTTGCTCGTGCCAAAGCTTTCCGCCAGAAGGTGATTGACCGCCAATACAATGAGCGTAACGACCGTCGCAATTCATACTATGTACGTCGTGCAAAGCAGAACTTCCTCAATAATGAACCCATTACCACCGAAGCATACGACAAGCAACTCGATGATCAATTCTTTAAGGAGGTGACACTCGACGAGGTCAATGCGGCTATGCGTGAGGCTATCACGAATAAGAATCAGGTGCTTGTTGTATATGCACCAGACAAAGCTGGCGTAAATGTTCCCTCAGATGCGCAGTTTGAGCAGATAGTTCTCGATGCACAGGCAAAGTCCTATCCTAAGTATGTAGAGAAGAAGTTGGACGATAAACTTATAGAGACGTTGCCGAAGAAGGGACGTATCAAGAGTGAGAAAGCAGGTTTGCATGGAACAACAGAAATCACACTGAGCAATGGTGTGAAGGTATATTTCAAGAAGACCGACTACCAGAAGGATGCTGTGACACTAAACTTCTTTGCAGAAGGTGGTTCTTCCCTCTATCCAGCCAAGGACTTGATTAACACACAGTTTATCTCAGCTGCTGTAAAGGAAGGTGGTGTAGGACGCTTCAGTGCAACAGAACTCAACAAGTTCTTAGCAGGTAAGACTGTTCGTATCAATGCTGGTGTAGGTAATGAGACACAGTCTATCAGCGGTAACTCGTCTATCAAAGACATCCGTACACTCTTTGAACTTACTTACTTGTACTTTACAAACTTACGTCGTGATGACCAAGCTTTCCAGTCAGAGCTCAACCGTATGCGCTCTTTCCTCACCAACCGTGAGGCAAGTCCTAACGTTAGCTACAACGACTCTATCGCAGCTATTGTTTACGGTAACTCGCCACGTGTGCAACCACTCAAGGCAGCTTCGCTTGACAAGGTAAGCTATGACCGTGTTCTCGAGATTTATAAGGAGCGTTTTAGCAATGCTTCTAACTTCAAGATGATTATCATGGGTAACATTGACATCGCTCAGTTGCGCCCTCTCTTGGAGCAGTACATTGCTTCGCTGCCATCAACAAGTAAGAAGGAAACCTTTGCGAAGACCTATCCTGACGTGCGCAACTGCAACGAGACCCACCGCTTTGAAAAGAAGATGAAGACGCCATTGGCGCGTGTAACCGTCTTCTACACATGGGACGAACCTTATACAGCGAAGTCTGATTTGGAACTCGACGTCTTCAAGCGTGTACTATCAATCGCTTATACCGACTCTGTCCGTGAGGAGGAAGGTGGAGTATATGGTGTAAAACTACAGCAAAGTCTGAACGCAACAAGTAATCCTCACGCTCTCTTGAAGATTGCCTTTGATACCGATCCAGACAAGTATAATATGGTTATGCCAATCATCACCAAACAGATTGAGCATATTGCCAATAAGGGTCCAGAGGCAGTAAGTCTGCAGAAGGTGAAGGAATACCTCTTAAAACAGTATGACCAGTCTTCTGTTACCAACGACTACTGGCTCTACGTGATATACAACCATCTGCGCCATGGAGTTGACTTTGACAAGGACTACAAGGCTATCGTGCACAACATCACAGCTTCCGACATCCAGCGTATTGCCCGCAACCTTATCAACAGCAACCGCCGAATAGAAGTGACAATGCAGTCTGAAAAGGGAATGTAAACCATTCTATAAGAAACGCAAAAGATTGTTCGCGAAGAAATCAAAAATTGTTCGCGAACTTTTTCTAAATTCTTCGCGAACAATTTTTTATAAGTCTTAGTAGATTCCAAAAGCTTGCCTCCCTACGTTTTCTATAACATAAGGGAGGCAAGTCTTCATTTTATAGGTAGACTAAAAGGACTATTACCAAAAGAAGGAAGAACACTCCAATTTGAGTAGAAAATTAAGCCAAACTATATGATACTTGTTATTCTCTGAATAATTCTTTGAAGTATACTTTCGTTGCTTACAAGTATGAAAGCAGTACCTGTCATTCCACTAATAATTTTATGCCTGCAATCTGGCATACTTACCTGTGCCGTGAATACGCTGCCAGCTTCCGTTTGTAAGGGTATATGCGATGTGGCAGTTATTACACCATTTGCAACTCCGTATACTTCTGCATCATAACCCTCAAATTCGATGTTCGCTGTCATTCCTTTTGCTATCGTATTGACATATTTATAGGGAATGGCTACTGTGCCCTTATGGGCATTTGTCATCAGCACTTTTGCACTGATGGTTTCGGGATAAGGTATAAAATATGCGCCCACCAACAGCCCCAATATCACAATGGTGATAACCGTGATACCATAACGGACAATCCTTGACGGTATCTCGCCAATGATATGCCTTACTTTCTCGCTGCGAAGTTCTATCTTGTTGTCTGCCATAATATTCCTTTCTGCTGTTAGTTACCTAATTCTAACTGATTTTTCACGAGGTTATAGTATACACCACGCTTTGCCGTAAGTGCTTCGTGGTTGCCTATTTCTACGACCTTTCCTTTGTCCAGTACCACTATCTGTTCGGCATTCTTTACAGTGCTTAGTCGGTGCGCTACGATAACTACCGTCTTGCCTTTGTAGAACTCATCCAGATGCTCCACAATCATGCGCTCGTTATTGGCATCGAGCGAGTTGGTGGCTTCATCAAGGAAAATATAATCGGGGTTCTTGTACACAGCTCTTGCTATCAGTATGCGCTGTTTCTGTCCTTGACTCAATCCCACGCCATCGCGACCAATCTTAGTGTTGTATTTTAAGGGAAGTCCCATTACATAATTATGAATACAAGCAATCTCTGCAGCCGTCTGCAATCGCTGTTTGTCTATCTCCTTATCGTCTACGGCTATATTGCGAGCTATCGATTCAGAGAATATCACGCCGTCTTGCATCACCACGCCACACTGTCTGCGCCACCACTTCTTATTTAGCGTATTTACACCAGTTCCGCCAATGGTGATTTGCCCTTCCAATACGGGATAATAGCCCAACATCAGTTTAATGAGGGTGGTCTTTCCGCTGCCCGATGCGCCCACAATGGCTGTTACCTTGCCTTTGGGGATAGTGAGGCTTACATCATCTATAATAGTTTTCAGTGCGTGAGGGTCGTATTTGAAGTTTACGTTTTCAAGGTCTATGCCTTCGTTTTCTTCTTTCACTGCAGTTTCCAATCCTTGCTTTCCATTCTCATCATCCATACGGTGGATTTCGTTAATGCGTTCAAGGCTTATCTTTACATCTTGTACGGAGTAGAAGAAACTCATCAGCTGTTCAACAGGCGAGTTGAGTTGTCCGATGATGTACTGCACGGCAAGCATCATACCCAGTGTGAGTTGTCCATGAATGACGGCTGTTGCTGCCACCACCGTGATGACGATGTTTTTCAGTTCATTGATGAAGATGCTACCTGCCTCCTGTGTCTGCTGGAGCTTTAGCGATTTCATCTGTACGTTGAATAAATCAGCCTGCACGTCCTCCCATTCCCAGCGTCTGCGCTGTTCACAGTCTTGTAGTTTTATCTCCTGCATGGAGGTGATAAACTCGTAGGTCTTGTTGTTGTTGATAGCTTGCTGCTCAAAGAGTTCGTAGTCGAGTACCTTTCTGCGCCTGAGGAAGAGTG
>ERZ772945.2247-NODE-2247-length-12084-cov-46.828830_pt1 | contig 12084 bp, 10 predicted proteins | sample MGYA00511681_ERZ772945 | MGnify/ENA primary metagenome ERZ772945 (study PRJEB29015, sample SAMEA2737943) | human oral metagenome | biome: human oral; feature: human-associated habitat; material: dental | place: China | collected 2143 ... | reverse complement strand
ATATCAACATCATCCGATGCATTATTACAGGTAATATATTGGTCTTCATAGCCTACATATGACAGATGAACGATAAAGTTATTCGATTCTATACCTTTAATATGAAATTCACCCACATCATTTGTTACGCCACCAAACAAGAATGTCGAATCTGTCGACAGAATTCTGACCGAACATCCAATTACTTCCTTGTCGTTCTCATCTACAATGTTTCCTTTTACACTCATTTGAGAGTATGCTCCTTTGGAAAACATCAGAAACAGGAGCATCATAAAAATATGCTTCATTATTTTATAACATTTAGATAATTTTCCTCATAATATCACATTTAGATCTTTAGCCCTTGTACATCTGGGATCTGGCATAGAAAAAGATTTTCTTCTGTTATCTTTGCAATGTCTAGATAATAGGTTTATTTTCTGTTGCAAATATATTTATATCTCCAAATTATTTCGCTACACAAAAGTGTAATAGTGAATATGTTCTGTAAATACCAACTAAGAGTCTCGATTCTATAATTAATTATAGAGTGAGAATATCCTCAAAGAAGAACGATACAAAGATAGTCTTTTTATGGCACAATTCCTTGGCTTTCTGATAAAAAGTATATTTTTCATCTTAAAAAGTTGTTTTGTTCAGTTTTAAATATTATCTTTGTATATAAAATTATAAGCGTTCTTTGTTAGGCAGAAAACAGCGAAGCCAAGTAGCTCGCTCGTTTCCAAACCGTTACCTATTTAGTTGTATCAACAAGATAACTTATTTATTTTCAATAAGTTATATTTTGATAACTATTTTGCTTGGCGTTTGCTTGGCGTTTGCTTGACGTTTGCTTGGCGTTTGAAGTGCAAGAGAGCGTAGATTGAAAATGAAGGAAGGAAAAAAACAGGACAAAAAAATTCTCCCATAAGACCGACAGAGGCTAAATCCCGCATCCTTAGAAAGAATCGGATTCACAATTCTGTCAACAAAAACAAATGGAAAGATTATCATTCTCATTCGTCTTGGCTTGTTTTAATCTTCACAGCCACATCATACTCCTCATAAACCTTGTCACATAGTGCTTCAAAACCAGGGAGACTAAAATAATGCCGGCTATCAATATAGTTGCGGAAAGAATCGTTGTAATAGAGCTCGTGTCCAAGGAGAGAAGTATCCTCTCGGTCATACTTCTTACTGAACTTATAGAGATAATAACAAAGATAGGCTGCAACCTTATAGCGTTCTTCCTTCGTGAATTCAGTCATCCACATAGGAAGTTTTTGCTCCTCTATATTCAACAGATAGTCTATATAATCATTGAAGAGCCTTATCCACTCCATATTTTCTTCTGTTGCAGGTAGTTTCAAGATGCTTTTCAAAAGTCCTTTTCTGATTTCAACTTTTGCGTGCTTCGCCTTTCTTTTACTGGCTAAAGTATTGTCAAGAATCCAAGGGTCATCAACATCAGTATATTCTTTCAACATGTTAGCCATTACTAACTTGTTTATTTCTTCGTTCCTGTCATATCCATACTCACGCAGCAGGTCTATGAGAAACGCAGCTTCGTTCTTCTTCAACCATTCAAGAGCGTCTTTACTATCATAGAAGATAAAATTGTTTTCGTTGAAAAAGATGCTATCATTGAAGTTGAAATAGAGTTTTCCACGTTTTATTGTTTTCCTGTGATTCTCATCTATGGCATATTCAGACAGTCCCTCAATCTTTACCGCACTGTCAATTGTGGGGGAAGTAATGATGTAATTGTAGTTTGGCACATAGACAAGTCTGTTCCAGAAACACTCTTGTTCGTCGAAACTGACACCTCCCATCGCCTTTTCCTGCTTAGCCCGTTCTGTCGCATTGCCATTCTTAAAGATGTACGTTCTGAAACCTCTCGTCAATTGAATATCATTACTTTGGTTTACATCAACACCAAAATATTTCAGAATGGCTTCTCTGGCCCTCTCGTTATCAACGGGTTTATAGCCCTTGCGACGGATTGCCTCATCAATCAGTTCGACAGCAATATCAGTGTATTCCACTTGAGCCTTCTGCGGAAAAGAAAGGATTCCTCCATCCGACACTTTTGTCAAGTCCAGATAATAGGCTCTGATCTGCTTATCATAGAGACTTAGCAGGTCTTTCTTGACCACGACAACCGTATCAGCAGTATTCTCCTGCTGCGGAACCTTACGCTGATTATCACAGCTGCTTCCCAAGACCATGAGCAGCAGCATCAAAAGGAGATTCTTGCTTTGTTTCATCTTTTTCATTCTCTATTTCAGGAAATCCGTCCGACAATAAAGACCCAGCTCAGGCGAAAGAATCTAAGAGTAAACCGAATTTCTATCGCCCAAGACTACCCGTAACCTCCATCAGGACAAACAGCCTTAAAGATGAACATGCCCATTATCCACACAGTGCTCATCTCATCATCCACACGCTTTTCCTCTTTACCATCGGCACAACAACCTGTTCCGTAGTCTTGTCACCATAATGAAAAAGCAGAAAAACACTGGCTGTACTGTCTTTCTCCGAGAATACAGATGAAGCCAGCGAGATGGAATCAATCCCTTTATGCTGACTTTTCTGCTGTTCCATAAACTGCTGAAGATTAATCAGAAGCTGTTTCCGATAGCCATCGGGCAACTTTCCCGGACGGTTCTCACCCTCCAAGAAGGCTTCATACTTGCCTTTAAGCAGCTGTTCATAATAGAATTTGGCTGCACGGGCAGCCAACTCTCCTTGGTCAACCTCTTCCTTCTTACCTCCACAAGCTGCCAACAGCAATGCCGAAGCAAAAAGAAAGGGTAGCACAATCCGCTTCATATACACACCTCCTACGACTACTTCTGACGGATGAATACGTTGATCGGACAGCCATGCAGGTTCCAGTTCTCACGTATCTTGTTCTCCAGGAAACGGCGATACTGCTCCTTGACATACTGTGGCAGGTTCGCATAGAACACGAAAGAAGGAATCTGCGTGTTGGGCAGCTGTGAGCAATACTTGATTTTAATGTACTTCCCCTTTACTGACTGTGGCGGCGTCGCCTCGATGATGGGCAGCATCACCTCGTTCAGCTTCGTCGTACCGATGTGTATCTTACGGTTCTGATAGACTTCCTTTGCAGTTTCCAAGACCTTGAAGATGCGCTGTTTGGTCAGTGCAGAAGCAAAGATGATCGGGAAGTCGACGAACGGTGCCATACGCTTACGGATAGCATTCTCGAAAGTATCGATAACCTTCTGGTTCTTGTCTTCCACCAAGTCCCACTTGTTCACAACTACGACAAGGCTCTTGTTGTTGCGCTGGATGAGCTGAAAGATATTCATATCCTGTGCCTCGATGCCACGGGTTGCATCCAGCATAAGGATGCAGACGTCAGAGTTCTCGATGCTTCGGATGGAACGCATGACACTATAGAACTCCAGATCCTCGGTCACCTTGTTCTTACGGCGGATACCGGCAGTATCAACCAGATAGAAATCGAAACCGAACTTGGTGTAACGGGTATAGATACTGTCACGGGTCGTACCGGCAATCTCGGTCACAATATTACGGTCCTCGCCGATGAAGGCATTGATGATGCTCGACTTGCCGGCGTTAGGACGGCCTACAACGGCAAAACGCGGTATGTCCTGGTCGACAGATTCGTCCGGAGCATCCTTCAGCTTCTCGAGCAGTATATCGAGCAGGTCGCCCGTACCGCCACCCGTAGCGGCACTGACACAGATGGGTTCTCCCAGTCCGAGCTTATAGAACTCGGCAGCCTGGTAGTATTCGCCGCTGTTGTCCACCTTGTTGGCAACAAGGAGAACCGGCAGCTTGGTACGGCGGAGAATCATTGCAACATCCTCGTCCCAGTCGGTGACACCGGTCTCGGTATCAACAAGGAAGAGCACGAGGTCGGCCTCTTCTGTCGCCACAAGCACCTGCTTGCGGATTGCATCTTCAAAGATATCATCTGATTTGACTACCCATCCGCCTGTGTCAACAACAGAGAACTCACGGCCGTTCCATTGGCACTTGCCATACTGGCGGTCACGGGTCGTACCGGCCGTGTCACTCACAATAGCGTGACGGGTCTGGGTCAGTCGGTTGAAAAGCGTGGACTTACCTACGTTCGGGCGTCCCACGATAGCTACTAAATTTGCCATTCATGCTGGTCTTTTTCCTCCTCATGATGCAAGAGCCATGCCGCCAAGCGTATCATGAAAAGGCGCCGGATGTGGTCAGGCATCCGATGAATATTTGCCGAGGATGACCATTCCCCAGCCCTCGCATTGTGCGAGAGTATGCCCTACTAAGCAGTCAGGGCGATTCTGTTTCTCTTATGTTCAGGGAGGACTGTCAGATCCATTGGTTCCGTCAGCCTTGTCAGCCGAATTGGACCCATAGTCACCATCAGTTCCGGAGCCCAAAAGCCCCAAGACCTCTCTACGTTTTTTTTCCGTCAGGCATCCCCCCGTAAGAGGCCGGAGGTTTTTACCTTTTTACTTTCTTACTTTTCACCTTTTTACTTTTCCTCTCGAATCACTCCGGATTATACCCGAAGTTGTTCAATTCCTTCTGTGAGTTGCGCCAGTCCTTGTCCACCTTCACGAAGGTCTCAAGGAAAATCTTCTTGTCGAAGAAACGCTCCAGACTCTTGCGGGCCTCGGTCGACATCTTCTTCAGTGCCATGCCCTGGTGCCCGATGATGATTCCCTTCTGGCTGCTGCGCTCAACGTAGATGACTGCATTGATATGTATCTGACGGTCATCTTCCTTGAAACGCTCAACGACAACCTCAACAGAATAAGGGATTTCCTTGTCGTAATAGCGTAGAATCTTCTCACGGATGATCTCCGAGACGAAAAACCTTGCAGGCTTGTCCGTCAGCTGGTCCTTGTCAAAGAAGGCCGGACTCTCCGGCAGCAGCTCTCGGACACGCTTCATGAGAATGTCCGTCCCGAACTTGTTTTTAGCCGAAATGGGCAATATCTCTGCATCAGGAAGCAGTCCATGCCATTTCTCCACAAGCTCGACGAGCTTCGACTGGTCGCTCTCGTCAATCTTGTTGATCAGGAGAATGACCGGAATCGTCATCTTCGCGACCTTCTCCAGAAAGTCCATGTTCTTCTCCGGATTCTCGACGACATCCGTCACATACAGCAGGACATCAGCATCGGCCAGGGCTGATTCCGAGAACTGAAGCATCATCTCCTGCATCTTATAGTTCGGCTTCAGCACCCCAGGCGTGTCCGAAAAGACTATTTGGGAGTCGTCCGTATTGACGATTCCCATGATGCGGTGGCGTGTTGTCTGTGCCTTGAAAGTGGCTATACTGAGTTTCTCACCGACGAGCTGGTTCATCAGCGTGCTCTTCCCGACATTCGGGTTGCCGACGATATTTACAAATCCTGCTTTGTGCATAATATGTCTTCTAACAAAAAACGCACCTATCTTATTAGAAAAAGAAAGATGCGTTCTTTTGTGTATGATAACTTAGCGTCTTTATTTCTTAACCGCTGCAGAAGCTCCGTCATACGCCCACCTGTAATAAGAGGCACCATTGACGAAACCCGCTCCGAAAGCCGTGAAGATGATTCTGTCGCCTTTCTTCAGTTTCGATTCGAAGTCCCAGAGAACAAGCGGCATACAGGCGGCGCTGGTGTTGCCGTAACGCTGGATGTTCACCAGCACCTTCTCCATCGGGACACCGATACGCTTTGCCACAGCCTCGATGATACGCAGATTGGCCTGATGACAGACAACATAATTGATGTCTTCCTGTGTCAGACCGTTGCGTTCCAGCAAAGTCGCACAGTCGTCGCCCATGGCCGTGACAGCATAACGGAACACTGTGCGCCCCTCCTGGTAAGTGTAATGCAGCCGATGGTCGACCGTGAACCGGGAAGAGGGGCATACGGAACCGCCCGCCTTGATGTGGAGGAACGGAAGTCCCTTGCCGTCCGTACGGTGGTAGGAGTCTATCAGACCGATGTTTTCCTCGGTCGTCCCTTCAACCATCACGGCACCTGCCCCGTCGCCGAAGAGCGGACAGGTCGCACGGTCACGGTAGTCGGTAATGGCCGACATCTTGTCAGCTCCGATTACGATGATGCGCTTGTGACGGCCGCTCTGGATCATGTTGCAGGCAACATCGAAAGCATACATGAAGCCGCAGCACGCAGCAGCAAAGTCAAATGCGAAAGCGTTCTTCAGACCCAGCTTGCCCAAGACAATGGAAGCTGTAGAAGGGTGCGGATAGTCAGGAGTCGTAGTGGCGACGATGACAGCATCGATACTGTCAGGATCGGCACCGGTCTTCTTCATCAGAAGTTTGGCCGCCTTGCGTGCCATATAGGATGTGCCGAGACCTTCCTCCGTGAGAATGCGGCGCTCCTTGATGCCCGTGCGGGTGGTAATCCACTCGTCATTGGTATCCACCATACGCGACAGTTCTTCGTTGTTGAGGACATAGTCGGGCACGTAACCTGCGACACCTGTGATGATCGCATTGATGTTGCTCATGTTTATTCAGCTGTTTCCTTTACGACAGCAACCTTGCCACGATAGTAACCGCAAGTAGGACAAACTGTGTGGTAAACATAATAAGCGCCACAGTTGGGGCATACTGCCAATGTAGGAGCAACTGCCTTATCGTGAGTTCTTCTCTTCAGTGTACGGGTCTTTGACTGTCTTCTTTTTGGATGTGCCATAATTCTTTAAACGTTTAATATATTATTCTTTCAGTTTTAATAGAGCTTCCCAGCGCGGATCCACCGCTACCCCGTCTTCCTGACCGCTTCGGGCGGCAGAGTGCTCTTCAAGAGCTCGTATCATAGCAGGGTTGCATTTTCCAGGTGCATGCACATGCTTGATAGGGATTGCGAGGGCAATGAATTCGTAGAGAAGCCATGTGACATCGAGTATTCCTTCGTCCTCGGCCACCGTCACAAGGTCGTCCTCTTCTGAGTTTTCTGTTCCGAATTTCGCTTCGAGACGCTGCGTTGTCTCTACAGACTGCTCCATCGGTTCGAGACAGAGGTCGCACGGAACCATCACCGTGCCTGTCTCATGAAAGTCCAGGGTAAAGAAATCATTTTCCGTGCGCACGATGTCGACCGACACACGCACGCACCCCCGCCTCACTTCGGGAGCATCAATTGCCTTAAAGTAAGTGTCATCCAGGTCGAAATCAAGGTGACTTGCACCTTTTTCCAGACCTTTCAAGTCAATCTTAAGGGTTTCCAAGTCCATAATTGGGTTGCAAAGTTACGAATATTTTTCTGATTATAAGCAAATTAAAAGTAAAAAAGTGAGGACGCATAAAGCAAGCCCCTCTTGCATCATCATTCCTTTCCTATATAAGGCAGCCTGTAAAACGTATGCACCGGCAAGCCGGAGCAGCAGCCGGTACAGGAGCCGGCAGCCTGCGAAAGCAGGCCATGAACCATACGATGACGGACTACGGAAGCAGCGTTCCGGTGCTACGGCAATCCGACAGGGGCATTGTCACTCTGCCGTTCCGGCATGGACTTTCCACCTGTATCCGACAATCCGGCAGGCTTACGAAAAGAGTATCTGCCGATTCAACTGATACGGCAAAGAAGCGTCTTGCAGATCAGGAAGGGTCATCAAGGGCACCGGGAATCCTGTTCCCAACCGGTCGGGAACAGGAGTACCGATGCCTGGGAACACGTGTACCGGCCGCCGGGAACAGGAGTACCAGCCGTCAGCGTTGCAGAAAAGGTACTCACGATTCAGACCCCGGAAAGCGCATGAGGGAGCGCATCAGGTATCCGATTCGCAAGGACAGGCATCCTCCGTATGTCCCTCTGCTGGTCATCTGCCCTTATATCTGGCGCATTTCCTGCTCCTTCCCAAGTTCAATACGGAAAGTGGTCCCTTTCCCGATCTCTGAACTCTTCACGAAGATCCTTCCGTGATGGTATTCCTCCACGATGCGCCTGGCAAGGCTCAATCCCAGTCCCCAGCCACGTTTCTTGGTCGTGAAACCAGGACGGAACACATTTCTTATATCCTTCTTTTTAATTCCCCTGCCCGTGTCCGAAACCTCTACGACGACACGTCTTCCGGCCTCTTCCAGACGGATCGTGATGGAACCGGACGCACCGCCCATCGAATCGACGGCATTCTTGCAGAGATTCTCCACAACCCATTCGAAGAGTGAGGCATTCATCTTTACAATAAAGTTACCGGACGGGAACTCGGTCCTGATGTCTATCTTCCGAGATGTACGCCGGTTCATGTAGTCCACGACGTGCTGCAGCACCTCCTTCAGGTCGGCAGGGACAGGCTCGGGGACGGAGCCGATCTTGGAGAAACGGTCGGCGATGAGCTGCAGCCGTTTTACGTCCTTGTCCATCTCCGGCAACAGTTCGTCGTCGGGATAGTTTTCCCTCAGGATTGTCGTCCATGCCATCAGAGAGGAAATGGGCGTACCCAGCTGATGGGCCGTCTCTTTGCTCAGGCCCACCCACACCTTGTTCTGCTCCGCCCGCTTCGAGGTGAGCAGGGCCATGACCGCCACGACCACGAAAAGCATCACCACACCCAGCTGGATGTAAGGATAGACAGCTATGCGTTTCAGCATCAGCGATTCATCATAGCACACGTCTATGTAATCTCCGCGGCGGCTGCTTAAAGGAATACGGATCACCCGCCCCGCCGATTTCATCCGCAAGGCCATATCCGCCAGTTTCGCCGTACGGTCGGCGGCATTGTGTGCCCTGACACTTACGTTACGGCAATCCGTCACAGTGCCCTCACTGTCCAGGACGACGACCGGGATAGAGTTGTTCTCGTCCAGCACCTTCAGCACCAGGCTCAGGTCCGTGTTCTCATCCGCCTCGCTCAGCGACTTCATCGCTTCTGCCCAGACCTGCATTCTGCTCCGCTCCTGCCTGGCAAGGTCATCGGTCAGGAAATGGGACACAACCAGCGAGGCGACGGCAATGATGATTGCTGCCACTACCAGGAATATCTTTACCTGCCGGATTCTGTCTGTCCACTGCATATATTCCATCTAACGACAAAGCGTGTAGATTATTGCATGGTCATAGAACAAGACTGCATCAACAGGGGAAGAACAGATTGTACGTCACGAGAATACCTTGTTTTAGGTATTGCAGGAAAGGAGGTATTTCCATACTTTTGCACATCTTTAATTATTATTTAACAAGATTGTATTCAAAATGAAAAAAACGATTTTTCTGCCACTTGCGATAGCAGCCACGGCGGCCATTCCCTGTCATGCACAGACTGACAGCACACGAGAAGCGACTCTGCAGCTGAAGGAAGTAACCATCAGCACGACCCGCATTCCGGAGGTGAAGTCGAACGCAGCGGCAACGGTCACAATCATCGACCAGAAACAGATTGCCGAGATGAGCAAGGTCGCCCCGGATATGTCACATCTGCTGGGACTGCTCACACCGGGCATGGCACTGTCGAGCAATACAACCAGTTCACGTTCACAGTCGCTCCGAGGCAGAAGCGCACTTATCCTGATCGACGGTATTCCGCAGTCCACCCCTCTGCGCTCTACCGACCGCGACATCCGTACGATCGACGTATCGGCAATCGACCATATCGAGATTGTAAAAGGATCAACAGCATTATACGGAAATGGTGCCATCGGCGGCCTGATCAATATCATCACCAAGAAGAATGCTGCCCACAGATCCATCGGCGGACAGACGACGCTCTCCGGTTCTACCTACAACTTCTTCCGTCAGGGAAAGGGACAAGGATATCGTATCAACCAACAACTATACGGGGCAGTCGGAAATCTCGACTACCTTGTCAATGGGACATTCGGACGGACAGGAAGCAGCGTCGACGGGGACGGACAGTTCATCTCGCCCCGGTACGGACTTGGAGACACCTATACGACGAATGCACTCGTGAAACTGGGCTATGCCTTTTCGCCGAAGAACAGAATCGAACTTATGTACAACTTCTACCGCAGTCTGCAGGACACACGCCTTGTCCCTTCTGGTGGCAAATACCTGAAGCAGCCAGCCATCGGCATCGTCGGTGACAGGGATCCGCTGGCAGTGGACGAGGGAACACGCTACAACCACAATGCCTACCTGAAATTCACGTCACATGATCTGTTCGCCCATACGGATTTTGAAACGGCTGTCTACGGATCGGGCCTGTACACCATCTTCGACTTCCGGAAAGCCAATCCGGCACAGCCACGCTGGGAGGAGACCAGCGGACAGTCGGCCGTCAAGGACCGTAAATTCGGTTTCCGCACGCAGTTCAGCACTCGTCTCATATTCTCGGACAATGCTTTCACGCACCTTGTCTATGGTTATGATTACCTTTTCGACAAGACGGCACAGCCCCTCGTCGACGGACGTTACTGGATGCCGTGGCTGACAAGCAACAACCATGCGCCGTTCCTGCAGACAAAGACAACGTTGTGGCAGTGGTTCAACATCAAGCTGGGCGGACGCTACGACTTCATCAATGTAAGCGTGCCCGATTACGATGTGCTGCGTAACAAGCTCTCTGCCCCGCAGGTTCATGTGAAAGGTGGCTCGCTCAGATACAACAACCTCTCGTTCAATATCGGGCTTTCCTATAACAGGTATCCCATCTTCCAGCCTTTTGTCGCTTTCTCACAGGGTTTCTCCATCTTCGACCTGGGACGCACCCTGCGTGCTGCCAAAGCTGATGTACTCGAAAAGATCTCCACCGAACCGGTAAAGACGGACAACTACGAAATAGGAGCTTATTCAAACATCAACAACTGGCTGCAGATCAACGGATCATTCTTCTACACCTACTCAAAACTGGGTAGCGACCTCAAGATTGAAAACGGATTCTGGGTAGTAAACCGTACACCGCAGAAGGTCTATGGCATTGAACTAAGCGCAGATGCACAGATTGTAAGCAACCTCAAGGCAGGAGCAAATCTTTCATGGTTCGAAGGAAAGCTGAAATCGGCATCAGGAGATTGGGACACCTATATGTCAAACATCTCCATTCCGGCCGCCAAACTGGCAATGTACGTCAATTATGCTCCGGTCAAGAACACTTATCTGAACCTACAGTACATCCATACGGGAAAACGTGACCGCTTTACACCGAATGCCGCAGGGGCATACAACGAAGGAGAAGGAAAGGTGAACCGCATCAACCTTCTGAACCTTACGGCAGGAGTAAGGCTGAAGGCATGGGATCTGAGCATGGCCGTTTCCAATCTGTTGAACTACACCTATTACACTCCATCCTCCATGCTGATGGCCCGCAATGCGGAATATGCACATGCTGACGGACGCAATATAACCCTCACTGCAAGTTTCAGATACTAAGCAACAATAAAAATCCGCAATTTATCCTACCGAGCGAATAATTTTACATCGCCCTATAGGATAAATTGCGGAGTTATAGTCTACCAAAAACTGATAGGTAAACATTGTTTCGCAATTCTCCAGGAATCATCATTCAACCCAACAAAGACCGGCCGATTAGTCATCATTCTACCCCAATGCCAGACTGCTAACTGACCACCACCGACACTGTCAGGCAGGCATATTCAAAAACGTAATCATTCTTTTTCTGTTCACCATTCCCGGTGGAGAAATCCTCACAGTACAGCAGCCTTCCTCAATTGCAAGAAGTACCATATCGAGAAATACAATATCGAGGCCTTTGCAAAACACCAATAAGATGTCTGAATTATGAATATAACCCATTGGTTATCAACAGAGGTTTGGGATGTAAAAATCTACAGAGATTTCATATCAATAGTAATTATTCGTAACTGACAAAAGATCGAGACATCTACAAGCCTTTCATCGCCTATTATCGCCTATCACTGTCATCATCAGCCATAACATCACCGCCCATCATCGCTTGTCACAGCATATCACCGCCTATCACACCCTTCCCCTCTCCGCCTCCATCCCTCCAGACGAAAAAAGGAGAGCCCCGGAGAACAAGTCTCCGGGGCTCTCCCGTGTGTGAAAGGAGGCGGCCACCTACTCTCCCGCATTGCATTGCAGTACCATCGGCGCAGGCGGGCTTAACTTCTCTGTTCGGAATGGGAAGAGGTGGGACCCCGCCGCAATAACC
>ERZ772945.2241-NODE-2241-length-12104-cov-6.394805_pt1 | contig 12104 bp, 10 predicted proteins | sample MGYA00511681_ERZ772945 | MGnify/ENA primary metagenome ERZ772945 (study PRJEB29015, sample SAMEA2737943) | human oral metagenome | biome: human oral; feature: human-associated habitat; material: dental | place: China | collected 2143 ... | reverse complement strand
TCGTCTCCAACCTGTGGACCATGGGCCAGCAGTTCTTCACCATCCGCAACATGCCGGCACCCGGAAGCGAGGCGGAGAAGAAGTACCGTGCTCGGATCAATGCCAAGCGCGCCCGCAAGGGTCTGCCCTCCCTGGAGGAGGAGGAGCGAGCCGAGGCGGTCGCCAAGGCCGAGGCCGAGGGTCGCACCGGTGGTCAGCGGGTGCAGCCGGTGCGTAAGAACCGGCAGAAGAAGTCCGGCGGCCAGGACGAGTCCCGCAGTGGCGTCGGTGGTCCCTCCGACGCCGACCAGGATGCTGGCAAGAAGGACGAGAATGACTCCGACGGATCTGCGTCCTCCAAGAGTGGTGGCCTCAGTGATGAGGAGATCGCTCGACGTCGTTACGAGCGCCGAGCCCGTCAGCGCCGTGAGGCGGCGGCCCGACGCAAGGCTCAGGCCAAGAAGAAGCGCAATCGCTGAAACGTGTTCAGCGGTGAGACAACCCGGTTCCCATGACAGATACGGATGACATGATGAGTGAGCAGCACAGCAACGACTCCTCCCGCCAGCCCGCAGGTCAGCCTGTGAGCAATACCGTCTCGCGCCTCGAGGAGGAGGGCGAAATCGGTGCCGACTACCTCGAGGAGCTTCTCGACATCGCTGACCTGGGCGGCGACATTGACATCGACATTGACCACGGGCGCGCCTCGATTGCCGTGCTCGCCTCCGAGGAGGGTGACGAGCGCGAGCTTGATGACCTCGTCGGACGCAATGGAGAGGTTCTCGAGGCAGTTCAGGAGCTGACCCGTCTGGCGGTCCAGGCGCGCACAGGCAACCGTTCGCGGCTCATGCTGGACATCAACGGCTACCGCGCGGATCGTCGAACCGAGCTGACCAAGGTTGCCCAGGAGGCCGTCACCAAGGTGCTCACCACCGGCGAGTCCGTCAGCCTGGAGCCGATGAACCCCTTCGAGCGCAAGGTGTGCCACGACGTCGTTGCCTCGGCCGGTCTGATCTCGGAGTCAGAGGGTGCCGAGCCGCACCGCTACGTCGTGGTCCTACCGGCTGATGAGGTGGAGGACGAGGAAGTCGATGACGTCGATGACGTCGATGACACTGAAGAGATCGGTGCTGAGCCCGTCGGCGAGCAGGCTTGAGTATGAGCGAGGAGCAGCGGGCCCAGGTGGAGGAGCCGACGCCGGAGATGCGGGAGATCTTCGGGGTCTCTTTCTCCGCCGCGGAGCACTTCGCGCAGATGCTCGCTGAGGAGGGTGAGTTGCGCGGCCTAGTGGGGCCGCGTGAGCTTCCCCGTCTGTGGAGCCGGCACATTGTCAACTCGGCCGCCGTGGTCCCCTTCCTGCCGGCTCGGGGAAGCGTTGCCGACGTCGGCTCCGGGGCCGGTTTTCCCGGTATCGTCATCGCTCTGCTGCGTCCTGATCTTGATGTCACGCTCATTGAGACGATGGAGCGCCGCACCCAGTGGCTCTCCGACGTCGTTGAGGAACTGGATCTGGACAACGTCACCATCAGGAGGGCTCGGGCCGAGGAGATCAAGGACCGCTATGACGTGGTCACGGCTCGCGCGGTGGCGAACCTGTCCAAGCTCGTACGGCTGACCGCTCCGTTGCTCCGGCCGGGGGGTGCTCTGCTCGCACTCAAGGGCATGCGGGCGCAGGACGAGGTCGATGACGCCAAGTACGTGATTAAAAAGGCAAAGTTATCAGTTGCTGTAGTTCACGAGGTTGTTACTCCCGGCGACGAAACGACAGCCGTCGTTGAGATTCGCCGCCCGAAGAACCGGTGAGATACGGCGCGCGTTCGGTGTGACGCGTGAGGATCGGCCTGCTCGCGTAGACTCGTAACTGCCCGACTGGCTCGGGCCGTTGGGTCGCCGTCCGAGGAGAAGCAGGTTTGTCCGGATCGTCTATCTTCGATCAGCTCCAGGCCGAGCACCTCGCTCTAGACGAGGTAGCGGGTGGAGAGTTTCCACATCCCGAGCGAACTCGTGTCATCGCGGTCGCCAACCAGAAGGGTGGCGTCGGAAAGACATCGACCGCAGTTAATCTTGCCGCAGCACTGGCTGAGGGCGGGTTGCACGTGCTACTCATCGACGCCGACTCTCAGGGCAACGCCTCGACGGCGTTGGGGGTGGAGCACGAGGACAGTGCCTCCATCTACGATGTCCTTGTTGATGGGATGTCCATCAAGGATGTGGTCGCCAAAACTCGTTTCTGCGAGACCCTGTGGTGTGTGCCGGCGACGATTGATGTGGCCGCCGTCGAGATTGAGCTCATCTCGACGGCCGAGCGGGAATCGCGTCTGCGGCGTGCGTTGGTGGACTATCTGGTTTCACGTGAAACCGACGGGCAACCGGCCCTCGACTACGTCATCATCGACTGCCCACCGAGCCTTGGCATCATGACGATCAACGCCTTCGTTGCGGCCGACGAGGTCCTCATTCCGATGCAGGCGGAATACTACGCTCTTGAGGGCTTGGCACTTCTGACACGCTCTATTGATCGAATCGCCCGCATTCACAATCCTGGGCTGGGCGTATCCATGATCGTGCTGACCATGTTCGACGGGCGCACCACCTTGGCGCGCGAGGTGGAATCCGAAGTTCGTTCCTATTTCCCTGATGCAACGTTGGACACCAAGGTCCCACGTTCAATCCGTGTTGCCGAAGCCCCCTCCTTCGGTGCTCCTGTGGTGTTCTGGGACCCCCGGTCCACCGGCGCAATTGCGTATAAGAAACTGGCTCGTGAGATCGCTCTGCGGGGCGCTTCCCGAAATGAAGGCGAGGAAGCCTAATGGCTCAGAAACGGCGCGGACTCGGTCGGGGTCTGCAGGCGCTGATTCCCGAGGCGCAGAAGGAGAAGGTATCTGCGTCTCGTCCCTCCGATGTTTTCTTTCCTGAGTCGAAGAAGGACGATGCACATGAGGAAAACACTCCCTCCCACGCCGAAGCCGAGCATGCTGCGCCGGAGCCCGAGCCGACAGCGGAATCGCGGAGTACCCGAGATCTGACCGCCGCCCTCTTGGCCCCCTCTCAGCGGAAGCGGGGATCAAAGAGCCGTTCAACGCGTTCGACGACATCCCCCAGAACGGCGGAAAAGGACGCTCAGGAAACACCGGTTTCACGTGAAACCGCGCCGGCTTCGGCTACGACGACGCGGACGACCGAGAAGAAGACTGGCAAGAAGTCCGTCAAGAAGACTGAGAAGGCTTCGACGACCGCCTCGACCAAGCGAGCTCACGCGGCCGGTCAGGCAACTCGCAAGCGTGCACAGAAGAAGACCGCGGAAGCGGCATCCAGTGCGGTTGATGCTTCGACGCAGGACGATGAGACCGCGCTCAATCACGCTGCTGTAGAGCCGGCTCCGGAGACGGTCTCAGTTTCAGAGAAATCAGTTGTTTCACGTGAAACGGAGGACGAGCAGTCGTCGGAGGCTGTTGATCAGCCGTCATCCTCCGAGACCGACCATGAAGTATCAGCCGGACTTGAGGCTGATGGTGAGTCCGATGCCGGCGATGACCCAGCGGACGCTGATGCTTCTGATCTGGTTCCTGTTCCTGGGGCTCGTTTTGCTGAGATTCCGGTGAACTTGATCCATCCCAATCCTCGGCAACCTCGTCAGGTCTTCGACGAAGAGGACATCTCGGAGCTAGCAGCTTCGATCGCGGAAGTGGGACTGCTGCAGCCCATCGTGGTGCGCCAGGTGCCGACCTTACAGGGAGAGGAGCCGCGGTATGAGCTCATTATGGGTGAGCGTCGTCTGCGTGCTTCGAAAGAAGCTGGCCTGGAAACGATTCCGGCCGTCGTTCGGGATACCGACGACGTCGACCTGTTGCGCGACGCCCTGCTGGAGAACCTGCACCGAGTACAGTTGAATCCACTCGAAGAGGCTGCGGCGTACCAGCAGTTGCTGGAGGACTTCCAGTGCACTCACGCGGAGCTGTCCGAACGGATCGCTCGATCACGCTCGCAGATCTCGAATACGCTGCGCCTCATGAAGCTTCCTCCGCTGGTGCAGCGGAGGCTGGCCGCCAATGTCATTTCGGCGGGTCACGCCCGCGCACTGCTGGGACTCCCGAACGCTGCTGAGATGGAACGGCTCGCCCAGCGGGTTGTGGCCGAGGGGCTGTCAGTTCGGGCAACGGAAGAGCTCGTTGCTCTTCACGAGGAAACGGACTCGGGATCAGACCAACCGAAGGTGCTGCGGGCCCGCAGCACGCCTCTCCCGGCGCTTTCAACGCGTCTTTCCGACGCCTTCGATACACGCGTCAAGGTGACACGTGGAGCGAAGAAGGGGCGTATCACTATCGAGTTCGCAGGAGACGAGGATCTCGCGCGTATCGTCGGCGCGTTGGCACCAGGTACGTCCCTCGATGAGGAGTGAACCTCGTCGGAGGTGAGTACAACGGTGGGGCCGAGGCTGAATATGCCTCGACCCCACTTCTGTATCCACTACGACATAGGATGCCGACATGAGGTCCAATCCGGTGTGGAAAGGATGAGCCTTAGTTTCACGTGAAACATGGGGCGGGGCGGCGTTGCGGGATCCAGCACACCTGTGAAAGACGGCGGCAAGCGGCACATGGACGGTGTTCTGGATGTGAACAATTAGTTCGTAGGCAGTGCGTCGCGGAGCCCCTCCCCTGGGGGAGTGCCGACGGATGATGGCTGTGGCGTCCGTCCTGTCCCGTACGGCGCATGGTGCGGTGAGAAGAAAACGGCTTGGTTTCACGTGAAACCGCTTTACGAAGCGTGAGGCTCTGCCGTGCTGGAGAAGACTCTCTGGGAAGTGGATGCGTGAGGTAGTCTGCACAGCTGTAGGGAGCCCCCAAGAGCCCTCCCCACGTTGAAACTTGAGTGGATACCCACGAGGAGAGAAAGCGCTTGCTGCATTCGGTGAGCTCGCTGCCGGTGCTTCTCGTAGGAACGGTGAGTGAATCGATGATTGGGAGCGTCGACTTGGTCAACTCGGTGAGTAACGAGCAGAGCGTGTGCGCGTATCGCGGAGGTGTTGAGATCTGCGCAGTATGTGCACGCGCCCGGAGCCCGCTTGTATCGAGCGTTGCATTCACTTTGGGACCGTTTCACATGAAACAGGATGAGGCATCGGCCTGCTCGGAGTAGCAGTCTTTGGAACGCAGGTCGCTCAGTTCGTTGAGACGCGGCAGCATTTGCTGCTCCGCCGGCCATGAGAAAGGTCGGTGGTGAGCCGGTTTCACGTGAAACCGAGAACGAAACGTGGCGATTGCATCGTATCCGCACCTCTGACTAGAGGAGTCCGTGCACTTAGGTGCAGTAATTCGGTCGACTACCGGGAATGACGCAGCGGTGAGTGTTTGCTTGGGAAACTTCCTCCCCGAAGGGAGGCTGACAGGCCTGCCTGAACGACAGAGCCAGCCGAACCACCTGTGCAAGCCTCTCATGCTGTTGTCGTATGCTGTCTGTCGGCTTTCGGTATGGTGTTGCGTATGTAGCAGCGCCCCAGCAAGCTGCTTCCAATTGAATGCGGAGAGCAGATCGGTTTCACGTGAAACAGTGGCTGACTCGCGAGACGGTACTCCAATGTAGTAACCCCTACTCCTTTCATCGTCAGTGCGGTGCTGAAGGCGTTCATACAGCAACGAACGAGGATGCAGCGTTCGTCGAAGAGGGCTGTTCGTAGAAGAAGGCCTGCCGGCCGCGAGTCGACGTATCGAAGTCATATTTTCAGCCCAAGCCTGCGTCAGTGGATGACGTACGGACCGCCACGATGTTGGCTGGCTACATGAGGGAACCTCACACGTCGAGGCTTCGCCGAACTTCCTCCGTCGTTTGATGGCTTTGGCGGATCGATTGCGGTTTCACGTGAAACGTAGACCTGACTAGCGGAGCGCGAACCTGGGATTGGCTTGTTTTGTGCCTTGTTCATTGAATGCCGGTTTCACGTAATACAAGAACAGGCTCGTTGAACATGGTTCCGGTGGTTGGTGCCGGCGGGGAGGTTCTTGCATGCGCTGATGTTCCGATCTGGGTATACGGTTGGAGCCGAGGCAGCGGTTGCGGGCTTGACGTGCTTCCTCTCCTCGAGAGTAGGGAGAGAAGCTGAGATGGGGTCGAGGATTCTCTTGCTCTTCTGGCTCCAGTCTTGCGGGAACACAGCGCAGTATCGGTGCTCGCAGCGTGCTCAGTCTCGGTGCCGCGGCAACGATGTGAGTCTTATTGAACGAGATGAGAGTTTCGGTTTCACGTGAAACGCCTTGCTAACCAAGTGTGTCCGCGAGCAGGAGAAGACGAAAGGGGGAAGGAGCGCGTGAACTCCGCGCATGTCGACTGCATGGTTCGATAAGGCCTCTTCGGAACAAGGATTCAAACCGCGAAGCATCTACGGACACATATCCCTCTTCGGGCTGCCCGAAAGAATCGTATGACATGGTGTTGTCTGAGTCTCGTTTCCACGTTGGCTTGAGCAAGGCGTCCAGGGCGGTTTCACGTGAAACCAGATCGGGTGTCTCGTGAACGGGGCATTGTCAGTCGTGGTTGAGGGAACCTGCTACCCCGGGTCGAGGTGGTGCTAACCACTGTCGGGACATATCCGGCGTACGGTGCTCACTTGAGGCTCTTGTATTCTTAAGAGCTATGGGGCTTGGAACTGAACACGGCCTTAGTAGCGTCGAAGGTAACGGGCGTCGTTGGTGGTGAGGCGCCAGTACAGTAGAGCGTTGTTCGCTCCGTCATCTCGCTCGGGCACGGGACTGATATTGCTCTGCCGATCGAAGCGGGGAGTGGCACTGTTTCACGTGAAATAGATCCCGAAACCGTGGAGGGGGCGTGTGGCGAAACGGCTACTGCGACTCCGACTGTCGGCTCGGTATCGAACTGAGCATGGGGACGATGATCCTGAAACCGGCCTCGTCCAGGTGCGATTCCATGATGGTCGATCGTTCGGTGGCGAGGAAACGCATGAGGACATCCCCTAGGTGCGAGAACAGCTCGGTGGGTGACGAGCTGGATATCAGCGTGGTTTGTGATCCACTGGGCGATGCCACCTGGCTTCGTATTGTTCGTGAACGACCTGTTTCGCCCCGATGGGCAAGCCCGCATTCGCGCGATTTCACGTGAAACCAGATCTGCTGTCCCGTCGATAGTTCGTACCGGCATCGTTGCATGAGTGAGTCTCCTACCCGGTGGTAGAGCTAGCCGTTTCTTGGCAACCATGCCCGGTCCGTCATTCCTCGAGAACTGGTTTCGTCTCCCGGGGAGGGGGTCCAGGCACGATGTCGGAACTCTGTGGGGAGGAGTATGAGGGCCTTCGTTAGTGCGCTGGCGTGGGCACACACGGAGGCAGGTACGTCCTCTTCGCCTCACGTACCGCATAGGTGCCGTTCATACTCCATTATCCATTCGATGAGTGACCCGGTTTCACGTGAAACAAGGGAATGGGTCCGAGATCAGCAGTGAAGGCATCTCCGGGGCGAACCAGTGCCCGGTGGTGTTCATCCTGCAGGCGACTTACTGTCCACTCCCCTGGGGAGGGGGGATGGCCACAGATGCTCCTACGTGGAGCCGCTGTCTTGTTTCCTCGCTTCCGAGACACGTGAGTGTCATGTCACCTGAGGCACTCGCTCAGGCAGGAGCTCGGGGCGGGCTGGTTGCCCTGGAGCGGACGGTGGACCGAGGGAAGAGACCTGGCGGGCCTGATCGGCTCCACGGGGCCCAGGCAGCGGGACCGGGCACTCTCACCCCGGGCCGGCCTCGCCTTCCCCTGCCTAGCCCCTTCCGGCTCTCGCGCAGGGACCCGGAGGTCATGGTTCGACGCTGGCTCCGGCCCACTGCCGCCCCGAGTCCGCCTACTCCACGAGGGTAGGGAGGCACTGGCCAGCGGGTGTACGTGCTGCATGAACCCCGCAGGCAATACACCCCACCAGTGTCTCAGATGTCATGACATCCGAAACTCTCAGAAGCCATGAGACAACACACCTACGCGGAGTCGCGTGTGATTCGTTGTCTTGACGCTGTTTCACGTGAAACACGGAGAGCAGGACTGTTTCAGTGATTGCTCGGTGAGCGATGTCAGTTCCGTCCTCGAGTTAGTGACCGATTCACAACGATGCGTCGCACGAACCGTTCGGGGCGTGCTCCTCGATTGTGGCGTCGTGCTTGGCGATGCACTTCCTACATACGACGGTGGCTCCACTCTGATTGAGTGGAGCCACCGTTTCACGTGAAACCAGGAGCTACGGGTGCACAAGTGGATTTCGCACGAGAGCGTCGTACAGCTCCTCCAAAGAGCCCTCTGCCTTGGCCGCAATTGGTAGTAGCGACGTCTCAGTCATTCCTGGAATGACGTTCACGTCGATGAACCAGGGCGTCCCCTCCTCGTCGAGGATGAGGTCGGTTCGAGAGAGATTCCCGAGCCCGAGCGTCGTGTGGACGGTGATGGCGGTGGTCTTGACCATGTCGATGACCGAGTCATCCAAGCGCGCGGGTACGAAATACTCTGAGCGGCCTGGGTTGTACCGGGCATCGAAGTCGTATTGTCCTTCGGTCACTACCTCGACGGGAGGGAGTGCACGTGGCCCCTCTCCCGTATCGACGACGGACACAGCAAGTTCTGTCCCGGGAACGTAACGTTCAATGAGGGCCCGCTCGTCGTAGGCAAAACAGGCCACCATCGCCGACCGTAACTCGTTCGCCGTCGAAGCGTAGGACACGCCGAGTCCGGAGCCGCCCTGATGAGGCTTCACCACAACGGGAAGACCCAGATGACCGGCGACGACGGTCAGGACGTCCTGCGCCCCGAGTTGACTGAAGTAGGAATGTGGAAGCGTCAACGAATCAGGAGTAATCACTCCTCCGGTGCGAACGCTCGCTTTAGCGGTGGGTTTGAAGGAGGCTCGCTGACAGCCGTCGGAATGGGTCCCCACATATGGCAGGTCCAGCGCAATGAGCATGTTCTGCAACCCTCCGTCCTCTCCTGGGCCACCGTGGACCAGTGGCCATACGACGTCGGGGCCGAAGGTCTTGAGCGATCCGATGGTACGTGCGTCGATGTCCAGGACCAGGACGGTGTGCCCGAGGTGCTTAAGGACCTGGGCGACGCGATGCCCGGAGCGCAGCGAGATGTCGCGTTCGTGGCTCAGACCACCGGCGAGGACAGCGATACGGAGTGGAGACTGGTTCATCGTCAACCTCAGATCTGGTCGGGTGCGGGCGCGTGGACGCCTTCGGACGGACGGGGACTGTGGGTGGGACCGAATAGATCCAGCAGTTCGAGATCGCGGGTGACAACGCCGGAGAGTCGTCGCACGCCTTCGCGGATCTCAGGAGGTTCGGGGTAGCAGAAGGACAGCCGCAGATGGTCCTGTCCGGCCCTTCCACCGGCGTAGAAGGCAGTCCCGGATACGTAGGCGACCAGGTTGGTGACCGCGCGCGGAAGCATGTCCTTCGCATCGAGTCCCTCGGGCAGGTGCACCCACACGTAGAAACCGCCCTCGGGGATGTTCCAGTGGCACATCGGCAGGAACTCCTCCAGCGCTGCCACCATGGTGTCGCGCCGTCCCCGGTACATGGCTTGGAAGTCCACGATCTGCTGTTTCCAGTCGAACTGGTCCAGGTACATGGAGATCGAGAACTGGCCGACCGACGACGGGCACAGAATGGCCGCCTCTGAGGCCAGCTTCATCTTCTCCCGAACGGCCGGTGGGGCCACCGCCCAGCCCACGCGGTACCCGGGCGCGAAGATCTTGGAGAAGGAGCCGAGGTAGACGACGTCGTCGGGTGCGAGAGTCTTGAGGGCCGTGTAGGTCTGTCCCTCGAAGCCCAGCAGCCCGTAGGGGTTGTCCTCCACGATAAGGATGTGGTGGCGCCGGCAGATCTCGATGACCTGTGGACGGCGCTCCTCCGTGAGCGTCACCCCGGCAGGGTTGTGGAAGTTGGGCAGGCAGTAGAAGAACTTGATGCGGCGCCCCTCGCGCTCGAGGCGGACGATCATCTCCTCCAGAGCCTCAGGGACCACCCCATCGGCGTCGATGGGTACCTGCTGTACATCGGCCTGGTACGTCGCGAAGATCGACAGGGATCCGACGTACGTGGGCGCCTCGGTCAGGACGACGTCGCCGGGATCGACGAAGAGCTCGGTGACGATGTCGACGGCCTGCTGGGAGCCAGTCGTGATGATGACATCCTCCGGATCGGCCTGGATGCCCTCGAGGGCCATGACCTCGGTAATCTGCTCCCGCAGTCGCGGTAGCCCCTGGCCGTTTCCGTACTGCAGCGCCTTGCCGCCGTCCTTGCGGATCATCTGCGCCGTTGCCTCCGCCAGCCGCTCCAGTGGGAGGTCCTTGAGATTGGGCATTCCGCCCGCCAGCGAGACCACTTCCGGTCGTGAGGCGACGGCGAACAGTGAGCGAGTCTCTGAGGCGCGCAGACCGTGAGCTCGTGCAGCGTAGCTGTCCAGCCACGGATCGAGTCGGTTGCCCTTCACCTGGTTACTGCTCTGACTCACCTTCGGTCCTTCCTTGGTCGCCGCTGCTGCGTCCGTGGATCCAAGTCTGCCACGCCGCACCGGTGGGAAGGACATGGTGAGGTCAGGAGTAATCCGCGGTGTTTCACGTGAAACACGGAACTGCTTTCGGAGCGGAACGAGACGGGTCGGCACCAGCAGATGCGCCGCGCATCATGGGCACGATGCGCGGCGCGGCGAGAGACGCTCATCCGACTCCGGATGGGCGTCGATCAGATGGTCAGGGCTCGTTTCTCGATGAGGTGGCGCAAAGGGGCCTCCTCATTGTCGATCGTCTCCACCTTCTGGGGTTGGGCGAGCAGATCGGCGATGACAGCGGGTGTCTCCGGCTCCGTCCCGAGCGCCTCGGCCACGGTCTGCGGGAACTTTGCGGCCTTGGCCGTCTCCATGACGAGGGTCGGGAATCCTGGCTCCATGGTGCGTAGAGCCACCGTGACGCCGTCGGCGGTATGAGGGTCGATGAGCCGGCCAGAGCGTTCCTTGACGGAGCGGATGGCCTCCAGGCGGTCGGCGTGCGACGACGTCCCGGCCACGAAGCCGAAGTCCTCTCCCAGGCGCGGGAGCTGATCGCGCAGATCGAGAGTGCCGGTGGACTCCAGCTCCGACCAGCACTGCGCGAAGGCCTCCGGCCCCAGCAGGGCCCAGATGAAGCGTTCCAGGTTCGAGGCCTTCGAGATGTCCATCGACGGGCTGGAGGTAGCCAAGGTGTCAGCTGCCGAGCGAGGTCGGTAGATGCCCGTGGTGAAGAACTCCTCAAGGACGTTGTTCTCGTTGGTGGCCAGGATGAGACGGCGGATCGGCACCCCCATGGACCGGGCCAGGAAGCCGGCATAGATGTTGCCGAAGTTGCCCGAGGGAACGCACACGTCGACGCGGTAGCCGGCTCGCGTCCCCTCCTCCACCGCGTCGGTGACCCGCAGCCAGGACCACACGTAGTAGACGGCCTGCGCGGCGATCCGGCCGATGTTGATGGAGTTGACGGCACCCAAGTGGTGGGCCGCCTTGAAGTCAGCGTCATTGCTCAGGGCCTTGACCAGTGCCTGGCAGTCGTCGAAGACACCGCGCACCGCGATGTTGTGGATATTGGCGTCTTGGAGGGTGTACATCTGCGCCCGCTGCACCGGGCTCATGCGACCGGCCGGCGAGAGCATGAAGACGCTGACGCCTTCCTGTCCTCGGAAGGCGTGCTCGGCCGCTGAACCGGTGTCGCCCGAGGTGGCCCCCAGGATGTTGAGGACCTTGCCCTGCTTGGCCAGCACGTAGGGAATCGCCTGCCCCAGGAACTGCATGGCCAGGTCCTTGAAAGCCATGGTCGGCCCCTCGGACAGGCCCACGAGGACCAGGCCGTTGGCGACGTCGTCGAGCCCGGTCACCGGAACGACCGGCTGCGGGAAGCGGGACTCGCCGTAGGCCGCCCGGGTCAGAGCCGCCAGGTCCTCACGGGGAATATCAGTGGCGAACAGGCCGATGACCTCGGTGGCCAGTTCCGCGTAGTTGAGGGATCTCCAGGTCTCGAGCTGCTCCGGGGTGAGAGCGGGCAGCCGCTCCGGTACCGCCAAGCCGCCGTCGGGTGCCAGACCCGCCAGGAGAACGTCCATGAACCCGGCGG
>ERZ772945.2240-NODE-2240-length-12112-cov-3.299162_pt1 | contig 12112 bp, 12 predicted proteins | sample MGYA00511681_ERZ772945 | MGnify/ENA primary metagenome ERZ772945 (study PRJEB29015, sample SAMEA2737943) | human oral metagenome | biome: human oral; feature: human-associated habitat; material: dental | place: China | collected 2143 ... | reverse complement strand
AAAGTCTTCTTAAATAAATAATCTTTAATTTCTTGGGAAAGCAAGACCAGACCAGGTCAAGTTTATGATGGTGGATCCAAAGATGGTTGAGTTATCGGTTTACAATGACATTCCTCACCTCTTGATTCCAGTTGTGACTAATCCACGCAAGGCCAGCAAGGCTCTGCAAAAGGTTGTGGATGAGATGGAAAACCGTTATGAACTCTTCGCTAAGGTTGGTGTACGAAATATCGCTGGTTACAATGCCAAGATCGAGGAATTTAATAGCCAGTCTGAGTACAAACAAGTACCACTGCCTTTGATTGTTGTCATTGTGGATGAGTTGGCAGACCTCATGATGGTGGCTAGCAAGGAAGTAGAAGACGCCATCATTCGTCTCGGACAGAAGGCGCGTGCCGCAGGAATTCACATGATTCTCGCAACGCAACGTCCATCAGTTGATGTCATTTCTGGTCTCATCAAGGCCAATGTCCCATCTCGTGTGGCTTTTGCAGTTTCATCAGGCACAGATTCACGAACCATCTTGGATGAGAATGGAGCAGAAAAATTGCTCGGTCGAGGAGACATGCTCTTTAAACCAATCGATGAAAATCACCCAGTCCGTCTGCAAGGATCCTTTATCTCGGATGATGATGTTGAACGCATCGTAAACTTCATCAAGGCTCAGGCGGATGCGGACTACGATGAGAGTTTTGACCCAGGTGAGGTTTCTGAAAATGAAGGAGAATTTTCAGATGGTGAAGCTGGTGGCGATCCGCTTTTTGAAGAAGCTAAGGCTCTGGTTATCGAGACGCAGAAAGCCAGTGCTTCGATGATTCAGCGTCGTTTGTCGGTTGGATTTAACCGTGCGACCCGCCTTATGGAAGAACTCGAAATGGCGGGTGTTATCGGTCCAGCTGAAGGAACCAAACCACGAAAAGTATTGCAACAATAAAAAATAGCTTCTTTCCAAAGCTGGAAGGAAGCTATTTTAGTGGTTATTGATTGCTTTTGTTTTCGGAACTAGTCGTTTTGGACGAGTTTCCACTATCAGTTGTTTCTTTTGTTGAGGAAGGTGTAGAAGAATCCTGAGTTGTTGTTTTCTTCTCTTCTTTTTGCTCTTCCTTTTTATTGGATTGAGGAGTTTCTTCCTGCGAGGTATTTTCTTTAGTAGAAGTGTTGTCCTTGTTAGGTGTAGTATTTTCCTGAGGGGATTCCTTTTGAATCTCCTTGATAACAGTTGTTTGGGTGGTTGTCGGTTCTTTTTTGTTGTTTTTGCTATTATCCATGGCGTTCATAATAGTGATAGTAGCAGTAATTAGACCAAGGATACTACCGATGGTAGCAATCGTTTTTTGAAAGACAGTAAATCCCTTTTTGATGTGTTCTGTTTTTGGTTTTGAAGTTCTATGATAGTTAGACATGATACTCTCCTTTAATTATGATTTATTATACCTCATTTCTTTAAAAAAATCTTAAAAAAAGAGGACTTGCCCTTTCTTGTCGCAAGCTTCGTTTCATGATACAATAGAAGAAGTGATTTTAGAAAGCGTGAGAAAACATGATCTACTTTGATAATTCGGCAACGACCAAGCCTTATCCTGAAGCACTTGAAACTTATACTCAGGTCGCTTCGAAAATTGTAGGAAATCCATCCAGTCTCCATCGTTTGGGAGATCAGGCAACACGAATTTTAGATGCTTCCCGTCAGCAAATTGCAGATTTGATTGGTAAGAAGGGTGATGAAATCTTCTTTACCTCTGGTGGAACAGAAGGAGATAACTGGGTCATCAAAGGTGTGGCCTTTGAAAAAGCCCAGTTTGGCAAGCACATCATCGTATCAGCCATTGAACATCCAGCAGTTAAGGAATCAGCCCTCTGGCTGAAAAGTCAAGGTTTTGAGGTGGATTTTGCTCCAGTTGATGAGAAAGGGTTTGTGGATGTTGAGGCTCTAGGAGCTTTGATACGACCTGACACGACCCTCGTCTCCATTATGGCAGTAAACAATGAAATTGGGTCTATTCAGCCTATTGAGGCTATCTCAGAACTTTTAGAAGACAAGCCAACTATTTCCTTCCATGTTGATGCAGTTCAGGCACTCGCTAAGATTCCGACTGAAAAATATCTGACAGATCGAGTGGATTTTGCGACTTTTTCGAGCCATAAGTTTCATGGTGTCCGAGGTGTTGGATTTGTCTATATCAAGTCTGGTAAGAGGATCATGCCTCTTTTAACTGGAGGTGGTCAAGAGGGAGACTATCGTTCGACAACTGAAAATGTAGCAGGGATTGCTGCGACTGCCAAGGCCCTCCGTTTGTCTATGGAAAAATTAGCTATCTTTGCTAGCAAGACGGGGCAGATGAAAGCAGTCATTCGTCAAGCCCTTCTGGACTATCCAGATATTTTTGTCTTTTCAGATGAGGATGACTTTGCCCCTCATATCCTGACTTTTGGGATTAAGGGTGTGCGTGGTGAAGTCATCGTTCACGCCTTTGAAGACTATGATATTTTCATTTCCACAACCTCTGCTTGTTCGTCCAAGGCTGGAAAACCTGCGGGGACCTTGATAGCCATGGGACTGGACAAAGATAAGGCCCAGTCAGCTGTGCGTCTAAGCTTAGACTTAGAAAATGACATGAGTCAGGTCGAGCAGTTCTTGACCAAGCTAAAATTGATTTACAATCAAACTAGAAAAGTAAGATAGGAGCATTTATGCAGTATTCAGAAATTATGATTCGCTATGGAGAATTGTCAACCAAACACAAAAATCGTATGCGTTTCATCAATAAACTTCGTAATAATATTTCAGACGTTTTGTCTATCTATCCTCAAGTTAAGGTAACGGCAGACCGCGACCGTGCCCACGCTTACCTGAATGGAGCTGATTATGCAGCAGTAGCAGAATCTCTCAAACAAGTATTTGGGATTCAAAACTTTTCTCCTGTGTATAAGGTTGAAAAGTCTGTGGAAGTTCTGAAGTCTGCTGTCCAAGAGATTATGAAGGAAATCTACAAGGAAGGGATGACCTTTAAAATCACTAGCAAGCGTAGCGACCACAACTTTGAATTGGACAGTCGTGAACTCAATCAAACTCTTGGTGGTGCTGTTTTCGAGGCTATTCCAAACGTGCAAGCTCAAATGAAAAATCCAGATATTAATCTTCAGGTTGAGATTCGTGAAGAGGCTGCCTACCTATCCTATGAAACCTTTCGTGGAGCAGGAGGATTACCTGTGGGAAGTTCTGGTAAAGGTATGCTCATGTTGTCAGGAGGGATTGACTCACCTGTGGCAGGTTATCTAGCTCTTAAACGTGGGGTAGATATTGAGGCCGTTCACTTTGCTAGCCCACCTTACACGAGTCCCGGTGCTCTCAAGAAAGCACAGGACTTGACCCGCAAATTGACCAAGTTTGGAGGAAATATCCAGTTTATCGAAGTACCTTTCACAGAGATTCAAGAAGAAATCAAGGCAAAGGCGCCAGAAGCCTATCTCATGACCTTGACACGTCGTTTTATGATGCGCATTACTGACCGTATCCGTGAGGTACGAAATGGTTTAATTATCATTAATGGGGAAAGTCTTGGCCAAGTAGCTAGCCAAACTTTGGAAAGCATGCAGACTATCAACGCTGTGACCAGCACTCCAATTATTCGTCCCGTGGTTACGATGGACAAGTTGGAAATCATTGACATTGCGCAGGAAATCGATACCTTTGAAATTTCAATCCAGCCGTTTGAGGACTGCTGTACTATTTTTGCGCCTGACCGTCCTAAGACAAATCCTAAGATAGAGAATGCAGAGCAGTATGAAAAACGGATGGATGTCGAAGGTTTGGTTGAGCGAGCAGTGGCAGGGATTATGATTACTGAAATCACTCCCCAGGTTGAAAAAGATGCTGTCGATGAGTTAATTGACAATCTCCTCTAATCAGAAAAACCAGAAGAATTTAGAATATTAAATGAGAAAAGTTAGTAATTTATCCTTAAAATGGACATTTACTGACTTTTTTTCTATTTTTATGGTATAATAAGATAAAATTTTGAATATAGAGAGTTTTCTGACAATGAATCATTCCTACTTTTATTTAAAAATGAAAGAACATAAACTCAAGGTTCCTTATACTGGAAAAGAGCGTCGTGTGCGTGTGCTCCTGCCAAAGGACTACGAGAAAGACACAGACCGTTTTTACCCTGTTGTTTACTTTCATGATGGGCAAAATGTCTTTTACAGCAAGGAGTCTTATATCGGACACTCTTGGAAGATAATCCCAGCCATTAAACGAAATCCAGACATCAGTCGCATGATTGTTGTTGCTATTGATAATGATGGAATGGGACGGATGAATGAGTATGCAGCTTGGAAGTTCCAAGAATCTCCTATACCAGGTCAGCAGTTTGGCGGTAAGGGTGTGGAGTATGCTGAGTTTGTCATGGAGGTGGTCAAGCCTTTTATCGATGAAACCTATCGTACCAAAGCTGATCGCCAGCATACTGCTATGATTGGTTCGTCTCTAGGAGGCAATATTACCCAGTTTATCGGACTGGAATACCAAGACCGAATTGGTTGTCTAGGTGTCTTCTCATCTGCTAACTGGCTTCACCAAGAAGCCTTTAACCGCTATATCGAGCGCAAGAAACTATCGCCTGAACAACGCATTTTTATCTATGTTGGAACGGAAGAAGCGGATGATACGGACAAGACCCTGATGGCTGGCAATATCAAGCAAGCCTATATCGACTCATCGCTTCGCTATTACCATGATTTGATTGCAGGTGGAGTACACCTGGATAATCTTGTCTTGAAGGTTCAGTCTGGTGCGATCCATAGTGAAATCCCTTGGTCGGAAAATTTACCAGACTGTCTCCGTTTTTTTGCAGAGAAATGGTAAGTTAGAAAAGGAGAAAGCCAATGCATATTGAACATCTTAGCCACTGGAGCGGTAACCTCAACCGTGAAATGTACCTCAACCGTTATGGACACGCTGGGATTCCAGTTGTGGTTTTTGCTTCATCTGGTGGCAGTCACAATGAATACTATGATTTTGGCATGATTGATGCCTGTGCTTCCTTTATCGAGGAAGGCCGTGTTCAGTTCTTTACTCTATCCAGTGTGGACAGCGAGAGCTGGTTGGCCACTTGGAAAAATGGTCACGACCAAGCAGAGATGCACCGTGCCTATGAACGCTATGTGATTGAGGAGGCCATTCCTTTTATCAAGCATAAGACAGGTTGGTTTGATGGCATGATGACGACAGGTTGCTCGATGGGAGGCTACCATGCACTCAATTTCTTCCTCCAGCATCCAGATGTCTTTACCAAGGTGATTGCTCTTAGTGGTGTTTACGACGCACGTTTCTTTGTCGGTGATTACTACAATGATGATGCTATTTACCAGAACTCGCCAGTAGATTATATTTGGAATCAGAATGACGGCTGGTTTATCGATCGTTACCGTCAGGCGGAGATTGTCGTCTGTACGGGTCTTGGTGCTTGGGAACAAGATGGTCTGCCGTCCTTCTACAAACTGAAAGAAGCCTTTGACAAGAAACAAATCCCTGCCTGGTTTGCTGAGTGGGGACATGATGTTGCCCATGACTGGGATTGGTGGCGTAAACAAATGCCTTATTTCCTTGGTCACATGAATCTATAAAAGGAGTTGCCTATGAATTACCTTGTTATTTCTCCCTACTATCCACAAAACTTTCAACAGTTTACCATCGAGCTAGCTAATAAAGGCATCACCGTTTTGGGAATTGGTCAGGAGCCTTACGAACAACTAGATGAACCTTTGCGCAATAGCCTAACCGAGTATTTCCGTGTGGACAATCTTGAGAACATAGACGAAGTCAAACGTGCAGTTGCCTTTCTTTTCTACAAGCACGGTCCTATCGACCGCATCGAGTCCCACAATGAATACTGGCTTGAGCTGGACGCAACACTCAGAGAACAATTCAATGTCTTTGGTGTCAAACCAGAGGATCTCAAAAAGACTAAGTTTAAGTCTGAAATGAAAAAACATTTCCAAAAGGCAGGAGTACCTGTTGTTCCGGGAGCAGTGATTAAAACAGAGACCGATGTAGCTCAGGCTGTGGAGGAGATCGGTTTACCATTGATTGCCAAACCAGACAACGGTGTGGGAGCAGCAGCAACCTTTAAGCTTGAGACAGAAGAAGATGTAAATCACTTCAAGGCTGAATGGGACCATTCAACCGTTTATTTCTTTGAAAAATTTGTCACTTCTAGCGAAATCTGTACCTTTGACGGACTAGTGGACAAGGACGGTAAGATTGTCTTTTCAACGACTTTTGACTACGCCCATACACCACTGGATCTCATGCTTTACAAGATGGATAATGCCTATTATGTTCTCAAGGATATGGATCCAAAATTGCGTAAGTATGGTGAAGCCATTGTCAAGGAATTTGGCATGAAGGAGCGTTTCTTCCATATCGAATTCTTCCGTGAGGGAGATGACTATATCGCTATTGAGTATAATAACCGTCCGGCAGGTGGTTTTACCATTGATGTTTACAATTATGCCCACTCTTTTGACCTCTACCGAGGTTATGCGGCTATCGTAGCAGGAGAGCCATTCCCTGGTTCATATTTTGAACCCCTCTATTGCTTGGCGACTGCTCGGCGTTTAAGTTCTCATTATGTTTACTCAGAAGAGGAGTTACTAGCTAAATACCAAGGAGGTTTTAAGGCTAAGAAAATCATGCCAGCAGCCTTTGCAGAGTTACAAGGAGATATCCTCTATATGTTGACAACTCCAAGTCGTGAGGAGCTGGATCAGATGTTAGCAGACTTTGGTCAACGTCAAGAGTAAGGAATAGGATGAAAGGAGTTTGACTTCTTTTGTCCTTTTCTTAAAGATAAGTTAAATAAAGCGTTTTCCAGAGATTCTTTTAGAAAATAGGTTGCTAAAAGGCCTAAAAATTGATAGAATAAGGATTGTCTAAAAAAATTAAGGAGAATCTATCAAATGGATTTTACATGGGCTATTAAATATGCCACTGAATTTTTGGGAACTGCCATTCTGATCATTCTTGGTAATGGTGCAGTTGCTAACGTTGAACTTAAAGGTACGAAAGGTCACCAAAGTGGCTGGCTCGTTATCGCGGTTGGTTACGGTATGGGGGTTATGATCCCAGCCTTGATGTTCGGTAATGTATCTGGGAACCACATCAATCCAGCCTTCACACTTGGACTTGCTGTGAGTTTCCCTTGGGGACAAGTACCATATTATATCCTTGCGCAAGTTTTAGGAGCGATTTTTGGTCAAGCTATGGTTGTTGCAACTCACCGTCCTTACTACTTGAAAACAGAGAATTCTAATAACATTTTGGGTACTTTCTCAACGATTTCAAGTGTTGATCACGGTACAAAAGAATCACGTTTCGCAGCAAGTGTAAATGGTTTTATCAATGAGTTTGTCGGTTCGTTTATTCTGTTCTTTGCAGCCCTAGGAATGACTAAAAACTTTTTTGGTGCGGAAGTAATGCAATACATGAAGCAAATGGCAACGCAGGCTAATCAAACAGTTGACTTTTCTGAATTAGCTATTAAGGCTCAAATAGCACCACACACAGCAGCAGGTCTTTCAGTTGCTCATTTAGGGCTTGGTTTCCTAGTAATGGCCTTGGTAACTTCACTCGGTGGACCTACTGGACCTGGTTTGAACCCAGCTCGTGACTTTGGACCACGTCTTCTTCACGAACTCCTTCCAAAATCAGTTCTTGGTCAACACAAGGGTGATTCAAAATGGTGGTATGCATGGGTTCCGGTTGTAGCTCCAATTGCAGCGGGAATTGCAGCAGTAGCACTATTCAAACTACTTTACCTATAAGAAACGAAACTGGGGAAACCCAGTTTTTTTCTTGGAAAATTTTCTAATTTAAACAAATATGGCTTGTAAAATATTCTAAAATCCTTTAAAATAAAAGAGTTGGAGGAACTTATGGATGTGAATGAGATTGTTCGGATCATTCCGACTTTGAAAGTTAATAATCGAAAATTAAATGAGATATTTTATATTGAAACTCTAGGAATGAAACCCTTACTAGAAGAGTCTGCCTTTCTTTCATTAGGCGACCAGACGGGTACGGAGAGATTGATTTTAGAAGAGGCTCCAAGCATGCGAACTCGCAGAGTTGAAGGACTTAAGAAGCTAGCTAGGCTCTTGATAAAGGTTGAGGATCCTTCCGAAATCGAGGCCCTTCTTTCTCAAATGAAGTCTCTTCCTCGCTTGTTTAAAGGAAGTTGTGGATATGCTTTTGAGATTGTTTCTCCTGAAGAGGATGTGATCCTTGTTCATGCAGAAAATGATATAAGAGATTTGGTTCCACTGGAAACTGTTCCTGAATTTTATTCAAATACAGGTATAAAATACGTGAGTCAATTTGAGGTTTCTATGGAGTTGCGTATGCCTGAGGGGACAGAGAGCTTACTTGATCCTGAAGGAGTAGCGCAAGTAATCACTTTTACTAAAGGGCAAGGACTAGATTTGGCTGTTGAAAACAATGTCACTTGGGACTTGACGATGTTGAAATTTTTAGTAAGAAATTTTGATCTAACCAGTCTTCGTCAGAAATTTGAAAAGACAGGCTACTTTGTCCCTAAGTCTGAAAAATTCTTTCTGGGTAAAGATACCAATAACATTGAATTGTGGTTTGAAGAAGCATGAAGTTGGAAAAAATTCTAAGAAAAATAGAAAATCAAATCGAGGCAGGGATTTATCCCGGGGCCTCTTTTGCGTATTATAAGGATGGTGAATGGAAAGAGTCTTATCTAGGATTGAGTGATCCAGAACGGGGCTTGAAGACAGAAAGCGGTTTGATTTATGATCTGGCTAGTGTGAGTAAGGTTGTGGGAGTGGGGACGGTTTTTACCTTCTTGTGGCAGCAGGGCAAATTATATATTAATCGACCGGTGACGGATTTTTTACCGGAGTGTGATTATCCTGATATCACTATACGGCAGCTTCTGACCCATGCTACAGATTTAGACCCCTTCATTCCCAACCGTGACAAGTTAAGTGCAGAGGAATTGAGAGAAGCCATGTTTCACCTCAATAGACGAAATCAGCCTGCTTTTCTATACTCAGATGTTCACTTTTTACTCTTAGGCTTTGTTTTGGAAAAAATCTTTAACCAAGACTTGGATCAGATTATAAAAAAACAAGTTTTGGAACCATGGGGGATGAAAGAGACTCAGTTCGGCCCCATTGAGCAAGCTGTACCAACAGTGAAAGGAGTGGAGGTCGGAATCATTCACGATCCCAAAGCCCGTCTATTAGGGAAACACGCTGGAAGTGCTGGTTTGTTTTCGACTGTTAAGGATTTACAGATCTTTCTGGAACATTACTTGAAAGATGATTTTGCGGCAGATTTGAGCCGAAGTTTCTCTCCTTTAGATGATAAGGAGCGTTCCCTAGCCTGGAATCTGGAAGGAGCTTGGCTCGACCATACGGGTTATACAGGTACCTTTATTATGTGGAATCGGGAGAAGCAGGAAGCTGTCATCTTTCTGTCCAATCGAACGTATGAAAAGGATGAGCGTGCCCAGTGGATAGTTGACCGAAATCAAGTCATGAAAATCATTCGTCAAGAGGAGTAGGGAGAAGCATGTCAAAAACCGTAAAAGGAACTCTCTTTACAGTAGTTGCAGGCATTGCTTGGGGCTTGTCTGGAACTAGTGGCCAATACCTGATGGCACACGGGATTTCTGCTCTAGTCTTGACCAATCTGCGGCTTATCATTGCAGGTTTGGCACTGGTAGTCTTATCCTATATGACTGCAAAGGATAAACTCTATGCTTTTTTAAAAGACAGAAAAAGTCTTTTATCTCTGCTGTTGTTTGCCTTGTTTGGACTTTTCTTAAACCAGTTTGCCTATCTTTCTGCCATTCAGGAAACCAATGCTGGCACGGCGACAGTTCTCCAGTATGTATGCCCCGTTGGGATCTTGGTTTATACTTGTATCAAGGACAAGGTGGCGCCTACTCTGGCTGAGATTATTTCAATTGGTTTAGCAATTGGAGGAACTTTTCTTATTGCAACGCAGGGGGAACTTGACCAGTTGTCGGTCACACCTGCTGGTCTTTTCTGGGGACTCTTTTCTGCCTTGACCTATGCCCTATATATTATCCTTCCCATTGCTTTGATTAAGAAGTGGGGCAGTATTTTGGTGATTGGTGTCGGTATGGTTATTTCTGGTGTAGTGGCTATTCCTTTCACAGGAGTTTTACAGGCCAGCATACCGACTAGCTTAGATCTTCTCTTTGCATTTGCTGGGATTATCATCATCGGAACGGTTTTTGCCTATACAGCTTTCCTAAAAGGGGCTAGTCTGATAGGCCCTGTTAAGTCTAGTTTATTAGCTTCCATAGAGCCAATTTCAGCCGTTTTCTTTGCCTTTCTGATTATGAAGGAACAGTTTTATGCGATTGATTTTGTCGGTATGGCTATGATTTTACTAGCCGTGACCATTATTTCTTTGAAAGATTTACTGCTGGAAATAAAGAGTAAGTAATAAAAAAATCCACTCAATCGAGTGGATTTTGTGTGTATAGATGATTATTCTTTATTTTCGTGTGGCAAAATCAAGTTTAAGATAATTCCTGTCATGGCTGATAGAGCAGTACCTGAAAGTGTAACTGGGCCGAGTTTGAGTATGGCTCCACCAAGTCCAAGTACCAACATGGCACTAGCGATGATGAGGTTACGCATTTGGCTGAAGTCAACGCGCTCTTTAATCAAAACTTTTAGCCCGTTACTGGCGATAACTCCGTAGAGAAGGATGGACATGCCACCAAGCACAGCACTTGGGATTGTTGAGATCAAGGCAGTGAATTTACCAAGGAAGCTAAGTGCAATGGCGATGAAGGCCGCGTTACGGATAACAGAGACAGAAGCGATACGAGTCATCCCGATAACCCCTGTATTTTCGCCGTAAGTCGTATTAGCTGGTCCACCGAGGAAGGCTGATACAGATGTCGCGATACCGTCACCGAGAAGAGTACGGTGAAGACCTGGATCTTTCAAGAATTGACGGCCACAGATTTGGCTCAAAACTGTGTGGTCTCCAATGTGTTCTGAAATTGTTACAATAGCGATTGGCAAGATGGCGATGGTTTCAGGACCGAAGTACAAGTTGTACTCTTTAAAGGCACCACCCGTATTAAATGGTAAATAGAAACCAGGGATTTCAAACCAGTTGGCTTGAAGAACAGGAGTGAAGTCAACTAATCCAAGAACTAGGGCAAATAGGTATCCACCGATGATGGCAAAGAGGAAAGGAATGATACGGAGGAACCCTTTTCCTTTTGTATTGATAAAAGCTGCAATAAGGAATGTAACAACAGCTACAAGGGCATTTTTCCAGTTTCCATCTGCTACAAGTCCAGCATTCGTTACAGCTGAACCAGCAAGTCCGAGACCGATAACGATAATCATAGGTCCGATAATAATTGGTGGCAAGAGTTTGTCAATCCATTTCGTACCTGCAAAACGAACACTTGCTGCTACAAGGACATAGACCAAACCAGTCAGGATAACTCCAGTTTGAGCGGCAGATACATCGCCCCCCATTTCTTTCATGGCTAGAGACATAGCCGTGATAAAGGCGAATGAAGAACCTAGATAAACTGGAACCTTAAAGCCAGTAGAAATCATGTAGATAAGTGTTCCAATACCAGATGCAAAGAGGGCAACGGATACAGGCATTCCCAAAATTAAGGGAACGAGAATGGTTGCACCAAACATGGCAAATACGTGCTGGAAGCTGAGAAGAATACCTTTACCAGCAGAAGGACGTTGATCAACGTCTAGTAACAAATCAACAGTTGATTCCTGTTTCATAAAAACCTCACTTTTGGGCACCAAAAAAGAGCCCATTATTTTATAGCAATAGGCCCTCAGAGTAAGACTTTTTAAAAAATAGTTATCTTTTAAAAATTTATATAAATCTGCGCCTTCGTCACCTCACAGGATGACATTAAAAACCTTTGCTTAGGATAGTATAGCAGAAAAAATTCGTTTTGTAAACGAATTTTTCCCGAGCCCAGAAATAATAAAGCGAGGCTGATTTTGTAAATCATTTTTTTACTAAAAAAATTAAAGTGGGCGTTTGTTT
>ERZ772945.2239-NODE-2239-length-12115-cov-4.582255_pt1 | contig 12115 bp, 10 predicted proteins | sample MGYA00511681_ERZ772945 | MGnify/ENA primary metagenome ERZ772945 (study PRJEB29015, sample SAMEA2737943) | human oral metagenome | biome: human oral; feature: human-associated habitat; material: dental | place: China | collected 2143 ... | reverse complement strand
GTTTTTAAATTTTTTTATTTTTTTAATATCATAGCTTTTATAAAACTATAACTGTAACGAAGGTTTAATCAGGTAAGCTCTTCTCTTTAGAAAACGGACTCAAATCTATAAATAATTTCTTCAGCTTGCTTGTGTCCCTAAACTCTTTAAATAAATACTCTAAAAGCTCTTCCTGTCTTGACTGCCCCAAAGTCAATCTGTATAAAGAAAGGATTTTAATCAATCTCTCATAATTTAATTCATCCTTACTCAAAGGATACATCGGCACAAGTCTTTCAATTTTTATACTCTGATTCTTTCCGAAACACCAAAACGGAATAAGTTCGGATTGCCCCTCTTGCCTTTCTTTAACTGCCGCTTCAAAGAGTTCTTTCCATATATCTTTCTCAAACATTGTGTTCATACCGTATTTATCGGCTACATTCTGTCTTATTGCCAAGCATTTAAACCTGTTTATTCTGCCTTCTCTTTGTTCAAGATCTATAGGATTACTTGGCAGATTCCAATGCATTATAATGCGGCAATAGTTATGAAAGTCAAGTCCCTCCTGACCTATGGATGTAGTAGCCAATACAAATGGACGCATCGGAGAGTTAAAGGCATTTCTGATATTTTCCTTTCTTATAACAGTCTTGGAATTATCTCCCCTCTCATTGCCAAATCCTACCGCATAACTTGATCTAATCCTACATTCATCCCCTGTTTCATTTGTACCGGTAATTCGTTTCTTAAAATCCGCATAAGTATCAACGACATATGTGGCTGTACGTATATTTAATGATTCAACCATTATATTATGTACAAGAGAGTTTCTATCAACATCATCTTGAGAGCCTACACTTTCTCTCAACATATGAATATATTCATCAATCATAGCCTGAAAGCATCCGTCTTTACAGTATTTAAGGACATTTTGCCAATGTGAATTATCATCCATACATCTTCCATATGCAAGGTCAATAATGGCTGTGGATTCGGGAAGATTAAAATTATTCAGAAAAATTTTGGCCAGTGATGTCGCCATTTCTCTATTTCCCAAATTTGAACGATGTATACAAACAGCCGGAGAGCCTAAAACCATATTTATCAGTGTTTCTGCCAAGTCATCAGGCATTCTGCCAAGATGTATTTCTTCCGGGTAATTCAGGTAATTTTGGAGTTTTTCAATATGGGCTTTAAACCCCTTGTTTCCTTTATTTTTGGGATTATCCGCTACATCAAAGGTTTCATACTCATTATCTTTATTTTGATTCGCTAAAATATTCTCTGCCCAATCTTTCGCGTAATCAAATCCATCCATAAGTATAGGTGCAAGATAATACCACCTTTTATCTTCCTTCTTGTTAGAAGAATATCCATACTTTTCTTCCAATACCCTGAGTTTACCTGTTAATCTACGTCTTATAGACTTTTCTATATCTTTCAGAGATTCTTGTTTATTGAGCGATTCAATAGGTGAATACATATCTGCCAGCACTTTTGACGGATAAATCAGTGTAAGTAAATTCATACCTCTTACTTCACCGTTTGAGGTATTAAATCTTAGCCTTGGTGAAGGATACTTTCTCGTACCTTTTGCAAAATAGCCTGTATTTTTTATATCTTTATTTTTTATTTGATTTACAAGCTTTCCGACTGTAAGCCTTTCCGCCTCATATGATAACATAACACCTATCATTCTGGGTACCATCTCCCATGCGGAAAAGACAAGTATTTTAGAAAAACCTTTGCTGTTTTTATACACACCCTGTAGCTCATAGTATGGCATAGACGGTGGAATCCATAGATATTTTTCCGCGCCTTTAATAAACGCTTTCTCTTTTAAGGCCTCCAATCTTGCATTTGTCTTTGGCAGTTCTTCATATTTACTGATTTTGCTTCGACTTAACCACAGCAGATTTTGAACTCTTTCACTCTCAAGTTCATATTTATTTTTTCGATAGTACCTTTCAATTTGTTCTTTAATCTTGTATTTTCTCATAAACGACATCAGATAGGGGCAACTCTTTACATAATCTATCGGACAGCTATCACCTACTTTGGCATTTGACAATAAAGCAGACATCTGTATATAAGAATTTATATCATTTGCATTTACCTGCAAATGGTATTTAATACTGCCGTCATCTATAAAGTCTCCTGAATCCATAACAGATATACGCTCTGTTCTGCTCACCCCTTGATACATGGCGTCTTCAGCTAAATTTTTCAACTCGATAACGGTAGTGTCTACCGACTTCGTCTCTCTGAGTACAACAGAATAATTCGTCCATATTTTCTCAAACTCAGTGTATTTTGCTTCATCATTAAAGATAAATTTCATAACCTGCAAGAATTCCTCAAAATGTTCATGCCCCTGTGACTCATCTATCTCTTCCGGTGTGTAATACAGCTTATACGGAGTCGCAGACATAAGAAGCACCTTTGTATTTCTACCGCTGAAAAATCTTTTAGCAAGTATACCTATTTCACTGTCTTCATCTGATATAAGGAACTTAAATCTTTGAAACTCATCCATAATTACAAGGTCAGGTTCCAACATGGATACACTTATCTTTGCAAACATAACTCTAAGCTTATTCATTACTGCATAATCCGAGTATGAAAGTTCTCTCTTATACCTTATCTCCTTTAAATGCTCCAGTACAATTTCTATTATTTCCTCAAATTCTTCGCTACATATCTTATCAATTATATTTTTAGGATAGATACCTCCTGTAGCCTCTTCACATTGTGACACACGACACTCATAATTGTATTTTTCACTACTCTCCCATGACTTTGCGGCGCCATGTATCATAAAATCTTCAAGGGTTTTTATATGAGCCTTAAAATCAGGAATCCGCTTTAAGATTGCAAAAATCAAGGCTCTTTCCTGTACACTTCCACCTCCCGATGTCATTTTAAACGAGGTTTCCGGTGTAAGCGGAATAAGCTGTATAAATCCGTCTTTTACAGCCTCATCACTTGTTTGTTCCATGATTTTTAAATGTTGCATGGATAATCTCGTATCCGACACCGATTCAACGATATTTCTGCCTGTGATATCAAGCTTTCTGATGTTTTGATTTGCTATGTTCTGATTTGAACAGATATAAACCACCTTACATAAATCACACTTTTCTTCAATTTTTTGTCTTGCCGTCTTTACAATCACACCTCTGCCGATAAGCGTCTTACCCATGCCGACCTCATCGGCAACAAGCACATGATTCTGCTTATTTCTAAAAAGGTAATCTACACGCTTAACAGTTTCCGCCTGAAAGTCCTTCAACATATTCATAGTGCGCTTTTCAATCTCATCTATATCAAACTGTGTCATACATAATCCTTTATTGTACTCTCAATTTTAGAGTACTGCAAAATGTTTCATATAGTCTGCGAAATTCATCCGGTATAATTTCACTGTCATTAACCATCTTAAGTACATATCCGATATCTTTTATCTTTTCAGGTTCTGCCACTGCCACCTTCAGCATTTTCTCATAGATTGCAGGCATTATACCGCTTTTCTTACTGAAAATCCCTGATTCTCTTATTTGCTTTCCCTCAATCATAGATAAAATATAGTCATCACCAAGTACAAGTGAAATATATTCTATAAAAGATACTTTGTCTCCTATAATACTGTTTACCACTATATTTTCTCGTTTATCAGGAAAACCGATTGTGGGAATCATGATAATCCTGTTGAGTACAGTATCACCAGATTTAATTTCCACTTTATAAAACTCTGATAATTGCAATATTTCCAAGTCCAAAAACTCCATATGCTCGGACAAGATATGTTTCCTTTTTGAATTAATCGGTGAAATCATTATATTTTCATCTCTATCAATACCGGTAAATTCTATTTTTATATTGTATCTATCTGTATTGGATTCATCTTTTGAAATATAAGCAATTTTCTTTGTACGACATAGATACTTTATTTTATCTTCCAATATATCTTTTTTAATATCTGCCGTGTCATCTATTGCACTTTCTATCGTAACCTGCTCAAAAGGATTTTTTGTATCATCTGCATTCCCACAAAATATATCATCCAAAAACCTTTCGCCGTTAAGATGTTTATTCTTTGTACTAAGCTTTACTATCATTTCCACATTTTTATTGATTGCAGAATATGATGCATTCATAGAACCGAGATACAGATCCACATCGGCATATTTTCTTCTTAAATATATCTTAGCGTGGATATCCTGTTTTCTTTTATCCGATGACTCGTCCGAGATCTCATCTTCTCCGTCTATGATTTCATCTTTTAATGTGTATATAGTAAAGTTATTGACATCACACTCTCTTAATTTTCCAAGTTCAGATCGCCTTGTAATAAGTGTTCTGCTGCACTCCGACAATGCCCTGTCTGCAATGTTAAAGTCTGCAATTACACTCCCCGATAAGAAGGGTGACATTATAACAAGCTCATTAAATGTAGAATCGGCATCACCTTTTTGCGTACAAAACAATTTATCATTTTCTATTTTGTATGCCTTTTCTCCAATGCCCAGAGGTAATATTTCAAAATTCTCTCCGAATACCTTACTGTCAAGTGAAAAAGAAATATCTTTTATTTCCTTCATCATTTTACGAATAAGATTTCTTTTCTTTAAGTAATCAATACATTGTTTATTTACGTTGAGAGCCAAATACTCCAACAAATTACATATCGGCGTGCTCTTTCTTTTTTGTCTGACCTTCTTACTGCTGTCCATTACAAAACTGATATCCCAGCTTCTGTCAAACGTCAAATTTCTACTCATCGCTACAAAACGATACTTCCTGTCTCCCTCGCTGTTTATATAAGACAGCATCCAGGTTTTAGGGTGAAACGCAGGATATCTGCCCATACCTTTATCCTTAGGTAATGCAACTTCCACCACTATTTTTTCAAGTAAAACAGATAATGCTGTAGGCTTTGAAGGTACTTTGATTTGCCCGGCTTCACAAAAAAGTATCAGTCTGTCTGATACTTTCTGTAATGCATTCAGCATACATATAGGATTTTGCATCAGTCTGCTGTCCACCTCCTCAGATAATCCGAGGCAAACAGCTACCGATGTCAGAGCTTCCAAATCTAATGAATAGGTTGTTCCTACCGCACTTTCCAATTTATAGCCCTTTGGCGGCATTAAAATATTACCGTAATCAGTCCTGTCACTGTTTGAATCAGGTCTAAACATATACTTATCTCCAATTATAGATATCGTTTATAATCCGTCTTGCATTAAAAAATCTGTAGTCAAGTTCTTTGCCGCCTACCCATTTGGAATGATCAAATTCCTTTGTTCTCATTAACTTTGCCCGTGCGCTTCCCTTTAAATGCAGTTCTCTCTTACGTATTATTTCATCTGCCAAATCGATATCTTCATTCATAAATGCACTTTGTATATCACAAAGAAATTTCTTTGTTCTGAAATTGATAAGCTTTAATTTAAAAAATACCTCATCCAAATTAACTTGAGCTCGGTATTTAATATCATTTCTTACTTTTTCCCATTCACTGAAGGCATCTTTATTCTCACCTTCCGATAACATAAGATTATACCTTACTCTCGCCATATGTATTAAATTGTTGAAGTCACAAGCAAGTTTCATCATATCTGCCGTTTCACTATCAACTTTATCTGAAAGTGCATATCTTAAAGACTCGAAACTGTCGTATTCATCAAGGATAATCTTATTTTTAAGTATATACTCCAAAAGAGATCCCCTTGTCTCCTTTTTAATCTGCCTGTTCAAATACTCAGACTCTTCTTTAGTGAGATTTATTGTAAGATTTTCTCTCCAATCATTACTATAAGAAGGTATACTCCAAAACTTTATACTGTCTATATTTCCGGCATCCATATCATCAGTGTTATTTTCTTCCTTGTCATAAGTATGTTTATCAGATTTTATATCGGATTTTCTCTTTTCAATCTCTACTGCGAGTGATATATACTCACGTATCGACAAGTCCTTATAACAAAATATCCCATATCTTTTAATTCCGTTCCAGTATATGTCGGAAGGTCTTCTCGACACCCATCCCTTGGGAAGGACTCTGCTTCCGATAACACCTTCAACTTTAGAATCTGAATTTAGCAACCTTTTCGCACAGTCTTTTTCATCAGCATCTATTTCTCTTAGGATTCTGTCTATATCCTTGCCATATCTGCCGTCAACCGCATCTTTCAATATATATGGAACTATAAAAAAATATTTTGCTCTTGTCTGTACTGTAGATGTTCCCGGGAAAAAGCAGTTCGCAAAGGCATCTCTGACAGTCCCTATCCCAAGCTCATCAACCGCCCCCTGCTCACCTAGAAGATTGATAACATCCAGTGCCTTTTGTCTGTCCTCTTTTGAAAAATCAATCCATCCTAATTGCATAGTCTTCCTTCTTTTAACTGAATATTATACTTCTATAAGTATCTTCCATTTACCGTTTCGTTTTCCGTTCTCACGAGCAATTATAATCAATATGCATATATCGATTTTTCAAATCGTGCTTCATATCCATTAAAAGATTTTCAAAGAATAATTCAAGAAATTCACTTGTAGCATGAATACCTGCTCTCAGATTGTTATAATTTGCTCGTACTAAAGCATTTCTGAAATACCATGAATTTTGAGCAAATGTATCGTTGCTTATAGTAAAACCGAATGTCTTTAGGTATTTTATAATAAATACCGCAGTTGATCTTGTATTGCCTTCTCCAAACGGATGAATTTGCCATATACCTGATGTAAATTTAGCAAAATGTCTAATAGCCTCATGTATATTCAGTCCCTTATATGAAAAGGTCTTCTCCTGTGAAAAGTCGTAATCAAGTGTAGCCCCAATACTGTCAAACGATGCATACAGTACTGTATCTCCCTTAAGCACCCACTCATTTTTTGTAATATTGTAATCTCTTATTCTTCCGGCATAATGAAGTACACCTTCAAATAATCTACGATGAATATTTTGTAATTCTACCGGTGAAAATTGAAATGTCTTCTCCCCAAGTAATTTTGCGATTCTTACAGATACAATATCCGCTTCTTTTGTATCTGCTTCCACACCATCCCTGTCTTTTCTCTCTTTATAATAACTGCTTATAAGCCTATCCGCTTCAGAAATACTGATCTTGCCTTCAATATGATCTTTTGCAGTTTCAATCAAGTATTTTGAGGGCTTAAGTCCGTCTACATCCTGAAGCCCGATAGCAGTTTTCCATGTATTACTCTTTTCTACCTTATCCGGTTCACCTTGGCGTATATATTCGTTTAGCTCAAGATTCCAGTTCTTATCCGTCAAAACATCACCTCCCTAACATACATCAATATATAACTACTCTGTCCTACTTCTATGTAATATATAGTTCCTATCCCAAGCTCATCAACAGTCCCCTGCTCACTTAGAAGATTGATAACATCGAGTGCCTTTTGTCTATCCTCTTTTGAAAAATCAACCCATCCTAATTGCATAGTCTTCCTTTTTAGTGTGTATTATGCTTCTTAATTGAAACATTTCAAACAAACTTAAAATCACTTTGAAGTGACAATTCTATTTACATGACCATCTCTATAAGTTTGATTATCTCATCCATAATAGATTCGAATTCTATATCTTTGGCATATGGATTATTACTTCTATATCTTATCCATCTATCTTTAATATATTTGTTATTGCAAATTCTGTTTGCAATATTTAATGAGTCTTCTCTTGTCAATATAGTATTTCTATACTTAAAAGTAAGTGATACCGCAACTTTCAATGAATCAAAATTTATTTTATCCGTTTTAGTTTTTAATATTGTGTATATATCATAAAAATCTTTACTTCTACTATTGTTCTCAGCTCTTGTCAAAACTGTTTGAAGCTTTTCTGATATAACCGATTCCAGAGGATAAAGCATCAACTTTATTTCCTCCCCAATTATAGTCGAATAATTATCTAATTTAGGAAATGGATATATCGGATCTCCTGTTGCAATATCTATTGCAAATTTAATTCTCATATTAGATAAATGTCCAATAATGTGAAATCTTAATCCACCATACTCATCTTCCAGTCTTATTTCATCACAATCTCCTACAGTCTCAAACCATACCCCAGTTCTAGACTCATCATATAGAACGCTATCAAGAATTTTTCTAATCTCTACCGAATCAAGCCTTACCCCTTTAACTAAAAAATCAATATCTTGAGTTGACCTATTTTGTACACCAAGTGTATATGTTAAAAGCATTCCTCCCTTTAGCATAAAATTTTCTTGATATTTACTATTTGACAATTTTTTTAGAAATTCATCGAAAAAAAACTTACTTAACACCAGATTATAATTCAGACCAAGTGACTTTGCTTTATTTCTCAGTTTACTTGTAATACTGTCTTTATTCATAGGCAAGCACCTCCAAAATACTTTCAATCCGTTCTGATATTCCAAATATATTTGCGTAATCTCTAAGCTTCCATATATCTTTCAAGCTGTTTTTAATATAAAATTTCCAAGCTTTTGAAAATATCTCCGGATCCTGCCTTTTCCTATCTCTAACTATATCACAAATAGTCCTTTCCATATCATAGACATAGACAGAATTTCCCATATCAGTTCTTTTTTCCACAACACCGATTTTATGCCACTCCTTTTTTACTTGATGTACATTAACCATCCCCTTAAATCTCCATGGATTATACCCCTGATATACTGTAACTTCATTTATATATGGAAGTCTTTCAGTTAATCCATGTATATATAGAGCAGTTTGATAGGAGTAAATACACACTTTATTTTGAAGTTGAAAGAAATACATTTCATCATAGTTATCAAAACCGTTATCAAAGTAAACTCCTCTCCCAATTCTCTCAAGCTCTCCCTTTCTAACCATATCCGTAAGATACCATGAGTCAATACCGTATTTATCAACTTCCTTCGCAGTAATTATACCATTGTTTTTTTCTATAATTTTTTTTATATTACCTGTATTCATAGTCTTACTTCCTTTTGTGCTTTATTATACAACAATCAACGCACAAAAGGAAGTAAATTTAAAAATTTCAAAGTGCCATTTTGGCACTTTGGACATTAAAATCAATATTTATATATCGATTTTTTAAAGTATGTTCCGCATCCGTCATCGCCATGGCTGGAACCTACCTGTCAGGAATGCCATTACCGAACGGTCAATGAAACGGTATTAGAAAATGTGTTAGTTCAAGCCATTAACACACTCCTTGACGATAAGTAGACCTATAATGCACAGTTATAGTAGAATATTGCTAAAGTTATCAGAGAAGCTCAAAAGAGCAACGCTGATGGCATTAACGAAAAACTGATAGAAGTCCAGAAGGAACTTCTCAAAAATGCTAACAATAAGGAAGCCTACGATGAGGTTTCCGACCAGATTTTCAAGTTCCGCGAACAGCGTAAAAAATGCACTGTTAACACCGTTGCCAGAGACTCCCAAATTTAAAGAATCAACGACCTACAAGACTACATCAAGAAGCAATGTGCCAACCTTGCTGAGTTCGGCAAGACCTTGGTAAAACGCTGGCTCAAGCAAATCACCGTCTGGTCCAACAATTTCACAGTTGAACTCAAGTCTGGACTAAAAATTGATATTGAAGGATAATGACTATGGACGCAAAAAGTCTCCTCACCACTGGATTGATTCCGGTGATGTGGAGTTTTGCTTAATTATTATGCGAATAAAAATCTATGATTGGTACATTTTTTCAATAAGATAATTTCCAATTCCCAATTCCAAGTCTCCAAATGAACGATTCCCAAGTATATCTGATGTCATTGGAAATATCATTACAAAAGATTTATCCCATGATTCGCCAACCTCTTTAACCAATACATCCGAACTTATCGGCTTTCCATCATCATTCTTACTATCAAAGTTAATGTCGAAGTTTTTTGCTACAACACCCACACGACCTTTTTGTGTAAACTTCAGCCATATAAGATTCTTGGGTTCCTCCGTATGAAAAACAGAGCTTATAACATCATACTTATAATCCCATTCCACATAGTATCTTTTTTCTTTATTGTATATTGGCGGTTTCCAATTAAGCTGATTACAGATAATTCCATTGTCAATGATTGAGTGTATAGAATTACCAAGAACAATAGTATTGAATCTTACATTTTTTCACAATATCCATTTGATGTCCTTAGTAATTCAATGAATTCATTCACATATGAAAAAACGGTACTAATTGGAGTAGGTGGAAGTTTTGACTGTTTACTTGCCTCATCATTTCTTAATGTATCCCCGTAGTATTTAAGTACACCTCGAAACTTTTTTCACCTTTGTCGTTAGTATAAAACGCATCTTCTTTTTTTGAAAAATATTTTTCTAAACCCATAATTTAAAAGTCACATCTTCTTTTTATGCATATTTCGTTGTCTGAAAATACCCTCGCATAATGTTGTCGCATTTATACCATTTTTTCTAAATTAGCATTCATAAAATTTATAAAGCCAGTTGCGCAATTCAACAAATTTGAAAATGTTTCTGCATAATTTTCATTTTTCATATCAAGTGTTTTAGTTATTTTTTGATAGCCTTTTCCTTTACGATGCCCTGTTCCACTTGAACGTAAATCTTGCAAATTCCTTAAGAACTTTATATGTTCATCACTATTTTCAATATTTTTTTCAACTAGCCAAGCTTCTAATTTAGATATACCTCTCACCAATTTTTCATGACTTCCAGTCAACTGACTGGTAATTTTCTTTTCATTCATAGAATCAATTAGTATTTTTACTAAAGATAGAACAAGCATATCCATCTCTGCAATTGAATTATTAACTGGTATTCGCAAAGTTTCAAAGTTATACGCATCTTGATCTGTTAACGGCAAAAATAATGGCCAACCTAATCTATCTTCATAAGCTTGGTTTACTCTCCTATATGTTCTTTTAAATACGAAATCTGGAGACTCAGAATCAGCGGCAATACACATAAAATCTCTTTTTACTTTTGTAGAACTTAATTTACCGCCAACTGCTTTATTAAACCCTCTCCAGTAATGCTGCTCAGATTCACTTGGTAAATCTCTTCCTAAATCTCCTAGATATGCTGAAACATAATTAGGGTTACTATTATCAACATATATAGCCCACAGTACACCGCATCGTATAATCCCATCCTCAATTTTATATATCTCTGGCTTAGAATAATACTTATTTAAAACTGCAGTATCAAAATAAACTGGTGTTAGATAATGTGGGGCTGTTGGATTAGCACCATAATAGTTACTCAAGCAGCTTGGATTACAAGTATGACGTATTTCTTTTCCATTTTCATCTATTCCAATAATGAAATCGACATAGTTTTTCTCTTCATTGTATGGCCATATATTACTATCACATAAACTACAACCCCAAATTACATTTTTACCAAAAATGTATGAATAATTTTCTCTTTTTGTTCCAGTAGATGTATTTCCAATGTTCAGTGTATAAAATATTGAATTCTCATCATTTCTGTACACTAATCCATCCTCTGCAACTTTTTTTGATGCATCAAGAGCTACGCATTTGCTGTCAATATGAATAATCAATGCTTTTTCTTTTACAGCTAAATATGTCTTTAAATATCTTTTATGTACAGTAATGTATCCATTATCATTCATTTTAACAACAGTAATTCCTTCACCATCAGAAACGTCAACATATTCATTTTTTTGTGAATTAAAATATAGATTAAACAACAGTCTAAATTCTTCTGCAACTTCAATCGAATCTGCTGCCACCCCATTGAAATTTCTTCTAATGATAAGAGGTTCAAAATCATCACCATTTCCCCAGCGATGATACACTTTTTTATCATTTTCCCACGAACCATATACTGTTATCCCCGGCTCCATTAAATGAGCATTATACGTGTCGTTCTCCATATCTGCTTCAACAGCATCAATTGGAAGCAAAAAACTTTGGATATACACATCATATTTTTTATCAACTCTGTTTCCCGAAACTGGAACCATAATTTCAGCATCTAATCCATCTTCTATCCATTCACGTATATCCACTTGATACAAATAATTTTTATCCATAAAAATCTCCATTCCGCGGGCAAGCCGCGGCACAAATAGTAATGAAAGTGTTTTACATCTCAACTCTGTGATTTA
>ERZ772945.2238-NODE-2238-length-12119-cov-3.493534_pt1 | contig 12119 bp, 8 predicted proteins | sample MGYA00511681_ERZ772945 | MGnify/ENA primary metagenome ERZ772945 (study PRJEB29015, sample SAMEA2737943) | human oral metagenome | biome: human oral; feature: human-associated habitat; material: dental | place: China | collected 2143 ... | reverse complement strand
AAACGATTCTCGAAAACATGCAGGCATCGGGCATCAAGGTCGCGCCCCACACGGGGCGCGTGGATTGAAACGCTTTCAGCCCGAGGAGATAGCCGATATGATTCGTCGCGCCCCACACGGGGCGCGTGGATTGAAACCTGATGGCATGACGTATGACGAACAGTCCGCGGCGGCGTTTGGGGAGATTGCGAAAAAGGTTGGACTCTCACAGGAGCAGGCAAGCACCGTTGCCGCCTATGGCATGCAGTACATGCAGCAGGGTGTAGATGCGGCCATGAAAGCCGTGCAGGATACACAAGCGGCGTGGGCGGAGGATGCACGCACGCAGCTTGGCGGAGAGTTTGATGCGACCGTTGCAAAGGCGGCCGCCGCACGCGACGTACTTGCCGCGAAGGTGCCTGGCTTCACTGCGATGCTCAACGAGACAGGCGCAGGCAACCGCATTGAGATGATTCGCTTCATGGCGGCAATCGGTGACCTTATCGGCGAGGACGGCGGCCTGCGCAGTGCACAGGCGGGCGCGGAGAAGTCGATTTATCCAAATACAGATTTCAAGAAGTATAGCTAAAGGAGGACGAAGCTATGGCAACACTCGGAACACAGGCATTGACGCTTTCCGATCTGAGGAAGCGTCTGGCACCCGACGGGAGTGTCGATTTCATCATTGAGGCACTTCTCTCGGCCAATCCCATTATGGATGATGTGACGTGGAAGATGGGCAATCTTCCCACGGGCAACCGCACGACGATTCGCACGTCGATGCCGAAGCCCTCGGTGCGCCGCATCAATCGCGGCGTAACGCGGCACAAGTCGACGACGATGCAGGTGCAGGACACGTGCATTATCCTCGAAGACCGTTCGTGCGTCGATATTGAGGAGCTGGCACTTGCCCCGAACGGCGAGCAGTTCCGCCGCAGTGAGGACGCCGCATTTGTCGGCGGATTCTCGGACGCAATCGCCGCGAATATCTTCTACGGCAATGCGGACGATGACCTCGATACGTTCAACGGCCTTTCGATGCGCTATCCCGTGGTCGGCGGCGCGAAGAATACCCCCGGCTATCAGGTGATCGGTGGCATGACGGCGAATGCTGGCGCAAAGAATACGTCGGCTTTCCTCGTCGGCTGGGGCACGCATGCGACAAGCGGAATCTACCCGAAGAACTCGCAGGCAGGCCTCAAGCAGCGTGACCTCGGTGAGCAGACGGTACAGGACAAGGACGGCAATGAGTATCAGGCCGTTGTGACGCTCTTCACGTGGAAGGCGGGGCTTTCGGTCGGCGATATCCGCGCGAATGCCGCTGTGCGCAACATCGACGTGGATAAGATCACGGGCTCTATGGCAAGCGCGGACAAGCTGAAGCTGATCGAAAAGTTTGTCACGGCGAAGAACCGCATCCGCAATCTCCAGTCGCGTGAGAAGAAGGTCGTCATGTACGTCTCGGAATCTCTCTACAACTGGTTTGAAATCTACCTGCTCGACAAGAACAACGTCCACGTGACGCGGCAGGAGCTGCAGGCGGATGTGCCCCGTCTCTATTTCGGCGGGATTGAGATCAAGAAGTGCGACGCTATCTCTGATGAGGAGAACGGCGTCCCGCTGGCATAAGAAGGGAGTGTAAGAACATGATTCTTGACGGCGAAAATCTGTTTTACAATGCGGCGACGCTGACGAACGGCGCAATGACCTCTGACGTTCTGAAAGTGGGCGTCGGCGAAACAGGCGACCCGCCTATCCTTGTACTGCGTGTCAAGGATGCAGGGGCGGGCACCTTTAAGACGGTGCTCGAAACGTCGGCGAATGAAGGGTTTACGGCGCCGAAGACGCTCGGCACCTATGAGCAGGTGCCTCTTTCGGTGCATGTTCCGCGCGGCAACCTTGGTTATCTGCGCATCAAGGGGACAAGCACGTACACCAAAGGGACGGTGACGGCGGGGCTTGTCCTCGACGACAACATCAACCGCTGATACGTTCTGGATGTAACGAAGGCAGGAGAAAAACTCTCCTGCCTTTGCCATAGTGCCATAGTCGCTATGACGTTATGGCAAAGGAGGAATCGTTATGAACAGTACGGAGATCTGCAATATGGCTCTTTCCTATCTCGGGAATGGGCGCATTAACAGCATTGACGATGCAGCGGAGGATGCCCGCAAGTGTAAAATCCACTACGACCATGACCGGCGACGGATGCTGATGGCGTACCCGTGGGGATTCGCCAAACGGATGGAGAAGCTGGCACTGTTCACGGACAATGTGCCCGGTTGGGATTTTGCCTATTCCTACCCGACCGAATGTGTCAATGTAACCTATGTGTACGACGAAGATGGTGCACGCAGGAAGGAGGAGGCGCGAGAGGATTTTGAGATCGTCACGCTGGATGGCAGGAAGACGATTGCGACGGATGTGCGTGATGCATGGGCGGAATACACGGCGGATGTAAGAGATGCGAATATGTTCAGCGAAGAGTTTACGGAAGGCCTGACGCATCTCCTTGCGTCCTCTATCGCTATGGGCATTACGGGGAATGCAAATATCGCAATGCAGCACATGCAGCTTGCGCAGCAGTCCATCGTGAGCGCGGGATATTATAACGCGATTGAGAAAGAGCGGCGGATGCGGTATCCGAATAAGTATGCCAACGAGCGGTTTACGTCATAAAGAGGGGGTGATCACATGGCACAGCCGACACCGTTTTATTCGATACAGCCCGCGTTTACGGGCGGAGAGATTTCGGGAGAGATCGCCTCGCGTGTTGATCTGGACAAATACCAACTCGCCCTTCTTATGGCGGAGAATGCGATTATTCGCCCGTATGGACCCGTCTATAAGCGCCCTGGCAGTATCTATGCAGGGCGGATGAAATACGACGACCGTGACGCGATTCTCGTGCGGTTTGACTACACGGTGGATGTCACCTATCTCCTCGAAATCGGCGACAAGTATATCCGCATCTGGCGTGATGCGGTACGCCTTCCTGTGGAGCTTGAGACGCCGTTTTCGGTGAGTGATCTGCCGAATATCCGCACGGTGCAGTCGGTGGATGTGATGTATCTGTGCTGCGGCACATGTCCTGTGCAGAAACTGGAGCGGTACAGCGAAAATGACTGGCGCATTTCAAACGTTGCCTTCTCACGGACGGCGTATGGGGATATTAACCTCGACGAGACGGTAAAGGTTGCGCCGTCTGGATGCACGGGCGATATACCCCTCATTGCATCGAAAGACTTGTTCACAGCGGAGCGCGTCGGCGATACGATGAAGATTGAGCAGTATGTGAGCGGGAAAACGGTCAATTACACGGGCACGGGAACGGCGGACAGTGCGGCGGTAAGCATCGGGCGCACGTGGAAAATCGTGACGCATGGCACGTGGACGGGGAAAGTCATTGTGCGCAAGTCGACGGACGGCGGGGCAACGTGGATTGACCTGCGCACGTATACGTCGAACAACGACTATAATCCGTCGGAGTCTGGTGATGTGGATGAGTATTGCATCATGCGGATACACGTGGAAATCACGGGCGGCACCATACGCGCTGATCTATCCGCCTATCCGTATCGCCACGAAGGTTATGTGACCATTACGGGCGTCATTGACGGGACACACGCAAGCGCACACGTGGACGAGGCAATCGGGTGTGAGAGTGAGACGGCGGATTGGTACTGGGGGGCGTGGAGCAAAACAAACGGGTACCCGCGCAGTGTGGCATTCTTTCAAGACCGCCTCTGTTTCGGCGGGAATAAAAAATATCCACAGCGGCTGTGGATGAGCAAAAGCGGGGATTATGAGCATTTCGGCGTGCAAAAAGAGGCGGGAACGGTCACGGACGACAGCTCGGTTGCGGTTGATCTGCTCTCGCGGCAGGCGTACAGCATTTGCCACATGGATGTCGGGAATGATCTTGTGATTTTTACGGACGGAAACACGTGGACGGTCGCGGGCGGCGAGACGGTAAAGCCGACGAACATCACGCCGCGGAATCAGGAGAATTACGGATGCAGTAATGTCCCTCCTCTGCGTGTCGGAAACCGCATTGTCTATGTACAGCGGCGCGGCTCGATTGTACGTGACACGGGATATTCGTATCAGAGTGACGGGTATATCGGAAATGATCTGACTCTCCTTGCGAAGCATCTGGTGAGAGGGCGGAATATTATCAGCGCGGCTTATGCACAGGAGCCCGACAGCCTCCTCTATTTTGTGACAGATGATGGATGGATCCTCTGTCTCACCTACGTCGCCGATCAAAAGGTCTATGCGTGGAGTCATTTCGTGACGGACGGGAAATATAAGGCGGTGTGTGCGGCAAATCACGGGAACAATGACCGCATCTATGCCGTGGTTGAGCGCAGGATAAACGGGAAAAGCGTGCGCTATTTGGAGTATTTCGCGCCTCTCGTCGAATCCGATGCAGAGCAGGATTACACGATGATGGATGCCGCTGTGCGCGCGGAATACCAGGCGCCGCAGAAGGAACTTCCCGCGGGCGATGTGCTTCTAGGGAAGGAGGTCGCTGTCATGGCGGACGGATACTTTTTCGAAGGCGTCAAAATGGCGGCGGGTGCACGTATCCCCGAGGCGGCGAAGAATATCATGGCCGGCCTGCCGTATACGATGACGCTGGAACAGCCGAACTGGGACGCAGGGAACACCGACACGGGAACGGTGCAGGGGCGAAAGAAGGTTGTGACGAACGCTATCCTGCGCCTGACGAAATCCTACGGCGGGCGCGTCGGACAGAATACGCGCAGACTGGATAAGATCATCTATGACGCGGAGGCGATGGAAACGGACAACAATGTTCTCTATACGGGAGACAAGAGAATCACGCTTCCTGCGGGCGGCTATGACACGGAAGGGCGCACGTGCATTGTGCATGATACGCCGTATCCGTTTAGTCTTTCTGCCGTCATTAGGGAGGTGTCGTTCGGTGGCTAATTATGAGATCAAGAAGATCACAAAAGAGAGGAAGAAAAAGCAAGTGGCGGCAGAGCTTTATCGACAGCTGCGTGCCGTTGACCGTCGTGAGATGAAGGCAATCGTCAAGGAGCGCGGGACGATGGAGGACGAGGTCTATGAGTCTGTCGTTCGTTCGGAGGAGTGCTATGCGGCGTATGACCGCACGGGGCTTATTGCCGTGTGGGGGTATGTGCAGCAGGACGCCCCCGGGCGGCTTGTGTGGTGCTTGGGGACGGACCGCGTGCAGGAGCATCGTTATGCGTTCGCAATGGAAAGCAGGCGTATTCTGGAGGCATGGGCGCGGCGTTACAAGGTACTCTATAACGCTGTTGGTGCATTTAACAAGCGTGCGATTGCGTGGCTTACCTTTTGTGGGGCGGTTTTTCATCAGGAGATCCTGATCGGCGGCGAGCGTTTTATCCCGTTTACGATTGAGGGGGTGGATTGATATGTGTGGATTTGTGGAGGGACTGACAGCGCTCTCGGGGCTGATGCAGTACAAACAGCAGCAGAGTGCGGCGAACGCGCAGGCGAATATGTACCGTGCGCAGGCGGACGCGGCGGAGCAGAACGCACGCATTGAAAACCGCAGGCAGGAGCAGATCGCCGATAACTATGCACAGCAGCAGGAGGCACTTCGGGCACGTCAACGCCTGACAGAAGGAGCGCAGCGCGCGGAGACAGGCGCGGCGGGGCTGAATTTCGGAGGCTCTGCAATGGATATTCTTTCCTCGGGCTATGACGCGTACAACAAGGACAGCATGAATTTGCTGATGAATCAGAGGAATGATAACTATAGTTCGCGTGTGGCGGAGAGCAATTATATCAATCAGGCGAATGCGGCGCGGTCTGCAGCGGCGAATGTCAAGCGGCAGGCGAAGATGTCGGGACTTGCGACAATCCTCGGGACGGCGGCGAGTGTCTACGGCGTCGCGCAGCCGTGGAAACATGGAAACACTGCGGCGCAGGAGAGTGTACAGGCGGGTGTAGCACCGCGTGATATGGGCTATGGCACAAGCGCGTTCTACGGGTCGAAGACAGGGTACACGTTTGGTACGCCATATTTTCCAATGACGCGCCCGTCCTTCACGGACTCGTTCGGGAAGGGGTTCAAGAATTACAATCCGCGCGGGAGGTGGTAAGAGATGAAGTTCACGACGTATCAGGCGGCGGTAGAACCGAATACAATGCATCCGCCCGCGGTGCGGGTGTCGTCGGATGTCAATGCCTATGGCAGCGGCGGAGAGGAATACGGCAAGCTCGGCGCAGCCATTGGGCAGGTCAACAAGGTGCTGGCGCAGCGTCGTGATGATCTTGACGCCGCCGATGTGATGAAAGCCCGCAACGAGATTATGACGAGTCTCACGCAGCAGCTCTACGGCGAGAACGGACTTTTTGTAACGGGTGTCGGAGAGAACGCAAAAGGCCTTATGGGGCGCACAACGAACGCAATCAACCAAACGTATGACGATGTGAGCAAGCACTACAACGATCGCGTTAAGTACGCACTCAAGGGCAATCTCAACGAGAACATGGCGAACTTTCAGCGCATCGCCGCCTCTAAGGAGATGGCGGAGGGGAATGAGGTGCGCAGGGAGACGTTCGCGGCGAACATGGACAACAGCAATTCGCTGGCAGGACTGAACTATAACAACCCTGATTTTTTGGAGGCACAAATGCGTGGGGATGTTGTGCTGATCAACGCCCGCGCACAACAGGAGGGATGGACAGGAGCGCAGCGTGAGGCCGCAATACGTGAGCACAAAACGAAGTATTTTACCACGGCGGCAGGCGCGGCAATGAGCGCAAATGACCCGATGCTCGCGAGCACCATCCTCGAAAAGCACCGCTCTGAGATCAGCCCTGATGCGTACTGGGGAATCATGGGGAAGGTGAAGGCACAGAACGAGCAGGACAATATGGTGAAGACGGTCGACGATATACTGGAACGCCATAAGATAAAGAATCCCGACGGAACATTTAGCTACGATATGGAGGGAGCCTATGCCGAGATCGACGGGCTAAGCCGAAAGGTGAAGCGACGCGGCGGCGGCTCCTACCTTGACACGGGTCATGGCGATATGGATAAGTGGCTGGGGCAGTCGGCGAAAAAGTACAATCTCGATTTAACGCTCCTCCACAAGGTGGCACAGCATGAGTCCCATTATAACGGGGCGGCAGTGTCAAATGCGGGAGCCCTCGGCGTGATGCAGCTGATGCCTGGAACAGCGGAAGGGCTCGGCGTTGACCCCTATGATGATCAGCAGAATATTGACGGCGGGGCGAAGTATCTGAAGCAGTGCCTGGATGCATCCAATGGAGATGTCCATGAGGCACTGGCACGGTATAACGGCGGTCCAAACTACTATAAATCCGCCGAGGCACAGCGATATGCGGACGAGGTGCTCGCGGAACAGGTCAACGGAACGATGGCGGAGGGCGTCGGTGCCGCCACGTACAACCTCCCGACGCAGGGGGCAGATATTGACGAGCAGGTGAACCACCTAAAGCCCGCATGGCGAAGTGAGGCCCTTCCTGCCATCGGCGGAATACTGAACGAGATGGGTCTTGCGGACGGGGCGGCAATCTCCTCGGGGGCACGCTCGCGGGAGCACAATCGTGAGGTCGGCGGCGCGGAGCACTCGCACCATATCGACGACGGTGACGGCGGGGATGCAGTGGATATTGTCCTCCCTGATGGCACTACCCCCGCACAGGCGGAGGAGGTGCGTCGTCGATTTGAGGCGACGGGGGCGTTCGGTGAGGTGCTTTATCATACGGTCGGCTCGGGCTGGCACCTGCATCTAGGAGAGTATAAGGGCGGACTCATGGGCGGCGACGAGGATGTAGATGTCCCCTATACAGAGGCGGAAAAAGAACGCCTGAGACGATTTGCCGACGCAAGGAACACGGATAATGAGAAGTTCAAACAAGCCCGTACGAAAGCGAATTTCGACAATACGATGACACGCATCGATCAAAGCTCTGACTATACAAGTGCTGTTCTTGCCATAGACAACAGCGGTTTACCGCTGGACGATAAACAGAGGCTGATGTCGATGGCGGCGCATAAGTTCGGCATAACGGCGTCTGGCAGTGCAAGAGGCAGCTCTGGCGGTGGCCGTACAGGCGGCGGGCGTTCGGGAAGGGAATATAATCCGTCAAAGGATATAGAAATCATGAAAAAGATGGACGCGCGTATTGCTACGGGGACTAAAATTTCCTCCGATCAATTTGTCGCGTATAAGAGCGCGGCTCTGCGTCTTGATGACTCTGGGCTCCTTGGTGACGAGTATCAGGAGCTGCAGAACAATCCAGAGGTGTGGTCGCAAATCACGGATGACATTGAAACTGGCGGTTTGGATAAGGCTATGAAGCGTCTAATTTCGTGTGGTGTAGACCCTGTCACCGCGTGTGCACTATTGGCAAAGAGTGACGTATCTACCGCGCTTACGAATGATTTTGAGGATGAAGACGAAGAAAGCCGCGACGAATATCAAGGGACGGACTAAAGGAGAATCATCATGGCATTTGATCTTGAAGGCTATCTACAAGAAGGCCGCGAGGAGCGGGAACAGAGAGAGGCGGCACAGGCAGAGCGTGAAGCCAAAGAAGCCAATCAGGCAGCGTGGGAAGCTAAGCCGTTTTATTCCAAAGCGGCGACGATCATCTCTGAAGACGTTGGGGCGATTGCTGACGCTGCGGGGGATAGGCTCGGAAAGATCAAAGATGCGTACAGTGCGTATTATGAGGCACAGGCTGCGTCTCGTGATAAGTACGGTATCTATATCCCTACGCCCGAAGTGCAGGAAGCAGGGGACAATCTGCGCGGCGTTGTCCTTGAGCCGGTCACGCACCCGATCAAATCCTTTGTCGGTGGGTACATCAACCAAAAAGCGGATGAAGGCAGCACGATTGCACAGGATGTGCGCCAATCGGAGACATTTGTCCACTATTTCATGACGCCTGAGGATAAACTCAAAAAGGCGAAAGAGATAGAGGATACGACGGGGATTTCGGCGGATGCGTTCATCAATGACGATGTTGCCTATAAGCAGGCACTGAACGTCTACGATTACAAGCGGGCGAAGGCGGCCGTCATGCCAGAAGATCAGGCAATGGAGGCAGTCTGGCAGGAATTTCCCGAACTGCGCAATGTGTCTTTGACGAATCCCACGGAAGCGGCACTCGCCCTTCACGATATGGATTCCGTACGGCAGACGCACGGGATTGTGGAGACGTTCAATCACTTCATCGCGCTCGGGAACAAAGAGCTCGAATACAACAATCTGCAATATAAGATCATGACGAACAGGGCGGACGACAATGACCGTGAACGTGCCGCCGATTTGGAACGGATGATTGCGGAGGACAAGAAGACTGCGCCGCCCTTTTTTGACGATCCTCTCTCTGCGATTGTCGGCGGGATGGCATCGTCGGGGCCTGAGATGCTGCAGAGCATTCGTGAGGGCGTTCGCGACGGACTCATCACGGCGGAGGCGGCGGCTATTGCAATGGCGGCAGCAGGTACGGCGATTGAGCCCGGCGGCGGCACACTCCTCGGCGGGGCGGTCGGTGCGGGTGCGGGCTTTACTGCAGGATTTGTTCGCTCGGTGTTTGGCAGTGTCGCACGCCGACAAGCGATGCGCACTGCAATAACACGCGGGATGCAGTTCGGCGCATTTGAGGGGATGCGTCGTCCTGAGACGGGTTCGCGTTTCGCCAAATACGGCAATATGAAGGATACGGACGGGAATCCGCTTCTCACGGACAATGACAGACGGTTTTATTCGGCACTTGGCGGCGCGGCAAATGCAGGAATTGAGATGGTTGGCCTCGGGATTGCGACAAAGCCGCTTTCCCGCGGCGCGGTTAATTTTCTCACGAAGGGCGGCACGGACAAATACGCCGTGGATGCAATCAAGGGCGTTGTCGATGCGGCAAAGTACGACGTGGCAAAGCGTGAGTCTGTCGCGGCGTTCGCAAAGGCGCAGGTCAAGGATACGCTGAAGATTGCGGCGACGGAATCCGCCGAAGAGGGCGCACAGTCAATCGCTGATGATCTCATCCATAACCGCATTGTGAGTGCTTCTGACGGGCGTGCGGCGGATAAGGCGTACAGTATCGGCGATATTGCCGCGAATGCACTTGTCGCAAGCGTCGAAGCTATCCCTGCGGGACTTGGTTTTGGCATGGCCTCCTCGCTCGGCGGCGGGTCGCTCGGCAGTGTGCGCCATGCGCGGCGTCTCTTTTCCGAGAAGGCAAAGGAGGAGCTCGCCGCACAAAAGACAATGACGGGGACGGTGATGCTGAATCGCCTGCAGCAGGTTGCCTCCTCGGCAAAACTGAAGGAGACAGCCCCCGACGTACAGCAGAAGATTATCCGTACACAGGTGCAGGGCTCGGGATTTGAAAACGCCTATATTGATACGGCAATGGCGGTGAAAAAAGAAAACGGCCTTGCTGACCTGAAGGAGGTCGCAAAGACTGCCGGAATTCGTGAGGAGGAGCTCCAAAAAACGATAGAGTCGGGCGGGCATCTCTTTGTCCCTGCGGAAAAGTATGCGCAGTCTGCGGCGTCTCCACAGCTCCTAGAATCCGTCTCGTTTTCTCCTGAGACAGACTCTGCGGCACGCATGAAAGAGAATGCGAAGATGCTGTCTGACGCGCTCGAAACCGCACAAAAACGCGCCGTCCATGCACGGGCGGATATTGTCAAAAGCATTGCGGATGAATACTTTCCAGAGGCACGCGAAAACCTTGACGAGCAGGAGAAAGCTCGTCTCTACAGCGAACGCGATATGGCAAAGGCGGTTATCGCCCAGAACACAGAGAGCCCTGCTGAGGGGTGGCGTTCGCTCTATAATGACTTTACGGCGGCGCGGGATGAGATCCTGCAGCCCGCAATGGATGCACTCTCAAAGGGAATGAAACAGGGCGTTGACATCCTGCCGCTTGGGGAAGATGGGCGCGGGATACGTGTGTCCAATAATGCGCCGTGGTATCAGGAGTACTACAAGCAGCACGGGAAAGCCCCGAATCAGGCGCAGCTGCGTGACCTTGCCTATCTCCTTACGGTCGGCGACGCGTCTGCTCCAAATGTGGAGGGATGGATACCGACGACGCGTGAAGCGGCTGAGACAATGGACGCGGCACGCGGTGAACTGGATGAACTGAACGGGCACATCCAGACGCTGGAGAATATCAAAGAGCGCATGATGAAGGTCGATTCGTTCGAGGTCAAGGGCTCTGCGGGACTGTCGCCCGAAGGGTATAAGCTCTACCGTCAAATCATGGAGATGCTGGAAAAGATCGGCGGCGAGCAGAAGGAGGACAAACAGACAAAAGTCGCACGCATGAACGCCATGCTGTTTGCGCATCACGCGGATATTTTCGCGGCGGCAATGCGCACACAGGAGGGGAAAGAGGAATACACGGCACTGGACTATTTTAGGGACAGATTCGCCCTGCGGTATGGCGGGACGGATATGCGCTCAAATGATGGGCTGAAACAGTCGTCGGGCATGTCGGCTGATCGAAAACTGTATGAAGATGAGACGGCGTGGGGGAAACAGTTGGATGCGTTTATGTCCATGTCCGATAAAAATTTCATGCGGGTTTATAAGATCATGGAGACACCGCTCGTATTCTCCTTGCTGAACGATCAGGGCTTCCATGTGCAGCTCGGTAAGGATATTGCCATCTCTCACGCGATGTTATGGAAGGTATTGCGTGAGAAGGAGGTGAAGGGGAAATCTCACGGTCATGCATTGGATATGACACCTGAGATCATGAAGGGGCTTCCTCGCGCTCTTGCAAACCCGATCATGATTCTGCGGAATCGAAAGGGTGATGACCCGAATGCGCCTATTTCGCCCGATGAGATTGTCGCTGTTGTGGATTTGCAGGACAAGAATGGAAGTACGGCGATTGTTCCGATTGTCCTGAAGGAACGCAACGGGAAATATATGCTGAAGACGTTCTTCGGGAAAGATGATCCTACGTGGTTTCAGAAGCGCATGATGCTTGGAGATGTGCTCTATGCGCATAAAAAAAGAGCCTTGGATTGGGTGAAAGCTATCCAACGGCACAAAGCGCCGGGACGATTCACCCTGCAAGACTCATTTTTTAACAGTATATCAACGGATGCAGACCTTGTC
>ERZ772945.2236-NODE-2236-length-12127-cov-4.419732_pt1 | contig 12127 bp, 10 predicted proteins | sample MGYA00511681_ERZ772945 | MGnify/ENA primary metagenome ERZ772945 (study PRJEB29015, sample SAMEA2737943) | human oral metagenome | biome: human oral; feature: human-associated habitat; material: dental | place: China | collected 2143 ... | reverse complement strand
TTAAAATTAAATTAAATTAAATTAAATCATCCTAGCCTTCATCATCATTGTTTGAATTTTGTACTTTTCTTTTTCTTATTTTTAGCTATACGATATTTGAGCATGAATAAGTATTTTTTCACGATATTTATTTTTATATCTTTGAGTTACTGAATCATTATTGTATATCCATTGATTTCTGGAAGTATCTTCACCATGATTATAATTATAATCAGAACTATAATCTACATTTTCTCCATGTGCTTTCTAATTATTTTCCACAAACAAGAGGATCTTGACCTCTCGAATAGATAAAAAACTTAGGTTACCGAATATATCTATTATTAATTATATCCTATAAAACTAATCTCCATAATAATCATCGTAAGAATCTCCAGTATCATAACCATCATCGTCATAATTATATTCATCATTATTTTCATCATAGTAGTCTTCATTATCATCGTAATTGTCGTTATCATAATAAGAATCGCTGTTATCGTAGCTATCGTCTTCATCATTATCATAGTAATCATCATCGTTGTCATAATCGTTATAATAAATATTGGAATAATTTTGGGTGTAATTATTACTGCTGGTATGATTATTTTGGGAATGATCTTTTTTTAAGGATTTTTTTACTCCGTTTACAATTTTATCTCTATATTTTGCCCATCCAGCATTTGTATTTATTGATATTAGTGTTAAAATTCCCAACATAAAAATTTTATTTTTCATTTTCATACTTTTCTCCTTTTTAGAATAGATTTTGGTTATTTGTAAAAGTCTAAAAATTCCAATAGACACAGTATTTTTAAATTTTTAGCTTTATTATTTTCCTCTGCTCTCTAACAAGGGATCTTGCCCCTCTTTGTGATAAATACTGCTCTTAGTTCGTTTGCTTTTGCAATTGTCCATAATAAGTTGAGAAGATTTTAAATTATATTAAAAAATAATTTTATTTTGTTATAAGTATACTATAAATTTTTTCAAAGTCAATGATCAGTATTGCAAAATTGTAAAATTAATTTGATTTTTGAAGGATTTGAATATATAATAGAAAGCGAACGAATAATTGTAAAAGTAAAAAATAATGGAAATAGAATTTTATAAAAAATAAGAATTTTAGACAAAATCAAATTAATTAGATTTCATAGACTTTTACAAATGGATAAATGACTGGAAGAGAATAAAATTTAGGAGAGATTATGAAAATATATACTGCTCCGATGGCGGGCATTACTGATTATTCTTTTAGAAAGATACTTAAAAAATTTGAGCCTGATTTTATGTTTACTGAAATGGTGAATGCTAATTTATTGAATCGAGAAGACGGAACTACTGTAAATGAGCTTTTGAAATGTGATGAGAAGGAAAAAACAGGAACTCAAATTTTTGGTGGGGATAGAAATGAGCTGGTTTCTGGAATTTTTAAATTAAAAGATTTTGGATTTAGGAAAATTAATATAAATATGGGATGTCCACAGCCTAAGATTACGAAAAATGGGGCAGGATCAGCACTTTTGGAAAATTTTGAGCTGGTTGAGGAGGTACTTTTGGAAACAAAGGATATCGAGGCTTATATTTCTTTAAAAATTCGTGTTGGATATAAGGATTTTCAAAATCCTGAGATTTTTTTGGAACTGGCAAATAAATATGATCTTGATTTTATCTGTGTTCATGGGCGGACTCAAAAACAGATGTATTCTGGAACTGCAAATTGGGAAATTGTTGAAAGATTAAGCAAAATGCCAAGAAATATAGAATTTTTTGGAAATGGGGATTTATTTGAGCCTATTGAAATAAAGCAAAAAATATCTTTTTGCAATCTTGATGGAATAATACTTTCACGTGGAATAATTGGAAATCCTTGGCTTATTTCACAAACAAGGGAGTTTTTAAAATTTGGAAAAATAAATACGATTCAAACTTTTGATGGAACAAAATTGCTTGTTTTAGAACATTTGGAAAATATTTGGAAAAATAAAGGAGAAATAAAAGCCGTGCTTGAAATAAATAAGTTTTTGCGACCATATTTTAAAAGATTTTGGGAGAAAAATTTGAATAAAAATAGTAAAATTGTTACGGTTGAGGATTTTTATGATGAAAATTTGAAAGGCCAAATTGATAAAATTATTTTGGAAAAAGAGATTTTAGAAAAAATAAAAATGATAAGACAGCTGTAATTTTAAAAATACTGGATTAATTGTGTTCAATAATTACACAAACTTAGAATTTAATAAGATAAATATTTTGAAGTAAGGAATCTAGACTCCTTAAAGATAAAAAAATTTAGATTATTGAACATATCTTTTGATTTTATCGACTTTTACAAATATGCTTAAATCTGTTCAAATTAGCTATTAAGAATCATATGATTAGGGTTTTAGTAAACATAGCCACAACTTTTGAGTTCAATTTTAAATCAGTTTTGCTATAATTAAAAATAACTGGAGAAAGGGATAAAAATGACAAGAAATAATGAAAAAATTTCGTTACTGATAGAAAAATTGAAATCTATAAATGAGAATATTTTTTTTGATTTGTTAGTCGATAATTTTAATAATGAGCTGTTGGAAAAGAAATTTGGTAAACCGTTTAATGAGAATTTGATTTTTTTTGAGAGAGAAATTGATATTATTGGGAAAATTGATGAGTCAAATAAAGATTTTTTGAGAAAAATTATAGAAACAAATAATTCGTATGTTGAAAAGAAATGTTTGAATTTTGTGAAAGAAGACTATTTGAGGGAATTTCAGAGGGATAAAATTTTAAGGGTAAACGGAAGAGGATTGAATCCAGAGCAAATGATAATGTATGTTTTAAGTACGAATAAACTGGTTGAATTTTTGGATTTTTTCAAGGAAGAATATTTTAAATATATTGAGAAATTGGAAGAGAATAAGCAGGGAATATTGGGGAAAGAGACATTTTTGAAAGAAGCTGTGGAAGAACTGGAAAATGAGGATTTTGAGAAGGAATTTCAAGAGAATATAAGTGCAAAATATAAAAATGTTAAAAAGAGAAATTTGGAAAAATTATCTCAAAAATATGGTTTGCAATTTGATGAAGAAGGTAGAAAATTTAATGTTTCAGCAGAATTTATCAGCTTTTTTGATGAAAAAATGAAGGAATATTTTTTGATGAGAAAAAATTTTAAGAGAGGATTTGAGTTTTTTAATATAAATTCGTATAAAGTTAGTGAAAAAGAAAGGGACTTAGAAGAGATAATTACTGATATTGAGGGAATTGAGCAAGAAAATAAATTTTTAAATTCTCTTTGTGATAAACTTGAAGAAGAAAATAAAAAGTTGAAGGAAGATTTGAGAAAAAACAGGAATAAAGAGGCTGAAAAGACTATTGAAAAACAGAAAAAAGAAATTGAAAAATTGAATATTCGGATAAAAAGTCTTGAAAAAGAAATTGAAAATATGGAACAGGATGAGAATATTGAAGTAGTTGAAAATGTGAATATAAAAGAGTTGTCAGAAGAAAAGACGATAGACTTGACGAATCAGAATGTAAAAGTAGTCGGTGGGAGATGGAGTCAAAAAGTTATTGAAAAAGCTGAAAAATATGCGAAGGAAAAAGGATTTAAGATAGAATTTATTCATGCTACAGCCGTTTTTAGAAACTCAGATAAATTAAAAAATTCAGATATCGTAATCTTTGATACATCTTACAACTCTCATTCAGCATATTACAAGCTAAAAAGCTGTGGATTGAAAATATACAGGATTTCAACTTCAAATTTGGATAGAATTAAAAATCTTTCTAAATAATTTTTTTGTAATTTTATGTTTTACAGGAAAATAGTGCTATATTTATTGGAATTTTTAAATTTTTACAAATACTTGTTCGATAATCATAGAAATTTAGAATTTAATAAAATAAATATCTTAAAGCAAGGGGTCTTGAATCCTTGTAAAGATAAAAAAGTCTTAGGTTATTGAAAATATCTAATGACTAAAAAAAATGAAGAAAAGGAGAAAATAAAATGATTTTTACAAATATAAATGACAAATTGCAAAACAGCAGCCTGACAAAGGATATTCAATTTTGTATTGATTATGCTGGAAAAAATAGGGAGAAGATCTTGTCGCTGGAAAATGGAAGCTATGATGTTGATTATAATGGAATTAAGATGAATGTAGGGAAATATTTTACGAAGAAGGAGAATGATAAATTTTGGGAAAGCCATAAGAGATATTTGGATGTGCAAATTATGATTGATGGAAGTGAAAGGGTTGCATTTAACGATATTCGTAATATGAAGGAAAAAAGTTTTGACCCTGAAAGAGATTTGGTTATTTTAGAAGGGAATAAATTGTTTGATATTGTTATTGAAAATGGAGATGTGCTTGTGTTTTTTCCAAATGACGTGCATAAACCTGAACTTGATATTCTGGATTCTGAAAATGAAGAAGAATGTGAAAATAAAAAGAAAATTGTTACAAAAGTTGTCTTTAAAATTGAAATATAATTTTAGAAAATTATAAAAGTAAAAGATATAAAGACTATCTATAATCACAAGAGGTCAAAATCCCTTGTTAGAGAGTAGATTAAGATTAAGAAATTGAACTATTAAAAATTATATAAACTTAAGGTTTGGGTTAAATAGTCATAATTTTTGAGTTCGATTTTAATTTAATAAGGAGTGTGAAGATGAATTTTCCAGAACCATTAAAACATGGGGATAAAGTATTTTTAGTTTGTACTTCTTCGCCTATTTTGGAGGAAGATATTGAGAAATGTAAGGAAGTTGTGAAAAAACTGGGATTTGAGCCTGTGCTGGGGGAGAGCCTTTTTGAAGATATTGGTGGATATATGGCGGGAACACCTGAAATTAGAGTAAAGGATTTGCATAGAGCTTTTTCTGATGATGAGATTAAGGGGATTTTTTGCGTGAAAGGCGGGTTTAGTGCTTCACAGCTTTTGGATAAGCTGGATTATGAATTGATAAAAAATAATCCGAAGGTTCTTGTAGGATATAGCGATGTTACTAATTTGAATATTGTTTTTAATCAGAAGTGTAATTTGGGAACTTTTCATGGACCGATGGTAAAATCGAATATGTTTGATGATTTCAGTGATTTTACGAAAAAATCTTTTTTGGATGTATTAGATAAGAAAAAAGGAGAAAAATGGAAATTTGAAAATCCGATAGATGAAGAAAGTGGAATGGAAAAGAAAATTTTACTCTTAAATAAGAAAGATTTTGAAAATAAAAAAATAAGCGGTGAAATAGTTGGAGGGAATTTATCAATAATTGTTACAACTTTGGGAACTGATTATGAAATTGATACAAAGGGGAAAATACTTTTTATTGAGGAAATTGAGGAGGAAATAAGCAGAATTGATAGAATGATGACTCATTTGAAATATGCTGGGAAATTTGAGGATTGTAATGGAGTTTTATTTGGAAATTTTGCAGGATGTGAGAATACTTATGGGGAAAATTATGAGCTGATGGATCTTTTGAAGAATTTTTTTAAAGATTACGAAAAACCTGTAATTTATGGGCTTGAAAGTGGACATGAAAAGCCAGACTTGGTAACAATACTGCTTGGAGCGAAATGTATTGTGGAAATTACAGAAGATAAAAATGAAATTTATTTTGAAAAATAATATTTTTAAATGAATAATTGCTATTGTGAAGTATAGCAATTATTTTTTTGTTTTAATTTTATTTTTATGATATAATTCTTTATGTTTGTTAAAGAAAAAATAAATAAGATATCAAATATATCTGGTGTAATACTAAATCTCATTTCAAAATGAAAATTCTGTTTTACTTATTGGGAACAAAATAAGTCATAACAGATATACTGTTTAAATGTAGTATAATATAGAATAAGAATTAAATAAAGTTATAATTTTGTTAAAAAAAATGATATTCTAGGAAATAAATGTTATAATTCGTTTTAGTATTATTCCCTATTTAAATGTAGATTTACTTTAAATTACAAATAATTGCAAAAAATTTAAATAGAAGGATTTACAGAAAGGAGACTAAATGATTAAAAGGTTTTTTAGTTTTAAAAGTAAAAAAGTAATGGTTTTTCCAATGATGATGGTATTTGGAGCAACTAGTTATGGGACTAATGTGGATGATTTAATTTCTCAGTATGAAAAAAATTCTTATACAACTAAAATTAATGAGAAAAATATGAAAAAGTTTGATATAAAGGATAAGGTGCTAAAAAATGGTGATTGGAATGAGGTTACTGTAAATTCAGATAATAATTATACATTACATGGTGAAGCGAATGGACTTACTATGGAAAATAATGTAAAATATGGAGTTTTTTATTATCGAAATGGATATAATTTTAGAAGTAAAGAAGTTACACAAAATAAAATTGGAGTTTCAAAAACTTTGAATGATTATTTTGGATATAGCGATAATAATTATAATAAAAAAACAAATCAAATTTCACGAAATATACAGAAAATTACTAATGAAACTACTAAAAATTCAGAAATTAGGGATTTAATTGACTTGTATAAGAATTATAAGAATAAGGAAAAGGAAATTGAGCAGGAAGCACTTACGATGGAAGATACGAAAAAGGATTATGTAATTCAGGAAAAAAAATACGAGGTTGGAACGGCATCAAAATACGACTATGAATTGGCAAAAAATGAATATGAAAATTCTCAATTAAAATATGAGAATCTTGGACGGGAATTACAGATTTTGAGAGAGCAGTTTACGATTTATAATATAAAATTACCTGAAAAGGGAAAACTTGATGATTTGAAGAAGGTTGAGCTGAAAAAGGATGATTTTTATGGACTTAGGTTATCGGAGGCTGAAACGATTGAATTGAATACACAGTTAAATGCAGAACAGTTAAAAAAAGAAATAATAGATTATAAATATCCCAAATTGACAGGTGATATTGGTTATTCATTAAAAAATCATTCGGTTGTTGCGGGACTTTCTGTTTCAAAGTCTTTCAAGAGATATAATGATACGGTGGAGGATTTAAAAAATGAAGCAGATAAGTTAAAATTACAATATGAGCAGAAAAAAAACGAATTAATATCAAATGTTGGACAGCAGATGATAACCTATACGACTTATCAGACAAATGAATTGACAGCTGAAAATACGATGAATATAAAAAAAAGGGAATATGAAATTTATGCAAAAAAATATGAACTAGGGGTTGACACGTATTCAAATTATGTGGAAAAACGAAATAATTATAAAAAGGCTGTAATGGATTATGAAACTGCCAAAAATGAATTGGCGGCATTTACCAAAAAAATAAAATATTATAAATAATATTATATCTAAATTTTATAAAAAAATTAAAAATTATATTTTAGTTATTTAACGACAAGGAGTTTGGAGACTTTATGAAGAAGAATTTATAATAAGTTTACTTTTAAATAAAGAATAGCATAAAAAGAGAAAAAATAAAAAGAGGTGATTTTGTGAAGAAAAATTATATTTTAAAAGATAAAAAAAATATTGCAAAAATATTTTCGATTTTTGTTGTTTTATTATTTTGTCTAATCAGCTGTGGAAAAAAGGAAGAAGGAATAGAATATGAAGTAACAAAAGTTGGTATGGGAGATATTTCATTATCAGTTTCAAAGACAGGGCAAGTTGTATCGGATAATGTAGTGTCAGTTTATACGAGTTCCAGCCAAAGAGTAAAAGATGTATTTTTTAAAACGGGTGATAATGTAAAAAAGGGAGATGTAGTTGTTACATTTTATCCAGCTGATAAAAATGAAACTTTAAGAAAAATACAGATGAAAAATTTGGAAATTCAAAAATATGAAAGAAATTTAGCTAGTGCTCAAAGTTCCCTTAGAAGAAAAAAAGAAACTAAAAGTTTGGAAATTCAGCAAAAGTCACGAGATTTGCATAACGCTGAAGAGCTTTACAAAGTTGGAGGGGAAACTAGGGTTAATGTGGATGATGCAAGAAAAGCATTAAGAACTTCTAAGCTAGAATCAGACACCGTTGATAGCGAAGAAAGAACTAACATAGAAGACGCAAGAACAGCACTAAAAACTGCAAAATTAGAATTGGCGACATTACAGGAGGATATGACGCTTATAAAAAATGAAATAACAAGTCCAGTAGATGGAGTTATTACAGAAATGACTGCTGATGAAAACTATAAAGTAAATACAGAATCAACTTTATTTAAAGTATCAGATTCTAAAAATATGAAAGTTGAAGTGAGTCTTTCTGACACGCAGGTAAAGAATATAGAAGTAGGGCAAAGAGTGGAAATCACATCGGATGCACTGCCTAAGGGAGAAAAAGTGGAAGGATATGTGTCACAAATTGCGGGAGTGGCAAAGAAAAGTGAGAATTTAGATGAAAGTGACACGACTGTTACTATAAAAATGAATGATACTAAAAATTTAAGACCAGGAACTACAATAAGTGCCACAATTTTTTATGAAGAGAAAAGAAATGTTGTAAAAGTTCCATATAGTGCAGTAATGAATGAAAATGGAAAATACTTCGTATTTACAGTTGGGAAAGATAAAAAAATTACAAAAAAAGAAGTAAAAGTAGGAGTTAGTGATGAAAGCAACTATGAAATAACTTCAGGTTTAAACATGGGAGAAAGTATAATTTCTGTTGTTGATGAAACACTGAAGGATGGTCAAAAGATAAAAATTGCAGATCCTAAAAAGCCTAAAAAAGATAATAAAAAAATAATAAAATCACAAGATGTAGAGAGTGTACCAGCAGGCGAGGCAGCACCAGGAGGTCCTGGGCCTATGTAAAATTGTGTGAAAAATTTAAAATTTGATAAAGGAATTATAAATTTATGATAGATGTAAAAAATATTGTGAAAACGTATAAAAATGGGAATTTGGAATTAACTGTATTAAAGGGGCTTAATCTATCAGTTAAAAAAGGAGAACTTGTTGCATTTATGGGTCCAAGTGGAAGTGGAAAATCCACTCTTATGAACATTTTGGGGTGTCTTGACAGCCTGACTTCAGGAACATATATTTTAGACGGTCAAGATGTTTCCAGAATAAAGGGCGATGCACTGGCAAAAGTGAGAAACGAAAAAATTGGGTTTGTATTTCAGACTTTTAATTTGCTTCCTAAAATGAATGCTGTTGAAAATGTTGCACTTCCAGCACTTTATGCAGGAGTGAAAAAGTCTGAAAGAACAAAAAGAGCAATAGAAGCACTTGAGAGTGTGGGACTTGGGGATAGAATTCACCATAAGCCGAATGAGATGTCTGGAGGACAAAGGCAAAGAGTTGCAATTGCAAGAGCCATCATTAATAATCCAAGTATACTTTTGGCAGATGAGCCAACTGGAAATTTAGATTCCAAATCAACTGAGGAAATTTTGGAAATCTTTAAAAAACTGAATGATAAAGGAACAACGATTGTAATGGTAACTCATGAAGAAGATGTGGCCGAGCATTGTAAAAGAATTATTAGATTAAAAGACGGCGTGATTGAAAAAGATGAAATTGTTGTAAATCGGAGAGGAGGCTAAATGGATTTTTTAGAGTCGTTAAAGTTGTCTTTGTCCAACTTGCTTAGCTATAAAGTGAGGTCATTTTTGACGATGTTAGGTATAATAATTGGGATTGGAGCAGTTATTATGATGTCATCGTTAGGAGCTGGAATGAAGCAAAATATAACAGGGGACTTGAATAAGCTGGGAGTGGGAAATTTCAATGTTTCAATTGACACTTCTCCTGGACAAACTTATAAAACTGAAGATTTGATGACGGAAAAAGATATTGAAAATATAAAAAAAATAGAAGAAGTTGAAGCGGTTAGTCCAACTTCCAGTGCTTTTGCCAGAATTGAAGTTGATGGAAATACAAAAATGTTTATGGGAACGGGAGTTACACAAGATTATTTTAAAATATCAAATTTTACTATAGTAAAAGGAAGAAAATTTTTACCAAGTGAGTATAAAAAAGATGGAAGGTTCATAATAATTGACAGTTCTACAGCAGAGCAGCTGTATCCAGATGAAAACCCGATAGGAAAAAAGGTAACTCTAAACTTTAAAAAGAACAGATATGAATTAGTCATTGTCGGAGTGTATAAAGATCCCTATTCAAGTCTAAATTTTGGAGGTGGAGGAGGTGCTCCATCAAGCGGACTTATACCAAATCAGTTTTTAGTATTTATTAACGGAGGAGAACAGAATAAATTTGAAGAATTGCAAGTAAAGGCAACTTCTGCAAATTCTTTAAATATTGCAATGGCGGAAGTTAAAGATTTAATGTCAAGAAGAGGAAGTTCTTCTGATAAGTATAATGTGAGATCAGAAAGTTCGGGATTAGATCAATTTAATAATATTTTAAATATGGTAACTTTATTTATCAGTGGAGTCGCTGGAATTTCATTATTTGTAGGAGGAATTGGTGTAATGAATATTATGCTTGTTAGCGTTACGGAACGAATAAGGGAAGTTGGTTTAAGAAAAGCATTAGGAGCCAGAACGAAGGACATTCTTGTGCAATTTTTGATTGAAGCGGTAATTTTGACATTTTTTGGAGGTATAATCGGAGTTGCAATTGGGTATTCTTTGGCACTTCTAATTGGTATGTTTATTAAGACATCTCCAGTATTAAGTCCAGGTGTTGTATCTGTGTGTATATTTGTTTCAACAATGATAGGACTTGTATTTGGAGTTTATCCAGCTAAAAAAGCGGCAAAATTGGAACCTATGGAAGCACTTAGAACAGACTAAAAAAATAAATCAACGTCTTTTTGCTTTTACGTTAAAATCTTATTAATAAAAGTTGACTTTTCTAAATATATGTGGTATTTTTATAGTAGTATTTATGGCAATATTTCTCACAAAAAAATGAATTTTAAGGAGAATAGTTATGATGAAGAATATAGCGGCTTTTTTTGATATAGATGGGACGATTTACAGAGATTCGCTATTAATTGAACATTTTAAAATGTTACTGAAATATCAATATATAGATATGACGAGCTGGGAGCTGAAAGTAAAAGAAAAATTTTCTAAGTGGGAAAATAGAACTGGAGACTATGATGATTATTTAGATGAGCTGGTTAGAACATATACAGAAGCGTTAAAAAATTTTAGTAAAAGTGATATGGATTTTATAGCAAAAAGGGTGATGGAATTAAAAGGCGACAAAGTCTATCGCTATACAAGGGAAAGGCTTTTATTTCACAAAAATGAAAATCATAAGGTCATCATAATTTCTGGGAGCCCAGATTTTCTGGTAAGTAAACTTGCCATAAAATATGGAGTCAAGGATTATCGTGCTTCTATTTATAAAGTTAATAAAAATGGGATTTTTACGGGGGAAGTGGTGCCGATGTGGGATGCCGAAAGTAAGCAAAAAGCAATTTCTGATTTCGTAAAAAAATATAATATTAATTTAAAAAAATCTTACGCCTATGGAGATACGACGGGTGATTTGACAATGTTTAAGAATGTGGGAAACGCCATTGCAATTAATCCTGCAAAAAAGTTGCTAGAAAAAATAAAAAAAGATATAGATCTGAGTGAAAAAGTTAAAATTATAGTTGAAAGAAAAGATGTAATCTATAGTTTGAATGCAAAAGTTGAAATTTTATAAATAATGGAGGCAAAACTATGAAAAAAAATATTTTTATTGGAGTTTTAGCATTACTCATCACAGTTTCATGCGGAAAAAAGAATGGCAGTAAAAGTGGTGCAAAAGATAAAGCGCAAATTACTTATGTCAAAGATGATTTAAGTTCCGACCGTCTATCTAAATATACGGAGTATGTGAGAATAAGCGAAGTACCTAATTCAGATGAATGGATTATGCTATTTGATGGAATTGATGAGGGAAAATTTAAAAATGCAAATGGAGAGGTTTTAACTAATTTAAAAGGGAATGATGCCATTGAAAATATAAAAAGTTCAGTAAAATTGCTGGGAAACCAAATTCGAGATTTGGAAGATGTGATGCAAAGAAATCCAAAATTTGAAACTATTGACAAAAATGCGGAAAATCTTTTGAAATCGCTTGTTGAAGAACAAAAGGTGCTAAACGAGATAGACGATTATTTTGAAAAAGGTGAGTATAAAGCAGATAATTTGGGAAAAGTAAAAGAATTGAATGATAAATATAAACTGGTCTCACAGACAAGAAAAGAAAATGATAAAATTTT
>ERZ772945.2232-NODE-2232-length-12143-cov-9.283008_pt1 | contig 12143 bp, 14 predicted proteins | sample MGYA00511681_ERZ772945 | MGnify/ENA primary metagenome ERZ772945 (study PRJEB29015, sample SAMEA2737943) | human oral metagenome | biome: human oral; feature: human-associated habitat; material: dental | place: China | collected 2143 ... | reverse complement strand
GTCACCGGCGTCATCTTGCAGGCGATCGTCGCCTTGCGGATGGCCTTACGGATCTCATCTTCCGAGATTTCCTCACCGCCGAGGTACTTCTCCATGAGGTCGTCATCCTCTTCGGCGACGGCTTCGAGGAGCTTGTCGCGGTACTCGTCGGCGAGATCCTTCATATCATCGGGAATCGCCACCTCGTCGGCGACCTTTCCGAGGTCGTCCTCATAGATGATTGCTTCCATCTTGATGAGATCGACAATGCCGGAGAACGTATCCTCCGAACCGATCGGCAGCTGGATTGCCACCGGATTTGCCTGCAGGCGCTCCTGCATCATCTTGATGACGTTGAAGAAGTCCGCGCCCGTGATGTCCATCTTGTTGACATAAGCCATGCGCGGGACATTGTACTTCTCCGCCTGACGCCAGACCGTCTCCGTCTGAGGCTCGACGCCGCCTCTGGCCGTCAGGACGGCAACAGCGCCATCGAGAACGCGCAGCGAGCGCTCCACCTCGACTGTGAAGTCAACGTGACCGGGCGTATCAATGATGTTGATGCGATGATTCTTCCAATGGCAGGTCGTCGCAGCCGACGTGATCGTAATGCCGCGCTCCTGCTCCTGTGCCATCCAGTCCATCGTGGCAGCGCCATCATGAACCTCACCGATCTTGTGGGTGATGCCCGTATAAAAGAGGATACGCTCTGTCGTCGTTGTCTTGCCGGCATCGATGTGAGCCATGATGCCGATATTGCGAGTTTTTTCCAGAGAAAACTCTCTTGCCACTTATTATCGCTCCTTAACTAGTTGAGATACTGCTTGGGATTACCAACGATAATGAGCGAATGCCTTATTAGCCTCAGCCATCTTATGCGTATCTTCTTTTTTCTTGATCGCCGCGCCCGTATTGTTCGCTGCGTCCATGAGCTCGCCCGAAAGCCTCTCATCCATGGTCTTCTCGCCGCGCAGTCTTGCGTAGTTCACAAGCCAGCGAATGCCGAGCGTCATGCGGCGGTCGGGACGAACCTCGACCGGAACCTGATAGTTCGCACCGCCGACGCGGCGAGCGCGCACCTCGAGAACCGGCATGACATTCTTCAGAGCCGTCTCGAAGACCTCCAGAGGATCCTTGCCCGTCTTGGCGCGGATCGTCTCAAACGCATCGTAAACGACGCGCTCGGCAACACTCTTCTTGCCCGAGAGCATCACCTTGTTGATAAACTTTGTAACCGTCTTGGACTTGTATACCGGATCCGGCAACACGTCACGTCTGGGTACGGCACCTTTTCTTGGCATACTTACCCCTCCTGGCTATAATCTCTTCTCAGAAAAAGCGTCTCACTTCTTCTTCGCGCGCTTCGCGCCGTACTTCGACCTCGCCTGACCGCGATCCTGAACACCTGCCGTATCCAGCGAACCACGGATGATGTGGTAGCGAACACCAGGCAGATCCTTGACACGGCCGCCGCGGATCAAGACAACGCTATGCTCCTGCAGATTATGGCCAATACCGGGAATGTATGCCGTCACCTCGATGCTGTTCGTCAAGCGAACACGGGCGACCTTGCGGAGAGCCGAGTTCGGCTTCTTCGGGGTCGTCGTGTAGACCCTCGTGCAGACGCCACGCTTCTGCGGGCAATTCTTCAGTGCCGGTGCATTCGATTTCTCCTGCATGCTCTTGCGGCTCTTGCGAACCAGCTGATTAATTGTAGGCATTTGATGCACCTCCTTCCTTCATATTGAGAATTTATTATTTATAATTACTCCGCCGCAGCTCTTTGAGCCGCTCGCCTTGCGGCAGGCGAAGCATTTACCGACCTGAGGCATCGCTCTTGAGTACGGCTGCCGCAGCGGCGCCGACCTCGATGGAGCAAGCCTTTCCAAGCTCCTGCATCGTGGGGACATGCACGACTTGCACGCCGATCTCGCTCGCGAGATCGAGAAGCGGCTGCGTCACGCGTTCATCCGCATCGTCCGCCAAAAAAACGGCGTCCGCACGGCTCTTCTGCACGGCCTTCGTGACCTGCTTGACCCCGATGACCCGCTCCGCGTCCCTCAGCGATTCCAACGTCATGCAGCTTCCCTCCCAACGCACGATTCCTGCTCAGTGTCAGGCACCTATATATATTAGCAAAAGGAAAAAACTATGTCAACACTTTATTTTATCGGCATTTTTATGTACACCGCGCCTCGTGTGTCACATTTCTCTAACAGCTATGCCACAATGCAAATCTCGTCCTCCTCCCTCATCTTCCCCGCCTTCCAGATTCGCGCACAGCAAGCCTCGCACATCGGCGCCATGAAGAGTGCACGGCCTTCCTCCTTCTCCGTCAAGGTGAGCAAAGCCGCACAAATCTCCTGCGCTTCGCGCTCCGTCCCCTCAAAGAGAAACACACTGTATTGGATGCGGTACGCCTTGCCTTCCAGATACTTCGCCACACGCGAGCGAACGCGATTGCTGGCAATATCATAACCAATGAGAAATTTCATACGTCACCATCCCCTTTCTTCCTTAAAACTCGAGTGCCGAAGGTTTCTATCTCGCGGCGAATCATCTCACGCGGTGAAAGCCCGTCATAGCGTGCCGTCGGTTTCTCCATATAGTTTTCATAGTGCGCCGCCCAAATCTTCTTCGCTGCTGGCGAAAGACGGCACTCCTCACCCGTCACAAAAAAATCATCGGGCGTGAAAGACCCGCCGCGAAGGAGATTCAAAACGAGACGGTCGAGCACATCATGGCGGTACGGCTCCATCATGTCGTAGACGAGGCTATCCTTGCGTCCGTTGTTCGCATGAAAGAAGCCCAAACGCGCATCCAGTCCGCTGCCCGCCAAAGCAAGACGCACTTCCTTTTCAAGAAACGCATAGCCGTAGTTCAAAAGCGCATTGACCGCATCGTGCGCTGGATGCTGCGCACGACCTTCCCAGCGCCAAATCTTTTCATTAAGCAGACACGGGAAGGCCGCGAAATACCCCCTGGACGCTGCCCCTTCCATGCCGCGAAGCTCTTCTATATCCATCAGATACTCCGCCTTATGCGCATAAGCTGTGAGGCGGCCGATCGCCGCCATCGCCTGAAGTTCCCGTTCACGATAGCTGTACTCCTTAAGCAGCCTGCGCTGGCTGCCAATCTTGCGGCAGACAATCTCCCGTACGAGCCGAATCTGCTCCTTCGGGCGCTCCATCACCTCTTTTTGTCGAAACAGATGCTCAAGAGAAATCCGCTCCCCGCCCAAGACGCCCAAAACGCGTCCGCGAAAATCCATGTAGGAAATCGGAATCCCTTCCTCCAACAGGGCATAGACCAGCGGCATCGTTATATGCGCCTGCTTCGTCACCACGACACCCGAAATATGACGAATCGGCTGGCTCGCCACCTTCTCATCCCTACGATAAAGAATCAACCTGCCATGATCCTTAATCGCTTTCGTTTCCTCCGACATCATATAAATGACACACATCGCTATCCCTCCCCGGAAAGATTTTTTTCGATAGCTCCATTATGCCATAAAAAAAGCGGCCGTTTGAAAAAAACGCACCGAAAAATAAAAAAAATACCGCAAGCGGTATGGATTGCATGCAATATCCTTAAAAACATCCATAGCTGAATGCCAGCCCATGTTTCAATACCGCAAGCGGTATGGATTGCATGCAATCATCTGCATCCCCGCGAGCGGGGACGTTGCGCGTTGGGTTTCAATACCGCAAGCGGTATGGATTGCATGCAATAATTCTCAATGTTTGGTATTGTAACGAAATTTGGCGTTTCAATACCGCAAGCGGTATGGATTGCATGCAATTGCCGTTTGGCAAATCGTCGTTGATGAGAACGGAAAATGGGTGTTTCAATACCGCAAGCGGTATGGATTGCATGCAATTTTCGATCATCATCAATGTGTTACTCCTGATGAGAAGGTTTCAATACCGCAAGCGGTATGGATTGCATGCAATGGCTACGTGCCTTTTGGCGACATCCGTCTTTCCTAGTTTCAATACCGCAAGCGGTATGGATTGCATGCAATGCGGAAAATTTGCTTCAAGGGCTTTGAAGCCCATCCAGGTTTCAATACCGCAAGCGGTATGGATTGCATGCAATGAGCGTGAAGACATTGTGCGAGTTATGCGCTATTAGTTTCAATACCGCAAGCGGTATGGATTGCATGCAATGCAAAAAATGAAAGTATGATTTTGGCGAATGCCAAGTTTCAATACCGCAAGCGGTATGGATTGCATGCAATTGCTGATGAAATGCATAGTCTTTTCGCATCTTGAGTTTCAATACCGCAAGCGGTATGGATTGCATGCAATTCAAATGAAAAAATTGATCAACAAGAACAATGTCGTCGTGTTTCAATACCGCAAGCGGTATGGATTGCATGCAATACTGTCTCCCAGAACCCTTGAAAACAGTGAACCCAAAAGGTGGTTTTCTAATACGCCCTCCCTTTTTGCGCTTTTCCCCAAACCTCAGGGAACTTTTTTGTCGCAAAAAGCGGTTCAAAAGGGGTGTGAAGCCAGCAATATCAAGGAAACTTTTGTCCACGAGGAAAACCTAAAACTCATGGCAGTTTCTCGCAAATCCCATACTTCACTGTAATGAAGTATAGCATGAAGTTGAACTGCTGTCAATATCCCTTGCGGAATTTCTTTCTCTGCAAACGCAAAGGCGGGAACACTCATAGGGAGCGTTCCCGCTTCTTCTGCCGCTCTTACAACGTCGCCTGCAGCATCTTCTTATACGACAGCTGCTCCGCCTGCGGTATGCCGATCATCTCAAGAGCCGATACATCGCCCGCGTCTCGCCGAAGCCCTGTCCCGTGAGTCTGCCGACGCCGGAGAAGTTGGCGAATTGGGCGAGAAGAAGGAGTGCGTGCTGCTCTTCTTCATTCAAAGCCGTAACATCGTAGCTAAACCTGCCCGAGAACGCTAGCATGCCGCGGTCGCCGCCGAAGTAGACGCGGCGCGAGCTGCCGTGCCATTCTGCCAGAAGCGCCTTCGCCGCCGCCTCGCGAACCCAGGCGCGATCCATCTCCACGGGCATGGCGGCTTGCTGCCACTTGTCGGCAAGCGACGAGAAGATGAAGACGGGATCGGGCGTCGGATAGTCCTTGTCGTCGCGGCGAAAGGCGACGGGCGAGAGGAAGCGCAAACGGATCTCCGCGATGCGTCCTGCGCCAAGCGCCGCGCCGACAAGCTCCATCTCATCGACGACGCCCGAATCCTCTGTGCCGTCCGCCTTGACTTTCTCGACGCGAAGCGGCAAATTCCCCGCTTGCAGAACCTCGCCCGTGCGAACATGGAGCGCCGCCTGCAATACGTCCTCCCGAAGCGCCGTGACGCGCCAGCTCAGGCTCTCGCCCCTGGCGATCGCACGATAGCCACCCTCGTCTTTTTCCTGCCGCCACTTGAGAAGCGACACGGTGAACGGCTTTACGTTAAGCGCCTCATGGACATAGGCGGAAAGCTCCGCCGAATATCCTTCCATAATCTTGAAGAACAGCCCATGCAGCCAACGTCCGTGAAAAACTGGCACACGGGCAGTATCTTCTGCCCGCAGCCGATAGACAACAGCACCGATCATTTGCCTATCCCTTCATCATATACCTCATGCGCCGTCGGCAAGACCCAACGATTGCGGAATTGCTTTTTCTCTGCGTCGGAAACTTCGTCACGATCAGAAGAATCCCTGTCGCCCAAGGTCATCTGCCGCGTCCTTGCCGCCCAGTCCTTCTGCTCTACAGCCTTCCAATCGAGAAGATCGAGCAGAGCTTGCTGTGACAATTCATAGCGCGCCCGCTCCGTTTTGCCGAGCTGTGCGATGACATCATCAAAGGCTTTCAGATATGCTTCCATCGAAGTTTCTTTTTCCGCCTTGTTCCAGTCGCCGTCTGCCGCGAAAAGCTGCTCATAGCCGTGCACCTCATCCACGAGGACGAGTTTCACATCGATGCGCACGCTGCCGAGCCCGATGCCCTTGCCCTGTCCGATCTTGAAGCAAAGCTCGCGATCTTTTGCCGCGAGCGAAAAGACCTTGAGCAATGCGCCAAGCTCCACTTCGCTGAGGTTCTTGAAGCGTATTCTACCCTCGAACACATTGCCCGCCTTCAAGGGGCGCAGTTTGCGGTCGACATTTTCCTTCACGACACCGTTTTTTTGCCAGCGAAAACCCGGCTTCTGATGCCAATACAGCTTATAGCCGCGAATCGCAGCATTTTCCGTGTCCCAGTGATTGAGATTCTTTCCATCTTCTTGCTTCATGTAGAGCTGGAACGACGTGGGTTTCGGCTCGCCCAAGGTTTTCGAGTAATGCTGCCCTTCAAATCCCTTGCTTTCTTTGAGCACGGCATCCTCAAAGAACAAACGGCTGCCCCAAAGCTCCGTGCGACCAAAAAGAGCATCCGCATAATCAACGGCTTTCGACTGAAGGATCTCGGGAATATGCCCTGCCTCACCAAGCCGATAAGGGTAGCAAATACGATAGAACTGCCCAAACCCGAAATGTTTCACCGTGCCATTTTCATTCTTGTAAAAGCAAGGCACAACGAAATCATAGCGATCATCTCCCGTAAAGTTCCTTGCCTCCTCATTCTTGCGCGCCAGCTTGAACAAATCCAAGACATCGCTGCGCAAAAGATCTTCTTTGTATTGCGCTATAACCTCCGGCGTGACAAGCACACGGTCATTCCAGTCTGGATTGAAATGCACGGTATAGCGCTTCTTGGAAAACATCGCGCCAGTAAAGCAGGGAAGTTCTCCCGTCCTTTCGTACGTTTCCCAAAGAATCTTTCCTGCATTGTGCTTAAGAAAACCTTTATCTTCGACCTTCTTATGGCGATATTCGGCACGGCACATGTAATGGTTTCCATCTTGGCTGTCATGGACGAGAAACGCTGCTTCTGCCTTCGTTATGCTGATCCGTTCGCCATCTTCATCCGTATCAGTCCTTTCGAGCAATTCTTCATCATAGAGTTTCGTGAGACTGTTCTTTTTCGCAGCTACAGTGCGAAAATAGAGTCTCCGATTGTCGACATCGAAATCTTGTCGCTGACCGCCCACAACATCGGATTTCATCATGCGCATCGCGCCGCAGGTCACGATCTTGAAGATGTTCTTGACCATGCCGCGAAGCGTGCTGCCCGGCAGGACGGGCTTGCCGACGGGGGCGAAGAAGGCGCCTTCCTTGTCGCCCGTGCCGATGAAAACGGGCGTCATCGTGCGGCAGCTCAGCTCAATATAGCCGCTGAGCCTGCCATGTTCCTTCACATATCTCTTGTAGTTTTCCTGCCGTTCTGCATCATTCTTCGCACCGCCGTCGATGGGCGAGCGGATGACCGTCGCTGGCAGCGGCACGAAGTTGTACGATGCCGTGGCTTTTTCATCTCGCATTGCCATCTTCCATACCTCCTTCCACATCCGCCGCCGCTATGCGCACATAGCGATAGTCCGCATAGCCGGCCTGCCCCGTCGCCTCGTAGCCAATATAGCTGCGCGTCACCAGACCGTAGTATTTCGCATGCTCTTCGGCCTGCGGCAAAATCTGCTTGAGCTTTCGCGCTGCATCTTCGAGCTTCATATATCCTTCGGGCGCATCCGCTGCCTCTACTCTCTCGCCCCAGAAGCGTGAGATGCTGTCAACGTATTCCGTCGCCTCGCCCGCGCCGTCCTTGCGCCAACGCCCGAGCCACAGGTCGCCGCTCTTCTTCAAATGAAGCTCTTCCTCCTCGTTGAATACGCGCAGTTCCAGCCACAGGCTGCACTTCTTCGCCGCATCGCCTGCCAGCTTGAGCGAGCCGTTCTGCCAGCGTCCCCAAGTGATGCCGTGCACCTGCCAGACGACGACATTCGCTTCCTTCATGCCGAGCGTTTCGAGCTTTTCGCAGAGGGCGGTTTCATTCCTCTCGAGACTTACGGCGAGCCTCTCTGAGCTTCCCTGCTGTATGCACATCTGATCTTCCAATGCCAGTTCGATGCTCATAGAGCTTTCGCCTCCCTCTTTTTCAGCAAGGCTTCGACGAATCCCTGCAATTTCCGTCTCTCTTCATCCGTCAAGGCGCCGGGCGTCGCATCCCAGGCAATTTCCTCACCATGATAATGCAGGACGGCGCCTCTTCCCTCAAGCACACCGCGGCCGATGCCCTTCTCGCCGCCGAGCGCCAGTCTGCCGAGTGACAATTCCTTGAGCAGCAGAAGCAGAAGGCCGATCTGCCAGGCGCGCTCTTCTTCCTTCGGCTCGTGCAGGACAAGGCGCATGGAAAGCACCGCGCGCTCTTTTTCTGTCTGCCATACAGGAGCCTCTGTGAAGAGGCTCGTAGGAATCTTGCCGCCCGTGAAGCGGTCGATCCGCACGCGTGTCTGCAGTCCCGTCACAACGCCATCTTCGAGGCGTGCTTCCGAGACGAGCAGACGGCTCTTCCACTTCTCGTCAGGCTTCGCCTTGATGTGTGCGAGCGAAGGCCCCATCATACGGTCGAGCAATGCGCCGTCAATATCGAGTTTGCGCAGAATTTCCGCCGCGCGATGACGCAGCGCCCCCTTGATGCTCGCGCCGGGAATCAGCCAATGATCGTTTTCGCGCAGCATGAGCGCCTGCACGGACGTCTCCTTATCATCCATGCGCTCTGCCGTCTTCACCTCCATAGCACGCGCATAGTCGCGCACGAGAAGCGAGCTTTTCAAGGCGAACTTCGCTTCGAGCACGCAGTCATCCTTGGCATAGAAGCCCTTCTGCCGTTCGTATACTTCCGGCTCGACGAGAGCTTCGCTCTTTCCCTCCGAGCCTAGCCAAGCTCTGACGTGATCGGGATTTTTGAAATCGTAGCGATAGACCTTCAAATCCCTCACATGTACTTCGCCGAACCCCTTCGCCGTATGTGCGCCCAAGGAGAACCCTGCAGCGAGTCTATGCGCCAAGAGGTCAACCGCCTCCTTCATAGCGTCCTCGTACCTCTCATGGATGCCGCGCTGCGTGATCTCGGCGAAGAACTTCCCCGTCGCGCCGCTGCCCACCGCCTCGTAGTCGAACTTATGATGCTCGATTGCCGTGCCCGTGATCTCGTCGAGGCTCACGCCGTCGCGCACGACGATTTCCACGTTGTTCAGCTTGACGTCGTCGATGCGGATGGAGCTTTGCCAAGCCGCATTATGCTGTCTTTCATACGCGGCTTCTGTGCCGAAGAGCAGACGCATGCCGAGCGCATTTTCCGCTGTCATGAAGTCTCGCAGCGCTCCGGCGAGCGATGTGCCGGGGATGAACGGCTGTCCTGCTTTTGTCTTCAGCACCTCAGTATCGATCTCATTGCCTGCACCGCTGCCGCCCGCACCGATGAGGAGCGGTGCATCGAGGACGAGCGTGCCTTTGAGGATGACCTTGCTCTTGATACTCTCTTCGCTCATCGCCATCACTCCTCGCCTCCTTTTCCTGCCGCTGCCTTTCTCGCGAAGCGGAAGAAATTGTGCCAATACGCATAGAAGAGCGCGTCCTTCGCCGTGACGCTCGTCAGGAAGTCCGGCTCGCCTACATCTTCCAGGAACGCCTCAAGATCTTCGCCCAGCTCTTTTTTCCAACGGCCTTCCTTGTTGTACGGCATATCGGCGAGATTCGCCTTCATCAAAAGTTCCTCCAAGGAGCGTCCGTTGAGCTTGATCGCATCTAGATTCTTGGCAAAGGGCGTTGTCGCATTGCCTTTCTGACTGCGGATTCCCTCGCGCAATGCTCCCTGCATGTTTGCCTGTCCACGCATCCACAGCGAATCGAGTCGTGCGAAAAAGTGCGATACCCCATTACCCCCCGTGAGCTTTTGCACATCTTCCGCCGCATAGACGATCATCTTCTGCTGCGCCGCGCATAGGAGGATTTCCTTCGCCCGCCTGCGAACTTCCGGCGATTGGATCGTGCGCCTCTCACGAATGCGCTCTTTCTTTTCCATGCGAAGCGGACGCGGCTGCCATAGGCGCAGCTGCCCGAAGCCTTCTTCCGTGCGCGCGCCTGCACCTTCATAGAGAAGCCTCTGCAGGCGCTCCTTGTCGCCCGTCGTCCAGGCACTCTCCTTCCCCAGCGCAAAGATGCTGCCGGCGGCAAGAGCGACGGCACGCGGGCGCTTCATGCCCCAGACGCCGACGAAGTTGTCCACTTCCGCAAAATCGGCAAAGATCCTGTTTTCCACATCGCCGTCTTCCACGGTCTGCGCCGCATGGTAAGGCGGCAGGAAGAATTTTTCCGTACCGCTCTCATCGAGGCGATCGACGATCTGCCGCAGAGCCGCATCGGCGCTCGACAGGAGGTCATTCTCAGCGAGAAGCGGCGTCTCCAAACGCAGATAGATACGATTTTTCGCATCGGGCTCGATGCTCTGCGGCACGAAATCTGCCAGCACAAGCTCCACACGGCAGGTGCCGTACTGCGCATGACGCGCACGCCCCGCCTGCGCCGTCCACTCCGTCGTGCCCATGGCTGCGAGGAAGCTCTCCAGCGCTGCCTCCGCCCCGAAGATTTCGCCTTCGAAGCATACGCCTTTTTCCACCGCTTCGTAGTTGTAGATCGCACCGTCTCGCGACCGGCCTGCCAGTCGCTCCAGAGAGGAGCTCCCTGCCTCCTTGCCCTGTCGCTCCTTGATATTGCTGCGGCTCATGTGCAGTGATATGTTCTTGGCGACGTCCACCTTCTCGATGCCGCCATCTTCGATTACGGCAAAGCCGCGCAGCGTCTTATAGCCTGCCTCGGGCGCCGTCACGAGCAAGTCTCTGACCGCCTCGCCGTCCTTGAGGCGCTGCACCGAAGCGGGTACGAAAGAGGCGCGCTGCCCGTCCGCTGCGCGCACGGGATAGGCAGCGGCGAAGCGCAGCTGATCAAAAAAGAATCCCACGAACGCTTCATCTTCATGCGCCTTGTCGCCGAGCTTCTTTTCTTCAATATAGTGCTCAGCCAGGATGCCTCGCACGAGCGTGCCGCTGAAGAAATCGTGCGACGATGTCATGACGGTCGCACTGCCGCGCGTGGCAAGCACGATGGGCGAAAGGGTCTCTATTTTCACGCGGATCTTTTTCATCTCAAGCCTTGCCCCCTTTCAGCGCATCATCAACGAGAACGCTCCGTATATCCTTCCCGTTCTGCAGCATCGCGCACGATATGCGGCCGAAGCCGCGGTTGCGCTTCATGCCCGCGTGCGAGAGATTGCGAAGTGCCAGCGCAAGGATCGTGAGCTTTTTTCGCGTTCCTCCTTTGAGGCGCACCGTGCCGTAAAAGACGAGACCTTCATCGACGACGCGGATGTTGCGAAGCGATGTCTCAGCAGCCGTACCCGTCTCGCGGTCGATCATCGTCTGATAGCGAAGCGAAGTATAGAGCGAAAGCACGTCCTGTGCCGAAACGAAGCCGGGATAGCGCTCTTGCAGATAAAGCCAATCCTCTTCCATCTGCCGCGCCGCTCCCTGCGGCGCAAGATGAAGGTTCGGTATCGTCAGCTGCGTGCCGCTCTGTATATCATGCTGAAAGAGCTCCGCCAAATCCTCTGCCGTAAAGAGAGCCATTCCTGCCAATTCGGACATCTCAAGGACTTCCAACGCGCTCTCGTAGATGAGCCCCTTGAGCCTCTTGCCCGGGAAATAGGGAAGCCCTGTCCTGTCATGTACGACTTCGGCGTCGACGTTGACATCAGCGCGACCCGAGCCAAGGTGCAGCGGTGACTCGGCTGTGATTTCCAATGTGAATTCCTCGAAGCGGATATCCTTGAGCTTTGCTGCCGGCTGCTCCCCGGCGGCCGGACTCGAGGGAAACTCCCACTTCTTGTTCTTCACCTGCTTGAGCTGCTCATCCAACGTCTGCACATGATCTGCCGCATCCTGCTGCGCGCTTGCAGCAGGGCTTTGCGCCGTCTGCTGCTTCTGCCGGTTCAACTCCACCTGCTGCTCGCGGCTCGCGGCATGCTTCGCCTGCTGCTCCTTCTTCCTGCTCTCGCGCGCCTCCTTCACGTTCTTCTTCTTAGCCATGCTGCACCTCCTCAGGCACATAGAAGTCGATCATCTCGATGGCGTCGACATAAGGCGTCCTGCCCGTCTGCCACAAGGCTTCGCGATACGGCTCCCATGCCGCGATCTCAGGCAGGCGCATCTTCGCACCGCGTGCGATCAAGCGTCGGTACTGCGCCATGAATTGTTCGTGCT
>ERZ772945.2228-NODE-2228-length-12155-cov-16.571488_pt1 | contig 12155 bp, 8 predicted proteins | sample MGYA00511681_ERZ772945 | MGnify/ENA primary metagenome ERZ772945 (study PRJEB29015, sample SAMEA2737943) | human oral metagenome | biome: human oral; feature: human-associated habitat; material: dental | place: China | collected 2143 ... | reverse complement strand
AGAAAAAGCCGCTCTATCACTTCCACCCCGGCCGCGCGATCCTCTCCGTCGGCAGCTATGGCTGCAATCTCGCCTGCCCGTTCTGCCAGAACGCGGACATCGCGGCGGCAGATGCCGCCATACCGACGGAGAACGTACCGCCCGCGCGTCTCGCCGCGCTCGCACAGGAGCTGAGCGCCGCCCCGCACGGCAGCCTCGGCGTCGCATTCACCTACAACGAGCCGCTCATCAGCTATGAGTACATCATGGATACGGCGCCGCTCCTCCACGCGGCGGGGCTCGCCGTCGTCCTCGTCACAAACGGCATGATCTGTGCGGAGCCGCTCGCACGCCTCCTCCCGCACGTCGACGCGATGAACATCGACCTCAAGGGCTGGCGCGAGGACTTCTACCGACGGCTCGGCGGCGACCTCATGACCGTGCGCGGGACCATCACGCACGCCGTCCGCGCAGGCGTCCACGTCGAGGTGACGACCCTCATCATTCCCGCTATGAACGACAGCCTCGCCGACATGGACGCCGAGGCACGCTGGCTCGCCGCTCTCTCGCCCGACCTCCCGCTCCACATCAGCCGCTATTTCCCGCGCCACCGCATGAGCGCGCCGCCGACACCGATTGCGGACATCGACCGCCTCACGGCGATCGCACGCCGCCATCTGCGGCACGTCCATCGTGGGAACTGCTGAATAAAGATTGTATTGCACAGGAAAATGCGGTATGCTGTGCACATAGGAGTGTTCATTGCAAAGGAGATGAGGCGCATCATGTTACGTACAAAACACAGGCTGCTCCGTTCCATCGCCGCATTTACAGCGGCAGGCTTCCTGTCACAAGCACCGTAGGCGAGGCGGCAAAGGAACCGATCCGCAACGCGTTCTACAGCGGCGTAGAGGTCCTGCTGGACAAGCAAAAGACAGAGCCAGCCACGAGCACCACACCGCTCTCGTTCGTACAGCAGGGCAAAAAATGGGGCGCAATCAACACCGCAGGAGAATTCGTCATTCCGCCGGAGTACGATGAGCTCACCCCCTATACATCGGGCTATGTCTCTGCGCGCCAAGGCAAAAAATGGGGCGTTTTCCGCGATACGGGCAAGCTCATCGTCCCCGTGATGTACAAGAGCATCGAGCCGTTTGAAGAAAGCGACATTGTCGTACAGAACACGAACGGAACATGGGACTGCTACGACATGGAGGGCAACGTCTTCCTCCCACGCCAGCAGCGCGACATCGTCCCCGCCCTGCATGGCATTTCTCTCGTACAGGCAAAGGACAAGTCATGGACATTCTACCGTGCAGACGGGACACGCCTGACTGAGAAATCCTATCAGAACATCGGCGTCTTCTCCGAGGGACTTGCGAGCGTTGAAGACAACAAGGGACGCGTCGGCTTCATCAACATGGACGGCACAGAGGTGATTGCCCCCCAATATGCACTCGCCATGATCTTCAGCGAGGGGCTTGCGGCAGTGGCGGTCAAAGGGAAATGGGGATTCATCGACAAAAGCGGGACAATGGTCATCGCGCCGCAGTTCCGCGACGTTGCGGGCGGATTCAGCGAGGGGCTCGCGGGCGTGCAGAGCAAAAAGAACTGGATCTTCATCGACAAGACCGGTACAAAACAATTCGATGCGCGCTATGAGACCGTTCTGCCATTCAGCAACGGTACGGCAGAGGTACATCGTAAGGTAAAATCGACCAACTTCCTCGGCGCCGCCATCGGCGTTGCCGCCTTTGCCTCGGGCTTCCTCTCACTCGGTACGGATCTATATACCGATCCGAAGATCAAGCGCGGGTACATCGACCACAGCGGCAATGAGATCGTATCGCCAAAGAACAACTACAACTCCACCTATGTGGACGGCATGGCACTCGTTGTCGTCAAGGGCAAATGGGGCTGCGTGAACGAGAAGGGCGCATACATCGTCGAACCAAAATACAACGAGATGCACCGCTTCTCCGAGGACATGGCGGCGGTGAAGGACGGCGACAAGTGGGGCTTTGTCGGGCGCGACGGACAGATCGCAATCGCGCCTGCCTACGAGGAGGCGCATGACTTCCACGAGGATCTCGCCGTCGTCTCCAAGGGAGGAAAGAGCTTCTTCATCGACAAGACGGGGCGTGTACCCTTTCTCGTCCCGAGCATGATCACGACGCTCGGTGACTTTGCATCGGAACTTGCACCCGCGAAGATCGGGGACAAGTGGGGCTTCATCGACCACGCGGGCACGATCGTCATCGCCCCTGCGTACGACGTGGCGGGTACCTTTTGACAGGCTGCACACGCACGGCTAAGACGGCACTCACCTCTCTTCAGTAAAACATCATCTTCCCTCAACAACATATAATGCGTCGAAATAGGACTGTAACGCGCAGTGTCGCACTACAGTCCTATTTGTATGCGGAAACTTTAAGAAAGCGCAGAGAACAGACAGGGCACGGCATGCGCGCCTCCACGAAATGACGGGACTCTGCTCCCGTCTAATATCACCGCCATAATGCAGCAGCCAAACGGAATGAGTCCCGCCTCATCCCCTACGTTTGCCCCATTTACGCATACGATTGGCTATGTTATCAATGGGATGGATATATTCTCATTAGAACAGGCACGTTGAAAGGAGTCAATGCTATGAATCGCAGGGGACAGATGCGTCTGGGCGCACTGATTGCAGCAGGGCTGGCGCTCGGAGGAGTGAACGCATCCGCTTCACCGATCGAGGACAATCATCACGTAACGGTGACGGATGGCAGTCAGGGCACGGTATACGGCGGCTATGCAGAGCTGCGTCATGATAACGGTGACAGCACAGCGTCAGCAAGCAGTAATACGCTTGATGTACGAACCAATGACGTGCTTGGCTTCCTTGCGGGCGGGTGGGTCGAATACCAGCGCTACGACAACGCGACGACGCCGGGCGCGACCACGCTCACGGCGAGCGGGAACACCCTCACGCTCGCACAGGGAGAAACGACCCATCTCTACGGCGGCAACATCCGCATCTATAGTACGCAGGGAGGCCCCGTCACCTATCGGGCAAATAACAATACAATCCTTGTAAATGCAGGGGGCAAACAGATCGGCGACCTCTACGGCGCGCACATCGAGCAAAAGGCTGCGGGTGCGGGTACGTCCTTTACCGCCGAGGCAAAGGGGAACCGCGTGACCAACACGGGCGGTGCGATCAATCACGCCGCCGCCGCCTCGGTCGATCTCATCGGAACGACTGCCACGCGCGTCAGCGTGACGGTCGATGACAACGACGTGATCGGCACGGGCGGAACATACTCCTACACGTTCGACGGTGGCTTTGGCTCGATCAAAACGGACAGCGGCGCGGCGGAGACAATCGTCACGAACAACGATATCACGATCGACGGCGGCACGCTCACGCATGGATTCTCCGCGCAGGGCGGCTTTGCCCGAGCCGAGACGGGAGGCGGCGCAGCAGAGGCGCACGCGGACAAAAACACTGTCACCCTCAGAAATTCATCAAGCACCAATGGCGGCTACATCGGCGGCTCAGCCTATGCCAACGCCTCGGGCGCGGGCGCAACTGCATCGGCAAATGAGAATGCCGTCGCCATCACGGGCGGCACCTATTCGAATGGGCGTAATGTCACAGGCGGCTCTGCAACTGTCCTGAACGGCGCGGGCACAAACCTTGCGACGGCAAACGCAAACCGCGTCACACTCAGCCCCACGAACGCCGCGTGGGAAGAGATCAGGGGCGGTAGGGCGATTGCGAATGGGATATCTGCCGCGTCCACGGCGACTGCGGACGGCAATATCCTGACGCTCAGCGCGGGCACCTTCGAGCAGCCTGTCTACGGCGGCGATGCGAGTGCCGCATCGAGCAGCAATACGGCAGTCGCTGCCGCAGAGAGCAATGAGCTCCATATCAGCGGCGGCAAATATGAGGACGCGATCTACGGCGGGCGTGCAACGACGGACGGCTCTGCCGGCACAACTGCCATCGTACGGGGCAATACGGTCGAAATCTCAGGGGCTCCCAACCTCAGTGCGGCACACCTCCACGGCGGCGTGGCTACGGCGGCAAATGTGACACGGGAAAACAACGCACTCATCGTACGCGAGACGAAGGGAATCACAGCCAAGAGCATTGCGGATTTTCAGCGGCTTGCGTTCTACGTACCTGCAGGCATGACCGAAAACGATACGATGCTCCGTGTGACCTCGGCGACGAATACGAACCTAAATGGTACGACCCTTGAGGCATATCTGCCGGGCAGCAGCACGGCGAACCGCCTCCGCCTCCTCTACGCAGAGAACGCGCAGATCGATACGGACAGCGCGACCACGATGACCGTCTACGAGGGTGTCTCGGGACATCGGACGGCACGAATGGGCGTCACGGCGAATAAGAAGGAGCTCGTAGTGAAGGTCGACGGCAGCGCCATCGACGGGGGTACGACACCAACGCCAAACCCGAACCCGAATCCGAACCCGAATCCGAACCCGAACCCGAACCCGAATCCGAATCCTAACCCTAACCCTAACCCGAATCCCAACCCGAACCCAAATCCGAACCCGAATCCAAATCCGAACCCTAATCCTAACCCAAATCCGAACCCGAATCCCAACCCGAATCCTAACCCAAATCCGAACCCGAATCCCAACCCAAATCCGAATCCGAACCCAAATCCGAACCCCAACCCAAATCCGAATCCGAATCCGAATCCTAACCCCGGCAATAACAACTTCGTTCTGCACGAGAACACGAAGTCCCTTGCCGAGACCATGACGGGCACAGCGGCATTTCTCGGTGCGAGCGGCGACCTCATCGCGGGCGGCGGCATGGCGAGCGCCTCAGCCGAGGCAGCGGGCGCGGGCGGATTCGCCCCCTTTGCCGCAATCGGCGGATCGAGCCTGCGCCACGAGACCGGTTCGCACGTCAACGTCCGCGGCATGAATCTCGCCGTCGGCTTCTCCCGCGAGGTCATGCGCGGCAATGACCGCATCCTCTTCGGCCCCATCGTTGAATACGGGCGCGGCAGCTACGACTCCTACCTCGACGACGGCACCCACGGCGAGGGCAATACCCACTACGTCGGCGGCGGCGCCTTCCTGCGTCAGGAGAAGAAGGGCGGCATGTTCTACGAGGGCAGCCTGCGCTTCGGGCGCATGAGCACGGACTATGAGGCAGACCTTCCCGTCGGAGGGATCACGCGCCGCGCATCCTACGATACGGACGCGAACTACATCGGCGCGCATCTCGGCGTCGGCCACACGGCAAAGGCGGCAAACGGAACGGAGCGCGAGCTCTATCTGCGCTACTTCTATACGCATCAGAACGGAGCGAGCGCAACCCTCTCGACCGGCGACCGCTATGACTTCCACGCCGTCGACAGCCACCGCCTGCGCACGGGCGCACGCTGGACGATCCCGAAGGGGAGCGGCGCACTCATCCTCGGCACTTCCCTTCAGTATGAATTCAAGGGGGACGCAGGTGCAACTTACCACACGGGCGGCTTCTCCTACGATACCCCAAGCCCTTCGCTCAAGGGCCTCTCGGGCAGCCTTGAGCTCGGTTACCGCACGAACCTCAGCAAGCGCGCCACCGCCGATCTCAGCGTCGAGGGCTGGGCCGGCAAGCAGCGCGGCGTCACCTTCAAGGCAGGGCTTGACTGGGGATTTTGACGTTCCCGCATTGTTACAAACCAAAAGACCTCCCGCACCATCCTCGGTGCGAGAGGTCTTTGTCTTGACCGAATGCCTTACATCATCTGAGAGACAGCTGCCGCCGTCGCGACGGAGCTCTGCGCCGCCTTCGACATGAGCAGCGGATCCGCGGTCTGCTCGAGGGCCTGATGCTTCATCTTTTGGATTGTTTCGGAGACGAGATCCTTGCCCGCCTCGGGATGCGAGCCGCGCGTCACAATCTGGGAGATGAGCTTCGTCCCCTGATAGATCTGCGTGATGACCGAGCCGTCCGCGAGCACGCGCGTGATGACGGTATCGCCGACCTTCTCCGCCCAGTCGCGCGCCTCTGCCGCCTTGGACTCCTTGAGGTTCTGCAACATCCGCGCAAATGTGTCGGACGTGTCCTCCTTCGCCGCATGGGTGCGCTGCTCGGATGATGTGGGCACTACTCCACGGCTGCCATAGATTTTCTCGAGTTCCATCGGTTTCCCTCCCTTCGTGCTTCCTGCATGATATTGCTGTCCTTACTGTTTCTATCGGAGAAATCCCCCCCCCTCTTAACATTTTCCTTGAATCCCCATCGATTTTCCGATAATATAGAATCGTACGAAAAAGGAGATGACGAGAATGAGCGAACTGCTGTCCTTTGGCTCGGACTATTTGGAGGGGCACATGCAGAGATTCTGCGGCGGCTCATAGAGACAAATCTGGAGCAGACGGCCGGCTACGGGCTGGACACTTATTCCGATGCGGCGCGTGCGAAGATCCGAAGGGCGTGCCGCAGTCCGCGTGCGGAGATTCACTTCCTCTCGGGGGGAACGCAGACGAACCGCATCGTGATCTCATCTCTGCTGCATCCCTATGAGGGCGTGATTGCCGCAGATACGGGGCATATCACCGTACACGAGGCGGGCGCAATCGAGTGCGGCGGCCACAAGGTGCTCGCGCTCCCGCATGCGGACGGCAAACTCACGGCACGCGCCATCGAGAGCTGTCTGCGTACGTATCACGAGGACGCGAACCGCGATCACATGGTGCGCCCCGGCATGGTCTACCTCTCGCACCCGACGGAGTACGGGACGCTCTACACCATGGACGAGCTCGAGGTCATCAGTGCCATCTGCCGCGCGTCACCTGCGCCATGTCCATCGCGGGAACTGCTGAGTGCCTGCGGCGCACAATGTTCGAAGGAACACAAAAACCCGTACACCTTCCCCATGGTGTGCGGGTTTTTGCGACAAGGATTTTCATTTTATCCATTTCCATGGCAGGGAAAGCACTGATTCTGCGCGAATAACAGCAGGATAAGGAAATTTCCAAGAATAAAGGGGAATGAATATGACACAGAAGAAGACGCCGCGTCTGCGCACCGCCATCGCCGCGCTCGCTGCCGCAGGCCTGATCGCGGCACAGATGCCTCACGCCGCCGCCGAATCCATTCACGACAACCCGCTCTACACGGGGATGGGCATCCTGGTCGACCGCGGACAGGAGCCGTCCGCCGCCGTCCATGCGGCACCGCTCGCCCTCGTCAAGACCGCAGGGAAATGGGGCGCCGTCTCGACGACGGGTGCCGCCGTGATCGCAGCGGAGTACGATGAGATACGTCCCTATGCAGAGGGCTATCTCCTCGTGCGTCAGGGGAAGAAATGGGGCGTGCTCCGCGCGGACGGCAAGCAGGTCGTCCCCGCCGCCTATCGTCACATCGAGGAGCTGACAGAGGATCGCATCGTCGTACAGGATGCGGACAAGAAATGGGGCTGCTATGGGACGGACGGCACGCTGATCCTCCCCGTCGTCCACCGCGACATTGTCCCCTATCATAACGGCGCCGCCATCGTGCAGGGCACGGACAAGCGATGGAGCTTTTACCGTGCGGACGGCTCCCGCCTGACGGAGAAGTCGTACACGTCGGCGGGTATCTTCTCCGAGGGGCTGGCGAGCGTCATGGAGGACAAGAAGCACGTCGGCTTCATCGACAAGACGGGCGCAGAGGTGATCGCGCCGCAGTACGCCTCGGCGAGTATTTTCTCCGAGGGACTGGCCGCTGTCGAGGTCGGGGGCAAGTGGGGCTTTATCGACAGGACGGGCACGATGGTGATCGCGCCGCAGTATCGGGACATCCCCACGGGATTCAGCGAGGGGCTCGCCGCCGTGCGCGGGAAGAAGGGGCTCGCCTACATCGACAAGACGGGCACGCAGGTCTTTGCCGCGCCGTACGACAGCGCACTGCCCTTTCATGACGGGCTCGCCGAGGTGCGCCGCAAGGTAAAATCGACGAACTTTCTCGGCGCGGTGTTCACCATCGTCGCCGGCACAGCAGGCCAGTACATCTATGACCCGCTCATGCTCGACGATGAGAATGTGAAGCGCGGCTACATTGACAAGACGGGCACGATGATCGTCTCGATCAAGAACGACTACAACAGCACATTCGTTGACGGCATGGCACTCGTCAAGGTAAAGAGCCGCTGGGGCTGCGTTGACCGCACGGGGGCATATCTCGTTCCCGCAAACTACCGCATGATGCGCCGCTTCTCCGAGGACCGCGCCGCCGTGCAGGATACGGCAGAGCTGTGGGGCTACGCGGCAAAGGACGGCAGTGTTGCCATCGCGCCCACGTACAATGCCGTACAGGACTTTCACGAGGGGCTGGCCGCCGTCGTCAAGGGCGGAAAGCCGTTCTTCATCGACAAAACGGGGCGCGTCCCCTTCCTCACGCCGAGCACAGTGACGGAGCTCGGCAGCTTCGCCGCAGGGCTTGCCCCCGCCAAGGTCGGCGACAAGTGGGGCTACATCGACCACAGCGGCAGTATGGTGATCGCACCGCAGTACGAGGACGCGGGCATGTTCTTGGTCGGTCAGACGAAGAAATAAGAGCACAACAGGCTCTCTTTTCCCACGGGCTGTATGTAGATGAGATGCGTAAAACCCCCGTTCACCAATAATGGTGACGGGGGTTTTCGTTATGCCGACTACTTTTGATCCGCTTCAAATTGCCAATCTACCGCATCGAGAGCCTTAATCGTCTTCGTGCAGTACTCAATCAGCACCTTGAACATCTTTTCGCCTTTCTCCGCTGTCCCCTTGGTCGCATCACCAGTCTGCGCCGTGTTGGTGAGCTCGGAGAAGTCCCACTTGATCCCCATAAGCTCAGGGAGATTCTTCGGTACGCGGCAGGTTGCCTGCTCTGGCTCGCACCATTCGGGGAACAGATAGTAGGCAATTGAGGTCTCGCCTTCACCTGCATGCCCAAGGCCATTCCAGACCTCGAATGTGCCTTTAGGCAGGAGCTCACCAGCCGTAACCCACCACTGATCCAGTGCTGCAATGCGTGCACCTGGATATTTTTCCTTGATCTTACGTGAGGCCACCTCAATCGGTGCGATGTTGCCATCGTGTCCGTTAATGATAAGAATGGTATCTATGCCATTACGAAGTACCGACTCCACAATATCGTAGATAACCTGCGTCACCGTATCATACTGCAGGGTCAACGTAAAGGGGAATGAATCATAATGTCCGCTGTACCCGACGGGGATCGGCGGAAGTACCAGCATATCGCCCAATTCATCTGCAATCGCTTTGCCCAGCTTATAGGAAACGATCGTATCGCATCCCTCTGCCAGATGCTGTCCATGTGCTTCACAGGCGCCAACAGCAAGAACGGCCTTCTTAAAATGCCCTTCTTTTACCTGATGTGCAGTCATTCTCCACAGTTCATTCAACATGACATTGCCTCCTTTGTCTTTGAGAAATACTGATAAATTCAGCGATTCCTTTATCATGCAGGCGGCACGGTGATCTGCACACATGCCGCCGATCATCCGAATACGGCAGCGAGCGCATCCGCGCGTCATCAGATAACCCGCTGTGTCACAGCATTTAGGACATATGCTCTTTGCGCTCGATGATATTGATTTGCTGCGAGGTGATGGAGAGCGCCTCTGTGAGGTCACGCCTTCGGACTGCCTCCACAATGCGCCTGTGCTCGCCCAGTGTCTTTTCGACCCCGATGTATTTCATATCCTCAATCAGATCTCGCTGCAGAATGTTCAGCACCCCGCGGAGGGCATCGATAAGATAATTATTCCGTGTCAATGCAGCAAGCCCGATGTGAAACGCGCTGTTCACCCTATGGTATTCCTGAATCCACTCTGGATGCGACGTATCCACCTGGGCGCTCGCAAGCACGTCGAGATGCCGGAGATCCTCCTCGTCGGCATAGCGAACCGCGTGCTCCACGGTTGCCCGTTCCAAGATGTTGCGAAATTGATAGAGTTTGCGCAGCTCCTCCAGCGACAGCTTCTTTACCATGTATCCCTTGCGCGGTATTTTACACAGCAGCTTCTCCTCACAGAGGATGGTAAGCGCCTCGCGTGCCGGCGTTTTGCTGACCCGATACTTCTGCGAGACCTCAGCCTCCGTAATGAATTGCCCGTCCGCATATGCACTGGCACAGATCTCCTTGCGTAGCGCTCTCAGTACAGTCGATGTAATAGAGTGTTTCCCTGATTGTTCAGCATCCATCGCCATACCACACCTTCTCGCTCGCATTCAGAATAATCGAATCTTTTTGTTTTTCAGTATACCCTGATTCTCGTCGATTTGCAAGTATAAAATATCTCTCGTATATTTAACAAATTCTTCAAACGATTTGCCATTCTCTTATTGACATTCATGTAATTTTTACGTATCATAAATATTACGAAAAATATACCACTGACATATTTTTCGTATACTCAGGAGATATTGATCGCTCGGGATCACCGATCCTCTGAACGACATCTCTCAGAAAGACAGAATAAGGAGGTACAATGATGGACAAACAATCCTCTGTAAAAGAGAATGACCCGCACAATGTTCCGGACGATCAGGAGTTCATGTCTGAACCCGTTCCGATGGATAAGCGGCATTCAACCAAAGATCAGATCATGGTCTGGATTGGATTCGGCTACGTTGTAACAGGTCTCGTCGTCGGCGGACAGATTGGAGGACAGGGTGGTGCGGGACTGCCTCCGCTCACGGCATTTCTTTCCGTTGCACTGGGGATGGGCTTTCTGTTTTTCCTGACCTCCTTCCTCGGGATCGCCTCGCAAAAGACCGGATACAATCTGTCCCTGCTCTGCCGCTTCAGCTATGGTGAACGCGGTTCTAACCTGCCGCTCGCCATGATGTCGCTGATGACACTCGGCTGGTTCGCAAGCATCGCGGGGATGATCGGGCAGATTTGGGGCGCATGGATCGGGAATCCGTCCGGCGTGGTTGTCTTTGACCCGAACGCCCACGGCTTTCACGGGGTTGCAGCAATTACACTGGAGGAGTTCCTCTCTACATTCGTCTGGGGTCTCATATTTACTTATACGGCTGTCCGCGGAATGGGCGCAATAGAGAAGGTCGCGAACATCTTCGCACCGTTCATCATGATCGTCGCCATCGTCATGGGGTTCGTCTATATCTCGCAGGCGGGCGGGCTGTCTCCATTCCTCAGCAAGGCGGGCATGCTCAGCGGCATGAGCATGGGTACTGCAATTACGGCGGTCGTCGGAAGCTGGATTGCGGGTGCCATCATGGGAACCGAGCTCTTCCGCTTCAACAAAAACATCAGCGCCGTTTGGTGGTGCGCAGCCGCATGCTTTATCTTTACCAATCCGATTCTGAACGTCGTCGGCTATATTGGCGCCGTTCAGACGGGCGACTTTAACTATGTGATGTATATGCTGCAGGTCAGCATTCCTGTCGCAATCTTGGGCGTCATTGTATGGACGTCTGCACTCTGGACGACGGACAACGGCGAGCTCTACTGCAATGCACTCTATACGGGGCCAGTGCTTCGCTCATATGGGTTCAACGTGGAGCGCAAGCAGGTCGTTATTGTCATCGGTGTCCTCGGGTCGATTCTCGGCAGTCTTGCATTCTATCAGCTCTTCTTCGCAGACTTCATCAATGTGCTCGGCATTATGGGACCGCCCATTGCATCTCCGATTCTCGCGGATTACTTCGTATCCGGACGCCATCGGAAATACAATGCCGCAGCACTGGCATATCAGCCCGCCATCCGCTGGGCAGGCCTCCTGTCCTTTGCCATCGGTGCGGCAATCGCCCTCTACTGCTCGTACGGCGTAACGCTGCCCGGCGAGTTCCCATCCGGTGTCTTTGCGATGATTGTCTCCTTTATCGTCTACATCGTCATCTACCGCTTTCTCCCAGATGCCGTTGCAGACCAGCGCATCTTAAAGCAAATCAACGGATAAGCGGATCGAGATTTGATTGTCCCCATATTACAACTTTCCTCAAATACACAGGCTCCCTGCTAAAAAAGCACGGCTTTATCGCTAAGCTGTGCTTTTTGATTGTCTCCGCCGCCCTGCCTCACTCCAAAAGGTGCGGATCGATGATAATGCGGCGCACGCCATGCCGGCGGAACTCCTCGGCGAGTTCCTTCGTTGTGAGGCTCATCAGCGCCAGCGAGGTGGCGAGCACCATCTTTTTCA
>ERZ772945.2225-NODE-2225-length-12165-cov-14.453675_pt1 | contig 12165 bp, 11 predicted proteins | sample MGYA00511681_ERZ772945 | MGnify/ENA primary metagenome ERZ772945 (study PRJEB29015, sample SAMEA2737943) | human oral metagenome | biome: human oral; feature: human-associated habitat; material: dental | place: China | collected 2143 ... | reverse complement strand
CGACGAGGAGGCGGGCGCGCGTTTCGTGGGCGCCGTCGACGCGGCGAAACGCGCCGGCGACACCATCGGCGGAGTCGTCGAGGTCGTCGCGTGGGGGGTCCCCATCGGACTGGGCTCCCACGTCAGCGCCCACAGGCGCCTGGACGCGCGCATCGCCGGGGCGCTCATGTCGATCCAGTCCGTCAAGGGCGTGGAGATAGGGGACGGCTTCGCGCAGGCCGCGCTGCCGGGCTCGGCGGCCCACGACGAGATCGTGCGCGACGAGCTGGGGCGGCCCACCCGGGCCTCGAACCACGCCGGCGGCATCGAGGGGGGCACGTCGAACGGGCAGCCGGTCGTCGCCCGCGCCGCCTTCAAACCGATCTCCACAGTGCCGCGGGCGCTGCGCAGCATCGACTTGGCGACGGGGGAGGAGGCGGTGGCCCTCCACCAGCGCTCCGACGCCTGCCAGGTGGTCCCCGGCGCCGTGATCGCGCAGGCGGAGGTCGCCCTGGTCCTGGCCGACGCGCTCTTCGAGCACGCGGGCGGGAACTCGGTCGGCGAGATGCGCCGGAACCTGGAGTCCTATCTGAACCGCGTGGAGGAGAGACTGTGTCCCAACGATTGACGCTCCCCGTCGTCCTGGTCGGCATGCCGGGCGCGGGCAAATCCCACGTGGGGCGCGGGCTCGCCAGGGCCCTCGGTGTCCCGCACGTCGACACCGACGCCCTCATCGAAGAGGAGGAGGGAGTCGCGGTCTCCACGATCTTCGCCGAGCAGGGGGAGGTGGCCTTCCGGGAGAAGGAGGCCCGCGCCGTCGAGCGGGCGCTCGGCATGCGCGCCGTCGTCTCCTTGGGCGGTGGGGCCGTCGTGACCGCCCGTGTGCGCGAGCTCCTGCGCGGCGTGAGCGTCGTCCACATCGACGTGGACCACGAGGAACTGGTGCGGCGCACCGCTGGCAAGGGCCACCGCCCGCTGCTGCGGGTGGACCCCGAGGGGACCCTCGCGCTCCTGCGCCACCAGCGGGCCCGCCTGTACGAGGAGGTCGCCTCGGTGCGCGTCCACTCCGACGCCCGCCCCGTCCAGCGCGTCATCGACCAGATCGCGGCGATGATCGACACGGGCGCCGCCCCCCGCGTCGTCGAGGTGGGCGGAGCGGCCCCCTCGCGTGTCGTCATCGGACGGGACCTGGCCAGCGGGCACGTGGCCGCGGGTTTCGACACCCTCACCCAGAAGGTCCTGCTGGTCCACGCCCGGCCCGTCGCCGGACGCGCGCAGCAGCTGGCCGAGGACCTGCGCAAGCGGGGCTACGAGGTGGAGACCGCCTCCCACCCCGACGCGGAGGAGGGCAAGCGCCTGGAGGTCGTGGCCTCCCTGTGGGACACGGCCGGCAGGATGCGCCTGGGCCGCAAGGACGCCGTCGTCGCCATGGGCGGCGGCGCCACGACCGACATGGCGGGCTTCGCCGCCGCGACGTGGCTGCGGGGCGTTCGCCTGGTGAACGTGCCCACCACGCTGCTGGCGATGGTGGACGCCGCCGTGGGCGGCAAGACGGGCATCAACACCCCCCAGGGCAAGAACCTCGTCGGCGCCTTCCACTCAGCCTCACGGGTCGTGTGCGACCTGGCGGCCCTGGACACGCTGGGCGCCCGCGACCTGGCCGCCGGGATGGCCGAGGTCGTCAAGTGCGGCTTCATCCGCGACACGCAGATCCTGCGCCTCGTCTCCGAGGCTCCCGCCCAGGAGCTGGCCGACCCGGCCTCCCCGCTGCTGGCCGAGCTCGTGCGGCGCTCCGTCGCGGTCAAGGCCGAGGTGGTGGGCGCCGACCCGCACGAGTCCGGTCTGCGCGAGATCCTCAACTACGGGCACACCCTGGCCCACGCGATCGAGAGAACGCAGGGGTACACGTGGCGCCACGGGGACGCCGTGGCCGTGGGATGCGTCTTCGCGGCGCACCTGGCCCGCGCCCGGGGCATGCTGGACGAGGCGGAGACAGCCGAGCACGAGGAGCTGTTCGGCAAGGCCGGGCTGCCCACCCGCTTCGACGGGGCGCCCCTGGACCAGCTGGTCGCCGCCATGCGCTCCGACAAGAAGGTCCGCCGGGGCGTGCTGCGCTTCGTGCTGCTCGACGGGATCGGCAACCCGCAGGTGCACGTCGTGGAGCCCGGGGAGCTCGAGGCGGCCGCGCGCAGCACGGGGATCCCCCTGTGAGGCACGTGGGGCCGAAGCCCGGGGGCGCCCCGGCCCGGGCCGGGGGAGGGGCCGCTCCCCCGGGGACTGCTTCCCCTCCTCCGGACGCCGGACGCGGGGCTCCTCCCGTTGCGGACGGGACCACTCCGGCGGGCGCTGGGCGCGGGGATCCCCCTACGACGGGAGGGGCCGCCCGAGCCGGCCGCCCCCGCCTCGTGCTCATCGGGCCCTCCGGGTCGGGCAAGTCCACCGTGGGCACCCTGCTGGCCGCCCGCCTCAGCGTCGCACTGCACGAGACCGACGACGAGGCCGCCGCCTCCCTGGGCTCGACGATGGCCGCCCTGGTGGTGCGGCGGGACCCGAGGCTGGCCGGCGCCAGACGGGAACGGGCCGTTGCCGCTCTCGCCGGGCCCGAGGGGGTCACGGTGCTCGGCCCGTCGATGCCCGCCGACCCCGGGGTCGCCGCCGCGCTCGCCCGCGCGCGCGAAGAGGGCGCCACGGTGGTGTGGCTGGAGGCCGGCATCTCCACGGTCTCGCGCCGCATGGGCCTGGGCGCGCCCCGCTCCGTCAGCCTCGGGGCGCCCCGCGCCGCGCTCCGGGCGATGATGGAGGAGGCCCGCGCCCACTACGCCGCCGTGGCCGATTCCTCAGTGGAGACGGACTCCCTGACGCCCGCGCAGGTCGCGGATTCGGTGCTCCGGGCGTGTAAACTGGCCGACGGTTAACGATTCCTTCAAAAGTGAGGTACCCCTGTGGCAACGACGAATGATCTGAAGAACGGCCTCGTCATGGTGATCGACGGCCAGCTCTGGCAGGTTGTCGAGTTCCAGCACGTCAAGCCCGGCAAGGGCCCCGCCTTCGTGCGCACGAAGATCAGGAACGTCATGTCGGGCAAGACGGTCGATAAGACTTTCAACGCGGGCATCAAGATCGAGACCGCGACGGTGGACCGCCGCGACATGACGTACCTCTACCAGGACGGCACCGACTACGTCTTCATGGACCAGTCCACCTACGACCAGATCTCCGTCCCCGGCGAGGTCGTCGGCGACGCCCGCAACTTCATGGTGGAGAACCAGGACGTCATCGTCTCCCAGCACGACGGCACCGTCCTCTTCGTGGAGCTGCCCGCCACGGTGGTCCTCACCATCACCCACACGGAGCCCGGCCTGCAGGGCGACCGCTCCTCGGCGGGCACGAAGCCCGCGACGCTGGAGACCGGCTACGAGATCCAGGTCCCCCTCTTCATGGAGGAGGGCACCCGCGTCAAGGTCGACACCCGCGACGGCTCGTACTCGGGTCGCGTGACCGACTGATGTCGCGCCAGCACCGTTTCACCTCGCGCACGAAGGCCCGCAAACGCGCCGCCGACGTGGTTTTCGAGGCGGACCAGCGGGGGATGGGCCGCGACCCCGAGGCCCTGCGCGACCTGCTGCGCGAGCGGCGCGTCATCACCGCCGCGCAGACGCCCCTGCCGGAGTACTCGATCCAGATCATCGCGGGCGTGGCCGACAGCCTGCGCCGCATCGACGACCTGATCGAGGCCCACGCGCGCGTCCCCGGGCTGGACAGGGTGGCCGCCGTGGACTTGGCGGTCATGCGTGTGGCGGTGTGGGAGATGCTGGCCAATTCGGACGACGTGTCGCCGATCGTGGCGATCGACGAGGCGATCTCCATCGTCCGTTCGATCTCCACCGACGCCTCGCCCCGTTTCGTCAACGCGGTGCTCGACGCGATCCGCAAGGACATCGCCTCATCGTGGGCGCGGCGCGGCGGGGACGACGGGGACTTCGACGAGGCGGGCACCGGGCGGACCGAGGGTGTGGCTGGCGACGACGGCGCTGGCGCCGGGGAGGCCGCTGGTACGGCGGGCGCTGATGGCTCGGACGGTGCTGATCGGCCCAGTGACGGCACTGCGGGCCGTTCTGGCGGCGGGGAAGTCCCCGTCGGCGGGGACGGTGGTGCCGATACTGCCGGAGTCGGCGGGCAGGGCAGTGGCGACCGGACCGGCGGTGCCGAGAGCGGTAGTGATGCCGACTGGACCAGTGGCGGCCCGAGCGGCGGCGGCATTGCCCACGTGGACGGCGGCGTCGGCACTGATGGCGGTGCCACAGGCTTGGGCGACAACTCCGAGGGCAGCGGTCCCCACAGCGCCGATCCGGGCGCACTGGCGCCGGACCACTTCGAGGATCTGCCCGCCCCGACCCGCGCTCTGCCCGAGGGCGCCGAGCCCGTCGAGTCCGCGGAGTTGGTCGACGACGAGCTGGACGAACTGCTCGAGGAGTACTGAGTGCTCGGCGGCTGCGTGAGTTCGTGGCCTTGGGGTCCGGCCGCATCATGCGGCCGGACCCTTTCGCCCTCCTGGGTGTTGTTCCTCGTTTGCTTTCGTTGATACCTCTTATTGAAGCGTTGTGAGAGGTTCTAGGTGAATTCGACCACGACATGGTTGTTAGTCGCGAACAAAACTTGCGGGCGTGCCCGTCGTCTCGTCGGGGGACTGTGCAGGTCGAGTCCGACGTGTTGCGTGCCGTGTATACCGGGGGACCCGAGACGCGACCTTGGGGGGGCGTGCAGTTGCTGTCGGATGTGTCAGCGGCAAGTTGAGTGCGTCGCCGGACAAACGGAGCTCGTGGAAGGAGCCCAACACCGTCTTCGTCCTGTGTGGTTCTTCGGCTGCTGAGGTTTTGAACCCAATGAGTCCGTTCATTTCGTCCCCCAAACCATCACCGCTCCCTCAACCACACATAGCTGCTAAACGCATCTTCAAGTTGATAAGACGCCAGCGCTACCGATGGTGAGAACTGCTGCTAAGAGTTCCTGATCGAACTAGACGACTACACTACTCCAACCAAGGAGCTCGGAAGAGTCCTTGTTGACGAGTGTTACGTACGACGCGTTGTGTTTCTCAGCTTTCTTGATGAGCTGTGCAAGTAATTCTGTCTCGTCAGAGTAAATATCAAATAGGGTGATTTCTCTGTTATCCTCGAAAGTCTTGATTTGAATTGTTCCGATCTGATTACTGGAGTCAGGGGATTTGGATGAGCATGACAACGAGTATAGGTCAACGGTGCCACGAGGGAGCTGCACGTCCGCTCTGATCCATGAGTTAGATGCGACTAATCTCTCTGTGCGATCTATGTGTAACTCTGACACGTGAGTCGCGTCGAGAAGATGCTTGCCAAACATGCTAATTAAGATGTCAAAACTGAAACTCAATGAAATGAGAAGGCTCGGAATACTGCGAAACAGACCTACTTCGGCGGGTGCGCTGGAATTGTGAGCGCATTTGTTTCTTAAATTTAAAAATGTCTCAAAACGCTTCTTTGCGTCCACATGTCTAGCATGTGGAAAAGTGAATCGAAGCACTGAATTCATCTGTTGCCATGGGCTCTTGATAGCGCAGAGTTCGAACGCGGAGGTGAGAGAGCCTTCGGAGATGTTTGACCCCTGCGGCATGAAGGTTGACTTTGGGAAAAGCCTATTTGTCTTGGGATCTAGAACTTCGCTTGTGGCGAGAAACTCTTGGAGCCTGTCATCGAATATTGGGACATTCGATGTGAGAAGTTGCATGTGATGCTTGAGAATACTGAGTTTCTTCTCATTGGGCAAGTCTGAGAAGGTGAGCACCTTCTGCCGATTGGACTCAAGAGAAATAGTAACTTCTTCCCATCTCTCGAGGATGAAGCCTTCAAGTATGTTGAATGCGGCGACGATCATTCCTTTTCGGAATAAGCGTCCTAGCTCCGTGCGTTCCGTGGCCAATGGGTTCCGCGTGGCTGCTCGAAGAGCGCCATACGACTGCCATAGAGTGAGACGCGAATTGAGTTCGTTCATGACAGTTCTCGTTCCAAGAAGTCAAGTGTTGCCTTAATTCTGATGATGACACTTCGGGGAGTATTGGTACCTTCTCGAACGGATTTGCGGAATTCATCATTCTTTGCAACTGTGTTTACGAAGTCCGTACGGATTTTCGCAATGGAACTTGTTGTCGGTATAACTGACTTGCCTTCTTTAATGCGCAGCATTAGCGAGACGATTTGCGCGTCGAATAGGCCGTTGATTGCCTGGTCGCGACCAGGCATATGAAAAGCCTCTTTCCCCCATAATGTTTCGGCATGTTCCATTGCCGAGTTGAATGTCTTAGCTACGTCGTTGAGCCATCTGCTCTCCTCGTTCATGTGTTCTCGCATATAATTATCCATTGTTGCCCTAAGGTCTCCCGAAAAGGTCTGCCATGTATCGGCGAGGGTAAGGGCGCGCAAAACAAGTTGGACATCGTCCATCTTCTTATAACGGGGACTTTTTGGGTCGTTCAACTTAAATTGACGTAGTAAGAACGGATTCTTAGCGAGATCGGTAATCGTGTCATTTAGTGGCCCCCGGAATGCGACGTTACGAATTTCTTGTGCTGTTAGCGGTTCTCCTTCTGTATTGATTCGAGTGAACGTTTTGAAAGTAAGGTCACTGCTTGAGTCCTGAAGAACAATAATGACTCGCATGCGTTTTAGCTTTAATGAGTTTTGGATCTTCTGGGGCATCTCTTCATACTTGTAGCCATTGAGGGGATTGTCGTCAAGGCTCGTTAGCTCAAGCTGAGACTTTAGGAAGTCGCGAATCGCTGTAAGTCTTTGTTTTCCGTCGATCACTTCATATGTTCCGTAGTCCCCTTCGATTTCAGCGAGATATACCGGAGGGATGGGAATGTTCTTGACTATGGAATCAATTAGTCTTGATTGTTGTGTTTTGCTCCATCGGGCTCTTCTTTGGAACTTTGGGTCAATGTCGATTGCCCCGGAGTGGACGAGTTCTGCAAGGGTTTCTAATCCCATGTCGCTCATTTCGAGTTTTGCTGCCTTTTGTTGATCCGAGTACCACTTGAGAATCTTGTCTTCGTCGTCCATTTTGACCTCTTGTCTTCCTGTTGCGGTATCTGGTTTGAAGTTGGGGAGGCGACTTGTGCTGTCGGTCGCTGATCGCATGGATTCGGCCTCTGGCAGTCGCCGTTTAGTTTAGCAGGTGCTCGCCGTAAGTGTGTTTGGTTTGATAGCTCATGTGATTTAGCGTTTGGTAGCGGTTTGAGAGAGTTGGGAACGGTCGATGGAGGTTCTATTTCTACCGCATGAAAGACCTCGACATGTTCAATGCTGGCTTTGATTGCCCTGATCTGAAAGGGTTGTCCGCTTCGGCGGACTTGAGCTTGGGGTGGCAGGGCAGCGCGTTTGGGCTGATCGGACGATGTTGGCTTGCCACATTTCTGCCGCAGATCAGTGCTGCCGACGGTGTGGGTGCGGGTGCGTCCCGAGCGGGATACCGTGACCACGCATCCGACAAAGTCAAAGGGAGGGCCCTCATGCAAGCCGCGACCACCGCGATCATCGCCTACGTTTGAGTCTCTCACCTCGATCATGCGATATAGACGGATATTGAAACGACGAACCCAAGACGTCCTGGTCCAGGTCGACCGCCCGGGTATCTCCAACAGCTTCATCGAAGCCATCAGCCGCCGTTTCGAACACCTATGCGGCTCCGTCCTCGGGTTCGGTGATCCGACCTGCAGCGTCCCCCGGGCGCTTCTCGAAACCGGCGGACTTATGCTCTAACTGCACTCCGAACTGTGACGAGCCATGAGGTCTACAAGGAGCTGGATACCAAGAACTGGATTGCGACACTGAGTGTCGATCAGGAGGAATTCGATACATTGGTCAAACCTGGAGATCCGGCGCATGTGTACTGAATGATGGTAAGGGTATTCCGATTATCGGAGCTTATGTTGCACCGCGTTGAAAGGTGAGGAGAATGACAAGGTACGTCATTAGGACCGTGGACAACAGGTACGAGACATCGGATGGGTACACATCTCTCCAGGCGCCCGAGTCCATCGCCGAGGAGATGCGCACGTGCTTGACCGCTCCGCGCTAGTTGGACGGGTTCCAATGTTTCAGTGTGGTGGTGTGGCCGCTGCCGGACGGGGTGAGCGACCCGACGAGCATGCCGCGCCGGTCCCAGGGGCTGACGGACTACATCCAGTGCGGCGGATCCACGCGGGCCATGTCCGTGGAGATCCGCGTCAGCGGTGAGGACGGCTCCTACCAGCACTGGGTGGTCGCGCGCGAGCCGGTCGCCGACCCCGACAGGTGGGTGCACATCGAATGGGAAAAGGGCGAGGACTCCTTCACGATCCACGTCCACCCCGAGGAGGTCTTCACCGGCGAGCAGGCCGCGCCCGTCTTCCGCGACTACATCGTGGGCGGCACCCTCCCGCCCTCCGAGCTGCTGCGGCCCCTCGACATCTGACCCCCACGGAAACGAGGTAGAAACCTACGGGAGCGGGGCTAAGTGCGCGGGTCGCGAGCTCCGCGCTCCCGCAGGGGCCCTTCACTGAGAACGCACGGCGACGGACTCCGCCCCTGGCCGACGGCCCGGGCCCACTGGGCGTCACAGACGGCAGGGAGCCGACGCGCCCCGCGAGGGCCGGGCGCCGGCTCCGCGCGGCGGCTAGTATCGGTGGGGAGAGGTGCTGGACCATGCCGAGGCAGGAAGTATGAGACGGTTCGCAAGAACGGATTTGCTCGCGGAGGCGGGGCCCGTCGAGGAGTTCTCCGCTGAGAGCACTCCCGAGGCGGTCGCCGACGGGATCACCGAGGTGCTCACCGCGCCCAGGTGCTTCGACGGTTCGCACATGTACGCGATGGTCGTGTGGGAGCTGCCCCCCGGCGCCGAGCACCCCGAGGACGTGGCAGCCGACGACCCCGCGCGTTCGACGTACATCCAGTGCGCGGGCTCCACCGGGGTGATGACGGTCGAGATCCGCGTGACCGGCCAGGACGGCTCGTACAAGCATTACGTCGTCGCCCGCGAGCCGGTCGCCGACCCCGAGAGCTGGATGGGCATCGAGTGGGACACCGGCGAGGGCGGGCCCGCCGCCGTCCGCGTCCACCCCGAGGAGGTCTTCACCGGGGAGCAGGCCGCCCCCGTGTTCCGCGCCTACGTGGTCGACGGGCGCCTCCCCGCGCCCGAACTGCTGCGCCCGCTCGACATCTGAGCGCCCCGGCTGGAGCCCGGGCGGCCCGCTGGGAAGACCCCGCGGGCCCCGGCCCGGGAACGGAGGCGGCCTCGTCCTCCCGGCGCCGCCGGGGGACTACCGGGGCCGCCCCCGCGCCGGAGCGGGGGACGGCGGCTCACAGCGCGGTGCGTGTCGCCTTCACGTCCCAGTGCTCGGGCCCGTCGGTGAGGACCTCGAAGGCCCACTGGCCGGGCAGTTGTTCGATCTGCGCCAGCAGCGGCGTGGGCAGGTGCGGGGCGCGGATGACGAAGGCCTCGCCCCCGCGCATGGACTGCGCGACGCCGAGGACCGCGGCGTGGCGGATCCGGTGGGGGATCGCGGCGGCGTCGATCATGGGCGGGTGCGCCTCGTGCCCGCCGCAGCCGCAGCCGCTGGGGGCCTCAGTGAGGGGCAGCTCTTCGATGGTCATGGGTGGCCTTTCTGTCGGTTGGGGCCGCTGCGGTGGGCCGCAACAGCGGACAGTATTTTACAGGGATTTTCCCCGCAAGAAAGAATGGGCCGCCCGAACTCCGCAACAATGTCTGCGAACCTAGTGACATCAATGCGCAAACGTTTGTATAGTGGAAGCGCCCTCCCTGGGGCACGGTGCCCGCATGGCCGCGGGCGACCAGCGGGGGCACAACATGGAGGTTGTACCAGTGGAATTTCTCTCACGCGCATTCGACATACGGCCGGCGCCCCACGCCGGCCTGCCGCTGGAGGTCCAGAGGAAGAAATGGGTCTACGAGTTCCTCAAGACCTACGCCGTCCTCATCATCGCCTACGGCGGCTTCTACCTGCTGAGGACGAACTTCAAGTCCGCCCAGCCCTTCCTGGTCGAGCAGACGGGCCTGACCACCAGCGACCTGGGGTACATCGGCTTCGGCTTCTCGCTCACCTACGGATTCGGCGGCCTCATCCTGGGGTTCTTCATCGACGGGAAGAACACGAAGAAAGTCGTCTCGGCACTGCTCATCGGCTCGGGCGTCGCCTCGATCCTCATCGGAGCGCTCCTGGCCTCGATGAACAGCCCCTACGGGTGGATGCTCCTGCTGTGGTCGCTCAACGGGCTGCTGCAGGCCCCGGGCGGCCCGTGCTGCAACTCGACGATGAACCGGTGGACGCCGCGCGTGCTGCGCGGGCGCTTCATCGGCTGGTGGAACGCCTCGCACAACCTCGGCGCCATGATCGCCGGCGTGCTGGCCCTGTGGGGGGCCAACACCCTCTTCGCGGGCTCCGTGATCGGCATGTTCATCGTCCCGGCCGTAGTCGCGATCCCGATCGGCGTCTGGGGGTACTTCTACGGCAAGGACGATCCCGTCGAGCTCGGGTGGGACAAACCCGAGACGATCTTCGGAGAGCCCGAGGCGAAGGCCGACACCGTCTCGGAGAACATGGACAAGGGGCGGATCCTCGTCGACTACGTCCTGAAGAACCCGGCCGTGTGGTTCCTGTGCGTCGCCAACGTGGCCGCGTACTGCGTGCGCATCGGCATCGACAACTGGAACGTCCTGTACACCCGCCAGGAGTTGGGATTCTCCGACTACCTCGCGGTGAACACGACCATGGCCCTGGAACTGGGCGGACTGGCGGGGTCCCTGCTGTGGGGGTACTTCTCGGACAAGATGGGCGGCAGGCGCGCCCTGAGCGCCGCCATCGGCATGTGCCTGGTCGTCGTCCCGATCTTCGTCTACTCCCACGCCACTGCACCAGGGGTCGTCTACGCGGCCCTGTTCTTCATCGGGTTCCTCGTCTTCGGCCCCGTCACCCTCATCGGCATCTGCGTCATCGGCTTCGCCCCGAAGAGCGCCACCGTGGTCGTCAACGCCGTGCCCCGGGCCTTCGGGTACGTGTTCGGCGACTCCCTGGCCAAGGTCCTCATCGGGCGGATCGCCGACCCCACCAAGGACGGCGTGACGATCCTGGGATTCCACCTGCACGGCTGGGGCGCGACCTTCAACGTCCTGTTCTTCTCCGCGGCCGTCGGGCTCATCTGCCTTGTCCTGGTCGCCCTCTTCGAAGAGCGCAACCTGAGGGGCGACCGCGCCTACGCCGCCAGCAACGCGGCGCGGACCGGCACCGAGGCGGACTCGACCGAGTCGGAGAAGTGAGGCGTGACCATGTCAGAACCGACCACGACCCAGCTCCTGCAGATTGCTGAGGCGACCGTGCGCGAGGCCATGGCGCTCGCCCTCGACCCCGGCATCAGCCTCGACGTGCGCACGAAGACGAACCGTAACGACCTGGTCACCGCAGTCGACCGCCGCATCGAGGAAGTCGTCGCGGCGCGCCTGGCGGAGGCCACCGGCTACCCGATGCTCGGCGAGGAGGGGCACACCGTCGACTCCTTCGTCGGGCGCGTGTGGGTGCTCGACCCCATCGACGGCACGATGAACTACGTGAGCACCCACCGCGACTACGCGGTGTCGTTGGCCCTGTGCGAGGACGGGGCGCCCGTCGTCGGCGTCGTCGCCGACGTCGTCGGCTCCCACGTGTACACAGCAGTGCGGGGCGAGGGCGCGCGGTGCGACGGCGAGGCGCTCGCGCCCGTCCTCGACGCCGACGACTACACGGACGCCATCATCATCACCGACATCAAGGAGATCCTCGCCCTGCCCCGGCTCGCGCGCGCCCTCGTGGACTCGCGCGGCCACAGGCGCTACGGCTCGGCGGCGCTCGAGTGCGTCGAGGTGGCGGCCTCGCGCGCCGGTGCCTTCGTCCACATGTGGGTGTCGCCGTGGGACATCGCGGCCGCCTCGCTCATCTGCGAGGAGGCGGGGGCCCGCGTGACGCGGCTGGACGGCACGCCGATGGACGTGCGGCACAAGGGCTCGATCCTGGTGGGCGCGCCCCGCGTGCACGCCTCGCTGCTCAAACGCCTCATGACCGACGCGCAGTGACCGCGCGCGCAGCGGGGGGCGGGGCGGTCGTGACCACGGGCGCCGGGGCGGGGC
>ERZ772945.2224-NODE-2224-length-12186-cov-3.477125_pt1 | contig 12186 bp, 9 predicted proteins | sample MGYA00511681_ERZ772945 | MGnify/ENA primary metagenome ERZ772945 (study PRJEB29015, sample SAMEA2737943) | human oral metagenome | biome: human oral; feature: human-associated habitat; material: dental | place: China | collected 2143 ... | reverse complement strand
CGGCCGTCGAACGATGGGTGTGACGGCCGTCGTACGCGCTGCTGACGGCCGTCGAACGATGACTGGTACCTCACAATACAACCATCAAACGGTAATAAAGCAACAGGCAAAACATCACAAAGACATGGGCAATAAATAATTTTTAGACGTATGGTAAACCCGAATATCAAAATTATTATTTATATTTGCCACAAGAACCTAAATACCATCTGATTATGATGCAACAACTGATAGACACACTTCATACCCGGCAATGCCCGCTCGTCATTCTGCACGACGGCCGGATAAGAACGTTTGAAGGTCATGGTGTGCGCCGTTTGTACAATATTCTCAATAACGAACCCGAACTGTTATACGAGTCGAAGATTGCCGTGCAGGCTGCCGGACAGACGGCTGCGCGTATGATGGTAGAGGGAGGTGTGGCCGAAGTGTGGGCCGATATGCTTTCGGAGCAGGCTTACAACACACTGAATGACGCAGGAATTGTGGTAAAATATAAAAGGAAGGTAGACCATACTACCTTCCTTAATCTGTGGAATAAACTCGGCGAAACGGCCCTGTAGCCGTCATATGCAAGCCAAACGGGCCTTCCTTATGACACTTTAAGACCCATGCGGGCTTCGACAACGTTCACCACATAGTCGCCAAGTTTCTCGCATTCCTGTATAATATCCATGTACATTGTGCCGCTGGCATAATCGTATTCATGGTTATTGATGTCGTTAAGATTCTGTGCACGCAACTGGTTGCGGAAGTTATTGATTTCGTTTTCTATATTGAACGACTGCGTGGCATCGAGCGTTTCCTTGTGTCCCCGCATCAGCAGGTTCATCTGTGTAAGTGCTCCATTGGTGAGGTTAAACATCTGATGGATGTGGTCGTACTGCATATTGGTGAAGTCTTCCTTGCTGTTGAACTTGCGGTTAATGGTACGCCCCATGTTGTTGCACGCGTCGCCGATGCTCTCAATCTCGGATATTTCGCGGAGCATGGCACGTATCTTGCTTTTCGATTCGTCGCTAAGGTGCGAGTCACTAACCTGATCAAGGTAGCGCGCTATTTCTATTTCCATGTTGTCGGATATGTCTTCATACTTCTGTATACGGGCGTATATCTTTTGGAATTTGTCCTTGTCGCGTTCCTCTAACAGCTCACGCACCATGCCGAACATACGTTGTATGCGTTCGGCAAAGCTTTGAATTTCTTTCTGTGCTTCCAATATTGAAAGCTCTGGAGTCTTCATAATGCCGGCCTGTATGAAGCGAAGGCGGAAGTCTTCTTCGTCTTTGTTGGGCTTTGGCTTAATGATAAGGCTGACAACGCGCTCGAAATACTTGATGAACCACACCAGAATTAATGTGTTTGCCAAATTAAATGTAGTATGGAAAGCGGCAAGTACGAAGCTCAGTTTGGCAGCATTGGCAAGAAAACGGGGATTGGCTTTCGTCATGGTTACATCGTAACCCACCCAATTGCAAATCATGTCGATGAACGGATGAAATATGCAAAGCACCCACAGTACGCCGAAAACGTTGAACAACATGTGCGCAAGGGCTGCACGACGGGCCTGTGTGTTGGCCGTCATGGCTACAATATTGGAGGTAACTGTTGTACCGATATTCTCGCCCATTACGAGGGCAATGCCCTGATAAATGGGCAGTACGCCACTCGAACAAAGCACCATTGTGATGGCCATAATGGCGGCAGAACTTTGTACGCACATCGTCATTACACTGCCAAGAAACAGGAATGTAAGGGTTGTCAGGAAGCTGTCGGTGGAGAAACTCTCAAAAAAGTTGATGACACTCTGGTTTTCTGCCAAATCCATATCGATACCCGTCTGGCGCAATGTTGCCAGTGCGAGCAGCAGAAAAGCCACACCAAAGAGGAAATCGCCGATGAGACGGCGTTTCTTTGAATAAACAAGGACAATGCCTATAAAGAACATTGCCCAGGCAAATTCGCCAATATCAAACGAAAAGCCTGCCGACATAATCCAGGCTGTAAGCGTTGTTCCGATGTTGGCTCCCATGATAACCGAGATAGCCTGCGCCAGCGTCAGCAGACCGGCATTGACAAACGATACCGTCATCACGGTGGTAGCCGTAGAACTTTGTACAGCGGAAGTTACAAACATACCGGTTAAAATACCGGTGAAGCGATTGGTTGTCATGGCTCCCAACACGTGACGGAGCTGGGGTCCGGCGAGTTTCTGAAGGCTGTCGCTCATTGTCTTCATACCGAACATCAAAAGAGCGAGGGCACCTGTCAGCTTAAAAATTACCCAAATCGACATAAATTAATATATTTGTAATATCATAATCTTGGAGGGATAGAAAAGTTTTTCTACCTTTGATTTTGCGTTGTTGAAATCCCGAAAAACTTAAAACAGCATGTCATTAGCATGAAACAAGAGATACAAATCCGCTGCAAAAATAATAAAAAAAGTATATATGTCGCTATCGGAAGCACACTTTCTGATGTTTTTAAGCAGCTAAACATAAAGATGTCATACGGTCCTGTATGTGCCAAAGTGAACAATAAGGTGGAAGGTATGCACTTCAGGCTGTACCATAATAAGGATATAGAGTTTCTGGACATGACGTCGGGGTCAGGCTCGCGCAACTATACGCGCACGCTTTTCTTTATTCTTTGTAAGGCCGTTCACGACTTATACCGGCGTTCGAACGTTGTCATCGATATACCCGTAAGCAATGGTTATTACGTCAATCTGAACATAGGGCATAGGGTAGGCCCTGACGATGTAGCAGGCATACGCCGCCGGATGCAGGAAATTATCAAGGCACGTATGCCCATCAGACGCTATGAGATGCCTACGGAAGACGCTGTACGCATGTTCTCACAGAAAGGAGACGAGGCCAAGGCAAGGCTTTTGGGAAGTATTGGGGCATTGTATACAACATATTATCAGATTGACGACTACGTAGATTATTACTACGGGGCACTGCTTACCAATACTTCTCAGATATACCTTTTTGGCTTAGAGAGCTACTATGACGGTTTGCTTCTGCGTATTCCCGACCTGAAAAACCCTGGCACGCTGCCTGAAATGACGCGTCAGGACAAAATGTTCAGCATATTTAAAGAGCATCATCATTGGCAGAATATTGTGGGAGTGAGAACCGTTGGCGATTTTAATGAGATTGTGGAAGCAGGCAGATCGACCGACCTTATCAACGTTTCGGAGGCACTTCAGGAGAAGAAAATATCGCAGATTGCTGATGAAATTGCAGGACGTAAAAATGTAAAGTTAGTGCTGCTTGCCGGTCCGTCATCATCGGGAAAGACCACAACGTGCAAACGTCTTTCCATACAGCTTGTGGCAAACGGACTGAAACCTCTGCAGATTTCGCTTGACGATTACTTCGTTAACCGCGACCAGACACCGCGTGATGAGAACGGAGAATACGACTATGAGAGCATTTATGCCCTCAATCTGAAGCTTATCAACGAACAATTCAATGCCCTTTTCCGCGGCGAAGAGGTTGAATTGCCCAAATATGACTTCCAGACGGGAATGAGCAAACCCAGTGGAAAGAAGCTGAAAATGCAGGAAAACAACGTGCTTGTGGTTGAAGGCATACACGCACTTAACCCTGAACTGACGGCCCATATTCCGGAAAGTCAGAAGTTTCGCGTATATGTTTCGGCACTCACTACGATATTATTGGATGACCATAACTACATACCGACAACGGATAACCGGTTGTTACGCCGTATCATCCGCGACTATAAGTATCGCGGTGTCGATGCAAAGGAGAGCATCCGACGATGGCCTTCGGTGAGAAAAGGGGAGAATAAGTGGATATTTCCCTTTCAGGAAAACGCCGATGCAGTGTTTAACAGTGCCATGCTTTTCGAGCTTGCCGTTATTAAACAACAGGCTGAACCGTTGCTCGAACAGGTGCCGGAGAACTGCGAAGAGTATTCAGAGGCATACCGTTTACGAAAGTTTCTGAAATATATTCGGCCTATTCCCAACAAGGATATTCCTCCAACGAGCCTGCTTCGTGAGTTTTTGGGAGGAAGCTCTTTCCGCTATTAATAAGACGTTTCCTATTATATAATAATGTAAAGAAACGGAGAAGAACACCACATAACAGTGTAAAAAAAAACAGAAGGGGAATGGCATGCAGAACCGTTCCCCTTAATTTATAATATAAAAAGGGATGAAAAACTTTGCTCGGTCAGAAAGTAACATTATCTTTGCCCGTTGAAACAATCATTATATTAAAATCTAATAGAACGTTATGTCTGAGGAAATTGAAGTCAAAGAATTGGAGGATGTGGTTGTCCGCTTTTCGGGCGACTCCGGCGATGGCATGCAATTGGCCGGCAATATATTCTCTACAGTTTCTGCAACAGTGGGCAACGGAATCTCTACTTTCCCCGATTATCCAGCCGATATACGCGCTCCGCAAGGCTCGTTGACGGGAGTTTCGGGCTTCCAGGTGCACGTAGGCGAAGGCAGAGTATATACGCCAGGTGACAAGTGTGACGTGCTTGTCGCAATGAATGCAGCGGCTTTAAAGACGCAGTTTAAATATGCAAAGCCACGGGCTACCATCATTATTGATACCGATTCATTCGGTCCGAGAGACCTCGAAAAAGCCAAATTTACCAGTGATGACTATCTAAAGGAAATGGGAATAGACCCCGATTGTGTAGTGGCATGTCCGATAACCAAAATGGTTAAGGCTGCTGCCGCGCAAATGGCACAGGAGAAAGGCGAAGAGCCGCTGCCTGTGAAGACCATACTTAAAAGCCGCAACATGTTTGCCTTAGGTTTGGTTTGCTGGCTCTTTAACCGGGATTTAGGATTGGTTGAGCAGTTTTTGAATGATAAATTTGGCAAGAAACCCGACATCGCACAATGGAATATACGCGTGGTTCACGCTGGTTTTGATTATGGTGCGAACACGCATGCTTCGGTTCCTGCGACGTATCGTATAGAAACAAAGCACAAACAGCCTGGCCGATATATGGATATTACCGGAAACAAGGCTACGGCATACGGCTTAATTGCTGCTGCCGAGCGCGCCGGATTAAAGTTATACCTCGGCTCCTATCCTATTACACCTGCTACCGATATTTTGCACGAGCTGTCGAAACATAAAAGTCTTGGCGTAATCACCGTGCAGGCAGAGGATGAGATTGCCGCTTGCGCCAGTGCCATTGGAGCGGCTTTTGCCGGTGCCCTTGCATGCACTTCTACCTCCGGTCCCGGCATTTGTCTGAAGAGTGAAGCCTTAAATCTGGCTGTGATTGATGAGTTACCACTTGTCGTTATTGACGTACAGCGCGGCGGTCCGTCAACTGGAATGCCCACCAAAAGCGAGCAAACCGACCTTCTGCAGGTGCTTTACGGACGCAATGGAGAGAGTCCTATGCCCGTCATTGCGGCCACAAGTCCTACCGATTGTTTCGATGCCGCCTTTATGGCAGCCAAGATTGCCCTCGAACATCTTACGCCGGTGGTGCTCCTTACCGACGCATTCATCGCCAATGGCTCATCAGCATGGCAGCTGCCTGACATCGAAAAACTTCCCGAAATACATCCTCATTATGCTACAAAGGAACTGAAATACAAGTACACTCCTTACCAACGCGACGCGAAAACACGTGTGCGTTATTGGGCTATTCCAGGGCAGGAGGGGTATGCTCACATCCTTGGCGGACTGGAAAAAGACGGCCAGACGGGTGCCATCTCGACGGAACCTGAGAACCATGACCGCATGGACCATCTGCGATATGAAAAGGTTGCACACATCGATGTGCCTGATTTGGAGGTTGAAGGCGACAAGGACGACGCCGAATTGCTCATTGTTGGCTTCGGCTCTACATACGGACACCTGCGCGCTGCCATGAAAGGTCTGCGCCGGAAAGGCTATAAAGTGGCAATGGCCCAGCTGAAATACATCAACCCGCTGCCCAAGAATACCGCGCATGTGCTGCGTAAATATAAAAAGGTGGTGGTGGCAGAGCAGAATCTTGGCCAGCTTGCCGCCCTGCTTCGAATAAGGATTAACGACTTCACTCCGTATCAATACAATCAGGTTAAAGGCCAGCCTTTCGTCGTCAGTGAGCTGATGAAGAACTTCGAAAAGCTTATTTTGAGTCATGAAGACAACGCCGGAGAAACATTCGACTGCCGAGTTCTGTAACCGAATCCTAAACAATAACAACAATGGAATATACTGCAAACGATTATAAAAAGGGACAACCGCGCTGGTGTCCCGGTTGCGGCGACCACTCTTTTTTGGCCAGTTTACAGAAGGCAATGGCCGAATTGGGCGTGCCTCCCTACGAAACGGCCGTGATATCAGGCATTGGATGTTCAAGCCGTCTGCCCTACTATGTCAACACTTACGCCATGCAGACCATCCATGGACGCGCTGCAGCCATCGCGACGGGGGCGAAAGTAGTGAACCCCAGGCTCACAATCTGGCAGGTTTCAGGCGACGGAGACGGCCTCGCCATAGGCGGAAACCACTTCATTCATGCCATGAGGCGCAACATTGACCTGAATATGATTCTGCTGAACAATCGTATTTACGGATTAACGAAAGGCCAATACTCGCCTACTTCTCCCAGAGGCTTCGTCTCAAAATCGAGTCCTTACGGAACCGTTGAGGACCCATTCCGTCCTGCCGAGCTTTGTTTCGGTGCGCGCGGCAACTTTTTTGCCCGTTCGGTTGCGACGGATTCATCGCGCACTGTCGAAATTCTGAAGGCTGCATACCATCATAAAGGTGCGGCGGTTTGCGAAATTTTGCAGAACTGCGTCATCTTCAACAACGGAGCATACGACGCTGTTTATACCCGCGAGGGCCGCAAAAAGAACACCATTTACGTTGAAGACGGCAAACCTCTTGTCTTTGGAGAGAACAGCCAATACGGCTTAGTGCAGGAGGGTTTCGGGCTGAAGGTCGTCGAAATAGGCAAGGACGGCTATACCCTGGAAGACGTTTTGATACACGACAGCCACAATCCCGACAACACTCTGCAACTGAAACTCGCCATGATGAGCAACGAAAACGGATTCCCCGTGGCCCTTGGCGTCATACGAGATGTGCAGGCTCCCACCTACGATGCGGCAGTAAACCGGCAAATTGAAGAAGTAAAGGCACAGAAACCGTACCACAACTTCACCGAGATGCTGGAAACAAACGATATATGGGAGGTAATCGAATAAGACCGGGATAATAATAAAATAAGGAGGTAAGGATAATACTTCTTACAACTAACCGTTTAAACAATCATGAGCAGACTGTCTTCTTTCCTCCGCAGCAAATACGATTTACAGTCGAATACCGCTTCCTGGCGCGTCAGTTTAGCGTTGGGAAGCGGTATCTTTTTGCTTCTTTTTCTCCTTCAGCCTTTCGGAATCAGCCAGTATCAAGGCAATATCTTTCTGATGTGCATTGGCTTTTGTATATTGGCTATCGCCGTTCAACGAATTTGTGCAGCTATATTTTTTAACCGCCATTTGCAAAAGAAAATCGCAATAACCAATGGTTATGTGCTTCTGTATTCGGTTGCAATTGAGCTTGCGATGGCTGTTTCGATGACCGTTTATGCCGCTTTCTTCTTCCAGATACCACTTACATGGCATCTGTTTTACATATTCTTTTATTGGACTTTTCTTGTCTGGATTCTCATTACCGGCGTCTGTACCTTAATTAATTATAATAAGATGTTGAGTAACAGACTGGAAGAAATGATCAGGAAAACCACCGTAGAGCAGGAGGGAATTAATATAACCTTGCACAACCAGAACCTCAGAGGGGCCGACCTTTCGCTGCCTATCAACGACCTGCTTTATATTGAAGCACGTAAGAACAACGTTTGCGTGTGCTATATAAAAGAAGGTGAAGTAACCCAAACCGAGCTTAGATCCACACTGGCTGCCTTAAAAACCGAGCTGCCTTACGATAACATTTTCCAATGCCACCGCTCGTTTCTGGTCAATGTAAACAACATAACCTCGGCCAGAGGCAATTCAAACGGCTATCAGCTTGGTATTTTAAGTTGTAAAGAAACCATTCCTGTTTCACGTACATTTGTTCCTAAGCTACGTGCTTTTGTAGGATAAGAAACCAATGGAAAGTGAAGAATTTGTGTCTGAAAAGTATGCTGTGCAGCTTTTAAGGCATAGCTAATAACATATTTACACGTGGAATTGCTCTATATCGTATAATCTATTGTGTGCATTAAGCCATTAATTTTGCCCATCTATTCGTCCCAAAATATAGCATTTCATCAGCGTCGATAGTTTGCTATCCCGCTTTCTTGCCGTCTGTCCCCCGTTTTTGGAGGCAATAAAAAGCTTTCATACTTTTGCAGCAAACCACAATTGTTTCATTTTTAAAATTCAAAAAGTATGAAAACTTTAATTTCAAAACTCGTCGTAATCGTTGCCTTCGTGTGTGCAACAAACGTAAACGCGCAGAACCCACACCAGTTTGATGCGCAGCTTGAAACTACGTTACGTAACATCAATTCTGATGATGCGGCGTCGGTCTCCAAGGGTATGGACGAGCTGAAGCGCATAGCGTCGCAACATCCCGACGCCTGGCTCCCCACCTATTATCAGGCTTTATCCGCTCTGCAATACGCCGTACGGTTCCCGAATGACAGCCATTCGTCCTCGTTTCTTGAGGCTGCAAAAACCGGCATTGAGGCATTACGGACGAAGCCTGCCGCCGACCAGTCGGAAGTATTGACGCTAAACGGATTTTATTATTCAGCACTCATCGTGCAGAATCCCGCTGTGAACGGGCAGAAATATTACATGGATGCCATCGCCAGTTACAAGTCGGCAATCGGTGCCAATCCCGCCAACCCCCGACCACGCCTGCTTCTTTACATCTTCTTTGAGAACATGAGCAAAGCAACCGGAAAGCCAGGCATGAACGGCCCAAAGGATTTGGACACCATCAGACAGCTTTTAGCCCGGGAACATAAAACGGGCCTGCAACCCCGATGGGGCAGGGAACTGATTGACCATTTCGGCCTGAAATAACCTGATTACGTTTAAAAACAAAGCGCATGACGAAAGAACAGCCATAACTTTCTTTTGTGTTGATGATAGCTTTATGGCATATCTGTGATTGTTCGACGGCCGTCAGCAGCGCGTACGACGACCGTCGAACAATGTGTATGGCGGCCGTCATACGCGCTGCTGACAGAATCGAAATAATAAGAATACTTTTTCGGTCAAACAATTGAAACATCATACAATATTTGCGGGAGGATAGCAACGTAAACTCCGGTAAGCAAGCATAACAAGGAATAAATAAAAGACAGAAAAGCAAGATATAAATGAAAGAAAATAGTATCTTTGCATAAGATAACACCTCTGCCATGCAGGCTGTATTCAATTGATACACCTCATATTTTATATGCAATGACAAAAGAACAAACGACCATAATTAAAGGTGTGGCCATTCTGATGATGCTGTTTCTGCATCTGTTCAACAGTGCAAACGTTGCCGATTCCTGTACGCCACTTATATACATTGGGCAAACACCACTTGTCCATATCATCAGCAGAGCCTGCAGTCCGGTAGGTATTTTCCTGATGCTGAGCGGGTACGGGCTGAGCTATACCTACACGCACGGACGGCTCTCGTTGAAAGGACAGTCGGAAAGGCTTCTGAAACTGTATATTCATTACTGGCTCATTCTGTTGATATTCGTCAGCATAGGCTGCTACGTAAAACCGGAAATTTACCCGGGTTCCCCAACCGACGCCGTGCTAAACTTTATGAGTATTCACAGCAATTACAACTCAGAAACGTGGTTTCTGTTCCCTTATATGCTGCTGTCGCTTACCGCATTGTGGATTTTTAAGGGCATAGACAGGCTGGGATGCGCCAGAAGCATCGCTGTCTCATGGGTGTTATACATGGCAAGCATCTACGTTATATCCCGATATATTGCACCTGCACGGGCATATACAGCATGGTACAGCTATGTGCTGACTTATTTTGACGTGCTGTTTTTCTTTGTCATTGGTGCCGTGTTTCACCGTCAGACGGAGCGTGGGCGTGGAAGAATTGCATATCTCAACAGCCATCAGGCCGTAATCTTTGCGATTCTGGCAGTGCTCGTTACGCTGAATTGTCTTGTCTCAAGTGCCGCAACCGCCTACCTTTTTGAGTTTGCTTACGTCTTCCTGCTTCTGCACATAAATATTAAGGGCATCGTAAAGCGTTTCCTCCTGGCCATGGGAAAGCAGTCGATGCTGATGTGGATGACCCACTCTTTCTTCTGTTACTATCTGTTTCACAACTTTATTTACGGTTTCAAATACCCGTTAGTCATATACGTTGTGCTGATTATCATCAGCTATTCCGTATCTGTTCCTATATCGTTCATAGCCGGACGAATCATACAAAGGCTTCCGCTGGCGGGGAAATAAGCCCTCGACAACGCCGTGTTGATGATACAGGCGTTATATTTACAGGCAAAGAACGAAAAGGCAGAAAGCAATAGCCTTCTGCCTTTTCAAGCTGTATTTGCGGCAAATTCCGTTGAATTTACCCGCGCTTAACATGATGTTTTATACCTCTTTCTTTATATTTTCTCGCCATAGCACAGATCGCCGGCATCGCCGAAACCCGGTACAATATACTGGTGTTCATTGAGTTTCTCGTCAATTGCCGCGCACCAGATGGTAGTTTTACTGTCGGGAAACGTCTTCCTGATGTGCGCAATGCCTTCGGGTGCCGCAATCATGCAGGCTACATGCACATGTCGGGGCGTTCCCTTTGAGAGGATAGCCTTGTAGCCTAACTCCATGGAGCCGCCGGTTGCAAGCATGGGATCGGCAATGATAAGCGTCTTGCCGTTGATATCGGGCGTCGCAAGGTATTCCACATGTATGCCTACTTCGTGATGGGCTGCGTCCTTATATTCGCGATATGCGCTGACAAAGGCATTGCCTGCATGGTCGAAAATATTGAGGAAACCGTTATGAAAAGGCAGTCCTGCGCGGAAAATGGTAGCGAGAACTATCTTGTCAGTGGGCACGTTAACCTGCGCCGTGCCCAGAGGTGTCACCACCGAGCGCGATTCATAATTGAGTGTTTTGGAGATTTCGAAAGCCTCAAACTCACCGATACGCATCACATTGTTGCGAAAAAGCAGGCGGTTTTTCTGATAGTCCTTGTCGCGGATTTCGGCCAGATACTGGTTAATGATGGAGTTTTGCTCCGAGAAATTAATGATTTCCATTCTTATTTTCAGGTGTTTCGGGTGCACGGACGGGAAAGCCGTCCGGTTAAATCCTGACAAAATTAAGAAATTCCCGGAAGTTTTGCAAAGTCTGATTTACAAACAAACACGCGCCCGTAGCTTTTTTAATATCTTTAACCATGCTCATAAATACTTTGATACTTTTTCGCTGCTATTTTTTGTTTGAAGCTGATAATTATATTAACTTTGTTCCGTCCTAAAAAGGAACGCAAAAGGAAAAAATCAATTTTCAACTAAATACATTTAACGAAATGGCAAAGTTTGATAAGAGCGTACTCGAAAAGTACGGCATTACAGGTACAAAGGAAGTACTTTACAATCCTTCGTATGAAGTATTGTTTAATGAGGAGACAAAGGCAGGTCTTGAGGGTTTCGAGGTAGGTCAGGAGACCGAACTTGGCGCAATCAATGTAAAGACAGGTATCTACACAGGTCGTTCACCCAAGGATAAGTTCATTGTTGACGACGAAAACTCTCACAACACCGTATGGTGGGATTCTGAAGAATACCACAACGACAACCACCGTGCAACCAAGGAGGCATGGGCTGCCGTTAAGGATATTGCCAAAAAAGAGCTTTCAAACAAGCGTCTTTTCGTTGTTGACGGCTTCTGCGGTACACACAAAGACACCCGCATGAAGATTCGTTTCATCGTTGAGGTTGCATGGCAGGCTCACTTCGTTACGAACATGTTCATCCGTCCAAAGGATGAAGCAGACTTCGATCAGGAGCCTGATTTCATTGTTTACAACGCATCAAAGGCAAAGGTTGCAAACTGGAAAGAATTGGGGCTGCACTCTGAAACCTGCGTAATGTTCAACGTAACATCCAAGGAGCAGGTTATCATCAACACATGGTATGGTGGTGAAATGAAGAAAGGTATGTTCTCAATGATGAACTACT
>ERZ772945.2223-NODE-2223-length-12192-cov-14.120293_pt1 | contig 12192 bp, 10 predicted proteins | sample MGYA00511681_ERZ772945 | MGnify/ENA primary metagenome ERZ772945 (study PRJEB29015, sample SAMEA2737943) | human oral metagenome | biome: human oral; feature: human-associated habitat; material: dental | place: China | collected 2143 ... | reverse complement strand
CTGAGCGCGCCGCCGCGCGGGTCCGCCCCCGTCGTGCGAGCCTTGCGCTGCGCGCCCGTTGGGGCCGAGCAGCGGCGGTGCCCCCCCAGTGGCGGGGGCACCGCCCTTATGCGCGCGGCAGCGCTGGCGGTTGGCGGGGCGGGTCTGTGATATGGGTTATGGTCTGGGAAGGCGTGGGGCGTTCCCCTTACCGCTCCTATCCGGAAGGCGGTGCTGGTGGCGGGCCGGTCCGGGAGGGCGGTGGAGGTGGGGGGCGCAGTGGGGGTGACCGTGTGTTCAAGTCGGCGGTGCGCGTTGTCCGAGCCGTCAGCGCCTGTCTGGCACCGGGCGGTCAGTTTCACAGTTTTCCGCATTATTCCGATAATATTCATCTGTAATCACGCTTGCGGACCGGCGGTCATCGCTATACAATTACGTAGTAATTGATCCTACTCCTCCGTTGAAGGCGCATCAGTGGGAGCGATCCGAACCGCGCTCGCTGCCCCCGTTTCCTGCGGCCTCGTCGCCGGGATCGGCGGCATCGGCCGCGCCGCGGATCCCGCGGACGCGGGGTCGGCCCGGGTGGCTGCGAAAGCGGCCGCGCAGGGCGGTTGCCCCTCCCGTGCTGATGGCGCTGGAGTGGGCTACGATTGTGATGATTGCGACACTCCGGTCTCCGCGGGTCGGAATGCCGAGCCCCGCCTGGCGGACACGGGTTCGCTCATGGCGGTCGTCGGCGGCCTGGCCGGAATGCCGCTCGCCGGGGCTTCGCCCTAGTCGCTGCGCGCAAGCGCGACTGGCGCCCCGGCCCCGAGTCGGCACCCCCCTCTCCGCTGCTCTCAGGAGAGGGGGGTGTCTTGCGCGCCCGGGCTGACGCGCCGACGGGGGTGCGGGCCCCGTCGCGGAGGCGCCTCCGCAGCGGATCCGCACCGCGGAGGCGCCGCCCCACTGGGCGCGCTCGGCCCGTCCAGGACGTGGGACATATCCCAGATGCTCCCTTGCCTGCAGGTTTGCGAGCAATCGCGACTAGGCTTTTGGTGAATGTCGTCGCACTGGGCTGCGTCGGCACTGCACGAATTGAGAATCCAAAGGAACGCATATGACTCTGGATCTGACCCAGTCCCTCTCGTCCCAGGTGCGGGCCACTTCTGGCCGCCCAGTCGCCAGTTCGACGCCCATGGAGGTGTGGCAGGGGCTCTCGGCGGCCGTCGTCGCCCAGATCGCCGACCGCTGGGATGCGACGTCCAAGAAGTACGCAGCGGGGCGCCAAGAGCACTACTTCTCCGCGGAGTTCCTCATGGGGCGCGCGCTGCTCAACAACCTGTCCAACCTGGGCCTGGTCGACGAGGCCAGGGACGCCCTCGCCGCGGAGGGCATCGACCTGTCCACCGTCCTCGAGGAGGAGCCCGACGCGGCTCTGGGCAACGGCGGCCTCGGACGCCTCGCCGCCTGCTTCCTGGACTCCTGCGCCACGCTGGACCTGCCCGTGACGGGCTACGGCATCCTCTACCGCTACGGCCTGTTCAAGCAGCTCTTCGACAACGGCTTCCAGACCGAGCACCCCGACCCGTGGATGGAGGAGGGCTACCCCTTCGTCATCCGGCGCGAGGAGCTCCAGCGCATCGTCACCTACGCCGACCTCACTGTGCGCGCTATCCCCTACGACATGCCGATCACCGGGTACGGCACGAAGAACGTCGGGACCCTGCGCCTGTGGAAGGCCGAGCCCCTCGAGGAGTTCGACTACGACGCCTTCAACTCCCAGCGCTTCACCGACGCCATCGTCGACCGCGAGCGCACGATGGACATCTCCCGCGTCCTGTACCCCAACGACACCACCTTCGAGGGCAAGGTGCTGCGCGTGCGCCAGCAGTACTTCTTCTGCTCCGCGTCCCTGCAGGAGATCATCGACAACTACGTGAGGCACCACGGCGACGACCTCACCGGCTTCGCCGAGTACAACGCGGTGCAGCTCAACGACACGCACCCCGTGCTGGCCATCCCCGAGCTCATGCGCCTGCTCATGGACGACCACGACCTCGGCTGGGAGGACGCCTGGGACGTCGTCTCCCGCACCTTCGCGTACACGAACCACACGGTCCTGGCCGAGGCGCTGGAGACGTGGGACATCCACATCTTCGACCGGCTCTTCCCGCGCATCGCCGAGATCGTGCGCGAGATCGACCGCCGTTTCCGTTGCGACATGGCCCAGCGCGGTTTGGACCAGGGCACCATCGACTACATGGCCCCCGTGTCCGGCAACACCGTGCGGATGGCGTGGATCGCCTGCTACGCCTCGTACTCCATCAACGGCGTCGCCGCGCTGCACACGGAGATCATCAAGCGCGAGACCCTCAAGGAATGGCACGCCATCTGGCCCGAGCGCTTCAACAACAAGACCAATGGCGTCACTCCGCGCAGGTGGCTCAAGCAGTGCAACCCCCGCCTGTCCGCCCTGCTTGACGAGGTGACCGGTTCCGACGCCTGGGTGCGCGACCTGACGGTCCTGGGGGACTTCGCCGACGCCGACACGGACGCGGTGCTGGAGGGCCTCGCCGAGGTCAAGCACGCCAACAAGGTCGACTTCGCCGCGTGGGTGAGGGAGCGCGAGGGGGTCGAGATCGACCCCGACGCCATTTTCGACGTCCAGATCAAGCGCCTCCACGAGTACAAGCGCCAGCTGCTCAACGCCTTCTACGTGCTGGACCTGTACTTCCGCCTCAAAGAGGGCCAGGAGCTGGACGCGCCGAGCCGCGTGTTCGTCTTCGGCGCGAAGGCGGCCCCCGGGTACACGCGCGCCAAGGCCATCATCAAGCTCATCAACGCGATCGCCGACGTGGTGAACTCCGACCCGGACATCGACGGCCGCATCAAGGTGGTCTTCGTCCACAACTACAACGTCTCCCCGGCCGAGCACATCATCCCCGCCGCGGACGTCTCCGAGCAGATCTCCACGGCCGGGAAGGAGGCCTCGGGCACGTCCAATATGAAGTTCATGATGAACGGGGCGCTCACCCTGGGGACCCTGGACGGCGCGAACGTCGAGATCCTCGACGCCGTCGGCCCGGACAACGCCTACATCTTCGGCGCCACCGAGGACGAGCTGCCCGAGTTGCGGCGCACCTACGACCCCCGCTGGCACTACGAGAACGTGCCGGGGCTGCGCCGCGTCATCGACGCCCTCACGGACGGCACCCTGGACGACAACGGGTCGGGCTGGTTCCACGACATCCGCTGGTCGCTCATGGAGGGCGGCTTCGACCCGGCCGACGTGTACTACGTGCTCGGCGATTTCGCGGCCTACCGCGAGGCGAAGGACCGCATGGCCCGCGACTACCTCGATCAGAAGTCCTGGAACCGGAAGGTGTGGGCGAACATCAGCCGTTCGGGGCGCTTCTCCTCCGACCGCACGATCCGCGATTACGCGGAGGGCGTGTGGCGCATCGGGGCGGAGCCGATCGCCTGAGGCTGATCGGCCGCTCCGGGCCGGCCCCGGGGGCGCATCCGCGCCCCCGGGGCCCCTTTGTGCCCTCGTGGAGGATGCCGACTGCGGGGGGCGTCCAAGCGGCGCGCGCTGCTGTCCACCGGATGCGGGGGCGCCGGCGGCTGCGGGGGCGGGTGTCCGTCGGCTGTGGGGGCGCCGTCCAGGCGGCGCGCTCCCAGCCTGTATTAAGCGCTTGACACAGGCGTGATGGGCGCTGTATAGTATTACTGTCTTAATACAGTGATACGGAAGGGGGGCGATATGCGTTTCGATGACACGCGCCCCATCTGGATCCAACTGGTCGAGGCCTTCAGCCAGAAGATCGCCTCGGGCCAGTGGACTCCGGCCTCGAGGATCCCCAGCGTCCGCGAACTCGCCATCGACGCCGGGGTCAACCCCAACACCGTCCAACGCGCACTCAGCAGGCTCGACGCCGACGGGCTCACCGTCGCCGAACGCGCCCAGGGGCGCTTCGTCACCAGTGACACGGAGGCGATCGCCAGGGCGCGGGCCGAACTCGCCCGCCAGGCAACCGACTCCCACATCGCCACCGTCCGCCAACTCGGAATCGGGCGCGACGAAGCGGTCAGCTTGCTCAACGCGCGGTGGATCGACAATCCCCCAGAAGGAGGGCACGGACAATGACACCAACGGCACCCATCATCCACATCGAGCACTTGACGAAGGCCTACCGGGGGCGCCCCGCGCTCGTCGGGCTCGACCTCGACCTCCACCCCGGGCGCATCGTCGGCCTCGTCGGGCCCAACGGCTGCGGCAAGACGACTCTGCTCAAGATCCTTGCCGGCGTCCTCGCCGATTGGACCGGCACCGTCGCCATCGACGGGATCGCTCCCGGAGTCGAAACCAAGCGGCGCGTCGCGTTCCTGCCCTCCGCGACCTTCCTGGACCCGGCGCTCACGCCCGGCGCGGCCGTCCGCCTCTACTCCAGGTTCTTCGAGGACTTCGACGCCGACAAGGCGATGTCCTCCATCCGCTTCTTCGACCTCCCCCTCGACCGCACGCTCAAGGAGATGTCGAAGGGAATGGGCGAGAAACTGCAGATCTGTCTCACCATGGCGCGCAAGGCGCGGCTCTACCTGCTCGACGAGCCGATCTCCGGAATCGACCCCGCGGCCCGCGACATCATCCTCGAGGGGATCCTCCGAGACTTCGACGAGGACGCCCTCATGCTCATCTCCACCCACCTGATCTCCGACATCGAATCCATCCTCGACGAAGTCGTCATGCTCAAAGAGGGCCGACTGCACCGCGCCGGCCCAGTCGACGACCTCCGCGACGAATACGGCATGTCACTCGACGCGCTGTTCCGGAAGGAGTACCGCTAATGCTCACCACACTCTTCGCGCAGGAAGTGCGCTCGCTCGCGCCGAAGACCGGCGTCATCGCCGGAATCGGGACCCTCGTGATCGCTGTGTCCCTGGGGCTCTCCTCGGCCATCGCGGTCCCGCCCGTATCGGGCGTCCTGTTGATCGCGAGCATTGGGACGCTCATCGTGGTCCCTTTCGCCATGCTCATTCAGGTGGCGGTCGCCTACTGGAAGTCTATGCACTGCGACGCCGGCTACTTCACGCACACGCTCCCGGCAACGGGTGCGCAGCTCTACTGGGCGAAGACCCTGTTCGCTTATTGCGTGAGCCTGCTCAGCATCCTCTTCTGGATTGTCGGCTTCCTCGCCGTCGTCTGGCAGGCTTCGATGATGTCCGGCGCCCAGTTCGGGCGGATCGTGTCGGAGGTCGTTGATTCTTGGAACGCGCTCCCCCTGGTGCTCAGGGTCCTCCTCGTCCTCAACACCCTCCTACTGCCCGCGAACTGCGTGTTCCCGATAGCAGCCGTCATGAGCATCGGCGCACAGGGACGGTGGAACCACCTCGGGTTCGGCGCCCCGGTCATCGGACTCGTCCTCCTCTACCTCGTCGACCAGGTGGCGGCCGTGGCGGGGGTGCTCCTGCTCCCCGGCGGCATCGACACGGAGACCGGCGGCTTCACGTGGAAGACCATGCTGCCGGAAATCGTCCGATCAGCGAGTAGCGGATCGCCAGTGACATTCGTCGGCGTGGGCTATATCGTGACGACTGCGCTCGTCACCGTCACAGTGGTGTGGTGGGGGATCCGCTCGCTGAACCGGCACCTGTCCTTGCGCTAAGGCACGGCCGGGCACGAGGAGGACCTAATGCTGGCGTTAGCTGCTCCGGTCCGCCAGCGAGGGTACGGCGGTCTCGGGCTTCGCGGGGACCGGCCTGGCCGGAGTCGTGCCCGTCCTGCTCCATGCCACGGCGAACCTGGCGGTGGGCTGGGGCGCGGCCTTTGGCCTGCTGCCCTGAGCCGGGGCTGGCCCACCACAGGGACCGGGGCGCGTTCGTGCCCGTTGCCGCTGATATCAGGCTGTTCCTGCCTCCTGCGGGAAAGGCCCCCTCGCACCGCGCTGGCCGCGTCCCGGGCCCAGCGCGGTGCGAACACCAAGGGAACTCACGCCGGACGTTGAGGATTCGTGCAGACTCCTATGATGTTGTGGGAGCAACACGCGCCGAGCCCCTCGAAAGGAACCCAGTGGAACCAGTGACCGCCTCATTCGTCCCCGCGAGCCCGGACCTGATCTGGATGGTGTTCATCCAGCAGGCGCTCGTCCTCATCGCGTGGGTCATCGGCCTCGTCGTGCGCCGTGTGCTGAAGAACCGCATGACCATGTCGACGGCGTCGGCGACCCTGACCGGACTGGCCGGGCTGTGGGGCGGCCTGGTCCTGGCAGGATGGATCTTCGATTCGGGCGACCTGTGGAAGCCCGGGATGATCGGGTTCGCCGCCGTGGTCGCACTGCTCGTCGTCGGCGCGGTGGCTGTGGTCCTCGCCCGCCTCAACCCGCGACCGGGCCTGCCCCCGATTAGCGAGATCGCCGCGCTGGGGGAGTCGGAGACCCGCGAGTTCAAGTCCTCGGCCCGCTGGAACGTGCGCACCGGGAAGCGCGACGAGGCGATGGAGACGGTCATCGCGAAAACGGTGTCGGCCTTCCTCAACTCCGGTGGGGGCACGCTGCTGATCGGCGTGGACGACGAGGGGCGTCTGATCGGTCTCGACGACGACTACGCGACGCTGAAGAGCCCGGACGCGGACCGCTTCGAACTGTGGATGCGCGGAATGTGGGGCCAGCGCCTGGGGACCAACGCCGCTGCCCTGCCGATCCTGGACTTCGCCTCTGCGCCGTCGGGCGGCGACGTGTGCCGGGTGACCATCCCTCCCTCGCCCCGCCCCGTGTACCTGCTGGGCCCGAAGGGGAAGGGCGCTCCCGAACTGTGGGTGCGCGTCGGCAACTCGACGAGGCGCCTCGAGGTCTCCGACGCGGTCCTCTACGTGTCGCAGCGGTGGCCCGAGGCGGTGCGAGTCTCCTTCTGGACGCGGCTGCGCATGTACTTCGTCCTGCGCAACCGCGAGCGGCCGGCGCACCTGCCCCGCGCGGTGGAGGAGGCGCTGCGGGGCTAGGCGGCGCCCCCCTGCTGCCGTTCCCGATCTGGTTGCGCGGAAGGGACTGCGCGGCCAGCGCGGCGCCCCCCTGCTGCCGTTCCCGGTCTGGTTGCGCGGAAGGGACTGCGCGGCCAGCGCGCCGGTAGACTGGACTGCGGACACCGACGAGAGGAGCGTGGAGGCGTGCGCCTGAGCAAGACCCTGCCCGAGGACATCGAAGAGATTATCGCGTCGGGGGACCTCGGCGCCGTGGCGCGGGCGGTGGAGGGCTGCCAGATCGGCGCCTACCTGCGGAGAAGCGCATATGAGCCCCGCCTCATGCACTTCCCCGCCTCGCAGGAGATCACGGCGTTCCTGCTGGAGCGCGGCGAGGACATCAACTCCCGGGACCGCTACGAGCAGACCCCGGTGCACTGGCGCGTCATGAAGAGGCGCGTCGACCAGATTCCCTACCTCGTCTCACGCGGCGCCGACATCAACGCCCGGGACTGGGACGACCGCACACCGCTCTTCGACGCCGTCAGAATCCTAGAGGCCAGCGATGTCGAGCGGATGATCTCCTGGGGCGCGAACGCCCGGGTGGTCGCGAAGTCGCGGTTCCACGGCAAAGTGACGCTCACGGAGCACACGCTGGGCGAAGAGGTGTTCCTCGACGCCCCGCGGGCCCTCGGGGTCATCCGCGTTCTCCTCGCCCACCGCGCGCGCACCGGGAAGCGCGAACGCGAGTCGCTGCGCTCGATGGACAGCCTGCGCTGCGCCTTCATCACGCACGGGCACTCAGGCGTCCCGGATTCCCGATTCGACGAGGCGGTGGCCGCGCTGGCCCAGCTGTGCGCCCTTTTCGGGGTGGAGCAGCGCGAGGCGGTGCCCGCGCCGGTGCTGGGGGAGAGGCTGGTGCTCGACGAGTCCGCCTCGGTCGGCCGTCAGTTCGACGACCTGTGGGACAGACTCGTCCCCGTCAGCGGGCAGTCCGCCTCCTTGCAGGGCGAGGTCATCCGGATCGCGGGGAAAGTCGGCTACGAGGTCTACGACAACGGCTGCGTCAACTGGGGGAGCAGTTTCGACATGCTCCTCGACCAGTTCCTGTCGATTGTGACCTCGCGCACGGGCCTGTCGCCGGATGATGTCGAGCGCGCCAGGGCCGCCGTGGACTCTCTGAAAGCGGAGAGCATGGAGACCCAGGCGTGCGACGACCTCATCAGACTGGCAGTGCGCTGGGCGCGCCTCAACCCGGTGCTGATCGCCACGGACGTCCCGGACGTGGGCCGCTGACGGGAGTTGCCGCGCGGGAGGGTGTGGCCGCGCGGGAGGGTGTGGCCGTGCCGGCGAACACTTCCGACGGCGGTGAGTGCTGCCGCGCGGGGGGTTGCCGCGCCAGTGGGTGTTGCCGTGCGGGAGGGTGTTGCCGTGCCGGCGAACACTTCCGACGGCGGTGAGTGTCGCTGCGTGAGCGCGGGTTGTCGACAACATGAGTGGGTTGTTGGCACCGACGCGCGTTGTTGACACCAGCGCGCGTTATATCCCCCTCACGGTGTCGACGACCCCCTCACGATGTCAACAACCCCCTCGCGGTGCCGACAACGCGCGTCGGCGTTCGCGTCCCGGCCGCGCTCGCGCCCGGCCGCGTTCGAGGCCGTTCCCCCAGCCCGCCCGGTTACGCACACAAGGACCCCGATTCACGCACACAAGGACCCCGATTTACGCAACATGAGTCGCACACAAGGGCGGAATCAAACCCTTGTGTGCGCAGCCGTGTTTCCTAATTCCGTCCCTTGTGTGCGGCATAGGGGAGTGGATGTTGCAGGAGCTGTGCCGCGGGCGCCCCGAGGGCATTTCGCGTGCGGCACAGGGGCGTGGGGAGGGGACGGGCGCTACAAGGCGGGGTCCCGGGCCGTACGGTCCGGGACCCCTTGCAGCATCACCGCGGTGGAGTCGTGGAGCGCCCGACTGCGGCGGGCGGCCGCGACAGGCGCGCGGTCAAGAGTTCACTCGGTGCTCTTGCGGCGGCGGATGCGTTTGCGCGGAGCGCGCTGGGCCGGCGCCTCGGCAGCACGCGGGGAGTGCTCTCCGCGCCCGCGCCCGCGTGCGCCGCGGTCCGAGCGCCCCTGCTTGCCGGGGTGCATCGTCTGGTCCCCGTCCTTCGAGCGGCGGGCCCGCCCCGAGCGGGACCGGGACGACCCCGCGGAGCGGCCCCTGCCTCGTGGATCGCGCGACGGGCCGCCCAGATCCTCCAGGACCTCCGCGGCCAGGCCCGGACGGGTCCTCTTCGCGCGCGGCAGGCGCCCGGTCGTCCCCTCCGGGATGTCCAAGTCGGTGAACAGGTGGGGGGAGGTGTGGTAGGTCTCCAGGGGCTCTGGGACGCCCAGTCCCAGGGCCTTCGAGATCAGCGACCAGCGGGGCGTGTCGTCCCAGTCCACGAAGGTCACGGCCGTGCCCGAGTTGCCCGCGCGGCCGGTGCGCCCGATGCGGTGGATGTAGATCTTCTCGTCCTCGGGGCACTGGTAGTTGACGACGTGGGTGACGTCGTCGACGTCGATGCCGCGGGCCGCCACGTCGGTGGCCACCAGGACGTCCACTTTCCCGTTGCGGAACGCCCGCAGCGCCTGCTCGCGCGCGCCCTGGCCCAGGTCGCCGTGCAGGGAGCCGACCGCGAAGCCGCGCGCTGCCAGGTCCTCGCCGAGGCGGGCGGCGGTGCGCTTGGTGCGGCAGAAGATCACGGCGCGCCCGCGGCCCTCGGCCTGCAGGATCCGGGCCAGGACCTCCACCTTGTTCAGCGAGTGGACGCGGTAGACGACCTGTTTGACGGTGTTCACCGTCTGGTGCTGGTCGTCGGGGTCCTGGGCGCGGATGTGGGTGGGGTGCTCCATGAACTTGCGCGCCAGGGCGACGACGGGACCGGGCATGGTCGCGGAGAAGAGCATGGTGTGGCGGTGGGAGGGGACGCGCGAGAGCAGGGTCTCCACGTCGGGCAGGAAGCCCAGGTCCAGCATTTCGTCGGCCTCGTCCAGGACGACGGTCTCGACGCCGGACAGGTGCAGGTGCCCCTGGCGCAGCAGGTCGATGAGGCGCCCGGGGGTGCCCACGACCACGTCCGCCCCCTTCTTGAGGGCGGAGATCTGCGGTTCGAAGGCCACGCCGCCGTAGATCTCCACGATACGGGTCGACAGGTACTTCGCGGCGGCGCGCAGGTCCGAGGCGACCTGCTTGGACAGCTCGCGGGTGGGCAGGACGATGAGGGCCTGCGGGCTGTTCGGGTTGAGCAGGTCGTCGAAGCCGGGCTCGTCGGGGGCGATGACGTCCTCGAGGACGGGGATGCCGAAGCCGAGGGTCTTGCCGGTGCCGGTCTTGGCCTGGCCGATGATGTCGTGGCGGTCCAGGGCGGGGCCAAGCGTGAGCGCCTGGATGGGGAAGGGGTGGGTGATGCCCTGGTCCTCCAGGGCGTCGACGATGGGGTCGGTGACCCCGAAGTCGGCGAAGGACTTGCGCGAGAAGTCCTCGTCGCCTCGTTCGGAGATGTCGGGGGTGGCCTCGGGGACCTCGGGCGCGGCGGGGACGATGTTCCCCAGGCGCACGACGCCCGCTGAGTAGTGGTCCGAGGCGGGGGCCGGGTTGGCGGGCGCCGTCGCTTCGTCGGTGCCCTGGGTGTTCGTGGAAGTCACGATCTGCCTTGTCTCCCGGCAGTGCCGGGGTAGGGGTGGCAGCCGATCGCGCATTGTCAATGCCGGGCGGGCAGTGCCGCGGCGCGCGTTCTCGTTCGTTTCATGCGACCGGTCAGCCATGGTCGCCATCGATTTTACCGGGTACGCATAGGATCGGGCTGGAGGCGCTGGTCACAGGCGGTGCGCGTGGGCGGCGCCACTGCTCGCGCTGCTCGGGCGCGCAGCGGCGCGAACCCGCTGGTCCGCGCCCTACTGGAGGCCCGGGCGGCGGGCGCGAGAGGGTGAGGGGGTGAGGAGTCGGGCGCTCCGCGCGAGTGGGCGCCGGAGGGCGCGCGGACTATCCTGGGGGGATGGCACACGAATACGAACCCGTGTCGGAACCCGACGCAGACGTCATCGGCCTTCTGGCCTTCTCCGCGCTGGCGATCATGACCAGGCTCGCTAAGGACGGCGACCAGGCTCCCAGTATCGAGGCGCACATCACGCACGCGCGCATGAGCGCGAGGGCCTTCGGGCTCTTCGAGCAGCTGGAGGTGTGGAGCGCCCACCGCGGTGTCGACCTGGAGGCGGCGGCGGGCCAGTACTCGGGGCTCTACGACGACCTCGACGCGCGCACCCGCCCGTCCACCTGGTCGGAGCGCTCGGTGAAGACCTTCGTGACGGTGGGCATCATCGGGGACATGCTGCTGCGGATCTCGCAGCTCCATGGGCTCTTCCAGGACCGGGAGGAAATGTGGCCCTTCGAGCAGGAGCAGTGGGTGCGCGAGCACCTGGCGCCCCAGATCGAAGAGGACCCGCAGCTGGCGGCCCGCTTGTCGCTGTGGTCCAGGCGCGTCGCCGGCGAAGTGCTGGGCCTGGTGCGCGCGACGCTGTTCACCCACCCGGACTTGTCGGGCAGCCCCGAGGCGTCGGACGAGATCGCTGCGTACATCACGAAACGGCACGGGGAGCGCCTGGCGGGCATCCACCTGAAGGCGTAGCGGGCGCGGGCCGGTCCCGCCGCGCCGCGCCGCAGGGCTGGCGAGGGGCGCGCGCCCCACGCGCAAGAGGGGTCTCGCGGTCATTGCGGGCGGGCACCGACGGCCGGGACCGGGCCCCTCACGCCGACGGGGACGCCGCCGCCCGGGTCAGCTCACCGCGAAGCCCACGCGCCGGTCGGACTTGCGCGCGATCTGCACGTAGGCGATGGCCGCCGCGGGCACCAGGACGCGGTCCCCCTTCACGTCGGTGAGGGAGACGACACCGCCCGAGGCGATCGCGTGCTCGATGGTGCGCACCAGGGCCGCCTCGTCGATGTCGATCTCGAGGGGCAGTTCGCGGGCGGAGTCTCTCACGCCGATCACAATGTTCATCAGGGGCCTCCTGGTCGCGTTTCGCTATCGGCCCCATCGTATGCGCCGCAGACGCGCATGGCGTCTGCCAGTATTCAGTCATGAGCGAAATCGATGTCAGGCTGCGCCCGCGCCCCCGGGGATGGGCGCGGATGCCCGTCCTCGACCGCGCGCAGGTCGCCGTCGTGGAGGCGGCGCGCCACCGCGACGTCATCGCGCGGGGCGCCCCCTCCTCGGGGCGCACCACCGTCGCGCTCGCGGT
>ERZ772945.2222-NODE-2222-length-12196-cov-2.108723_pt1 | contig 12196 bp, 12 predicted proteins | sample MGYA00511681_ERZ772945 | MGnify/ENA primary metagenome ERZ772945 (study PRJEB29015, sample SAMEA2737943) | human oral metagenome | biome: human oral; feature: human-associated habitat; material: dental | place: China | collected 2143 ... | reverse complement strand
GGCTGCTATCGCACGCGGCTAAATTTATATAAACGCGGATCCGATTGCCATAAGGCATGTAGCTAAATGCGTATTTATACCCTATAATCGTCATAATTTCGCAACTTACGCAAAGTTTCAAATAAACAATTATTTTAAACTAAATTCAAATAGCCATAAACGCTACTTCTGCTTCGCCGATATTAATGACTTCGCCTTTGCGCGTCATCACGCCTAGACCATGCTCCATGTCCCACGAGCAGCTAAACTGAAAGCCGATTTTGCGTCGTCTAGGATATAGATATTTTGTAGCTCCAATAGTTCGCTAAGCTCCTGTGGCGTGCTGATGCCTGGCATGAAATCGCTTTTGCCATTTTGGGTAGTTTTTTAAAATTTCAGCTAAGATGCCCGTTAAAATTTTTTCCTGATTCTGCTTTAGAAACTCTAGTGCGTCCGATTGCGCATGACTCGGCTCGTCCGTCTTCTCGCCGTCTTCATCTAAAAACGCGCAGCGAAACTCGCCCTCTTGCTCTAAAGCTTTACCGAAATACTCCAGCCGCAGCGGGAAACCAAAGTCCTCGTATTCTTCATCTTCAAATTTAGGCAAAATTTTAGGTTCTGTAAGATGCGCATTAAAAAACTCCGCGACCTTTGGGCTGCGGGTGAAAAGATACTCCTGATTCGCTTCGTAGCTTTTGCGCAAAAATTTAAGCGCCTCCTGCTCTGCTCCGCACTCCAGGCAGCATTCGCCCTTGTAATAATCGCTCACGTAGGACGGATTTTCATTGCTTCTGGCGCGCTTGTCCATCTCGCCTAGCTAGCGCAGCATATTTGAGGCGTCGCCCGCCCATTCGTACTCATTTGCCATGCGCGCCGCGTAGATGTATGAGTCGTAGACGCGGTATTTCTCATCGTCCGCCTCCGCCCATTTTGCCTCGATAAAGCGGATAATCTCCGCCTTTGTAATCTTGGATTTTTTAAGCAGCGATCTGTCTAAGAAAACGCCGATCTCATCCACTATTTTTTGCGCGTCCATTGCTACTTCGTTATAAATTTTTTGCCGATCTGCCTTACGGTCTGAAAATAATCGCCGAATTTTTCCTCTACTTGTTCGAAATTTTATCGGCGCTGATACCACTTTGAGCCCAAATTTTACCTTGCTCGTTTCTTTGCTTGAGCTGTCCGCACGCCGCACTGATATCTAGCCCCTTGCTCTGCCGGATCGTGCAAGTAATGCCGTGCGCACAGAGATAGTCTTGGAATTTCACCATATTTTCGGGACTTGGTCTGCCAAAGCTTGAGCCTTCGTGCGGATTAAAATAGATCAGATTTACTTTTGCGCGGATGCCGTGCAGAAGCTTCACTAGTGTTTTGGCATCGCTTGGGCGATCGTTTACGCCATCGATCATTAGGTATTCAAACATCACGCGCTTTCGCAGATCGATTGGGAACTCGCGCACCGCTTGCATGATCGATGCGATATTGTAGGCACGATTTATCGGCATTAGTTTTTCACGCAGTTCGTCATCCACTGCATGCAGCGAGATCGCGAGTAGCACGCCAAGATCCATTTCGCCAAGCTTTTTTATCTGCGTAGAAAGTCCGCTAGTGCTTATCGTTTGGCGACGCGGCGCTATGGCGAGTCCGTCATTTTCTTTTAAAATTTGCACGGCTTTGGCAACGTTGTCTAGGTTATTAAGCGGTTCGCCCATCCCCATATATACGACATTGACGCGGCGTTCGTACGGGATAGCGTTCATTTTCTTGATGAGCCAAATTTGAGCCACGATTTCGCCTGGAGTTAAATTCCGTACGAAACCACCTTTTGCTGTCAGACAGAAGCTACAGCCAATTTTGCAACCCACTTGCGAACTTACACAGATTGAGTAGCGTGCGTGTCTTATAACTTTTTCGTTTTCATCTCGCAGCTCATCCTTCATCGGTAGCAGAACGCTTTCGATCGTCTTGCCGTCTTTGAGAGCGAAAAGGTATTTGATACTGCCGTCGCTACTTGTTTCGGATCTGATGCATTTAAGCGGGTCTAAATAAAAATTTTGAGCTAAGCTTTGACGAATCTCTTTTGGTAGATTTAGCATTTGTGCAAAGTCATCCACGTTCTTTTTGTAAATCCATTCGTAAATTTGCTTGGCTCTAAATTTCGGTTCGATGAAATTTTCAAGCTCTTTCATCGTAAAATCAAAGATATTTTTCAAATTAATGCCTTAGTTTTTAGATATTTAGTTAAATTTTCTTTTGCAGCGGCGTGATTTTTTAAAAAATCCGTGTGAGCATTTGAATCGCAGAAATTCGTCGCACAAAAAATTCCGTAAGCGGGAATTTGAAATTTTTGAGCTACCTTAAGAACCGCAAAAAATTCCATATTTTCTAAAAAATAACCTCGCTCAAAGAATTTTAGCGCGGATTTTTTATCGGTCGTGATAAAATTTGAGCTATTAGTTATTGTTTCATATGAAACATCGGCAGAATTCCTAGCTAGAATTTCATAGTTAATTGGAGAGTATGAAAGCTCATAAAGCGCCGATATCTCGTAGTTTACAGCCGATCTACTTTCATAAATTTTTAGAATTTCGCCCTCTTTATATAGCCCTGCAGAACCCACGAAAATGATTTCACTCGGCAAATTTTTTCTATTTTCGCATAAAAATTTAGTCAAATTTATACTCATATCCACTAGTCCTACGCCCATAGGCAGGGCAAAATCAAAAATTTCATTTCGTCCGGCAGAGATTATCATTTATGGATTCACGCTTTCGTTATTTTCTCTAATCATAGCAAAATGACGATAAATTTAAGGCTAAATTTTGAAATTTTTTCGTCGTAAAGTATCGGGTGAAATTAAAATCAATTTAAGCAAATATCTATGAGAGCTGTATTCTTACCTTTCATAATGGTAGCAGTGCAGGTGGTGGGTAGAAGATGGAAAAGTATTTAAAAAAGCTTATGATTTAGCTAAAACGAATAAATTTTACCTAAGCAAAATAATACTTGTCAAAAAACTTGCAAGATAACGAAGGGCTGAAATAAAATTAATTGTTTAGTCGCTTTGACTGCTAAGTTTTAACCCCACGGTATAAACCTGACTAAATTTACAGTCTCACTTCAATATTTTGTTCTCGCAAATACGCTTTTAGTGCCTTGATTTCGATTTCTCTGAAGTGAAAAATCGATGCCGCCAGGCATGCGTCCGCGCCCGCTAAAAATGCGTCCTTAAAGTGCTCCATTTTACCCGCACCGCCGCTTGCGATCACAGGGATATCAAGCGCGCTAAAAATCCGCGTCAAATTTAGCTCAAAGCCGTTTTTAACGCCGTCGCAGTCCATCGACGTGAGCAAAATTTCGCCCGCACCGCGCTCCTGCGCCTCTTTCGCCCAAGCAAGCGCATCCCTGCCGGTATCCAGTCTGCCGCCGTTTATAAACACGCTATAGCCGCAAAGTTCGCCGTTTCGGGTTAAAATTTCATCCTGCGAGCTGCGTAAAATTTCGCCGAAATTCCGCGTCTCACTGTCTAAATTTGTGTCTGGATTTTGCATGTCGCCGTGTAAATTTCCGTTTGAATTCCTCGCCGTGTCATATAAATTACCGCGCGAAATTTCACTCGAATTTCGTTTCGCATCTATCGCTACCACGACGCACTGCGAGCCGAATTTATTTGCCGCTTCGTCTATCAAATTTGGATTTTTTATTGCAGCTGAGTTGAGGCTGATTTTATCGCAGCCGACGTTTAGCAGGCGCGAGATGTCGTCGATCGTGCGTATACCGCCGCCAACGGTCAGCGGGATAAAAAGCTCGCGTGCGACCCGCTCCACGACATCCACGATCGTATCGCGCTCAAGATGCGACGCCGTGATGTCAAGGAAGCACAGCTCGTCCGCGCCCTCCTCGTTGTAGCGTTTGGCTATCTCGACCGGATCACCCGCATCCACGAGACCTACGAAATTTACGCCTTTTACTACTCGTCCGTCTTTGACATCTAGGCACGGGATTATGCGTTTTGCAAATCTATTCAAAGCAGCCCTTCGGAATAAAATTTTTTATGATTTTAGCCAAATTTTACTTAACATAATGACTTTATAAGTAAAATTTGGCTAGACTCTCGCGATGATTAGGGCGAAAAAAGAGTTCGGGCAAAATTTTTTAAAAAACGAGGATGTTTTAAACAAGATCATCCAAGCGATTCCCGAGAGCGTACAGAATGTCGTTGAAATCGGGGCTGGCTTAGGTGATTTAACTCGTAAGCTTTTGGAATTTTACAGATTAAAAAGTTTCGAGATAGATGAAGATTTATATCAAATTTTAAGCGCTAAATTTGCACAGCAGATCGCTAGCGGCGAGCTTGAGCTCGTTTTGGGCGATGCTTTGCGGATTTGGCAGGAGCGGGGTCTTGGCTGCGGCGAATATTTTTTGGTCGCAAATTTGCCCTACTACGTCGCTACAAAGATGATTTTGCAGGCGATCGACGATGAGTTGTGCAGCGGATTTTTGGTGATGATCCAAAAGGAGGTCGCTTTAAAATTCTGCGCCAAAGCAGGGCAGGGCGATTTTAGCGCCCTTTCGATTCTGGCCGATCTTGCGGGCGGCTGTGAGCTTCTATTCGACGTTGAGCCCGGCTGCTTCGAGCCCGCGCCGAAGGTGACCTCATCGGTAATCAGGCTCGTAAAAGGCAAAAATTTTAAGCCCGACCTCGAGATAAACGCAGATGATCTTGGCGTAAAAAGTTGCGCTCAGCTCCAAAATCTCGATGAATACGAGAAATTTAAAAGCTTTTTGCGCGTATCTTTCAGTGCGCCGCGAAAGACGCTTATTAAAAATTTAAGCGCAAAATTTGATGGAGGCTTAGCCGAAGAGATCTTTTTAAATTTGAAAATTCCGCCCACAGTTCGGGCGCACGAGTTAAATTCCACCCTTTTTTTAGAAATTTTTAAAAATTTAAAGGCAAAAGATGGAAGAAAACAGAAATGAAAACGGCGTCGAACGACTCAAAAAAAGCAATCGCTATAAAAAACGCAAGGAAAATCTAAAAAAATCTATCGCGAGTGAGGGCTCTGCAGGCGGCGCGGAATTTGGCGACGAGCATGAAAACGGCTTCCGCAAAAATAAAGGCGCGAAAAACGGGCAAAATTCCGCTCGTTCAAAGGGTTCAAAAAACGGCTCTCGCAACGGATCAAATTCTGTGGGTGGCGCGTCAAATGGCGGTTTAAATGCTACGCATTCAAACGGCGCGAGCGGTGCGCATTTCGGCGGTGCATATCCAAGAAGCAACGAAAACGGCGCGAGCGGTTCAAATTTAAACCGCGACGGCCGTGCAAAATCAAATAGCAGCAGCGCAAAAGGCGCAAATTCTAGCGCCGCAGACGATACGAACTCTTCGGATTCGCAGAAAAAGAAAAAGCATAAAAAGCGCTCAAATATGCCAAAGAGTCTCACGGGCAACGAGCCGTGGCAAAAGGCGATGGAAGAGGCAATCGCGCAAAATAAGCTGATCCACGAGGAGCGCCTGCACCCGCTTAAAGACGCTAATCGCAGCGATGAGACGGTGCGTATCACGCCGCTTGGCGGACTGGGCGAGATCGGCGCGAATATGACCGTTTTTGAGACCAATACGAGTGCGATCATCGTCGATGTGGGCATGAGCTTTCCAGAGGAGAGTATGCTTGGCGTGGACATTTTAATCCCCGACTTCGATTATGTTCGCAAGATAAAAAACAAGATCAAGGGCATAATTATCACGCACGCGCATGAGGATCATATCGGAGCGATGCCATATTTTTTCAAAGAATTTCAATTCCCGATCTATGCCACGCCGCTTCCTTTGGGGATGATAAGCAATAAATTTGAAGAGCACGGCCTTAAAGCCGAACGCAGCTACTTCCGCCCCGTGCAGAAGCGCCAGCTTTATCAGATCGGTGATTTTGAGGTCGAGTTTATCCACATAACGCACTCGATTATCGATGCAAGCGCGCTTGCAATCACAACGAAAGCGGGCACGATCATCCATACGGGCGATTTTAAGATCGATCACACGCCGATCGACGGCTATCCGACCGATCTGAACCGCCTAGCTTATTACGGCGATCGCGGAGTTATGCTTTTGATGAGCGATAGCACAAACTCGCACAAAGAGGGGATCACAAAGTCTGAAAGCTCGGTAGGTAAGACCTTTGATATGATATTCTCAAGCTGTAAGGGGCGAGTGATAATGAGTACCTTCAGCTCAAACATCCACCGCGTCTATCAGGCTATAGAGCGTGGCGTAAAATACGGCCGCAAGGTCTGCGTCATCGGACGAAGCATGGAGCGGAATTTATTTACTGCGATGGAGCTTGGATATGTAAATTTAGACAAAAAAATCTTCGTCGATGCCGATCAGGTCTCCAAATACCCGGATAATGAGGTTTTAATCGTTACTACCGGCTCGCAGGGCGAGACGATGAGTGCGCTGTACCGCATGGCGACGGACGAGCACAAATACATTAAAATCAAATCCACCGATCAGGTAATCATCAGCGCCAAAGCGATCCCGGGCAACGAAAGCAGCGTCTCGACCGTGCTTAACTACCTGCTAAAAAGCGGCGCAAAGGTCGCGTATCAGGACTTCAGCGAGATACACGTAAGCGGGCATGCCTCGATCGAGGAGCAAAAACTCATGCTGCGCCTGATAAAGCCGAAATTTTTCCTACCCGTGCACGGCGAGTATAATCACATCGTAAAGCACAAAGAGACTGCGATGGAGTGCGGCATCGAGGAGAAAAATATCTATCTGATGAACGACGGCGATCAGATGGAGGTTTGCGAAAAATATCTAAAGCGCGTCAAGACCGTCAAGACGGGCAAGGTCTTCATTGACAACCAGATCAACAAACAGATCTCCGACGAGATCGTCAAGCACCGCCAAAATTTAGCCGATGCGGGCGTCGCGGTCATCATCGCGCAGATCGACAAAAACGAAAAGAGGCTCATTCAGACGCGCGTCATCACTTACGGACTCGTCGCAGAGAACCAAACGGCGCACTTTACCAAAGAGATGCAGGGCATCATCGAGCAGTTTTTGGCAAATTTAAAAGATGAAATTCTGCTCGATCACTGGGCGCTGGAGGGCAAGATTCGCCAGGCCGTGCGAAAGCACATCTTTAGAAAGATCAAAAAATATCCGACCATTGTGCCGGTGATTTATTTGATGTAAGCGCGGCTAAATTTAGCGCGCAAAGAGGCTTTGATCTGCGGCGGGCGAGTGAAATTTTAATGGCGCGGGTGAGCTTTCGGGCGTGAAATTTTGCGATGTGAGCGGGCTTTGCAGCGTTGGAATTTAAAAGCGGCATGAGCAGGTCTTGTAGCGCGAAATTTTAAAGCAGCGAGTAAAATTGCGAGCGTAAAATTTCGGCGTAAAGTAAAATTTAAAAAGCGTCTAGCAAGCCCGCGGCAAGCAGGCAGAGCGGCGCGTGATTTTGTAGATTAGAATTTATGGCGCAAATTTCAAAGGTGCGAAATTTCGGCTAGCGCAAATTTAGGCGCGGCATAAAGAGGCGCAAAATGAAAGTAAATTTTAAAAAGAAGGTTTAATGAGTGAAATTTTAGATATGGCACGAGAGGTGCTGAGGCTCGAAGGAGCGGAGCTTTTGCGGCATGCGGAGCTTATCGGCGACGAAATTGAGCGAGCCGTAAGTCTGATCCTTGCTTGCAAGGGCAAGGTGATCGTCACCGGCGTGGGTAAGAGCGGCCACATAGGCGTTAAGATCGCTGCGACGCTTGCCAGTACCGGCACGCCGTCGTTTTTCGTCCACCCTACCGAGGCGCTGCACGGCGATCTGGGCATGATCGGCAAGGACGACATGGTGCTTGCGATCAGTTTTAGCGGCGAGAGCGAGGAGTTGGTTAGAATTCTGCCACACCTCAAACGCTTCGGCGTGAAGATCATCGCGATGGCGCGCGATAAAAATAGCTCGCTCGGCAAGGTTTGCGACGAATTCATAAGCCTTAGCATCGTTAAAGAGGCCTGCCCGCTAGGTGCCGCACCTACGGTTTCTACGACGCTAACGCTTGCGTTAGGCGACGCGTTAGCGATCTGTTTGATGAGGCAGCGCAGATTCGGCAAAGAAGATTTTGCAAATTTTCACCCGGGCGGCAGCCTCGGCAAGCGACTTTTCGTCAAAGTAAAAGACGTAATGCAAAGCAAAAATTTGCCCGTCGTAAGCCGTAACGCCAGCCTAAAACAAGCTATCGACGTTATGACGCACGGAAAGCTCGGCACCGTCTTGTTAGTGAACGAAAAGGGCGCGCTTGAGGCGATCTTAAGCGACGGCGATCTGCGCCGCGCGCTTATGCGAGAGGATTTTGACATCAATGACGGCGCGCTAAAATATGCCACCAAAAATCCTAAAATGCTGGACGATAAAAATATGTTAGCCATAGACGCGCTAAATTTGATTGAGCAGTTTAAAATCCAAGTCCTGCCTGTCGTCGAAAATGGCGTGCCTGCGGGGATCTTGCACATTCACGATCTAACTAGCTTGGGGCTAAAATAATGCAAAAGATGCGTTTGAATAAATTTATCTCTCATAACACCAGCTACTCACGCCGTGAGGCGGACGAACTGATCAAGCAAGGTAAGGTTAGCATTAACGGTCGCGTCGTTAGCGATTTTATAGAGGTGAGCGGCGAAGAGAAGATCCGCATCGGCTCGCGTCTCATCAAGCCTAAGACGGAATTTACGATGATCGTTTATAACAAACGCAAAGGAGAGTTAGTTACTAAGAAGGACGATCGCGGCAGGCGGACGATTTACGATAGCTTGCCGGAGGGCTTTAGCAGATTTGTTAGCGTCGGGCGTTTGGATTTTGCAAGCGAGGGGCTTTTGCTGCTAACCGATGCACCGGCGATCGCTACGGCGCTGATGAACAGCGACATCGAGCGAGAGTACTACCTAAAGGTAAAAGGCGAGGTGAAGGACGAGGTGGTAACGGCGATCCGCGAGGGCTTTTTCGCCGCAGATGCGAGCAAAGGCGCGCACGCCAAAAGCAAGATCAAATCGATGGAATTTAAGCCCTTCTTGGGCTACCGCATAATGCCTAGCAGCGGCGGTTATACGAAAATAAAAGCGATCATTAACGAGGGGCAAAACCGCGAGCTGCGTAGATTTTTCGGCTATTTCGATCTGGACGTCGTGGAGCTTAAGCGCACGGCATTCGGTAGAATGACGCTTGGGATGTTAAAACCCGGCAAATGGCGCTATTTTGATCAGAGTGAATACGAAGATCTGCGCGATTTTTTGAAAGAAAACAAAATCCGCTATTAAATTTAAGGAGGCGAAATGAGCTCAAAAACAAACGCCGCACGCGTACTGGATAGCTTGAGAATTCCCTACGAGATCAAAGAATATGCGGCGGATCCTTTAAATTTAGACGCGGTGCACGTGGCAAATAGCGTGAGCGAGCCGATCGAACGGGTTTATAAAACGATAGTTTGCACGGCGGATCACGAATATGTCGTAGCCTGCCTGCAAGGCGATCTAAATCTAGATCTCAAGGCGCTCGCGTACATCTGTGGCGCGAAACGTTGCGAGCTGATGGATTTGAAGGATTTGCAAAAGATCACGGGCTACGTCAGGGGCGGCTGCTCGCCGCTTGGAATGAAAAAACGCTTCCGCACCTTCATCGACGAGCGAGCGCTAATGCAGGAGAAAATTTACGTTAGCGCAGGCGTACGCGGAAAACAGATCGCTCTTGCGCCGAAGGACCTCGCAACTGCGACCGAGGCGCAAATTTGCAAAATAACGCATGACTAACGTAGCGTTACTTTTGCTGCTGTTTGCATAAGTAACGCCTATGGCAAGCTAGCCAAAATTTACACTGCGAAATTTAGACTTTTAAAATTTGGCGTTGCGCCGTTTATTAAAACGAGCTCCTGCGCGACAAGAAAATACAGATCAAATTAGTTTCGTAAAATTTTATTGTTAAAATTCCAAGTGCCGCGCGCCGCAAAATATCTCAAACAAGATGACGAGCACGCGGAGTGCGAAGCAAATCTCTTTTAAAAGTGCGTGTTTTGCGCGCGATCTGTTTTGCTTGCTATAAAATTTAGCCTTGCGCTGCTAGGAAGTCATTTGCGATGAAATTTTAAAATTTCATCGCAAATTTTCTATGTCTCGCGCCTATTTTTTGAAAAGCTCAGAGACGTTCGGGGCTTGCTTTTCTTGCTCGCTAGCGGCGAAAAATTCCGCTTTAGTGAAGTTAAAAACGTTAGCGATGATGTTAGTAGGAAACATCTCGCAAGCGTTATTATAGACCGTAACGGCGCCGTTATAAGCGCGGCGTGCGGCGCTGATCTGCTCCTCGCACTCGCCTAACGCGTTTTGTAGCTTGGCAAACGATTCGTTAGCCTTGAGGTTTGGATACGCCTCTACCGCAATGCGGATCTGTCCTAAAAGAGCCGAAATTTCACTATTTAGCTTAAATTTGTCCGCGTTAGAAGCCGCATTGATCGCTTGCGAGCGAAGTTCGCTAACGCGCGTTAGCACGGCATTTTCGTGGCTCATATATTCTCGCGTGGCGCTAACTAAATTTGGGATGAGGTCGTAGCGTTTTTTAAGCTGTGTATCGACTGTGGAAGCGATATTTCGCACCTGGTTGCGCTTGGCGATGAACGAGTTATAAACGCCCACTAACGCCAAAACTAACAAAACTATGACGACTAATAAAATCAAAGCCGCATTCATTTTCTCTCCTTTTAAAGTGTTTCAATTAAAAATAAGAATATTTAGCTATACTTGCCATTTCTTTTCGCGTGTCAAGGTAGCTCAGCTGGTTAGAGCGCTGGTCTCATAAGCCGGAGGTCGAGAGTTCAAGTCTCTCTCTTGACACCATCTTCAAATTACCTTTAAGAGTGCAACGGCGCCTCAAAAAAGTTCGAGATTATATCTTACTTATACTTGAAAAATAATGAAAATTAGCAAAAGCATAAAATTTACCTTCGGGCAAATGTGAGTTTTTTTGAATTTGTTGCTCCGTCTCTAAAAGATAAATTTACGCAAAGTATCTTTATCTACGAGCCTTTAAGATATTTTGGCAAAAGTTTTTTATTCGAGTCTCTTTCGCGTTTTCACATCGGTAATCCGTATCAGCATAACCTATCACATTCCGCACAAATTCACACTATTTAGCTAAATTTTTTGATATAATCTCCCGCTTTAAAAGCTAAAATTCAAAGGAAACATATGAAATTTATTTCTCACAAAATTTTAAAAAGCGCGGTTTTGCTGGCAGCATTGGGATCTTTTGCGACTTGCGGCGCCGAGATGCAGCAGCCTAACGGCTACGCCATAAGCGGCGCAGCACTATCGGCGATAGAGGAGGACAATAGGGCGAAAGAAAATTATCTAGTCATCGACGTCAGAAGCGCGGATGAGTACGCTGCAGGCCACATAAAGCACGCGATTAATATCCCGCTTGGAGAGCTTGAAAGCAGGCTGGATGAGATAAACGCCTACAAGGATAAAAACGTCGTGCTTTATTGCAATACGGGCAATCGCAGCAGCAAGGCGCTTGATCTGCTTAAACAAAAGGGGTTCAATGTGCTTATGAATGCGCCCGGCGTGAAGCAATACGACTATGAGCTGTATAAAGTCGGCAGCATAAACGCGGAGGGGTTTTTGAAAATAGCAAATGATCCAAACGTGCTGATCATCGACGCTAGGCAGAAGCAGGACTACGACGCGGGGCATATGAAAGGCGCGATAAATATCCCATACGGCGAGCCTTTAGAAAATTACAAGGACGTGCTTGAGGCCAACAAAGACAAAAAGATAATCACGCACTGCTACAGCGGCAACCGCAGCGCCAAGCTAGCCAAAGCCCTAAACGAGCGAGGCTACAACGTCACAAATCTACTCGACGGCACGAAAGAGTATAATTACGAGCTAGTGAAATAAATCAAGATTGGCTCTTGGGGTAAAATTTTACGACCATTCTTTGTATTCGCCGCGTCTTTGTGATATGCAGCTTCGCGGCACCTGATAAGACAGATACCGCTAAATTTGAAATTATTTGCTCCGCCTGCTCATTAGCGCCTACTTTGCATAAGATTTGCCTTTGATACAAAGTGAAATTTTGGCTCCTCCATACCGAGGCGGCAATAGCGCTTGGAGGTTTAACTCCTTTTAGAGGATTTTTGAAATTTAAATCATAAAGATGTAGCGACGGAGCAG
>ERZ772945.2220-NODE-2220-length-12200-cov-2.618279_pt1 | contig 12200 bp, 10 predicted proteins | sample MGYA00511681_ERZ772945 | MGnify/ENA primary metagenome ERZ772945 (study PRJEB29015, sample SAMEA2737943) | human oral metagenome | biome: human oral; feature: human-associated habitat; material: dental | place: China | collected 2143 ... | reverse complement strand
GAGAGTAAAGGGAAGTGCAAAGAATATTGGAAATGCAATGCTAAGAGAGGCTGTGGAAGGATTTAATCCAGAGGTGGCAAGAGAAGAAAAGACGCAATATGTACTTGATTATATCGACAAGAATGGAGTGCCTGTAAAGCCAGGGCTTGAAAAATTATTGCAATTTCTCAATGAGCGAAAGATTAAATGTGCCGTGGCATCATCGACAAAGGAAGAGTTAGTCAAGAAATTTCTGGAAATGACGAACTTGACACAGTATTTTGACACATTGGTTTGTGGCGATAGGGTTACTCATGGAAAGCCAGCACCCGATATTTTTTTGGAGGCAGCTAGAATGGTTGGTGAAGATCCAACAAATTGTATTGTGCTCGAAGATTCCATCAATGGAATTCAAGCGGGTCATGCTGCGGGTTGTCATGTGATTATGGTTCCTGACCAGATTCCGGCGACCGATGAACTTAGAGCGATGACCGATCGAGTTATTGGTCGACTTGATGATTTGATTGATATTTTTGACGAAATTTAGGAAGTGTCTTGATTTTTGAAAAAAAATATCATACAATAAGAAAATAAATACTTCAGGGCGGGGTGCAAGTCCCCACCGGCAGTAAAGTCTGCGAACTGCTTTGGCAGCTGATCTGGTGCAATTCCAGAACCGACAGTGATAGTCTGGATGGAAGAAGATTGGTATACACAAGACATAGGCCCTAGTTTAAGTACTAGGGTCTTTTTGGTGCCTTCCCTGGAAAAAGGAGGAAAAATGGGTAAGTTTTTTAGTGCAATTATGGAAAATCTTGTATTTTTCACAGAATTTTTGGGCATTGTTGTCACAGTATTTGTCCTAGCCTATGTTTTAGAGCGGTGGAGCAACAAAAGGACAGGGTACAGTGGAAAGATCATCACGACAAAGAAGATCGCGATGGTCGGTGTATTTGCGGCGGTAAGTACCATTGCAATGATGTTTGAGGTTCCTATGCCATTTGCACCAAACTTTTATAAGATTGATTTGTCAGAGGTTCCTGTTATGATTGTTACCTTTGCCTTTGGGCCAGTGACGGGTGTATTGACCGAGTTTTGTAAAATTTTGCTTAAAGTAATTTTTAAGTCAACATCGACGGCATTTGTGGGTGAACTTGCTAATTTTGCTGTGGGTTGTAGTTTGTTAATTCCTTCCAGTGTCGTTTACCTGATGAGAAAGAATCGCAATCACGCATTGATTGGAATGGTAGTGGGAACACTTTGTATGACTATCTTTGGCTCAGCCTTTAATGCCATCTATTTATTGCCAAAGTTTGCACAGCTCTATGGCATGCCATTGGATAATTTAGTACAAATGGGAACAGCGATTAATCCATCCATTCATTCAGTGACAACGATGGTACTCTTTTCTGTTGCACCTTTAAATTTAGTTAAGGGCGTGGCGGTATCTGTGGTGACCCTTTTACTTTACAAGAAGTTGAGCGTTATTATTAAGGCAGATTATGTGGATATAAAAAAAAATAGAAAGGCAACGATTGCCTAGTTATGAGCAAAAATAGAGGGAGAGTTTTCAAGTTAGCAATTGATTTGGGAACTCTCCCTTGTAATATGCGAAAAAAATCTAGTTTTCATTGCAATTTTTCGCTAAAATTCTTATAATATCAATATTTCAAGTATAGAAAGATAGAAAGGCGGGGATGCATATATGGATAAAGGAAGAGAACTTGTCAATAATATTGCAGAGGCCGGGGAATTGGAGAGACCAGCGGATTTTACTGATCCCGATATACTCTATAAGGAGTTGATTCGAAAGATCGAAGGTTCGCACTCAAAAACAGAACTTGCTGTTATTGATAAAGCATATAATGTGGCCAAGGATGCGCATAAGAATCAAAAGAGAAAATCTGGAGAGCCTTATATCATCCATCCAATCTGTGTGGCTATTATTTTGGCAGAGCTAAATATGGATGCACAGACTTTGGCTGCGGCGTTGATGCATGATGTAATTGAGGATACCGCCTACAGCTATGAGGATTTGGAGAAGATGTTTGGCAAGGAGATTGCCAATCTTGTAGACGGTGTGACCAAGTTGACAAAGCTTTCTCTGACAGAGGATCGAGTGAGCATACAGGCTGAGAACTTGAGGAAGATGTTTTTTGCGATGTCAAAAGATGTGCGTGTGATGATTATTAAGCTTGCAGATCGACTCCACAATATGCGTACATTGCAATATCAGCCGCCCAATAAGCAAAAAGAAAAGGCGAGAGAGACCATGGAAATCTATGCGCCGATTGCACAGAGATTGGGGATTTCAAAGATTAAGATCGAACTGGATGACTATGCACTTCGCTATCTTCAACCAGAAAAGTATGAGGAGCTTGTCAGAGGCATTGACCTTGGAAAGAGTGAGAGACAAAAGTTTGTCAATTCGATTGTCGATGAGATTTCTGCGGCCCTAAAAGATGCCTACATTAAAGGGGAAGTGAAGGGAAGGGTAAAGCATTTCTTCTCTATTTATAAGAAAATGACTAGGCAGAATAAGACATTGGATCAAATCTATGATTTATTTGCTGTGCGAGTCATTGTCAAAGAGGTCGCAGAGTGTTATCAGGCACTTGGAATTGTTCATCGCTTGTATCGCCCAATTCAGTCTAGGTTTAAGGACTATATTGCAGGACCAAAGGCCAATCAATATAGCTCTATTCATACTACAGTGATGACCGAAGAAGGTCGACCATTTGAAGTACAAATTCGAACCTATGAGATGCACAGAGTGGCGGAATATGGTATTGCCGCCCATTGGAAGTACAAGGAAGATGGAAATGGTGCAAGAGTTATTGACTTGACTGACCAAAAGATGAATTGGTTGCGAGAAGTCTTGGAGACGATGGGCGATGTCAAAGACAATATTCAATTTTTAAAGCAGATCAAGGAAGAATTTGATTTATTGTCAGGAAGAGTCTATTGTTTTACACCACAGGGCGATGTGAAGAGCCTGCCTTTAGGCTCAAATGTCATTGATTTTGCCTATTCGATTCATTCGGCAATTGGAAATAAGATGGTGGGAGCAAAGGTCAACGGAAAGTCTGTTCCCATTGATTATGTCATTCAAAATGCCGATCGAGTTGAGGTGCTTGTCTCTCAAAATTCTACAGGGCCAAGTATGGATTGGTTGAGAATTGTGCACACCGTTCAGGCAAAGAACAAGATCAATCAGTGGTTTCGAAGCCAGTCAAAGGAAGAAAATATTGTTCGAGGTAAGGAATTACTTGAAAAGGACAGCAGAGCAAAGGGGGTTGAGCTTGCCAAAATCAATCGGCCAGAGTTTCAGGAAAAGGTGCTCAGAAGGTATTCGATTCAGGGATGGGATACCCTGCTTGCGACTGTTGGTCGAGGTGGATTGAAGGAAGGTCAGATTGTCAATAAGCTCTTAGATGAGTACAAGAAGTCACAAAAGAAAAATATGACAGACGAAGAGCTGATCAAGAGCATCAAAGAGGCGACAAAAACTCCTGACAAAGTAAAGATTCGAAAGGCGAATAATGGTGTCATTGTCAGAGGAATTGAGGGAAATGTGGCGATTCGATTGATGCGCTGTTGTATGCCAGTGCCAGGTGATGAAATTGTTGGTTTCATTACAAGGGGGCATGGCGTATCGGTGCACCGAACAGATTGTGTCAATATTATTCATCTTCCAGACAATGAAAGAGAGCGTCTAATTCCTGTGGAGTGGCAAAGTCTCAAGGAGACCATAGAGACCTATAGCGTGGAAGTATTGATCTATGCACAAAATCGTACAGGCATTTTCCTTGATATCAGCAAGGTGTTTTCAGAGAAAAATATTGATATCAAATCACTCACATCAAAGGTGAGTAAACAAGAAATAGCGACGATGAAGATTAGTTTTGATGTCAAGGGAACAGAGGAACTTCGTGTATTGCAGGCCAAGCTTAGACAAGTTCCAGGTGTGATGGATATAGAAAGGGCAACGGGATAATGAAAAAATTAGAATTTTTAGTTCAAGTGCTCGGTATGGTGGGAACGAATACCTATACTTGTTTTCATAAGGAAAGAAAACAGAGAATGCATTATTGTTGACCCGGCAGATGAGGCACCAGAGATTATGAAGAAAATTTCTCAAAATCATTTGCTACTGAGGGCAATTTTTTTGACTCATGGACATTTTGATCATATTCAGGCTGTCGATGAGCTCAGAAAAGAATATGGCATTAAAGTCTATGCAAGTGCAGAAGAAAAGTCCTTGCTTGAAGATCCCAATGCCAATGCTATTTGGGACTTTGTTCACCAGAGAAAAAAGGTGGTTGCAGATGAGTATCTCAAAGATGGGGCAAAGATTTTTTTCCTTGATTGTGAGTGGGTGATGATGGCAACACCAGGACACACAAAGGGATCTTGCTGTTATTATTGTGAGAGCGAGGATATTTTGTTTTCTGGAGATACCTTGTTTCGTGAAAGCTATGGAAGAGTGGATCTTCCAGGCGGTTCGCAGATAGAGATTGAAGATTCCATCCGTGGGAAGTTGTTTCAACTGCCTGAGAGGACCTTGGTTCTTCCAGGACATGGTGGTGCGACAACGATAGAATACGAAAAGCTGCACAATCCATTAGCAGCAAATTGAGGCAGAAATGATTGAAATACTACTAAAGGATGTCTTGTTTGAACAAGACATCCGAGAATTGCTGATGGCTTTTTATCCAGGGGAGGAGTTTATTCACGAACCTGGAGCAAAAGCCTTTCTTACTTTTTGGGCGGAGCATTTGGAAGATCACTATAGAGCCTTTCTTCGCTTTGGAGATGGAAGCAAAAGAGAGTTTACATTTAGGGAGCACACAGAGCGGATTGACACAAAGAATGAATTGAAGAGAAATTTGTATCAAATCTTGGCAGAGGAGACAGGAAAATCCCTGCCGTGGGGAACACTCACCGGGATTCGCCCAACTAAAATTGCAATGAAAATGCTCGAAGAGGGAAAGAGCGAAGAAGAAGTAAAAAGACATTTACAAGAGGTCTATTTGGTTAGCGATGAAAAGACAAAGTTGTGTATTTTGACAGCGAAAAGGGAAAAAGAAATTCTGGAGCCTTTGGACTATCAAAATGGCTGGAGTCTATATATTGGCATTCCATTTTGTCCGACAAGATGTGCGTATTGCTCCTTTACATCCTATCCTATTGACCGCTGGAAAAATGGTGGGGCAGATGAATATCTTGCATCACTAAAAAAAGAATTGGTTGCGGTGGCCAAAATGATGAGAAAAAGAAAGTTGCAGACCATCTATATGGGTGGGGGAACACCCACTTCTCTTTCTCCAGAACAGATAGATGAGATTTTGTGCTGTGTGGAAAGAGAATTTGATCTTTCTCATCTGTTAGAAATAACCATTGAAGCAGGACGACCAGATAGCATCACAAGAGAAAAATTGGAAGTGATGAGAAGACATGGTGTGCAGAGAATCTCGATCAATCCACAGACTATGCAACAGAGAACATTGGATATTATTGGCAGAAGACATAGTGTGGAGCGAGTGAGGGAGCAATTTTTTCTCGCTAGGCAATTGGGCTTTGAAAATATTAATATGGATTTGATTGTTGGACTTCCCGAAGAGAATTTGGAGGATGTACAGGATACACTCGCTCAGGTCATGGCCCTTGCTCCCGATTCAGTGACCGTCCATTCTCTTGCTATTAAGCGTGCGGCAAGGCTAAATACCAACAGAGAAGAGTTTATCGATTTAAAGATTGAAAATACTTGGCAGATGATTGAGGCGACAGCAAGTGCTTGCCAAGAGAATCAACTGCTTCCCTATTATTTGTATCGACAAAAGAATATGGCAGGAAATTTTGAAAATGTGGGCTATGCGAAAGAGGGAAAGGCGTGCATCTACAATATTCTAATTATGGAAGAAAAACAGACGATTGTCGCCTGTGGTGCGGGGACGAGTTCAAAAATTGTATTTCCAAAAGAAGACCGCATTGAGCGTGTGGAAAATGTCAAAGACCCAAAGCTCTATATCGAGCGACTTGATCAATTGATTCAAAGAAAAGAACAATTTTTACTTGCAAAATCAGACACAGACGCTAAGATAGATGTATACAATAGATGAAAGGTTTAGAGAAAACTATGGCATTGATAAAAAAACCGGTGACTGGAATGAAGGATATTCTTCCAGAAGAAATGGCTATCAGAGATTATCTGATGAATGTAATTAAGGATATCTATAGAAGTTTTGGATTTTCGTCCATTGAAACGCCTTGTGTGGAGCATATTGAAAACTTGCTTTCAAAACAAGGTGGAGATAATGAAAAGTTAATTTTTAAAGTGTTAAAGCGTGGAGAAAAATTAAATGTAGAGGAAGCTAAGGAGGAGGCAGATTTAACCGATTCTGGGCTTCGCTACGATTTGACTTTGCCTTTGGCACGCTATTACTCCAATAATGCTGCAAACTTGCTTTCGCCATTTAAAGCATTGCAAATTGGAAGTGTGTGGAGAGCGGACCGTCCACAAAAGGGAAGATTTCGTCAATTCACACAATGTGATATTGATATTTTGGGTGAGGCCAGCCATCTGGCAGAGATTGAATTGATTTTGGCGGCGACAACCTCACTTTCTAGAATTTGCCCAGACAATCAATTTTGTGTAAGAATTAATGATAGGGAAATTCTTCGTGCGATGGCTTCCTATGCAGGATTTCCAGAAGAAAGCACCGATATGGTGTTTATTATCTTAGATAAGATGGATAAAATCGGTGCGGATGGTGTTGCTGGGGAATTGGTTGAAAATGGATTTTCAAGGGAAGCCGTGGACAAGTATATGGCATTGTTTACAACCCTTGGAAAGGATGCTAGTGCTGTTCGTGGACTCTTTGAAAAGCTTGGACAAGAACATATCAAAAAGGAGACCGTAGAAAATCTTGCACAGATTATGGATATGGTCAGTGCTTGCAAGAAGGGAAGTTTTTCACTGGAATTTGATCCGACACTTGTGCGTGGAATGGGCTATTACACGGGAACGATTTTTGAGGTTTCTATGGAGGGCTTTGGTGGATCGGTTGCTGGTGGTGGTCGCTATGACAAGATGATTGGAAAGTTTACAGGAAAGGATACACCAGCTTGTGGATTTTCCATTGGCTTTGAGCGAATTATTACGATATTGCTGGATCAAAAATTTCAAATCCCTGCCAGAGAGAAGAAGGCCTTTTTATTTGAAAAGGGAATAGAGGTGGAAAAAATGGCCGAGATTTTACAGACAGCAGATGCAGAAAGAAATGCAGGAAATATTGTCCTTGTTTCAGGAATGAACAAGAATAAGAAATTCCAAAAGACACAATTAGAGGCAGAGGGCTATACAGAATTTAGAGAATTTTATAAAGAAGAATTAAAGAAGTAGGGGAGAAGATAATGGCAGAATCAATGTTGGGCTTAAAGAGAAGCCATAGATGTGCAGAAGTAGTCAATGCTAGTATTGGCGATGAAGTGACGGTGATGGGTTGGGTACAAAAGAGCAGAAATAAGGGAAGTCTAATCTTTGTTGACCTTCGAGACCGCTCAGGGCTTTTGCAGATCGTCTTTGAGGAGGATGACTGTGGAAGTGAGGCCTTTGCAAAGGCAGGAAAGTTGCGTGCAGAATTTTGTATTGCTGTGACAGGGGTGCTGGAAAAAAGAAGTGGTGCATCCAATGAAAATCTTACCACAGGAAATTTGGAAGTAAGGGCAAAAGCTATTCGCATTCTTTCTGAGTCAGAGACACCTCCATTTCCAATTGAGGCAAATGCAAAGACCAAGGAAGACATTCGACTAAAGTATCGCTATCTTGATCTTCGTCGTCCAGATCTTCAAAAGAATATTATGACAAGAAGTCAGATTGCAACTTTGACGAGACTTTTTCTTGCACAGGAGGGATTTTTAGAGATTGAGACACCGACATTAATTAAGAGCTCTCCAGAGGGAGCAAGGGATTATCTTGTACCAAGCCGTGTACACCCAGGTGCATTTTATGCACTTCCACAATCTCCCCAACTCTTTAAGCAATTGTTGATGTGTTCTGGATATGACCGCTATTTTCAGCTTGCTCGCTGTTATAGAGATGAGGATTTAAGAGCAGATCGACAGCCAGAATTTACTCAAATTGATATGGAGTTGTCCTTTGTCGATCAAGAAGATGTTATGGAAGTCAATGAGCGTCTATTGCAAAGACTATTTAAGGAAGTGCTTGGTGTAGAAATTAGCCTTCCAATCCAGAGAATGACATGGCAAGAGGCTATGGATCGCTTTGGTTCAGATAAACCAGACCTTCGCTTTGGAATGGAATTAAAGAATATTACAGAAGTAGTAAAAAATACAGAATTTGCAGTTTTTAAAAATGCGATCACTGCTGGCGGAACAGTTCGAGGCATTAATGCTAAGGGACAGGGACATATGCCAAGAAAAAAGATTGATGCACTTGTAGAATTTGCCAAGGGATATGGGGCAAAGGGACTGGCCTACATTGCACTGGAGGAAGATGGAAATGTAAAGTCTTCCTTTGCAAAGTTTATGTCTGAGGAAGAATTGAAAAATATTGTGGTGGCAATGGAGGGAGAGCCAGGAGATCTACTCCTTTTTGCAGCAGATAAAAACACCATTGTCTGGTCTGTGCTCGGTGCTCTTCGCTGTGAAATTGCTGCACAACTTGGACTTTTTAAGAAAGATGATTTTAAGTTTTTGTGGGTTACTGAATTTCCATTACTTGAGTGGTCTGATGAGGAAAATCGCTTTAAGGCGATGCATCATCCATTCACTATGCCAATGGAAGAAGATTGGCAATATATTGATTCTGATCCAGGTCGAGTTCGTGCAAAGGCATATGACATTGTACTCAATGGAACGGAGCTTGGTGGCGGTTCAGTGAGAATTCATCAAGCAGAGATTCAGGAGAAGATGTTTGAAGTTCTTGGACTTTCAAAGGAAGTGGCCGAAGAGAGATTTGGCTATCTGTTGGAAGCATTTAAATACGGTGTTCCACCACATGCAGGATTGGCCTATGGCCTTGACCGAGTGGTAATGTTAATGGTTGGTGCAGACTCTATTCGCGATGTTATGGCATTTCCAAAGGTAAAGGATGCATCAGATTTGATGACACAGGCACCTGACTTTGTGGATCCACAGCAATTGGAAGAATTAAATATTCAAATCAAGGAAACAAATAATTAGAAACAAAAGATCTGCTAGAATCGGTGACCTACTGATTTTGGCAGATTTTTTTAGAGGAGGAAAATGATGGATGCAGTAAAAATATTGGTGGTAGATGATGAGGCGAGAATGAGAAAGTTAGTGAAAGACTTTTTGTCGATTAAGGGCTACCGGGTAATGGAAGCAGAAAATGGGGAAGATGCCGTAGAAAAATTTATGGCCAATCGAGATATCAAGTTGATTTTACTTGATGTTATGATGCCAAAGATGGACGGGTGGGAGACTTTGCGTATTATTCGGGAAAATTCAAATGTGCCAATTATCATGCTGACAGCAAGAAGTGAGGAAAGAGATGAATTGCAGGGATTTTCTTTGGGAGTAGATGAGTATATCACAAAGCCATTTAGTCCTAAAATTTTGGTGGCTAGAGTCGAGGCTATCTTGAGAAGAAGTTTTGGGGTAGAGGAAGAAAAAATTGAAATGGGTGGTATTGTCATTGATAAGGCCGCTCATGAAGTGAGTATCGATGGAAAGATTGTTGAACTTAGTTATAAGGAGTTTGAGTTGCTCAATTACTTTATGGAGAATAAGGGGATTGCACTGTCTAGAGAAAAGATTTTGAATAATGTCTGGAACTATGACTATTTTGGAGATGCCAGAACCATTGACACCCATGTCAAGAAGTTGAGAGCAAAGATGGGCACAAAGGGAGAGTATATTAAGACCATTTGGGGAATGGGTTATAAGTTTGAGGTGGAAAATGCATAGATATTCCATCAAGGCAAAGTTGACATTTTTAATTTGGGGCATTATTTGTCTGCTCTTTGCGAGTCTATTTTTGCTCAATACATTTGGGCTTGAATTGTTTTATCGTGCTCAAAAGGTGGGGGTAATTAAAAATGCCTATGAGAGTATAGATAAAATTATTATAACCAGAGAAAATAAGGACACGGCGATTTCGGACGACACAGACACACTAAAAAAATTGGGAAATTTAATTGAAAGTTATTCCAATAAATATAATCTTTCGGTAGCAGTTGTGGATTCCGTTACCAATGTAGGCGTTGTTTCTAATGAAAGAGATGGCGAGTTGTTAGATAAGAGAGTTCGGGCAGGACTGTTTGACAGTACAAAAGGCAATGGGGTCACTAGCATTTACAAGAATGAAAATTATCGCATTATGATTCACCGTGTGCAGAATACAGATTATGTCTATATTGAATGCTTCGGCTATAGTAGAGATAATCAGAGTATGATTTTGATGTCAACGCCAGTTGCAGGTCTAAAAGAGAGTGTGGATTTGTCTAATCGCTTTTTGCTCTATATTGGAGTGGTCACGGTTATTCTTGCGACCATAGCCAGTTACACGATTGCAAGACATATTACAAAACCAATTCAAGATTTGGCTCAAGTCTCCGAGCGATTGAGAAAACTGGATTTTGATGCTCAATATGTGGGCAATAGCTTGGATGAAATTGGGGTGTTGGGAACAAATATGAATGCGATGGCACAGAAGTTAAAAGAAACCATTGTACAATTAAAGGAGGCCAATGCTCTTCTCCAAGAAGACATCAAGAAAAAAGAAGAAATTGATGAGATACGAAGGGAATTTATCGCCAATGTCTCTCACGAATTAAAGACACCGATTGCTTTGATTCAGGGGTATGCTGAGGGGCTAAATGATGGTCTTTGTGAGGATGAGGAGAGCAGAAATTACTACACAGAAGTCATTATGGACGAGGCAGAGAAGATGAATTTAATGGTCAAGCAATTATTAAATTTAAGTGCCCTCGAATCAGGAACACAGTCAATGCAGCTGTCTACCTTTGATATTTGTGAACTCATTCACGATGTGATGGACTCAACAAAAATTCTTCTTGTCGATAAGAATGTGGAAATGACATTGGAAGGGGACGCATCTATTTTTGTTTGTGCTGACGAATTTAAAATAGAAGAGGTGGTAACAAACTTTGTGAGCAATGCCATTCACCATGTCAGTGAGCCAGGAAAAATTGAGATTGAACTGAAAGAAGAAGACGGTGTGTGTGTGAGCATAAAGAATACAGGAAAAAATATTCCAGACGAGGATTTGGAACATCTTTGGGATAAGTTCTACAAGGTGGACAAGGCACATTCTAGAAGTTATGGCGGAAGTGGCATTGGTTTGTCTATTGTCAAGGCGATTGTGGAAGCTCATCATCAACACTGTGGTGTGTATAACACAAAAGAGGGTGTGTGTTTTTGGTTTACATTGGAAAAATCACTGAAGAATCTTGACAAAAAGGAGTGCTAGAAGTATGATGTGACTGTATTTACAGCTGTCTTGTCAGCTAGAAAATGGAGGTCATCATGGGAAAGTTACTCAAAACAAGGTTTTCGACAGCAGTGGTGGTGTTGATTCCAGCCTGTATCGGAATGAATTACTTGGGAAAGTTTTTTGCAACGCTATTAAAATTGCCACTTTGGCTGGATTCCATTGGAACTTGTATGGGGGCATGTCTTGGTGGACCAATTGTTGGCGCACTGTGTGGAGCATTCAACAATTTGATTTATGGATTGACAACGGGAGATAACATCACCTTAATTTATTCGCTCACCAGTGCGGGAATTGGCTTTTTTGTTGGACTTTTGGCACGGCTTGATTTGGTGAGGACACCAATTGGTGCAGTGATTACGGCCATTGTGGCTGGACTGGTTGCCGTGTGCATTTCGACACCGCTCAATATTTTGTTTTGGGGAGGTACTACGGGCAATGTCTGGGGAGATGCATTATTTGGCTTGACACAGGCAAGAGGAATGAGTTTGCTCTTTGGTTCCTTTGTCGATGAGATGGTGGTAGATATTCCCGATAAGGTCATTACTGTCCTTATTGCTAGGCAATTACTTCGTGGTTTACCAAAACAACTAGTGGCACTGTATGATGTCAATACAGAGATTGAGAGGTTGGACTAATGCAATTATATCAAAATAGAGGAACATGGCTAAATCGCCTGCATCCATGTACAATGGCTGTGTACGCACTGACAGCTATTTTA